>Ga0209066_10001014_pt1 | contig 38704 bp, 41 predicted proteins | sample All_14_2_FD_187198 | JGI IMG/M metagenome (GOLD analysis project Ga0209066, IMG submission 187198) | Freshwater microbial communities in response to fracking from Pennsylvania, USA - Allegheny Zone_MetaG_DW_15 (SPAdes) (version 2) ... | reverse complement strand
TCTTCCGGCTTCCGGTAATCAGCCAGCAGGCTGTCCAGTAACTCCTTGGGTACGGCTTTCTTTGCTACGGTCATCTTTGCTCCTTGGGGCGCGGCAGTCTCCTGCCAAATAACCGTTTACACAAAAATTCTTACACCCTCCTTTGAGAATCAATTGAGGGAGTCGCGGAGTTTGCTCGAGGCTTTTTCCAATTCCATTCGACTGGCCGATGTGACGCTTGAGAACCCTACCCTTCCAGCCGAAACACGATCGGCACAATGACCGAGGCTTCGATGGCTTCGTCGCCGCGTTTGGCGGGGACGAAGCGCCAGCGGTTGACGACCTGAATGGCAGAGTCGTCCAGACGGGCGAAATTGCTGCTTTTTTCCAGGTTGACCGCAAGCGGCGCGCCCTCTGCGCTGACTTTGACGCGCAACAGTACGCGCCCTTCTTCGCCCAGCCTGCGGGAGATTGCCGGATATGCCGGCGCTGGATTCTGCAGGTAGGCCACATCAAAGCGCACCGGGCTGAGTGGTGTATTGCCGGCGGCTGGGGCTGCCTTGATGGGGGCACTGGCAAGCGGTGCTGTAGTGGTTACGGCGGCCGTTGGCACGGTATTTTCAACCGGAACAGGACTTGGAGCGAGGGGGGACGTTGCTGTTTGGGTCGGGGATTTTGCGACCTGCATGACCGTTTTCCGGGGCGTAGCTTGCGGCCTGGCAGTCTGCTTTTGGGGGGGCTGTGCTGCAGAAAGCGGTAGTGGCGTGGGTACCGACTTGGTGCTGCCCAATTGCACCTGCATCACGGGCAAGACTTCGGCCTCCCTGTGCAGCGCTTGATGCAGGGGATAAGCCAGTGCCATGCCATGCAGGCCCAGGGCGATCAGGAAGAAGCGCCCGCTGCGCCGCCATTCGGGCAGGCTCTGCGGGAGATTCAGGGAATCCGTGAACATCCCGTTATTTTACGTTCAAGCGCTGCGTGCGGGGCAGGCGTGCCCCGCAAGGTGAAAACTGCGGGTGGCATGGATGCCAGCGAGGCGGATCGGGTCCAGAGTACCGGTGCGTTCCAGTTGCTTGATGATTCTGGAGATGGTTTCAAAGCGCAGATCGGTGATTTCGGCGATGTCTTGCCGTGTCGGCAGGATGACGTTGCCGGCTGGGTCGGCCAGCAGGCGGGCCAGCCCCAGAACCCGGTCGATGGCCTGACCGCCACGCAGGGCAATCAATTCGGCGGCTCGTTGTTGCGTCTTGGCCAGCACGTCCAGCAGGGTGTCGTTGCTGCGGTTGCGATCGCCTTCCGGCCACGGGGCCAGTTCGCAGGGGGTAAGCGCCGAGGCGCTGAAGGTGTAGCAGCCAAAGAGCAGGGTTTCGCAGCCGATGATGTCGCCGGCGATGGCGAGGCTGGCGAAATGTCGCTTATTTTGCGGGGCGACCGTATCGAGGCGGACGACGCCTTTGCGCACGCGCCAAGCGAGGCCTTCGCCGCCATTCGCATAAATGGCTTCGCTGACGTCAAACTGCTGAATGCTGCGGTGTTTTTGGAGTTTCTGGCGGTCGACCGTAACAAATGGAGGCATTTCAGTGCTCCCGACCCGAAAAGGCAAAAAGCCCCGGCCGGCTGGCCGAGGCTGTGGTGATGCGATTTGAGGGATCAGAACTTGACATTGATCCCGGCGTACAGCGAACGGCCCATGCCGGGAACTGCGATGCCCCACGGGGAATCGGCATTCAACGGGGGCATGGTCGTACCCTGGCCGACATAGGCGCCGCCCAGTGGCTGGTAGTAGAGGCGGTCAAATACGTTATCCACGCCCAGATCCAGTCGGACCTGTTTCCATTGATAGCTGGCGCGCAGGTTCAGCAGGCTGTAACCCGGGGTTTTCAATTCGTTGCGTTCCTCGGAAACATATTTTTTGCTCTCGACCATCACCAACTCGGCGCTGCTGCTCCATTGGCCGAGCGTGTGTGCCAGCGTGAATTTGGCGTTGAGCGGCATGATGTTGTACAGGTCGTCGGCCTTGCCGTTGGTGGTTTTGCCGCGCACGTAATTGATCAGCCCCTTGGCGGTGAAGTCGCCGACGACGGTATTTTTGGCGATTGGCAGCTGGCCGGAGATATCGATCCCGGAGAGGCGCGCATCCTGGTTGGTGTATTTCAGGAACACGAAATTATTGGTGCGCGTCTGATTGGCGGCTACGGCACAGGGGCTGCCGGCCATGGCGGTATCGGTGGCGCTGCAGCGGCGGGCATTGATGTAATCCTGAACATAGGTGACATAGGGCGTGATCTTGAAGCTCATGTCCTGTTGTGCAGCATCATGCAGATCCAATGTGGCGCTGAGGGTATGTGCAACTTCCGGCTTGAGATCGGGGTCGCCGACATAGCCGTTGCCATCGCCCACCATGTTGATCATGTTCATGGCCATGCCGCCGGTCGACCAGAAATAACGCTCATAAAGGTTGGGCGAGCGGGTCTTGCGGGCGTAGCCGAATTCTAGGGTTTGTGTCGCTGCCGGGGTGTAGCGGGCCAGCGCGGTGAGATCCCAGTTGTTGTCAGTGCGGCTGCGGTCGCGATTGTTGAAGGCGGCCGCATCAGCCGTGTAGCCGGCGTTATAGCCTTGGACGGTGCCGGTATCCATCTTCACCGTTTCGTTGCGCACGCCGAGCAGGCTCATCCATTGCGCCGACCAGCGCGATTCTACTTCCCCGAAAAGTGCATAGCGGTCGCGTTCACCGTTGTTGATGCTGTTGAAGGTGTTCGGCCACATGCCGCCGGTGCCAGACGGGTCCCACCAGTCGCTGAAGCGGTAACGTTGATACTCGGCACCGATGCGCACCAGATCGCGGTCGTTGGCGGCTATTTCTCCCTTGATGACAACGCCGGTGTTTTTGCCCTCGGTGTCCATGGGCATGCCCTGTGCGCCACTCCGGTAGTAGTAGGCCTTGTCTTCCAGGAAATTCATTTTGTGCCGGGTGTGCTCATGATAGGCCTGCGCTTGCAGGGTGCCCCAGTCGTAGCGGCCGGTGTAGCGCAAGCTGGCCCGTTCGCTTTCGTTCTGCGTCATGTCCATGCGCTGATTGGGGAAGCCCTGGTACGGGATGTCCTGAATGCCCAGTTTGAATTCGAGCAAGTGATTGTCGAGGCGTCCGGCGATGCCGAGTTGATGATTGGTGGACTTGAACATCGACGAGCCGACCTCGTTGCCGGCCAGATATTTGGTCGACGGCGTGGGCACGACGAGGCTGGTCGCGTAGCTGGGGCCTGCGGCCTTGAAATCTCCTCCGGCGGTGTAGTTGCCGGATTCCACTGTGGTGCCGCGATAGCTGATGCTGAAATTTTCCGTGGCCAGCGTGGCCGAGGCATTGCCGCCTTTGGCATTGCCATTGCTGCGGTAGAAGCCGCCGATTTCGCCTTGGGTTAGCAGGCCTTGGCCCTCGGCCGCAAAGACCGGTGCTGCCGATTCGACCTTGATCGTGCCCCCAATGCTGTCGCCGCCGACGCTCACCGGCGTGATGCCGGCAAAGACCTGCACCCGTTCGATGCTGGCCGGGTCGATGTAGGAGAGTGGCGGGTTCATGTGATTGCCGCAGGCGGAAATCAGGTCCATGTCATCGACCTTGATGCGTAGCCGGTCATCGGCGAGGCCGTGAATGACGGGCAGGCTGGAGACGCCGCCAGCGCCGTAGAGGCTGACCCCTGGCACATCCTTCAGGAGGCTGGCGGTGTCGCTGGTGGCGGCTCGCTGCGGGGTGATGTCGCGGGCGTTCATGGTGGTGCTGCCGTTGGCCGCCTTGTTGGCGGTAACCACCACCTCATCCAGCGTGGTTTTGTCAGCGGCTAGCGCTGACGAGCAGAAGGTGGTCGACGAGAAGGCCAGACTGATGGCAGCGGCCAGCGGGTGAATGCGATAAGCCATGAAACGCCCCATGTTGTTGTTTTTCAGAGGGGCGAATTATCTGGCGCGGGGCCATGCATTGGGAATGCGACCAATTGTCGCACCCTGCCGTGTCAGGTGTTCAACTTATCCAGCGCATCGCGTAGTTTGGCGGGCTCGTCGAGGCGTAGCATCTTGCGGACGTTGGGCGTCAGTTCGCTGATATTCGCCTTGAGGACGCGGTGCTTCACTTTGAGAACTTGCGACGGGTGCATCGAGAAGGTGCGTAGCCCCATGCCGAGGAGCAAGCGGGTCAGGCTGGGGTCGCCGGCCATTTCGCCACACACCGAGACCGGAATGGCGAGTTTTTCGGCACTGGCTATGGTGTGGGCAAGTAGCATCAACACCGCCGGGTGTAGCGGGTCGTAGAGATTGGCGACCTGCTCGTCAGCGCGGTCGATGGCCAGTGTGTATTGGATCAGGTCGTTGGTGCCGATTGACAGGAAGTCGAGCCGGCGCAGGAACAAACCAACGGCCAGTGCGGCGGCTGGGATTTCGATCATGCCGCCGACCTGGATGTCCTCGTCAAAGGTGATTTTTTCGCCGCGCAGGCTGGATTTGGCCTGTTCCAGTGCGGCCAGCGTTTGGTCGATTTCGTGGGCGTGCGCCAGCATCGGGATCAGTAGTTTGATCGGCCCGTATTTGGACGCGCGCAAGATGGCCCGCAACTGAGTCTGGAACATTTTGGGCTCGGCCAGCGACAGGCGAATTGCCCGCCGGCCCAGCGCTGGGTTGGTCTTGACCCGATCGCCGGCGTTGTTGTCCGGATGCAGGTCTTTGTCGTTGCCCAGATCGAAGGTGCGGATCGTGACCGGCCGCCCGCCCATGCCCTTGACCACCTTTTTGTAGGCTTCGTATTGCTCCTGCTCGTCGGGCATGTCGCCACGATCGAGGAAGAGGAATTCGGTGCGAAACAGGCCGATGCCTTCGGCGCCGCCTTCGAGTGCTTCCGGCACATCACCGGGCAATTCGATATTGGCGAACAATTCGATGTCGACCCCATCCAGGGTTTGCGAGGGGGCAGTTTTCAGGCGCTTGAGCTTGGTTTTCTCCAGCTCGATCTGTTCCCTGCGCAGCCGGTATTCTTCGAGGACCCGGGGATCAGGATTGACGATGACCACGCCGCGCAGGCCGTCGACGATCAACTGCTCGCCGTCGCGGATCAGGGCGCGGCCATTGGCCAGGCCGAGCACGGCGGGAATAGCCATCGAGCGTGCCAGGATGGCGGTATGCGAGGTGGCGCCGCCGACGTCGCAGATAAAGGACGCGAAGCGGTGTTCCTTGAACCCGATCGTGTCTGCCGGTGACAGGTCGTGGGCGACGACGATCAGCGAATCTTCCTTGGTGTGCTTGGCCGCCTTCAGCGAAGCCCGGCCCGGGTGACCGAGCAATTCCTTGATGACCCGTTCGACCACCTGCACCACATCGAACTTGCGTTCGCGTAGATAGGGGTCGTCGAACTGCTCGAACTGGTGCACCAGATGCTCCATCTGCTGGACCAGCGCCCATTCGGCGTTGCAGCGGCGGTCACGGATGATGTCGCGTGGTTTCTCGGCGAGCTCTGGATCTTCGAGGAACATGGTGTGGATGTCGATGAAGGCTGCGAGCTCGGCCGGGGCGTGCTCCGTACCTTCCTTCATGGTCACCAACTCGCTCTTGACGGCCTTTAAGGCGGCGTCAAGGCGGGCAATTTCCTTGTCGATCAGGCGCGGCGCCAGGGTCAGGTGCGAGACTTCCAGTGTCGCATGCGACATCAGCATCGCTCGCCCGATGGCGATACCGTCGGATACACCAAGGCCGTGCAGGGTAAAACTCATGACGGCTTATTCTCCCTCGCCGAAGTAATCGGCGATCAGGGCGAGCAGGGCATCCATCGCTTCTGTTTCGTCGCTGCCGCTGGTTTCCAGGGTCACGGTCGAGCCCTTGCCGGCGGCCAGCATCATGACGCCCATGATGCTTTTGGCGTTGATGCGGCGGGTGCCCTTGCTCATCCACACTTCGCAGGTGAATTTGCCGGCCAGTTGGGTCAGCTTGGCCGAAGCACGGGCATGCAAGCCCAGCTTGTTGATGATTTGAGTTTCCCGGGTCAGCATGCAGGAATGTCCGTCGATGGGTGGGATGAAAAGCGGGCCACCGAATAGCCGGCGCCCGTGGCAAATCATTCTAACCCGTGACCGATTATTTGCGGCTGACGAAGAGAATGCCGGCGACGACCAGAGCCGCACCGACCAGTTGCGCCAGTGACAGCGCTTCATCGAGCAACCACCAGCCGAAACCGATGGTCAGCATCGGGCCGATCATGGCGTAGAGCGAGGCCGGGCCAGCGCCCAGGTGGCGAATGGCGGCCGACTGGGCGAAGACCGGGATGACCGTGGCGAACAAGGCCATCGCCAGCCCCCAGCCATAGACCGGCCAGGGCTGGATGAACGCGGTCAACGGTTGGGCGAGGCCGAAATGCAGCAGGGTGACGGTGGTGGAGACCAGCATGGCCAGCGCCGAGAAGCGCAGGGCGCCCAGGCGGGCAATCATCGGTGCACTGCCGGCCAGGTAGAGGGCGTAGGAAACACTGGACGCGAAGACCAGGCTGCCGCCGATCAGCACTGCTTGCGGGTCACCCAGGCGTAGGTCGTGCACGAAGGCGAAACCGATGCCGGTGTAGCACAAGGCGACCGCGACCATTTGCCGCCGGGTGAAGGGCTGGCCCTGAAAGAGGACGCCGAGCAGCAGGGTCAACGTTGGATAGGTGAACAGGATCAGCCGCTCCAGTCCGGCGGAAATGTATTCCAGGCCCCAGAAATCGAGAATGCTGGCGCCGTAGTAACCCAGGCAACCGAGGATGAACAAGCGCCCCCAGTCGGCTGCCGACAGCGCAGCAGCCCGGCGCTGGCGGATGACGCCAACCCAAAGAAAAATGGGCAGGGCAAAGCCGACGCGCAAGGCCAGCAGCGTGATGGCATCGACGCCATACGGGTAGGCCAGCTTGACGAAAATGGCCTTGAGCGAGAAGCCCAGCGCGCCGACCAGGGCGAGGATGGCGCCGCGAGCGTTCGATTTATCCAAAATTGTTCCGTTCAAAATGTTCGCCAGGCATTGAATAACGCCGATGTCTGGAAAACAATTGCCCATATTACAAACCAGCTTTCGATGGAGACGAAACCTGTGCGCTACGATCTTCCTGATTTGCGGCTGGTGGCAGCCATTGCCGACACTGGCAGTCTGGGGCGAGCGGCTGAGCGGGTCCACCTGGCGACCTCGTCAGCCAGTCATCGCCTCAGCCAGCTGGAGGCGACGCTTGGTGTCGCCTTGTTTCAACGTCATGCCCGGGGTCTCAGCCCAACTGCGGCAGGCGAGGCGCTACTGCGGCATGCGCGCCAGGTGTTCGCGCAGCTGGAGCAGATGCACGCTGACCTGGCGCCGTACGCCAGTGGCCTGAGCACTCAGGTCACCTTGTTCGCCAACACCAATGCCATTAACTGTTTTTTGCCGGAAGACCTCGGTGATTTTCTGCGCGCTCAGCCCAATATCCGGGTCAGTCTGGAAGAGCAGCCCAGTCCGGCCATCGTGCGGGCGGTGGCGGCGGGGCAGGTGGATATTGGGGTGGTGGCTGCCGAGGGACATTTTGGCGATCTGGTCCTGCTGCCCTACCGGCGCGACCGCCTGGTGCTGATTGTTGCGGTCGACCACCCACTGGCGCAAAAAAGCGGCATTGCCTTTGCCGAGGTGCTGAGCGAGGCCTTTGTCTGTCTGCACGCCGGCAGTGCCATCCACACCTTCATGATGAATCATGCCGCTCTGTTGGGCGGGCGGCTGGATGTTCGTATTCAGGTGCGCAGTTTTGCGGCGGTTTGCCGCATGGTGGCCGCCGGGGTCGGCATTGGCATGGTGCCGCGCTCGGCCGTGCTAGCGGTCGACCAGCTGAAAATTGTCGAAATCAGTGACGCCTGGGCGCCGCGCGATTTACAGTTGTGTGTTCGTTCGCTGTCGGACCTCGGTCCGGCGGCGGCGGCCTTGTTGACCCATCTGTCTGGCAAGGCCGACGATGGGGTGGGGCAGTACGCTGCATTGGCTTAAGCAGGAAGGTTGGAAAATTGCGTTTCTTTATCGTGATGGGCAGTCCCTCGGCAATTCGGCATGCCGAAGTTCCCTGGTGGGGTGTCCTGGGTTTCTGGTTGATTACTGCCGTACCGCTGGCGCTTTATGCCGGTAAATGGGCCAGTGAACATCGTTCGCCGTTGACCGAGATCGCCGTCGAGGAGGCCCGCTGGCAGGCGCGGCGCGAAGCCCGTCAAGCAACGGCTGACGACTGGCAGCAGATGGTGCCCCTGCTCGCCGATGCGCATTTCCAGGCCTTGCAGTTCGAATTGCAGAGCGATCGTCTGGCGACCTTGCTCGGCCTGCCGCACGAGCAACGCACGGCCAGTTATCCCGAAGACAGCTCGCTGTTGCAGATTGCGCATCCGACCGCCGAGAAAGTGTTGAGCGAAATGGACTTCATCACCCGCCTGCTCGAACTCAAACATGACGAAATCAGCATGGTCGAGCTATCGATCATTCGTCAGCGCTTGAGCGAAATCCCAGTGCCGAATTTTGTCTTGCCGGTCTCGGCACAGGCGCGGGTCAGCTCCGGCTTTGGCTGGCGTACCGACCCCTTTACCGGCCACCGGGCGTTGCATAAGGGGCTCGATTTCCAGGGCGCGGAAGGGACGCCGGTGCTGGCGATGGCTGACGGTTTGGTGACGCGGGTCGAGGCTTTGCCGGACTACGGCAATCTGGTGCAGATTGCCCACCGCGACGGCCTGGCCAGTCGCTACGCCCATTTGAGTCAGGCGCTGGTCCGGCCGGGGCAGGCGGTCCGACGCGGCGAAGAAATCGCCCGCATGGGCAATACCGGCCGCTCAACCGGCCCGCATCTGCATTTCGAGATTATGGAGTTCGAAGTGCCGCAGAATCCGCTGACCTTCTTCATGCGGCATGATGTCATGCCGCAGAAAGTCGCCGGCCGGCGCTGATCAATCGGGGGGGCGCCAGCGTCATCCCCCGGGGGATGACCGCTGGCGACGCACGCCGTTTATTGCGAGGGCGGTGCGGCAATCCCGCACAATGATCGAGCAGGCATGTCTGGACCGTCACATCGCTTGGCGCCCCGTGATGTTAGCGCCGTCCTCCCAGAATCGAACCGAGGACGCCGCGCAGGATCTGGCGGCCGATTTCGCGGCCGACGGTGCCGGCAACGCCGCGCACCGCGCTCTTGGCTGCGGCTTCGAGCACGCCTTCGCGGCGGCCACCGCGCGGGCCGGTGCTGCCGCCCAGCAAGCTGCCTAAACTGCCGAGCAGGCCACCGTCGTCTTCCGCTGTTGTTGCTGCCGGTTCCGGTGCGGCTTCGGCGCTCGGACGCGGCCGGGCCGGACTCGTGTTGTTTGCTGCCCCGGCCGGCCCGGCCGGGGCGGGGATGGCGCCGGGGCCGCCGCGTGGGGCGCTGCCGGCTGCGCTGCTGGCTGATTTGCCGCGCAGGATTTCGTAGGCCGATTCGCGGTCGACCGTGGCGCCGTAGGTGGCGAGCATCGGCGAAGCATCGAGGTTGGCGCGGCGCTCGGCTTCGGTCAGCGGCCCGAGGCGCGACGCCGGTGGGAAGATGAAAGCGCGGTCGACAATGGCTGGACGGCCTTTTTCATCGAGAAACGACACCAGGGCCTCGCCGACGCCCAGCTCAGTGATGGCCTCGGCCGCGTTGAATTTCGGGTTGGCGCGCATCGTCTCGGCGGCTGACTGCACGGCCTTTTGGTCGCGCGGCGTGAAGGCGCGCAGCGCATGCTGGACGCGGTTGCCGAGCTGGCCGAGGATTTTTTCCGGGACATCGAGCGGGTTCTGCGTGACGAAAAAGACGCCGACGCCTTTCGAACGGATCAGCCGGACGACTTGCTCGACCTTGTCGGTCAGCGCCGCCGGCGCGCCGTCGAACAACAGGTGCGCCTCGTCGAAGAAGAAAACCAGCTTGGGTTTCTCCAGGTCGCCGGCCTCAGGTAACTGCTCGAACAACTCGGCCAGCAGCCAGAGCAGAAAGGTCGAGTACAGCGCCGGGGCGTGAATTAGCTTGTCGGCGGCGAGGATATTGATGACGCCACGGCCATTACTGTCGACCTGCATCAGGTCGTTGATGTCGAGCATCGGCTCGCCGAAGAAGACATCGCCGCCTTGCTCTTCCAGCGTTAGCAGGCCGCGCTGAATGGCGCCGATCGACGCGGTCGACACGTTGCCGTATTCGGTTTTGAAGGTCTTGGCGTTGTCGCCAACATGCTGGACCATCGCCCGCAGGTCCTTCAGGTCGAGCAGCAGCAGCCCTTGGTCGTCGGCGATCTTGAACACCAGTTGCAACACGCCGGACTGGGTGTCGTTGAGGTTGAGCAGCCGGGCCAGCAGCAGCGGCCCCATGTCGGAGACGGTGGCACGTACCGGCACGCCGCGCTGGCCGAAGACATCCCAGAAGGCGACGGTGTTGGCGTAATTGGTATAGCCCTCGAGGCCGAGCTCGTCGATGCGCTTTTGCAGTTTCGGCGAAACGGTGCCGGCAGCGCCGACGCCGGAGAGATCGCCCTTGACGTCGGCCATGAACACCGGCACGCCGATATACGACAGCCGTTCAGCCAGCGTCTGCAGCGTCACTGTTTTGCCGGTGCCGGTGGCGCCGGTGATCAGGCCGTGGCGGTTGGTCATCTGCGGCAGCAGCGCGGGATAGGAATCGCCGGCCTTGGCGAGGTAGAGCGGTTCGGACATGGTGCGGTGACTCCGGGCGAAATTGGATGCCCGCATTCTAGCGCTGAGGGGGCGGGCTGGTGTTAAGGACGGTAAAGACTACCGCTACTGGCAAAAGCAGGACAAGCGCATGGTTGAACGGATCAACAAGCTGATCCGTGAAATGCGGCGCGATCCATTTGCCGGGGTGGGAAAACCGGAGGCGTTGACAAGATCAGCCCCGCCACAAGCGGTGGCGATAGGGGATTGCCGGGGCTGCCGGCTTGTCTGTTTTGCGACAAACCGGGGTTGTTCACTCCGCCTTGTTGTGCGCGGCGCTGAGCACTTCCGAGACGAACTCGCCGCGCGAGGTGGCGTTGTTTTCCTGGTTGTTGGCGGCGCACCAGACGGCGAAGGCGGGTGGGTCGATCTGGCATTCCAGGGCCATCACGCCGGAGCGCTGGAAATTGCGCCGGGCCGCCACGGCCATGGTTTTCCACTGGCCGAAGCTGTCTTCGAAGCATTCCGGGTCGGTGGCCGTGGCCTTGACTTCGGCCCAGGTTTCCGGGGTGTACCAGGTCACGCCGATGACCAGTTGCTGGCTGCGCCGTTTGGCTTTGAGGCTTTGGTAGAGGGTGGGTTTTCTCATCGGGGCGGTCGCTTCGGGCAGGAAAATGGGCTTCGAAGCAACAAGCAGACCCGCAAGGCGGCAAATGCACGCCGGCCTGACGGGAAAACGCCGGCCGGGTAAAATCGCGCCTTCTTCGTTATTCGCATTCAGGAAAAGAGCATGGCAGGTCATAGCAAATGGGCCAACATCCAGCACCGCAAGGGTCGTCAGGACGAAAAGCGTGGTGCGGCCTTCTCCAAGATCGCCAAGGAAATCACCGTGGCGGCCAAGATGGGTGGCGGCGACGCCGGTTTCAACCCGCGCCTGCGTGTTGCGGTCGACAAGGCCAAGGGCGTGAATATGCCCAAGGACAAGATCGACACCGCGATCAAGAAGGGCACCGGCGAGCTTGAAGGCGTCGAGTACATCGAGATTCGTTACGAGGGTTACGGCATCGGCGGCGCGGCCATCATGGTCGACTGCCTGACCGACAACAAGGTGCGCACGGTGGCCGAAGTCCGTCACGCCTTCAGCAAGTTTGGCGGCAACATGGGTTCGGATGGCTGCGTGGCTTTTCAGTTCAAGCATTGCGGCCAGATGATTTTTGCGCCGGGGACCGACGAAGCGGCATTGATGGATGCCGCCATTGAAGCCGGTGCCGATGATGTGACGACGAATGACGACGGTTCTATTGAAGTGCTGACACCGCCCAACGACTACGTTGCCGTCAAGGACGCGCTGGAAGCCGCTGGTTTCACGCCAGAGTTTGGCGAAGTGACGATGAAGCCGGAGGGCGAGAACATTTTTGCTGGCGACGACGCGGTGAAGATGCAGAAACTGCTCGATGCCCTCGAAGGTCTGGATGACGTCCAGGAAATCTACACGACGGCGGTTATCGAAGCGTGAATCCTGCCGGCTCGAAGGAGCTGCCCGTCATTATCGACATCGAGGCCTCGGGTTTCGGGGCGGGCAGTTATCCGATCGAAGTCGGTTATTTCATGCCGGATGGTCAGATGTATTGCACGCTGATTCGTCCCGAGCCGGGGTGGACGCATTGGCACGCTTCGGCAGAGGCGGTGCATGGCGTTTCGCGGCAAACGCTGCTCGACAAGGGGCGGCCGGCAGACGAAGTGGCCCGCCGTCTCAACGCGGACCTGCGGGGGCGGACGGTGTATTGCGATGCCTGGGCGCACGATTTTCCCTGGTTGCACACCTTGTACGATGCGGTCGACCAAGTGCCGACCTTTGCCTTGAAGGATCTGCGCCAGTTGCTGGGGGATTGCGAACAATCCTTGTGGCAGGCCACGCGGGCTGCGGTTGAATTGCGCCTGCAATTGCGTCGCCACCGGGCGAGTGGCGATGCGCGAACCTTGTTTGAAACGCTGAACGAAACCCGCAAACGCTGCGCCCCGGATTGGTCGGCTTGAGCCGATGCAGCGCTTTTTCCCCGTTCTCTTTGTGTTCTTGTGGAGTACCGGTTTCATCGGTGCCAAATATGGCTTGCCGTATGCCGAACCGCTGTCCTTCCTGCTGACCCGCTATGGCCTGGTCATTGCCCTGATGGGGGGGCTTGCCCTGTTGATGCGGGCGCCGTGGCCGCGTGAACGGGCGCAGTGGGGGCATATCGCCGTCTCCGGCGTGCTGGTGCATGGGGTGTACCTGGGCGGTGTTTTTGTGGCCATCAAGCAGGGTTTGCCGGCGGGGGTCACGGCGCTGGTGGTCGGCATGCAGCCGCTGCTGACGGCCTGTGGCGCCGGCTTGTTGCTCGGCGAGCGGGTCAGCCTGCGACAGTGGGCTGGCTTGTTGCTTGGCCTGCTCGGCGTTGGCCTGGTGGTGTCCGGCAAATTGGGCGACGGGGCGCTGGGGCCGATGTTGCTGCCGGCGGTGCTGGCCTTGCTGGGGATCACGGCTGGTACCCTCTACCAGAAGCGTTATTGCGCCCGCTTCGATTTGCGCACCGGTTCGCTTATCCAATTTGGGCCGACAGCGCTGTTGACCGCGGTGGCGGTTGCTGGTTTTGAGGAGTACCGCATCGAATGGACTGGCGATTTTGTCTTTGCCCTGACCTGGCTGGTCTTGGTCCTGTCGCTGGGGGCGATCAGCCTGCTCAATGTGTTGATCCGCAACGGTAGTGCGGTCAATGTGGCCAGCCTGTTTTATCTGACACCGCCGACGACGGCGCTCATCGCCTGGGCCATTTTTGGTGAAACGCTGACGTTGACCGCGTTGCTCGGTATGGCGGTGGCGGTCAGTGGCGTTTATCTGGTGGCCAGGCCAAACGCATGAGCGAGATCCGTATTCTCGGTATCGATCCTGGCTTGCGAGTGACCGGCTTCGGCGTCATCGAAAAGCACGGCAATCGGCTGGTGTACGTGGCCAGCGGCTGTATCAAGTCGAACGACAAGCAGTCGCTGCCCGAGCGTATTGCTACCCTGTTTGCGGGGATCAGCGAGGTGATTGCCACGTACCAGCCGCAGCAGTCGGCGGTCGAGAAGGTGTTCGTCAACGTTAATCCGCAGTCGACCTTGCTGCTGGGTCAGGCCCGTGGCGCGGCGATCAGTGCGCTGGTCCATGGCGGTTTGCCGGTGGCAGAGTACACCGCTTTGCAGGTCAAGCAGGCGGTGGTCGGGCACGGCAAGGCGGCCAAGACGCAAGTCCAGGACATGGTAGTGCGTTTGCTGGAACTGGCCGGGGCGCCGAGTAGTGATGCCGCCGATGCGCTGGCCTGCGCCATCGCCCATGCCCATGGCGGGCAGGGCTTGGGGGCGCTGGCGACGGCGGGGTATCGCATTCGCGGCGGCCGGCTGATAGGATGACGACCTGTTTTAAAACACAGTACCTTGCCCTGAAAGGGACCGCCTGCCCATGATCGGAAGACTCACCGGCCTGATCGCCGAAAAAAACCCGCCGCAGATCGTGCTTGACGTCAATGGCATCGGCTACGAGCTCGATGTGCCGATGAGCACGTTTTACAATCTACCCGCGGTGGGTGAGCGGGCCATGCTGCTCTGCCACTTTGCCGTGCGTGAGGATGGTCATTATCTCTACGGTTTTCTCAGCGAAGCCGAGCGTTTTGCCTTCCGCCAGTTACTGAAAATTTCCGGCATTGGGGCGAGGACGGCCTTGTCGGTGCTGTCTGGTCTGTCGGTCGGCGACCTGGCGGCGGCCGTCGCGCAACAGGAAGTGGGCCGGCTGATCAAAGTGCCGGGCATCGGCAAGAAGACGGCCGAGCGCCTGTTGCTGGAGCTGAAAGGCAAACTGGCTGAAACCAGCGGTGTCGCCCTGCCGTTTACGGTCGACGATGCGACACAGGATATTTCCAACGCCCTGATTGCCTTGGGGTATAACGAGAAGGAAGCGGCGGCGGCGATGAAGCAATTGCCATCCGATATTGGTACGTCTGACGGCATTCGTCAGGCACTCAAACTCTTGTCCAAGGTCTGATGTTTTCCGAAGAAAATCCCAAACGTCTAGCGCAGATTGCGCTGGTGGTGTTGCTGATCATCGGCTGTGTGGCCGTCTTGCTGCCGTTTGTTGGCGCTTTGCTGTTCGCACTGGTGGTGTGGATCTGTACCTGGCCGTTTTACGCCGAGCGGGTCCTACCTCGCCTGGGCGGGCGGCAGACGCTGGGTGCGGTCCTGACCACGCTGTTGCTGGTCATCCTGACCCTGCTGCCCATGGGCTTTCTGGCCGGCTCGCTGGCTAACGGCGCGGATCATCTGATTGATTTCGTCAAACCGTACATCGAACAAGGCCTGCCGCAGGCAGCGCCGGCCTGGCTGATCTCGCTGCCCTTTGTCGGGGGCGATCTGGATGCCTGGTGGCACGAACTGGCGGGTAACCGGGCCGAATTGAGCGCCCTGCTCAAACAGGGGCTGGTGCCAGCCCGACAGGCCTTGCTGGCGCTGGGCGGCATTGCCGGTAACGGCCTGTTGCAACTGGCGCTCACGGTCTTTGTGTTGTTCTTCCTCTATCGTGACGGCGAGGCGCTGGCCAAGGGCTTGAATGTTGCGGCCCACAAGCTGGGCGGCGAACTGGGCCAGGAAATGCTGGAAAAAGCACGGTCGACCGTGCTCGGCGTCATGTTGGGCATTGTCGGTACGGCGGCGGCGCAAGGGACGGTGGCGATGCTCGGTTTTCTCATCGCCGGCGTGCCAGGTGCCTTGCTGCTGGGCTTTGCCACCTTCTTTCTGTCGATGATTCCGGTTGGCCCACCGCTGATCTGGGGGGGCGCTGCCGCCTGGTTGTACAGCGAAGGGCAGACTGGCATGGCGATTTTTCTGGTGATTTACGGCCTGGTGGTGATCAGCAGCATCGATAATTTCGTTAAGCCGGTGCTGATGTCGCGCGGCTCCGGCATTTCGATTCTCCTGATCGCTCTCGGCGTGCTTGGCGGTGTTTTCGTGTTCGGTTTTATCGGTATTTTCCTCGGGCCGGTGCTGCTGGCGTTGGGCGACATGCTGTTCAAGCGCTGGACGCGCGAGGGATCGGCCCCATGATCGAAACGGACAAGCTGGTTGCGGTCGACCGCATCATTGCTCCGCAAACCAAATCGGCGCAGGAAGAGGCGCTGGAACGCGCCCTGCGCCCGAAGCGGCTGGCTGATTACACCGGCCAGGCCAAGATTCGCGAGCAGCTCGAAATTTTCATTCACGCGGCCCGCAAGCGCAGCGAAGCGCTCGACCACGTGCTGCTGTTCGGCCCGCCGGGGCTGGGCAAAACGACGCTGGCCCATATCGTCGCTGCCGAAATGGGCGTTAATCTGCGGTCGACGTCTGGTCCGGTGCTCGAACGGGCCGGTGATCTGGCGGCGATCCTGACCAATCTCGAACCGCATGATGTGCTGTTCATCGATGAAATCCACCGCTTGAGCCCGGTCGTCGAGGAAATCCTCTACCCGGCGCTGGAAGATTTCCAGATCGACATCATGATCGGCGAAGGCCCGGCCGCCCGTTCGGTCAAGCTCGACCTGCCGCCCTTCACGCTGGTCGGCGCAACGACGCGGGCCGGCATGCTGACCAACCCGCTGCGCGACCGCTTCGGTATCGTCGCCCGGCTGGAGTTTTACAACGCCGAGGAATTGCAGAGCATTGTTAGCCGTTCGGCCAGCCTGCTCAATGCCCCGATCGATTCTGACGGCGCGCTGGAAATCGCTAAACGGGCCCGTGGCACGCCGCGCATCGCCAACCGCCTGTTGCGCCGGGTACGTGATTACGCCGAGGTTAAGGCCGATGGCAACATCAGCCGTAGCGTGGCTGACAAGGCGCTGCACATGCTCGATGTCGATCCGGCCGGCCTCGACCTGATGGACCGCAAGTTGTTGTCAGCGGTGATCGACAAGTTTGGCGGCGGTCCGGTGGGGGTGGACAATCTGGCGGCGGCCATCGGCGAGGCCCGCGACACCATCGAGGACGTGCTCGAACCCTACCTGATCCAGCAGGGCTACCTGCAGCGCACGCTGCGCGGGCGCATTGCCACGCCGGCCATCTATCGTCACCTCGGGTTGGCCGAACCGGCCAGTGCGGTGGTGCGCGACCTGCTGTCGGATCGCTGATTCGCCGAGCTTGTCCGCCGCAGAGCGGAGTCATGCGTTGATCATCCACCCACTTTGGAGACATCTGATGCTGAAATTCCTACTCGGCGGGGTGTTGACCGCACTCATCACCCCGGCCTTCGCCTTTTGCGGGTTCTACGTCGGCAAGGCCGACAGCCAGTTATTGAACGAGGCGTCGCAGGTGATCGTGGTGCGCGATGGCGAGCGCACCGTGGTCAGTATGCTGAACGACTACAAAGGGGAGCTGACGGAATTTGCCCTGGTCGTGCCGGTGCCCAGCGTGCTGCAGCAAGGCCAGATTCACGTCGGCGACAAGGCCATCTTCGATCGTCTTGACGCTTATTCGGCGCCGCGGCTGGCCGAATATTACGACCCCAATCCCTGCGAAAAGCCGAAATTCGAGGCCATGATGCGCACTGCCCCGGCCGCCATGCCGATGGCCGTGGCCGATGCCGAGCGGGCAAAGGCGCTGGGGGTCACGGTCGAGGCGAGCTATACGGTCGGCGAATACGACATCGTGATTCTGTCGGCGACGCTGTCGGATGGCCTGGAGACCTGGCTCAGGCAAAGCGGCTATCGCATTCCTGCCCGGTCGGCACAGGCGCTGGCGCCGTATATCCGTCAGAACATGAAGTTCTTCGTTGCCAGGGTCAACCTCGCCGAGCAGGCAAAAACCGGATTCACGATGCTGCGGCCGTTACAGTTTGCCTACGAGTCGGAAAAGTTCATGTTGCCGATCCGTCTTGGGATGGCCAATGCCCGCGGGCCGCAGGATCTGATTGCGTACGTGCTGACCAAGAATGGCCGGGTCGAATCTAGCAATTACCGCACGGTGAAATTGCCGGCCAACATGGAATTGCCGGTTTTCCTCAAGCAGGGCGACGAATTCCGCAATTTCTACAAGGCCATGTTCGACACGCAGGCCAGAAAAGAAGGCTATCGCGTCGTGTTTACCGAGTATTTCTGGGATATGGGTTGGTGTGATCCCTGCGCTGCCGATCCGCTGTCGCCGGCAGAGTTGCGTCAGGCCGGCGTGTTCTGGGTGAATCCGGCAATCTCCGGCCAGCCCGTCCCGATGGGGACGGCACCGGGTCGTCGCATCATGCCGCCGCGCCCGCAGCCTGGCGGTGCCCAACCGGTGATGCTAACCCGGCTGCATGTGCGCTACACACCCGAAACCTTTCCGGAGGACCTGATGTTCTTCGAAACCGGCGACCGGCAGAATTTCCAGACACGCTATGTCTTGCGCCATCCGGCCGGCGTGACACCGCAGGCCTGCCCGGAGGCGGCGGCCTATCTGGACGAAGTGCGCCAGCGCCAGGAACAGGCAGCACAGCAACTGGCTACCCTGACCGGTGGCGACATCAACCGCATCCGTGAGCAGATGAAGCTGCCACCGGCGCCCCCGGCCAGGCCATGGTGGGAAGGATTGTGGGGCCGTGATGCAGGCAAATAAGTCGTGATGTTGCGGTCGACCGGGGTCGATCCCCGGTTTTTCCAGATCAGCTTTCAAGCGATCCTGCTGACTGCCGGCGTTTTGCTGCGCGATTTCAGCCTGTGGCCATTGCAGATGGCGCTGGCCCTGGCGGCCGCTGTTGTGACCCAGGCGTTCTGGCGCCGCGTGTTCCGTTTGTCCGGTGTGGGTTTCCTCAGCCCGTTGATTACCGGTCTGGGGCTGGCGCTGTTGCTACGGGCCGATCAGTGGTGGGCGCATCCGTTGGCGGCGGCACTGGCGATCAGCGGCAAGTTCCTGCTGCGCGTGCGCGGCAAGCATGTATTCAATCCGGCCAATGCCGGCGTCGGACTGGCCCTGCTGTTGCTACCCGGTACCTGGGTGTCGCCCGGGCAATGGGGACACGATCTGGGCATGGCGGTGTGGCTGGTGGCGCTGGGGGCCGCAGTCGTCCAGCGGGCGCGGCGCGATGATGCGGCCTGGCTGTTTTTGCTGGTTTTCCTCGGGTTGACCGCAGCACGGCTGATCTTCCTCGGGCATGAACCCGGGCGAATCTGGGAGATTTTCAGTCATCAGGCCCTGAACGGAGCACTCCTGCTGTTTGCCTTTTTCATGATCTCCGACCCGATGACCCTGCCTGACCGGGCCGGTCCCCGTCGTCTGCATGTCGTGCTGGTGGCCTCGCTGGCTTTCATCTGGCAGTTTCTGCTCTATCAGCCGCAGGGGGCCTTGTGGTCCCTGCTGATCCTGGCGCCGCTGGTACCGGTGTGGGATGTGATTTGGCCGGGGCAAAAACATCGCTGGTCTTACGACATGTCGTTACAGAATAATGCTGCGCCGCAAGGTAAAATTGCTGGATGAAATACGAGCCCAAAGACAACGCCTTCACCATCCCGGTGCGCGTTTACTACGAAGATACCGATGCCGGTGGTGTTGTCTATTACGCCAACTACCTGCGCTTTTTCGAACGTTGCCGGACCGAATGGATGCGCGCCGCCGGGCACGACCAGTCGGCGCTGGCCAGCGAAGCCGGCATTGGCTTCGTTGCCCGCAAGGCGAGTTGTGAATACCTGCGGCCGGCTCGTCTGGACGATGAGCTGACAGTTGGCCTCGAAGTGGAAAAACTGACCCGGGTCCGCGTCGTCTTTCGCCAGCATGTGCGGCGTGGCGACGAGGAATTGGTGACCGGCACGGTCGAAATTGCCTGCGTTAACATGTCGACCCTGACGCCCTCGCCCATCCCTGATTTTTTGTACGCCAAGCTGGAAGCGCTTAAATGAACGTTACCCAGGATCTCTCCATCCTTCACCTGATACTCCAGGCGAGCGCCGTCGTCCAGGCCGTCATGGCCTTGCTGGCTGGTGTGTCCTTCATGTCCTGGTACTACATTTTCATGAAATGGTTTGCCGTTCGCCTGGCGCGCGACAAAACCGAGACTTTCGAGCGCGACTTCTGGTCCGGTGGCGACCTCAACCAGCTTTATAACAGCGCGGTCAATGACCGCCACCACGCCGGTTCGATGGAGCGGATTTTCGAAGCCGGTTTCCGCGAGTTCACCAAGCTCAAAGGGCAAAAGAATCTGGAGGCCAGCGATGTGGTCGATGGCTCGCGCCGCGCCATGCGTGCCACCTACCAGCGTGAGATGGATGCGCTGGAGTCGCATTTGGCTTTCCTGGCCTCGGTCGGCTCGGTGTCGCCTTACATCGGCTTGTTCGGCACGGTCTGGGGCATCATGCATGCCTTCCGCGCCCTGGCTAATGTCGGTCAAGCCACCTTGTCCTCGGTGGCGCCCGGCATTGCCGAAGCGCTGGTGGCGACGGCTATCGGCCTGTTTGCCGCCATCCCGGCGGTGCTCGCCTATAACCGCTTCTCGCATGACATCGACCGCCTGGCGACGCGCTACGAATCGTTCATGGAAGAGTTTTCCAACATCCTGCAGCGGCAGATGCGTTAAGCCATGCGCCAGCGCCGATTAAAAAACGAAATCAACGTCGTCCCCTACATCGACGTGATGCTGGTCCTGTTGGTGATCTTCATGGTCGCTACGCCGATGATGACCACCGGTTCGGTTGAACTGCCGTCGGCGGGCACAGCGCCGCAAAAACCGGATAAATATCTGAAAGTGCAGGTGGCGGCGGATGGTGCCCTGGCGCTGTTCGATGTGGACGGCCAGGAAAGCAAGCTGGGCAGCCTGCGTGAACTCAAGGCCGAGCTGGCGGCCCGCCGTGGGCCTGGTGATGCGGTTTTGCCGGTATTGATCGGTGGTGACCGAGAGGCGCCGTACAAGAACATCATCGAGGTGCTCGACGAGGTCAAGAAACAAGGCTACGGCCGGGTTGCGCTCGAAACGGCGATTAAATAAGCCGATGATCCTCGATCGTCCTGAAGACCCCGGTAAGAAAAAGGCCCTGGCGTTCACCATCACGGTGCACCTGGCGCTGATCGCCGCGCTGTTTTTTGGGGTGCAGTGGAAACGCAGCCAACCCGAGGTGATGGAAGTTGAGTTATGGGCAGCACGCCCCAACCAGCCGGCACCGCCGCCACCGTTGCCGGAGCCCCGGCCGGAACCGCCCAAACCGACCCCGCCACCCGAGCCACCCAAGCCAGAAACCAAGCTTGAGGCGCCGAAAAAGCCTGATATCTCCATTAAGGAAGAGAAAAAGAAGCCCGAGCCGGTCAAGCCCAAGCCAGAACCGAAACCTGAGCCCAAGCCCGAACCAAAAAAGCCCGAGCCAAAACCGGAACCTAAAAAGCCGGAGCCCAGGAAGCCCGAGGCCGAGCCTCGCCCGGACCCGTTCAAGGAGATGCTGGAGCGTGAGGAGCGTCAGCGTAAGACCTCGGATACACAAGCCCGTCTGAGGGCATTGGCCGACGCCGAGCAGAAAGCGGCGGCCGGGCAACGCGGGCTCGCTGATTATACAACCAAGATTCGCGGCAAAATCCGTGGCAACATCGTCTGGCCACCGGGCATCCCCGGCAACCCGGAGGCTATCTTCGAGGTGACGCAATTGCCGACGGGCGAAGTCATGTCGCTTCGTCTGAAACGTTCCAGCGGCTTCTCGGCGCTTGATGCGGCCATCGAGCGGGCGATTCGCAAGTCCTCTCCGCTGCCCAAGCCGGACGATCCGTCGATGTTCCAGCGCACGCTGGAAATCAAATACAAACCGTTTGAAGAGTAAAATCGCGCCCAATCCATGATCATGAACCCCATGTCCCGAATTTCCCGCCGTATTTTTCTCCTTTTGACGCTGTTGACCGCAAGCGTTGCCCAGGCTCAGTTATCGATCGAAATTACCGGTGCCGGCGCCAATCGCATCCCGGTGGTGATTGCCGATTTCCCGGGCGAGCCGACGGTGTCGCGCATTGTCACCGCCACCGTGCGGGCGGATCTGGAGCGCAGTGGCTTGTTCCGCATGGTTGATCCGGCGGGGGCGCTGCTTGATGAAAATGCAGCCATCGACTACGCCGACTGGAAGGGGCGTGGGGCCGATGCCTTGGTTGCCGGTAGTCTGGCGCGCAGCCCGGATGGCCGACTGGAGGCCCGCTTCCGACTCTACGACACGCAGCGTGGCGTGGCCCTGGGCGGCGCGGTGTATGTCACCAACAATACGCAGTTGCGGGCTGCCGGCCACCGAATCGCCGATTTTGTTTACGAAAAACTGACCGGCGAACGCGGCGTCTTTTCAACCCGCATTGCCTATGTTCTGAAATCGGGCGGCCGTTACCTGCTGCAGATTGCCGATGCCGACGGTCAGGGGGCGGCGACGGCACTGACGTCGACCGAGCCGATCATCTCGCCGGCCTGGTCGCCGGATGGCAGCAAGCTGGCGTATGTCTCTTTCGAGAAAAAGAAACCAATGGTTTACGTTCATTCGTTGGCCAGCGGTCAACGGCAGATTGTGGCCAATTTCCGTGGCTCGAACTCGGCACCGGCTTGGTCGCCGGATGGTCGCCGTTTGGCCGTTGTGCTATCCAAGGATGGCAACTCGCAGCTTTATGCCGTCAATGCCGATGGTAGTGGAGTGCAGCGTCTGGCGCAGTCGTCAGGCATCGATACCGAGCCGCGCTTTGCGCCAGACGGTAACAGCATCTATTTCACCTCTGATCGTGGTGGTAGCCCGCAAATTTACCGCATCGACATTGGTGGGGGGGCTGCGCAGCGGGTCAGTTTCGAAGGTAATTACAACGTCTCGCCACGGCCGTCGCCGGATGGCAAGAGCCTGGCTTTCATCACCCGTCGCGAAGGGCGTTTCCAGTTGGCGGTGATGGATCTGGCCAGTCGTCAAGTCCAGATACTGACCGATTCACACAAGGATGAGTCGCCCAGTTTCGCCCCTAACAGCCGAATGATCCTGATTGCCACCGAAGTGGGTGGCCGGGGCATCCTGTCTGCCGTGTCCAGTGATGGACGCATCAAACAACGTCTCACGGTCACTGCGGGCGATGTCCGCGAGCCGGCCTGGGGCCCGTTTTTACAATAAAACCCGTTCTCTCGTCGGAGTAAGTCATGAAGAAACTGTTGATTCCTGCCCTGTTGTCGGCTCTGCTGGCGGCTTGTAGTTCTGCCCCTATTGATGAAAATGCCGGCGCGCCGGTTGAAGGCCGTTCTGGCAATACGGCGGTCGCTCCCGTGGTGGCCGGCGACCTCGATGCCAGTGGCCTGCCGCGCACGCTGACCGATCCGGCCAGCCCGTTGTCCAAGCGCAGCATCTTCTTTGATCTGGATAGCTACGAAGTGCGTGGCGAATACCAGGATGTGGTCGCCAACCATGCCAAGTTCCTGGTTGCCAACCGTGGTTTCAAGGTGCTGTTGCAAGGCAATACCGACGAGCGCGGTAGCCGGGAATACAACCTGTCGCTGGGTCAGAAGCGGGCTGATGCTGTCAAGCGTTCGCTGGTCCTGCTGGGGGCACAGGACGCGCAGATCGAGTCGGTTAGCCTGGGCGAAGAAAAACCGCGTGCCGACGGCCATGACGATGCCTCCTGGTCGCAAAATCGTCGCGCCGATATTCTCTATCGCGCTGCTGACGGCCGCGGCGAGTTCTGATCATGCGTCGCCTCCCGCTTGTCCTCCTGCTCGCCGCACTGGGCGCCACGCAGGCCACGGCCGGCGTCTTCGACGACGAAGAGGCCCGTCGGCAGCTCGTCGATCTGCGGGCCAAGTCGGAGGCGCGTTTTGACCAGCAAGGTCGGGCACAATTGGATCTGGCGGCCCAGATCCAGCGCCAGGCTGAAGAAATTGCCCGTTTGCGCGGTCAGGTTGAAACCCTGAACTACGCGCTGGAAACGGCACAGAAACGCCAGCAAGATTTTTACATGGACCTCGATACCCGCTTGCGCCGCTTCGAAAGCCCCGCGAGCAGCGAGTCCACGGTCGACCCGGCTGCCGGGCAAAAAACGGCCGATCCGGTGCGTGAGAGCAAGGAGTACGACGCTGCGCTCGGCTTGTTCAAGGCAGCGCGCTACAAGGAGGCGGCAGCCGGTTTTGGCGCCTTTGTGCAGGCTTACCCCAACAGCAGCCTGGCACCTAATGCTCAGTTCTGGCTGGGCAATGCCTGGTATGCCCAGCGTAACTGCACCAAGGCTATTGAGGCGCAAAGCGAAGTGACCAACAAGTACGCGGCCAGCCCCAAGGCAGCGGATGCCTGGCTGGCCATTGCGACTTGCCAGCAGGAAATGGGGAACAAGCTGGGGGCAAAACGTTCGCTGGACGTGGTAATCGAGAAATATCCGAGCACGCCGGCGGCAGAAAGCGCGCGCGAGCGTTTGAAGAAGAAATAATTGGCGCTACGGATCACCGAAATTTTCTATTCGCTGCAGGGTGAGGCATCCCGGGTAGGCTTGCCGACGACCTTTGTCCGCCTGACCGGTTGCCCGTTGCGCTGCACCTGGTGCGATACCACTTACAGCTTTACCGGCGGAGAAGCGGCCAGCATCGACGAGGTGCTGGCTCAGGTGGCAAGCTATCCTGCGCGTCAGGTGTGCGTGACCGGTGGCGAGCCGCTGGCGCAGAAGGAATGTCTGCCCTTGCTAAGTGCCTTGTGCGATGCTGGTTACGAGGTGTCGCTGGAAACGTCGGGTGCCCTGGATATCGCGGCTGTTGACCCGCGGGTGTCGCGGATTGTTGATTTGAAAGCACCGGGTTCCGGCGAAGTGGGGCGCAATCGCTGGGCCAATTTGCCCTTGCTGACGGCACGCGATGAATTGAAACTGGTCCTCGCCTCCCGCGAGGATTATGACTGGGCGGTGAGCGTGTTGCACGAGCACGAACTGGCGGCCCGTTGCCCGGTTCTGTTCTCGCCGGCGCAAGGCTTGCTGGCGGCGCGTGAGCTCGCCGAATGGGTGCTGGCGGATGGTTTGCCGGTGCGTTTCCAGATGCAGTTGCACAAACTGCTTTGGGGTAACATGCAAGGAAAGTAGCGGCCAGGAACCCATATGACCGAAAGTAATCGCCGGCAGTTTTCACGTGTCATCTTTCAAGCGGAAGGACGTCTTGTCACGCTTGAGGGGGAGTTGCAGGTGGCGGTGCTCGATCTGTCGCTCAAAGGGGCGCTGATCCGGCCGCCAGCCGATTTCTTCATCCGCGTCGGCAGTCATGTCGAACTGGATCTTTTCCTTGGTCCGGAGCGTGATCTGTCCATACAAATGTCGGCCACCGTCGTTCATCATCAAGGTGAGTATTTTGGTCTGGCCGTGCGCGAGATGGATCTGGACAGCATGACCCATCTGCGGCGCCTCGTTGAGCTCAACCTTGGCGATGAATCCCTGCTGGAGCGTGATCTCGGCCACCTGGCCCACGTCTGATCCGTACCGGATGGTTTCTGGTATGGCATTTGCCCCCTTGCTGATCGCTGCACCCCAAGCGCATAATCGCCTGTCCTGACCGCTGGTTGGGGAGGCAGTGACTGCGACAGGCTTAGACAGCCAAGGGGGAACGATGGCGAGCGGTGACACGAAATGCAGCAGGATGGCCCGACAGGGTCGGTGATCTGGTGAACGCTGCCCTACCTTCTTGTTCGGCCTGTCATGATGAGTTGCGAATTGCCGCAACCGCTTTTCAGTCGCAAACAGCCATCATGGTCACTGGGCCGGATGCCCGTATCCTGCGGGTCAATGACGCATTTAGCCGGTTGACTGGTTACGAGCAGATCGATGTTCTGGGGCAACGCCCTTCGCTGCTGAGTTCAGGGCGGCACGATCCGGCGTTCTATGAAGCGATGTGGCGATTGATCAAGCGCTTCGGTCATTGGCAAGGCGAGATATGGAATCGGCGGAAAAGCGGCGAAATCTATCCGGAATGGTTGACGATCAGTGCTGTGCGCGATGCTGATGGCTTGTTGACGCACTATGTGGCGACCTTTGCAGATATCAGTCAGCTCAAGCAGGCTGAATCGGAGGCGCATCATCTGGCGTATTACGATCCGCTGACTTCATTGCCGAATCGACGTCTATTGCTTGACCGTTTAGAAAAAGCGGAGGCCATGGGCAAGCGCAGTGGTGAGTACGCCGCCTTGGTGATGATTGATCTGGATAATTTCAAGGCGCTGAACGACACGCTGGGCCATGATCAGGGCGACCGACTGCTGATTGAGGTGGCTTGTCGCCTGCTGGCGGTGATTCGTGATTGCGATACCGTGGCCCGCCTGGGTGGCGACGAATTCGTTGTCATGCTTGAACAACTGGGTCGTGATCCGGCAACCGCGGCGATTACTGCCGAAAGTGTGGCAAAAAAAATCATGCAGGTCGTCAATGAACCGTATCAACTGGCGGGTGGCTATATTCATTATTGTTCGGCCAGCCAGGGAATCTGCCTGTTCCATGGCCGCGACAAGACGGTTGAAACGCTACTGAAGCAGGCAGACATTGCTTTGTATATGGCGAAAGATGCCGGCCGCAACGCGATCCGGTTTTTTGACACTGAGATGCAGGTGGCGATTGATGCCCGGATGTTCATTGAAACGGGTTTGCGACGCGCGTTGGCTCAGAACGAGTTTCGTTTGTACATTCAGCCGCAGGTCGATGCTCAGGGGGGTCTAGTCGGTGCTGAGGCCTTGTTGCGCTGGCAGCCCGAAGGTGGTGGTATCGGGCCAGATCAATTTATTCCGATTGCCGAAGAGCGTGGCCTGATTGTTCCAATCGGTTTGTGGGTGCTGGATCAGGCCTGTGCCGCCTTGCGCCGCTGGGCTGATAATCCATCGCTCGAGGGGCTTTATCTCTCGGTCAATGTCAGTGCACGGCAGTTCCGTCAGCCAGATTTCGTCGAGCAGGTGAGCAGTGCGCTGAGTCGGCACGGTGTGATGGCGCACCGCCTTAAACTTGAACTGACTGAAAGCGTGTTGCTCGACAAGGTCGATGATGTGCTATTCAAAATGTCGGCCCTGCGTCTACTCGGTGTTCGTTTTTCGCTCGATGATTTCGGGACTGGTTACGCTTCGCTGGCCTATCTGAAACGCTTTCCCTTCAACCAACTCAAGGTTGATCGCTCCTTTGTTCGGGATATTGTCAGTGATCCCGACGATGCGGCGATTGTGCGCGCCATCATTGCCATGGGGAATAGCCTGCGGCTGGATGTCGTCGCCGAGGGGGTGGAAACCGATGAACAGCGTGCCTATCTGAATCGTCACGGCTGCGTTGTCTTTCAGGGCTTTCTCTTCGGACAGCCACTGCCGATCGAGCATTTCGAGGCGCGCTGCACCATCGCTGAGGTGATACCCGCAATGACTGGCGGTCAGTTGGCGTTGTTCCAGTGGCTGGCTGGCGCCGACGCTTGAGCGCCGCCGGATCGCCGAATTTTCCCCTTCTTGCGGTAAAATCCGCCCCCCATGAGTGCCAACGCCGTTGTTCTTCTTTCGGGCGGACTTGATTCCGCAACCTGCCTTGCCATTGCGCGCAGCCGTGGTTTTGACTGTTATTGCCTGTCTTTTGATTACGGTCAGCGGCATAGTGCCGAATTGCTGGCTGCGCGGCAGGTGGCGCAAGCGCTAGGGGCGTCTGAGCATCGGATTCTCAATCTGGGGCTAGCGCAATTCGGTGGTTCGGCGCTGACCGATACCGCCATTGCCGTGCCGGTCGGCGGTGTCCAGCCGGGTATTCCGGTGACCTATGTGCCGGCGCGTAACACCATCATGTTGTCACTGGCGCTGGCCTGGGCTGAGGTCTTGAATAGCCGCGATATTTTTGTCGGGGTCAATGCGGTCGACTACTCCGGATACCCCGATTGTCGTCCGGAATATATTGCGGCGTTCGAACAGATGGCCAATCTGGCAACCCGGGCGGGGGTCGAAGGTTGCAAGCTCAGCATCCATGCGCCGCTCATCGCCCTCTCCAAAGCCGACATCATCCGCACCGGCAGTGCGCTAGGGGTTGATTACGGCTTGACGGTGTCCTGCTACCAGGCCGATGAACTGGGTCGCGCCTGTGGTGTCTGTGATTCGTGTCGCCTGCGCGCCGAAGGTTTCGCCGCTGCGGGTATTTCCGATCCCACTTCTTATCTGGTCTGACATGGAATCCGTCATTTCTCCGCATACTGTGGTCTGGCTCACTTTTGCCGTCGCATTCGTTTTTGGCGTGATTGGCCAGAAAACGCATTTTTGCACCATGGGCGCTGTTTCCGACATCGTCAACATGGGAGACTGGAGCCGCATGCGCATGTGGCTGCTGGCGATGGGGATTGCCGTTCTGGGGGCCGGCAGCCTCGATATGGCGGGACTCATTGACCTTGATAAATCGATTTATCGCGGCCCGGCCTTTACGTGGTTGTCTTACCTGGTTGGGGGGGCAGCTTTCGGTGTCGGCATGGTTTTGGCATCTGGTTGTGGCTCCAAGACTTTGATCCGGGTTGGTAGTGGCAATCTGAAATCCCTGGTCGTCTTTCTGGTGATCGGCGTGGTGGCTTACATGACGATGCGTGGCGTCTTTGGCGTCTTCCGGGTCAATGTGCTCGACAAAGTCGCGGTCGACCTGCCGGGTGGGCAAGGTTTGCCGGCCTTGCTGACGCGTGGCGGCATGGCGCCGACGACGGCCGATCTACTGGCGGTTTTGCTGGTCGGCGGCGGGTTGACCGCGTTTTGCCTGCTGCGTCGGGATTTCTGGAATGTGGACAATCTCCTGGGGGGGCTTGGCACTGGCTTGGCCGTGGTGGCCGCATGGTATGTCAGCGGCCACATGGGCTATGTGGCAGAACACCCGGATACGCTGGAGGAGGCTTTTCTGGCGACGAATAGTGGCCGCATGGAGTCGCTGACTTTCATTGCGCCGTTGGCCTATACCCTGGAGTTGCTGATGTTGTGGTCGGATGCCAGCCGGACAGTAACGGTGGCTGTGGCCGCCGTGCTTGGGGTGATTGCAGGATCTTTCGCCTGGTCGATTCTGACCCGAAATTTCCGGTGGGAGGGCTTTGCCAGTGTCGAGGATACGGCCAGCCATCTGATCGGTGCGGCCTTGATGGGTTTTGGCGGCGTGACGGCGATGGGGTGTACCGTGGGTCAGGGCATTACTGGGTTTTCGACCTTGGCGCTGGGTTCTGTGGTCACTTTTACGGCGATTGTGCTGGCGGCCACGGCAGCCTTGAAGTTCCAGTACTGGCGATTGATGCGCGAGGGCTGAGCGTAAGTCCGCCGTCAGTCTTTTTGCTTCACCATCATTGGCTCGATGATGGTGCTTGAAAGTCGTTCATGAAAGTCCTGCTTGCTGAAGACGACGCCCTGATTGGTGATGCGGTGGCCACCGGCTTGCGTAAATCCGGTTTTTCCGTCGATTGGGTGCGTGATGGTCAGGAGGCCGAAACGGCACTGTTGCTCGGGCATTACGGCCTGCTGGTGCTGGATCTTGGCTTGCCACGGCGTGATGGCATGGATCTGCTGCGTCGCCTGCGCCAGAACGAGAATCCGATTCCTGTGCTGGTAATGACCGCCCGCGATGGTGTGGCGGATCGTGTTGGTGGCTTGAATAGCGGTGCCGACGATTATTTGGTCAAACCCTTCAATCTTGATGAACTGGTCGCTCGCGTCCACGCCCTGATTCGCCGTTACCAGGGGCGGTCCAATAGCGAATTGCGACTGGGGGCCTTGCGGGTCGAGCCGACGACACGGGCGGTGACTTTGCAGGGCAAGGAGGTCAGCCTTTCCGAGCGCGAATTTCGCTTGCTGCTGACCCTGCTCGAAAAACCGGGGTCGGTGCTCAGTATCAGTCAGCTTGAGGACAAGTTGTACGGCTGGGGCGAGGAAGTGGCGAGCAATACGATCGAGGTCCAATTACATCGGCTGCGTCGCAAGTTGGGCAAGGAGTGGATACGTAACGTGCGTGGCGTGGGTTTCAAGATCGTCGATCCGGCGTGAATTCAATCCGCAAGCAACTGCTGGTCTGGCAGATTGGTGCCTTGGTGCTGACCGCCATTCTGGTCAGCCTGATTACCTACCATCTGGCTTGGGACGGCTTCAACCAGTTACGCGATTATTCCCTGGGGCAGATTGCGCAGGCGGTCCTGCGCCATGGCGCGCCGTCCCGAGTGCCGCAGTCGGAAATGCTGGAAGCCGAACTCTTTCTGAGTCAGATCTGGGATGAGGAGGGAAAGGTGGTTTTCGCGTCGCGGCCCGATCAGATTATGCCGCGGCAGCGGGCCGGACTCAGCATCCTGACCTGGCAACAGGAGGAGTGGCACGTGATGGTGCTTGAGCATGGCGGCTCGGTTGTTCAGGTGGCCAATACCACGGCCAATCGCTACCAGATGTTCGGTAGCGTGGCGCCCTGGCTGATGTTGCCTTTCGCCGTGCTGATTTTTTTGTTGGGAGGCGTCATCTTGCTGGCGGTGCAGCGTGCCCTGCAGTCGCTGCAGGTGGTTCGGGACGAAGTGAGTCAGCGCGATGCCGAGCGCTTGCAGCCCTTGCCGTATGCTGTTTACCCGGAAGAGTTGTTCCCTTTGGTCTTGGCCCTCAATGCGCTGCTCGAGCGTTTGCGGCACAGCTTGGAGGCGCAGCAACGGTTCATTGCTGATGCAGCCCACGAACTGCGTACGCCGTTGACTGCGCTGAGTTTGCAAGCTCAGTTGGCTCGCGATGGAGACAGCCTACAGGCGCGTGAACAGGCTTTTGATCGGGTGGCTGAAGGTGTCGACCGGGTCGCTCACCTGATTGATCAATTGCTTGACTTGGCACGTTACGATCCGCGCACCTGTCCATTACGCGAGCCGGTTGCGGTCAACCTGCTCGATTTGTCTAAAAAGCGGGTTGCCGATCACTCAGCAGCGGCTGAGGCGCGATTGATTGATCTTGGCTTGCTGGATAGCGACGAAGTCGTCATCTGGGGTGAGCCGGACAGTTTGGGCGTTCTATTCGATAACTTGATCGATAATGCCATTCGCTACGCCGGCCACGGCGCTGTGATTGATCTCCAGATCACGGTCGACGGTGAAATGGCGCAAGTTTTGGTGAGTGATAACGGTCCCGGTATTCCCGCGGATGCACGCCAGCGCGTTTTTGAGCGTTTTTGCCGTCTGTCACCGGCCGCTTCTCGCGGCAGTGGCTTGGGACTGAGCATCGTCGAAGAAATCGTCGCCCGCCATCAGGGCTTGATACGACTCGACGAAACGCCGGGGGGCGGGTTGACGGTTCGAGTCTCTTTTCCCTTGCCGGTCTTGGGCGCGCCCTGATTTCCTTGTTCTGGGTCAACTCCCGTTAAGTCCTCTGTAAGTCAACGGCCCGTACAGTCGCCAGCGCCGTACTACATCAACAACATATAGCTTTCCAATGACAGGAGGAGTCGATGGCTAAGGACATCTATGCCCGTATCCGGGCCAACCCCAAGTTTCATCAACTGAAAAATACACGCAACAGCTATGGCTGGGTCATGACCTTCGCCATGCTGATCGTGTACTACGGTTATATCGCACTGATCGCCTTCAATAAGGCATTCCTCGCCCAGCCGCTGGGGCCGGATGGCGTGACCACCATCGGGATTCCCATTGGTGTTGGTGTGATTGCATTCACCATCATCATCACCGGCATCTACGTTCGTCGCGCCAATACCGAATTTGACGCGCTGAAGGAACAGATCATCGAGGAGGCCAAATAAATGGCGAAGTATTCCAAGCAAATCGCTGCCCTCCTCGGCCTGCTGGCCCTGGCGGGTGGTGCCTGGGCGGCCGGTGCCGACCTGGGGCAGGCTGAAAAGCAGGCCACCAACTGGACGGCCATCATGATGTTTGCTGCCTTCGTGGCGGGCACGCTGTACATCACCAAATGGGCAGCTTCCAAGACCAAGTCGGCCGCTGACTTCTACACCGCCGGTGGTGGTATCACTGGTTTCCAGAATGGCCTGGCGATTGCCGGCGACTACATGTCTGCCGCGTCCTTCCTGGGTATTTCGGCGGCCGTGATGGCCAATGGCTACGATGGTCTGATCTTCTCGATCGGCTTCCTTGTCGGCTGGCCGATCATCACCTTCCTGATGGCGGAACGCCTGCGCAACCTCGGTAAATTCACCTTTGCCGACGTCGCCGGTTACCGCTTCCAGCAAGCCCCGATCCGCGCTTTTGCGGCAACCTCCACCCTGATCGTCGTCGCCTTCTACCTGATCGCGCAGATGGTTGGTGCCGGTCAGCTGATCAAGCTGCTGTTCGGTCTGGAGTACTGGATGGCGGTGGTCATCGTCGGCGCGTTGATGATGGTTTACGTGCTCTTTGGTGGCATGACCGCCACCACCTGGGTGCAGATCATCAAGGCCGTCCTGCTGCTGTGCGGCGCGTCCTTCATGGCCTTCATGGTGCTGTGGAACTTCGGTTTTAGCCCGGAAGCAATGTTTGCCAAGGCGGTTGAAATCAAGACCCTGCTGGCGGAAAAGAGCTTGCTGGCAGAAGCGGTCAAGGCGGGTGCGGACCCTGCCACGGTGGACGTGACGGTGGCTGCTGCGGCCAAGGGCCTGTCGATCATGGGCCCGGGTAACTTCGTCAAGGACCCGATCTCGGCGATCTCCTTTGGTATGGCCCTGATGTTTGGTACGGCTGGTCTGCCGCACATCCTGATGCGCTTCTTCACGGTGCCGGATGCCAAGGAAGCACGTAAGTCGGTGTTCTGGGCCACCACCTGGATTGGCTACTTCTACATCCTCACCTTCATCATCGGTTTCGGTGCGATCTGCTTCGTGTTGACCAATCCTGAGTTCCTGGACGCCAAGGGTGCCCTGCTCGGTGGCGGTAACATGGCGGCTATCCACTTGGCCAATGCGGTTGGCGGTAACGTCTTCCTCGGCTTCATCTCTGCCGTGGCTTTCGCCACCATCCTGGCTGTGGTTGCTGGTCTGACCCTGTCTGGTGCCTCTGCGGTATCGCACGACTTGTACGCAACCGTGTTCAAGAAGGGCAATGCTGATTCCGAATCCGAACTGCGCGTGTCTCGCTACACCACCCTGGCTTTGGGTGTGGTCGCGGTGGTTCTGGGTATCGCCTTCGAAAAGCAGAACATCGCCTTCATGGTGTCGCTGGCCTTCGCTATTGCGGCCTCGGCTAACTTCCCGGTGCTGTTCATGTCCGTGTTGTGGAAGGATTGCACGACCAAGGGTGCGGTGATCGGTGGTTTCCTCGGCTTGGCTTCCTCGGTCGCCCTGACCGTGGTGTCGCCGTCGATCTGGGAAGCCACGATGGGCAATCCGAAGGGTTCCGCTTGGTTCCCCTACACCTCGCCGGCCTTGTTCTCGATGACCATCGGCTTTGTCGGTATCTGGTTGTTCTCTGTTCTGGACCGCAGCGCCCGTGCTGCCGAAGAACGCGAACTGTTCCTGGATCAGGAAATCCGTTCCGAAACCGGTGTTGGTGCTGCTGGGGCTTCCGGCCACTAAGATCGCGTTTTGATACGCTAAAGGCCAGCCTACGGGCTGGCCTTTTTTTGGTGCGCCCAGCATGGGCGCACTCCTGCGGGTGTAGTAGCTGCCAGCACGGGGCGAAGGGCCAAACGAGAAGGCGTGTTTTACGCCATGTCGATGCGTGAAGCCGTGCGTCAGATCCCTGAGGAAACCGGGGCGGGTGCCAGTAGTGGGCGGTGAAGCCGCACGCGCACGCACGCACCAGCGACGAAGCGACACGCCCGCGCCATGAAACGGGAAGCACAGGCTCAGGGCTGCTGAGAGCGGCACTGACGAAGGCCGGGTGGTGTGGCAGGGGCGCAGCCTATAATGGCTACCCCCCATGCCGATTCCAGGGGTGGTCAGTCGCGTGGTGTGCGCTGATTTGCCTCGTGGTCGCCGGCTTTCAATTTGGCGATGACCCAGGGAAAGGCAGCTGAACCCAGCAAGGCAACGGCTGAAACGATGAAGGCCAGTCCGGCCATCGGATCATCAAGGACTGGATGGATGAGCGCGCCAAAGCCGGCCAAGCTGAGCAGTCCGGGAATGGCGCTGAGCAGGCCGAGGGCGCTGAGGATGACGAAGGTCAGGGGATATTTACGCATGCTGGAGAGTGTAGACGAGCGAACGATTCGGCGCGAAGATAGCCCTATTTTAATAATTAAGGAGACACTAATGAATCGTCGCCAATTCCTACGTTCTACGGCGGCTTTGTCGACCTTGGGCGCGGTCGAGTTTTTGCCTTGGCATACGGTTAGCGCCTTGGCCAGCGAGGTTGGCGATTTTGTCCGGGGGCCGGCGGTCAAGGATCATCCGCTGCAGCAACTGTCGAAACATGTCTGGATGATCTATTCGCCGGATGGTTTTCCGACCCCGGAAAACCAGGGCATGATGTGTAACCTGACTTTTGTCGATACCCCCAAAGGCTTGGTCGCGGTCGATACCGGTGCATCGGTACAAATTGGCGAGATGGCCATCCGGCAAATTCGGCAGGTGCTGAAGAAACCCGTGATCGCCATCATCAATACCCATTATCACGGCGATCATTTTCTCGGGAATCACGCGTTTGTCGATGCCTACAAAGACATCCCGATCTATGCCCATGCCGGGACGATCCAGCAGATTCAGGGGATGGAGGGCAATCTGTGGCGTACCTTGATGGAGCAATGGACCAACCAGGCCACCATGGGCACGCGCGTGGTGCCGCCGACAATCGCGGTCGACCATGGCCAGGAGCTTAAATTCGGCGATGTCACCCTGCGCATGCATCATTACGGCAAGGCGCATACGCCGTCGGATATTTGCGTCGAAGTGGTCGAAGACAAACTGACTTGCATAGGCGACGTGGCCATGGATCGCCGCATTGCCAACATGGATGACGGTTCTTACGCCGGGTCGCTGAAAGCTTATGACGCCCTGGAGAAAAATGCGGCCTCCACGATCTGGCTGCCGGGACACGGTCATCCAGGGGCTGGGGTGCTGGCCTGGAACCGTGGCTTGTTCCAAGGGATTTACGAAAGTTGTCTGAAAGCCATCGAGGCGGGGGAGGCGATGGCCGCCGCCAAGGTGCGTGTTTTGGCGGATGAGCGGGTGCGCAGTCGAGCCAAGGACACCAAGGGGTTCGACAACAACATTGGTAAGTATGTCAGCTTGGCTTATCTGGAGGCGGAAGCGGCCGCTTTCTGAGCGGGCAACCGAACCAATCCGCTCTTTCGTGTTCTGACTTCGGGTATTTCGGCATGCGCCTTGCTGCGTTTGCGAAATGCCCGATTTTTTTGCCATAAAGACGACACGATGAATGCTCCGGAATCCTGGCTGACCGATCTGCCCACCCTTGAAAATCGCTTTGCGGCGCTGCCTGAGTCTTTCTATACCCGCCTGGCTCCGCATCCGCTGCCTGCCCCCTCGTTGATCGCGGTCAACCGTGATCTGGCGGCAGAAATGGGCTTGCCGTCGGCCTTGCTGGATAGCCCGATTTTTCCTGAATTGCTGGCCGGTAATCAACCATGGCCGGGCTCGCAACCACTCGCTGCCGTTTATTCCGGTCATCAATTTGGCATGTGGGCCGGGCAATTGGGCGACGGGCGGGCGCACCTGCTTGGCGGGCTAGATGCGGGCAGTCATCACTGGGAGATACAACTCAAGGGGGCTGGCCGAACGCCGTATTCGCGCGGTGCCGATGGCCGGGCTGTCTTGCGCTCCTCAATACGCGAATTTCTCTGTTCCGAAGCGATGGCCGCGCTGGGCGTGCCGACCACGCGGGCGCTCAGTCTGGTCGGGGCCGATTATCCGGTGCGCCGCGAAGAAATCGAAAGCGCCGCCGTGCTTAGCCGGGTGGCACCGAGTTTCGTCCGTTTTGGCTCCTTCGAGCATTGGGCGGCCCGGGATCGTGATCTTGAAGTGCGCCAGCTGGCCGACTATGTCATCGACGCCTTTCGCCCGGCTTGTCGAGATAGGCCGCAGCCTTACGATGCCTTGCTGCGCGACGTGGCCACCCGCACCGGCGAGTTGATCGCCCACTGGATGGCCGTGGGTTTCATGCATGGCGTGATGAATACCGACAACATGTCGATTCTTGGCCTGACCCTGGATTACGGCCCCTTCGGTTTCATGGAGGCTTTCGATGCTGGGCATATCTGCAACCATTCCGATCATCATGGTCGTTACAGCTATCGTAACCAGCCGCATATCGGGCAGTGGAATCTCTACTGCCTGGCCGATGCCTTTTTACCGCTGCTCAAACAGCCTGACATGGCCAAGGCCGCAGTCGATGAGTGCTATGGCCCGGCCTTCGAACAACATTTCGAGCACTTGCTGCGGGGCAAGCTGGGCTTGTGTGCCGCCTTACCAGATGACGAGGCCTTCATTGGCGAAACCTTTGGTTTTCTGCAGCAACACCGCCCCGATTTCACGCTGTTTTTCCGCCGTCTTTCTGATCTGCCAGCCACGGTCGACCGCGAACAACAGGCAAAAACCGATGCGCCGGTGCGTGACTTGTTCATTGACCGCAGCGCCTGTGATGCCTGGCTGGACCATTGGCGAGCCCGGCAGGCGCAGACGCCGTGGCCGGATGAGGCGCGCCAGGCGGCGATGAGGGCGGTGAACCCGAAGTACATCTTGCGCAACTGGCTGGCCGAACAGGCCATTCGCCAAGCCCGGGCGGGGGATTTCTCGGAAGTGCAGCGGCTGGCCGATTGCCTCCGCCAGCCGTACGCCGAACAACCGGCCTATGACGCCTACGCCGCCCTGCCGCCCGATTGGGCGCAAGGTTTGGCCGTTAGCTGTTCAAGCTGATGGTGTTGCGTCTGTAAACGAAAAACGGGCCGCCCCGAAAGCACAGGACGGCCCGCCGGGGGGAGGGGCGCTTACTGAAGTTGCTGGATACCGGCGATAACCCAGCCCTTGTTGCCATCGATCGGTTTGGTCATGTGCCAGATTTCGGCAAAGGCAGCCGCCGGGGCGTTGCGCTCTTCGCGAATCAGACCGCTGAAGCGCACGCTAACGATGTAGCGACGGTCTTCTTCGACCACTTCAATCACGTCGGCCTCCAGTTGCTGAACATCGGTTTCCTGCGAGGCACCGCGCCGTTCATCAATTGCCAGTTTAATTTCAGCAAACATTTCCGGCGAGGTGAATTCACGCAGGTCGTCAAGGTTACCGGCATCGTTGGCGGCTTGCAGGCGAATGAAATTCACCTTGGCATTGCGGATGAAGGTGGCGACGTCGAAGTCAGCCGGGATGGCGGCGGTGCTGCTGCTTGCGGCGGCTAACGGGGCAGCAGACAGGCTACCACCGGCCGGCGTGAAGTCCGGGCGCGGCGGGATCTGGCCACCCAGATTGGGGCCGCTGCCAGCGTATTGCATGCCCGGTGAGGACTGGGCTGCTTTTTTGCGCATGAAGTAGCCGATGACGCCAATGACGACCATGGCGAGCAAAGCCATCATCATGAAGTTGGCGAGTTCTTCGCCAAAGCCGAAGTGCGAGGCCAGCGCGGCCAAACCGAGGCCGGCGGCGAGGCCGGCCAGCGGACCCATCCACGAGCGTTTTGGCTGGGCACCTTGGGGCGCTGCAGCTGCTTGTTGCGGTTTGGCCGGGGTGGCTGCTGGGGTGTGGTTAGGGCTGACCGACTGGCGTTGCATGCCGCTGGAACTGCCGCCGCCCAGGCGTTTGGCTTCGGCATCGCCAACATGCAGCGTGAAGCCGAGAACGACGGCTGCGGCCATCAGGATGAAGTTTTTCATGGGTGTCTCCGTGTGGAAATTACGTGGCCGTAGTTTACGGCAGACGCCTTGATGGAAAAACCGCTGTCTATCTGTTTTTCTATTCGATAAAACAGAAGTGTTGGCGCTGCTTAGCCCAGGAGTGCTGCGATGGCGCTTGGGTTGGAAGGAAAATAAAGATGGAGATAGGAGGCGGTCAGGCGGTGCTGCCGGTAAACCGCTTCCCCCGGGCGGCCATCGGCAGTTCGTGCGCTGGCGAGCGGTGCGAGCGGGGTGTCGCTGTGCGAATAATGAAAAGTGTGGCCGGCCAGTTCGCCTTCCGGCAGGGTGAGATACTGCGTGCCAAGTGCCGTCAGGCGGCGCTGCATGTGGCAGGTGCCGGGAAGCAGGCCGGCCAGGCGATGGCAGTCGCCGTTCAGGTCACGCAGGTTTTCAAACAGGCTCATCATGCCGCCACATTCGGCGAGCAGTGGTTTGCCGGCATCGACATGGGCTTGCAAGGATTGCCACAGCGCCTGTTGTTGGCTCAGTGCAGCCGCATGAAGTTCCGGATAACCGCCGGGTAGCCAGACGGCATCGCAGGGCGGCAAGGCGTCACCGGACAGCGGTGAAAAGAAGCGGAGTTCAGCACCCAGGCGCTGCAAGATGTCGAGATTGGCCGGGTAGATGAAGCCGTATGCGGCATCACGGGCGATGGCGATGCGTTTGCCAGCCAGCTCGGGGCTGATCGGCGGTGGTGCGGCCACAGGGAAATCGACAGTGGCCGGCAAGTCGACCGCGCTCGATGTGGCCAGTTCATCGGCCAGTGCATCCAGACGTGTCGCCAGGTCGCTGATTTCTGCGGCCTGCTGCAGGCCCAGGTGGCGCTCAGGCAGGCTGTGTGTACTCTTGGGCAGGGCGCCGAACCAGCCCATGGCGGGTGGCAGGCTGGCCTGCAGCAGTGCGGCATGACGCGCACTGCCGACCCGATTGGCGAGGACCCCGGCAAAGGGTAGGCCCGGTCGATAGCTGGCCAGGCCGTGGGCGACGGCACCGAAGGTTTGTGCCATGGCGCTGGCGTCGATCAGGGCCATGACTGGAATGGCAAAGTGACCGGCCAGGTCGGCGGCCGACGGCGTGCCATCGAACAGGCCCATGACCCCTTCGATCAGGATCAGCTCGGACTCGGCGGCTGCCCGGGTCAGTCGCCAGCGGGCGTCGGCTTCGCCACACATGCCGAAATCGAGGTTTTCACACGGTCGACCGCTTGCAACGGCATGAATCTGCGGATCGAGAAAATCCGGCCCGCATTTGAAGACGGTAACGCGCCGCCCTTGCCGAGTATGTAAACGGGCTAGCGCAGCGGTGACCGTGGTTTTTCCCTGGCCGGAGGCGGGGGCGGCGATGAGCAGGGC
>Ga0209066_10001013_pt1 | contig 38707 bp, 36 predicted proteins | sample All_14_2_FD_187198 | JGI IMG/M metagenome (GOLD analysis project Ga0209066, IMG submission 187198) | Freshwater microbial communities in response to fracking from Pennsylvania, USA - Allegheny Zone_MetaG_DW_15 (SPAdes) (version 2) ... | reverse complement strand
CGGTTCGGGCTGCCGCCCGCGCCGTGTCGTCGGATACCCCGGCACCGGCGTCCACGATGACCCGTACGTGGGCGGTGTCGATCTCGCCGCGCTCGAAGGCGGCATGGGTCCCCGCAAATCGGCCGAGGAGAGTGGATGCCTCGCCCATGCGGTTCTGCATGGTGCGGTCGCTGATGCGCATTGCGGCTCCGAGTTCGGCGGCGATCTCCCGGATGCCGAGGTCTGACCCGGACCGAGAGGATCCGAGCTCCGCGGCCCGTTCCAGGGCGAGATCAACCCCGTACGCGAGCAACCGAGCTTCACGGGCCTGCAACGCTGCGATCTTCCGTCGCGTCTCGACGACCTCGGCAACCAGTGCGGTCACCCGACCGTGCACCCGCGACGACACGGAAGGACCGCGGTGTCGGTCGGGGGATGCGGGGGTGCCCATGCTGCTCCGAGAATCGTGAAGCCAGAAGGCTCCGCCGGAAGCGCTCCATGGGCACGTGCGCTGCTAGTCACCACTATAGAACAAATAGACGAGACATGCAAGTGTAAAGAAGTGCGAGAACAGTACATAACTTCTCGCTTAGGACCTTCGCCCCTGACTTCGTATATACCCCCGGGAGTACCTTCATCTCGGAGCCGCGAACCGCTGCGGCCCGAATGCAAGGAGAACACCATGAAGATCGTCGTCGTCGGAGGAGTCGCTGGAGGGGCATCCGTTGCGGCGAGAGCCCGCCGCTTGGACGAGTCGGCTGAGATCGTGGTGCTGGAGCGCGGCGAGTACGTGTCGTTCGCGAACTGCGGTCTGCCGTACCACATCGGTGGTGTCATCGCCGATCGGAGCCGCCTCCTGTTGCAGACTCCCGAGAGCCTTCGCGAGTCGCTCGACATCGATGTGCGCATCGGTCAGGACGTGATCGCCCTCGACCCCGCGGCCCAGACCGTGACGGTGCGTGAGGTCACGACCGGCCGCGAGTACACGGAGTCGTACGACGCGCTTGCGCTGTGCCAGGGCGCCGATCCGCTGCAGCTTCCGCTGCCGGGTGTCGATCTTCCCGGCATCCTGACGCTGCGCAATGTCGCCGACATGGATGCCATCAAGTCGCGCTTGGACGGAGCCATCGCAGCAGCCGCAGCACAGGGTCGCGCAGCGAAGACCGTCGTCATCGGCGCCGGGTACATCGGCATCGAGATGGCCGAGAACCTGATCCATCGCGGCGCTGAGGTCACCATCGTCGAGCTCGCCGATCAGATTCTGCCACCGCTCGACAAGGACGTCTCGATCCCGGTCGAACAGCATGCGCGGGGACGCGGCGTCCAGTTGCAGCTGGGCACCGCGGCGGCTGCCTTCACCCAGGCATCCGACGGGATGCTGCGCGTCGAGCTCAACAATGGTCAGTCGCTGCCGGCCGACCTCGTGGTGCTCTCGGCCGGCGTTCGCCCAAACGTCACCCTGGCGCGCGAGGCGGGGCTCGAGATCGGCGAGCGCGGCGGCATCGTGGTCGACACCCACATGCGCACCTCCGACCCTCACATCTGGGCGGCGGGCGATGCCGTCGAGACCGCGCACACCGTGCTGCCGGGGCGCTGGATCACACCGCTTGCCGGGCCCGCGAACCGCGAAGCGCGCGTTGCTGCCGAGAACATCTGCGGCCGCGACACCGAATACCTCTCGACGCAGGGTACCTCGATCGTGAAGGTGTTCGACATGACAGCCGGCGCCACGGGGGCGAACGAGCGTCAGCTTGAACGGGCAGGCGTCGACTACCTCACCGCACACGTGCATCCGTCAGGGCACGCCGGGTACTACCCGGGCACGGCGCAGATGCACATCAAGGTCACGTTCTCGCCGACAGACGGCAAGCTGCTCGGGGCACAGATCGCAGGTTTCGACGGGGTCGACAAGCGGCTGGATGTCTTCGCGACCGCGATCCGGCTCGGCGCGACGGTCCACGACCTCGAACACCTCGAACTCGCGTACGCACCGCCCTTTGGATCGGCCAAGGACCCCGTCAACATGGCGGGATTCGTCGCGAGCAATGTGCTCAGCGGCGACCTCAAGCTCTGGTACGCGAAGGACTATCCGGCAGCGACCGACGGATGCCGCATCATCGACGTGCGCACCGAGGTCGAGTACGACATCTGGCACATTTCGGGTGCCGAGAACGTCCCGCTCGGGAGCATCCGTGAGGCGTGCGAGAGCTGGGACCGGGACGTTCCCATCCGTCTGTACTGCGCTGTCGGGTTCCGCAGCTACCTCGCGTACCGTGCGCTTGTGCAGCGCGGGTTCACGGATGTGCGGACGCTCTCGGGCGGCTCGACGACGTTCCGCTTCTTCCACGACCTCGAGCCCGTCGGATTCGTGGCCAAGCCTGCCGAGATTCCGTATGCCGAGGCATCCGATCTACTCGCCCAGGTGAAGGGATCGGGACAGGTCGTCGATCTCGACTGCACGGGGCTCGCGTGCCCGGGCCCGATCATGAAGCTCACGAAGCAGATGGACGAACTGCAGCCCGGTGACGATGTCGTCGTCCACGTCTCGGACCCCGGGTTCGCGCATGATGCGCCCGCGTGGGCCGCGAGCCACGGCCACGAGATGCTCGCGATCTCGCCCGAGGGCCCGGGTTACGTGGCGACATTCCGCAAGAGCGCCGGAACAGATGCGCCACGCGCCGTTCAGACGCTGAATCAGACATCCTTCGTCGTCTTTTCGGGCGACCTCGACAAGGCCATCGCGGCGTTCATCATTGCCAACGGTGCGCTCGCGATGGGGCAGAAAGTGTCGATGTTCTTCACGTTCTGGGGCCTGAACATGCTGCGTCGGCACGATGCGCCGCCGCGCGAGAAGAAGGTCATGGACCGGATGTTCGCGATGATGATGCCCTCGGATGCCGGCCACCTGCCGCTGTCGCAGATGAACATGGCGGGCATGGGACCCAAGATGATCAAGGACGTCATGAAGCAGCACAACGTCCCGACTCTCGAGGAGCTCATGACCTCTGCCCGTGAGGGAGGCGCCCAGCTGGTGGCGTGCACGATGACGATGGACCTGCTCGGCATCGCCGAGAGTGACCTGCAGGACGGCATCGACTTCGGTGGTGTTGCCACGTTCCTCGGCGAGGCTCAGAAGTCCGGCACGACGCTGTTCATCTGAGGCACGGCCGGGGGAGCCCGCGCGGTGTGACAGGCTGAGATCGTGACGATTCAGCCCCCTGCTCCCGGAGAGCCGCGCCGCCCCACGGGCCCGCGCGATCCCGGTGATGCCTGGGTGATCGCGCCGACAGGGGAGCGCTACTGGGGCCGGTTCGGCGCGGCGGGTCTTCTTGCCGTGGATGCCGAGCGCGGCATCCTGTTGCAGCACCGCGTCGGGTGGAGCCACCACGGCGGAACCTGGGCACTGCCGGGCGGTGCACGGCACGAGAACGAGGATGCCGGTGTGGCGGCGCTTCGCGAGGCTCGGGAGGAAGCCGCGGTGCCGCCGGATGCCGTGCGGCAGCGCTTTTGGAGCGTGTTCGACCTCGGGATTTGGTCGTACACGACAGTGGTCGCGGACGTCATCAAGCCGTTTGACCCGCAGATCGCGGATGCCGAGAGCGTCGCGCTCGAGTGGGTTCCGGTAGACGAGGTCGCGGGCCGGCCGCTGCATCCTGCGTTCGCGTCGGCGTGGGAGCACCTTGGCCCGCTGCTGTCGGTGCGCCCGGCCGTCGTGATCGATGCGGCGAACGTCGTGGGTTCGGTGCCTGACGGATGGTGGCGCGACCGCGCCGGTGCTGCCGGCCGGCTCATTGACCGGGTCGGCCATTGGCAGGCGCGGGGAGTGGATGCGAACGCGATCGAGCTTCCGGGCGCGCACTGGTTCCCTGACGTGTCGATTGTGCTGGAGGGGCAGGCCAAGGCCGCGGGCCTCCCTGCGGATGGCGCAGGCGACGGCATCCGTGTCGTATTGGCCCCCGGCGAGGGTGATGACGAGATCGTGGCCGAGACGCAGCGGCGCATCGGCGCCGGTGCGCAGGTCGTCGTCGTGACGAGCGACCGGGGACTCGCCGATAGGGTCAGCGCCGCAGGTGCCCGGGTCGTCGGTGCCGGTTGGCTGCTCGATCAGCTCGACGAGGGCGCGTAGCCCAGCGTTATTCGGCGGACCGGCCCCGCAGCCGGTCGATGTCGCGACGCTCGCGCTTGGTCGGTCTCCCTGCGCCGCGGTCGCGAACCGGGACGAACGGCGTCTCTTCGCGCGACGGGCGAGCCGGGGTGCGGTCGTCGACCGCGAGGCCGGCCGCCGGTGCTCCGACGCGCTTTGTCAGCAGCTGCTTGACGACGAGGATGCGGTCGAAGCCTGCGATCCGGACGCGCAGCTCATCGCCGATGCGCACGGGCTGGGCCGCTTTCGCGCGGTCCCCACCGACCCGCACATGCCCTGCGCGGCATGCCGCTGTGGCTGCGGATCGGGTCTTGTAGACCCGGACAGCCCAGAGCCAGGCATCCACGCGAACGGAGTCGGTCACACCGTCGATTCTCTCGCGGCCCTCGCCGTGTGGGTCGCAATCACCGCTCCCACGGCGATGAGTCCTTGCCCGAGCGTGTAGGTGATCATGACGAGGGCGCTGCTGCCCGACGGCATCGTTTCGAGGAGGAAGAGCCGGAACGCCAGCACCGTGTCGGAGATGAGGAAGAACGCTCCACCCCACGCAACGGCTGGGTGGCATCGGGTGGACAGCACGGCTGTGCCACCGAGGACGAGTCCGTAGATCGCGACCGCCACGGCAAGTCCGCCGAGGGTCGGCCAAAGGTACACGACCAGGACGACCCACCACACCGCGTAGACCGCAGACCACCACGGCAGCCGACGCACCGCGAGGAACCGCCAGAACAACACGATGTAGGCGATATGCGCGAGACCGAAGCACAGGAGCATCGCCGGGAGTTCGTCATCCAGGAACGGGAAGAAGGTCGCGGCGCCGTCGCCGAGCCACGACAGCGCGAGAGCGACGAACAGCAGCGTGTACGGCGGACCCCACTGCGAGCCCCGGCCACCCCAGAGCACAGCCACGGCAAGGAGCGGCATGAGCGCGAGCTTGGTGGGGCCACTCACGGCATCCCACCCCGACAGCAGCGCCGTGACGTGCACGATCGACACCGCGACGTACGGCAGGAACCCCCACCACCAGCGCGGTGAGAGGTCGGATGCGGCGACTCGGGTCGTAGCGGCATCAGCGGTCACAGACACTCCTTCGTGTTGGGAACCGCTCCCACCCTATTGCTGGTGAGTGCACGAGAGGTAGCGCTTGCCGCCGAGTGATCGCGACAATGAACGGGGAGGGAGTCAGGATGGCGGATTCAGTTGTGACGGCATGTCCGTCGTGTGGTGCGAAGAATCGGGTGCCGGCGGCGCGCACTGGCAAGGTCCGCTGCGCGTCGTGCCACGCAGATCTGCCCTGGCTTGTGGAGGCCGACGACGGTTCGTTCGATGCCGTCGTGGGTGATGCCACCCTTCCGGTGCTGGTGGACGTGTGGGCGCCGTGGTGCGGTCCGTGCCGGATGGTGTCGCCAATCGTTGAACAGATGTCGCGGGAGTTCGCAGGCAAGCTCAAGGTCGTGAAGGTGAACTCAGATGAGTCGCCGCGCGTCTCGCAGCGCCACGGCATCCAGAGCATTCCGACTCTGCTGCTCTACCGCAACGGCGCCGAGCAGTCGCGGCAGATCGGCGCGCTTCCGGCACCGCAGCTGCGCCAGTGGGTGGCCGCGCAGGTCGGCTAGGGCCTCGCGTCCCCGGGTGCCTGGCGCGCGGGAATGAGGAGCGAGGCAAGCAGAGCCGCCACGGCGAGCGCTGCGATCAGCCCGAACGCGAGCGTGTAGGACGCAGGGTCGGGCTCGTCTCCGCTGGTAGCGAGCAGCGCCGCGCATCCTGCTGCCCCGAACGCGCCGCCGATCTGACGCGCGGCGATGTTGACGCCGCTGACGCTCGAGATCGTGTCGTCATCCGTGACATCGACGAGCACGTTGACCAGTCCCGCCGAGCCCGTGGCGACGCCCGCACCGACGAGGACGGAGCCGGCGAGCAGAGTCGGCAGCGTATGAGCCCCGGCCGCGAGGATGATGCCACCGATGACCGAAGCCGCCGCGCCGAGAACCGCGGGCCCGCGCCTGCCGAGGCGTCGCCGCAGGATGCCTGACAGCGGCCCGACCGCCGCCATCGCCGCGGTCGCGGGGAGGAGCAGGAGTCCCGCGAGCGTGGCCGGCGTCAGTGGCCCCGCGGTGGCATCGCCGACTTCGATGAAGACCGGGAGGGCGACGAACGTGGCGAACAGAGCGGCGCCGAGGAAGAGCGCGGTCACGTGTGAGGTCCAGAGCGCCCGGACTCGGAGGTGTGAGACGCCCGCCGACTCAGACCGTCTGACAACCCGCCACGCCCCCGCCGCGATGACCGCTGTGCCCAGGACCAGGCTCGCGGCGGTGACCAGAGCTTCGGCGTTGGAGCGCGGGGCCTCGGTAACCGTGAAGAGCAGGATTGCCACACCGGCCGCGAGAAGAAGTGACGATCCCAAGTGGAGCGGCTGGCGATCCGCGCGCGGCGCCTCGGCGAGGCCGACTGCCATCACTCCGGCAACGGCGAGCAGCGCGAACGGCAGCCACGCGAGAGCCTGTGTGCCGACACGGTCGACGAGGATGCCGGCGATGACGACGCCGAGTCCGGTTCCGGTCGCGAACGTTCCCGTGAGGAGCCCGACGGCGGGGGGCCGTTGCGCGTCGGGGACGGCGTGGCGCGCGAGCGCGATAGCCAGCGGAAAGACTCCGCCGCCGAGGCCTTGCAGGGCTCGACCCGCGATCAACTCGCCCATCGAGCCGGCGAGGCCCGCGACCGCGAGGCCGACCATCACGACCGGTATCAGGATCAGCAAGACCAGCCGGGGTCCGAACGTGTCGCCGAGTCGCCCGATCACGGGTGTCGTTGTCGCGGCGACGACGAGAACGATCGTGAGTGTCCAGCTGGACTCGGCGGCTGTCGTACCGAACTGGTCCGCGGTGATCGCGAGCGTCGGCGCGACCATCGAGAGGGGGAGTGCAGCGCCCAGCGTTGCGATGACCAGGGTGACGAGGCTCACCACGCCACGGTGCGACATCCGTGCGCGCACCGGTTCGGTCTGGGCCATGCATCCACGCTACCGACGGATGCCGAACGCGCCGACTGGCTCGATTCTCGACTGGCCGCGGGACCGGCTAGGATAGGGGAGTTGTCCGCGCTTCGGTGCGGCTCCGGGATGTGGCGCAGCTTGGTAGCGCACTTGACTGGGGGTCAAGGGGTCGCAGGTTCAAATCCTGTCATCCCGACCGGAATGCAGAAGGCCCGGCTCGAACGAGCCGGGCCTTTCGCATTCCCGCGAGCGGATTCAGCGGGCCCACGCCGCCGGAGGCTCCGCGCGCCGCGCAGCGGCGTGTGGAGTGGCGGTGGGGCGCATCCCGACCGGAAAAGGGCCGGAAACTCGCAAGAGTCTCCGGCCATCTAGCCTTTGCTCAGACGGCCACCCCCTCCAAAACCCCTCCGGCGTGTCGCGGGGATCAAGCGCTCGCAGCCCTCTAACTTGAGCGGTGACAAGACTGGGGGGCTCACAGTGGTTGCTGACTTTCCGAAGGTGGCGCTGGAAATTGCGCTGAAGTTGCCCGAAGCGCTGCAGCGCAACGGCGGGCAACCCTTGCCGAAGATCGATATGGCGACAGCCCTCGGTATCAGTCCAGGCAGCTCGAGCCTTCGCACGTGGGGCTCCGCATCTTCTTCGTATGGACTCACCGCCGGAAGCTACAAGACGGAATTCTCGATGGCGGAACTGGGGACGCGCATCCTGACGCCCACGTCGCCCGAAGAGAAGAGCGCCGCGTTGGTCGAGGCCGTCTTGAAGCCGGAGGTATTCAAGAAGGTCTTTGAGTATTACAAGGGCAAGAAGTTCCCGGAGACTCAGTTCTTCGTGAACACGTTGAAGCGGGAGTTCGAGGTCGCTGAAGCGCAGGCGGATACCTTCGCGGAGATCTTCACTGCCAACATGCGTTTCGTAGGTTTGATTCGCGCAACGACCTCTGGTGACTGGTTGTCAGAGTCGCTACCTTCTCCGAACGGACAGTTCGAAGCTTCGCTGACCGCCGAAGGTGCCTCCGACGGAAGTGACGCCGAGGAAACAGAACAGGATGCGACGATAACCATCCCAGCGTCAGTGCTTCAGCAGCCAGGCGCTCCTCAGCAGGAGCCGTCCAGGCCTAAGAAGCGTCCTAACAAACTGTTCATCGGCCATGGCCGGAACAAGAAGCCTCTGGAGCAACTGACTAAGACGCTGCGGGAGCTAGGTATCCCGCACGTCGTAGCCGAGGACGAGCCAAACTCTGGTCGGCCCATCTCCCAAAAGGTTCGTGACACCATGAACCAGTGCGGAGCGGCGATCCTCATTTTCAGTGCTGACGTGGAGTACTTCGACAAAGCGGGCGAATCGATCTGGCGACCCAGCGAGAACGTCGACCACGAGCTTGGCGCTTCGGCAGTGATGTATGACGACAGAGTGATCCTCTTCAAGGAAGAGTCGATCTCCCTTGCCAGCAACTTCAGCGGCATCGGCTACATCACCTTCGAGAAGGACAAGCTCGATGCCAAGACTAACGAGCTGCTTCGCGAGCTGATCGCGCTGAAAATCATGAAGGTCTCGGTCGACGACGACTAGTTGCCGATCGCGCGAAGAGGCTCGGGGCCACTCTGCGCGGCGGCGATGTGGGCGCTGAACGCGGCGCGGTGCCGGCTGAAGTCTTTCGGCCGGAAGTGGGCGCAGATCTTGTCGGTGATGGCGTAGCTGGCTAGCTGGCTAGCTGGCGTGCCCCATCGCCCGGGACAGCTCGTGCATGTCGAGCGCGCCGCTTTCCAGAGCCAGCGTGGCGACGGTGTGGCGTAGCTCGTGGAAGTGCAGCCCTGCGAGGCCTGCGCGGTCGTATGCGGGCTTGAAGGTGTACCGGTAGAAGCCCTGTTCCCGCGAGTGATTCAGGCGGACCCAGGCGGGCGTCGGCGCCGTGTCTCGCGACGCGGGGCATGGAGTGCCTGTGTGGCGCTTACGGGTTCGGGGCGGCGTATTCGTCGTCGGGTGACCACGTAACAGTCGGGTCTGGGCGGAGCACCAGGATGTCGCCGGGCTGGATCGTCTTTCCTGGAGGCATCCGGTGGTTGTAGACCCCGACGGTGATGTAGTCGATGCAGAAGCGCTCGCCGATGGCGGCTAGTGCGTCGCCGGGCTGCACCGTGTAGGTCTCGATCCTCCCGTGTTCGTCGTAGCCCACCGGGCCGGCTGCGTACCCTGACGCTCCCATGTCGGTCAGCTCTCCGAGGAGCTTCCCCGGCCCCTCCCGGTCGATCGCGATCATCGCGTTGGTTGCACAGGCTCTGGGGCCAATCGCAGAGAACGTGTGGCCGTCGATCGTCTGGACGTCCGGTCCGCTGGGCGGTGGGGGCGTCGTCGACTCGGTGAGGACACCTGTGCCTGCGGGCGCTGCATCCGTCTCACCCAGGGATGTCGTGAGCATTCCCGACGCGGCGGCGCATCCCGTAATGATGCTGACGCCGAGACCGAGACTGGCAATACCGGCGACCGCTCGGACGGTGATCCTGGTGACGCGGCTCATGCGCTCACCCTACGCACAGTTCCCCCATACGTTGAAGAGGCCCCGACGCTTGCGGGCCCTCTCATCGGCGCCGACGATGGATGCATGTCCACGACGCGCGCGCTCTCCCGACGGAAGGTGGGATGGATCGCGCTCGCCGTCGGTGTTCTCGTCGCGGCGGCACTCTTCATCGCATGGACCGTCGCGTCGGGGCGGGGCGAACCGCTCGCGGCAGCGTCGAGCCCCACGCCCACGGCGACCGTCGAGCCCACACCGACGCCGACACCCACTCAGTTCGGGCCCGCCGCGGACACGACCGATTACGACCTCGCCGGGCTCCCTGAGATCACCGTCTTCGCCATCGTTCCTCAGTTGCCCGTCGATGACGATCCGTTCGGAGAGCTGACCAACGTCGCCGCTCGTGCGAAAGCCGCCGCGGTCCCCGTCTTCGCCGAGCCCGGTAGCGCCCCGGTGGCGTCGCTTCCGCGCGATTACTACTACGACGGCACCGTGGTGCCGGTCATCGAGCAGTACGACGCCTGGGTGAAAGTCATGCTCGTAGGCCGCCAGGCCTATCCATCCGGGGGAAACCCCGGCCAGCTCACCGGATGGCTCCGGACGCAGGACGTCGAGTTGTCACCGCAAGAGGCGACCGTCGAGGTCTCTCTCGGCGACCGCACCATCGACATCGTTCGTGGGGATGACCGACAGCGCGTCGCCGCCGACTTCGGGTCCGGCGTGGAGGCGACCCCGACGCCCCTCGGTCGCTCGTTCATCATGACGGTGCGCACCGAGCCGACCTTCGCGTACACGAGGGGCAATCCGATCACCTACCTGTCGGTGCAGAGTCCGACTCTCGACGGGTTCGACGGCGGCGATGTCGCCGTCACCGCCTTCCACTATCACGACACTCGATCCGGTCGGGTGTCGAACGGATGCCTGCGCGTTGACGAAGCAGCAGCCCACGCGCTCGCCGCGCTTCCGCTTGGAACTCCAGTGATCATCCGCGAGTGACGTTCGATCCGATGCCCCGGTGATCGTCGACTTCGCGGCGCCGTAGTCCACAGGGAGCCGGCGTCACGACCCCCAGGCGACCAGTGCTGCACGAGCACACTCGCCCATGACGGTGAGCGCCCGGCCCGTTGCATCCGAGCCGATGATGAACGGGTTCGCGTCACCGTGTCGCACTTGCTCGGCCTTGTCGACCGCTTCGTCGTAGATGCTGTGATTCGAGATGAAGACGCTCACATCCTGCGTCCGGGCGAGTTCTCGTGCTCGATCCGTCGCGTCGATATAGGCCCGAATCCGGTCGAGGCGGTCGGATCGATCCGCGAAGTTGAAGGCCGTCCCGCCCCAGAGCATCGTCCGGTGCGTGGCATCGCCGCTGCGCGCGTCGAAGAGCAGCGATATCGTTCCCCACGTGTGCCCGGGGGTGAGTACGACGGTGATCTCGGTGTCTCCCAGTCGCAGCACGCTGCCGTCTTCGACCGTCAGGTCCCGTTGGGGTGGGCGGCCCCAGTCGGGACGGTCGAACTCGAGTTCGGTCTCGAGCATCGTCCAGTCCTCGCCGCTCATGATGACCCGCGGATTGTAGGTCCGCGTGAAGAAGCCTGATCCACCGTAGTGATCACCGTGCCCGTGGGTGATGACGATCACCGCGATCTGTGCCGGGTTGAGGCCGAGGGTGCGCAGGCCCGCGTCGACGATGTGCTGCGCCTCGTCGTCGTTGTCCATGGTGTCGATCAGGATGATGCCCTCGGATGTTGTGATGGCCCAGGCGCTGACCCAGCTGCTGCCGACAAAGAAGAGATTGTCGAAGACCTGCGCGGGCGGTGGGGCTGGTTGCTTCATGAGCTCGTCCGGGCTCATCCCGCCGGGAGCGATGGACTCATCGACGACGCTCGCCAGGGCCAGATACGATGTGAGGTCGTCGGCGGCCGCTTCCTGCGCGGCCGTCAGGTGCGCCCGCACGCTGGTGTCGCGCGACTGCTCTTGTCCATCGGACACGTCTCCACCCTTCGAGGCCCGGCACGGCGATCACACCCCACGACGGGCCGGCTCTCTGGGGCGAGCAAGGGCGGGCGGTTTGCGCGGCCACCGATCGGTTCCTCGACCGCACGGCTCTCACGGGGCGTGGGCGGTGCCGGCCCCGCCAACGGTCACGAGGGTTTCTGCCCAGAGCAGAATCACTGCGTCAGGTGACCGCTACCGCCATAGCATTCAGCATGGCCAACCATCTGCGCGCAGTTCCGCCTCTCCCGGTGACAGGCTCCGTCCCGATCGCCTCGCGGCGGGAGCCGCTGTGGCGTCATCTCGTCGGAGATCTGCTTCGCGAACGCCGCCACGACCGGGGGGAGACTCTCGGCGATGTGGCACGACGCGCCGGTGTTGCACCCCAGTACCTCTCCGAGATCGAGCGCGGTCGCAAGGAGCCGTCGAGCGAGGTCGTTCAGGCGGTCGCCAGTGCCCTCGATCTCACACTGCGTGATCTCCTTGACGACGCAGGACGGCGACTGGCCGCGAGCGAAGAGTCGATCTCGCAACAGGCGTCTGTGCGCGCGCCCACGCTGCTGGCTGCTTAGGTCGCCGAGCCCTGGCGCCAGCTGCCGGGATTCTCGGTCAGCCCGGCACGGGAGCCGCGCCCCGCTGATCGATCACCCGATCGATGAGGCCATAGTCGCGCGCAGCGGATGCCGTAAAAACGCGATCGTGGTCGGTATCGGCGCGCAGAGTCGAGACGGACTGCCCCGTATGGCGCGCGAGAACCTCCTCGATATCGGCACGCACGCGCACCACCTCGTCGGCTTGCAAGATCAAGTCGGGGATCGTTCCCCGGCCCTGTGCCACCGGTTGGTGCAGGATGACGCGCGCATGGGCGAGCGCGGTTCGACGGCCCGGCGCCCCACCGGCCAACAGAACGGCCCCGGCAGCCACGGCCTGGCCGACGCACGTCGTTGCGACAGCTGGGCGGATGAACTGCATCGTGTCGTAGACCGCGAGCATCGCGCCCGGGTCTCCGCCCTCGCAGTTGATGTAGAGGTCGATGCCGCTGTCAGGGTTGTCGGAGTCGAGGTGCAGCAGTTGCCCGATCAGTGCGTTCGCCACGCCGGCATCGATCGCGGTGCCGAGATAGACGATCCGTTGGGTCAGGAGGTGTGAGTAGACATCCATGATGCGCTCACCGCGCGGGTTTTGTGCGACGACGTTGGGGACCGTGTACGAGCTCATGCCGCCACCGTTCCGGGAGTAGCGGCGAAACCGGTGGTCGGGCGGGATCCCGGGCGGTAGTCGTCGAGAGACTCGACGATCACGTCGATGAACCCGTACTCCTGTGCCTCGCGCGCCGAGTACCAGTGGTCGTGGAGCGAGTCCTCGAAGACACGCTCGAGTGGCTGGCCGGTGTCGAGTGCGATCAGGCCGAGGACGGTGTCGCGGGTGTGGCGCAGGTCGTCGGCTTGCAGTTCGATGTCGACCGCGGTCCCGGCGATACCGGCGGAGCCCTGGTGCATCAGCACCCGGGCGTGGGGGAGCGCGCGACGCTTTCCTGGCGTCCCGGACGACAGCAGGAACTGTCCGGCGCTGTAGGCGATCCCGAAGACGAGCGTCGAGACATCGTTGGGGATCGTTCGCATGACGTCACGGATCGCGAGCATCGCGGGAACCGAACCGCCGGGTGAGTGGATCCAGAGACTAATGTCGGCGCCGGGATCATCGAGCGACAGTGTCACCAGTTGCGTGGCCAGGAGCATGCCGTTGTCGTCGTCGAGAGGTCCGTCCAGAACGAGCACTCGACGCTCGTAGAGGGAGCTCCGGGCATTCTCACTGAAGATCGGCGGCGTGGTGGATTCGGTCATGACCTCAGGCTGACGCACCACGTCCTCTTCCGTGGTCGGTATCTGCCCAGGGCAGAGCAGCACATGGCAGAGCGCTCAGCGGCGGGGTGGGCGGCCTTCGCGCTTAGCCGAGTTGCCGAAGCGATCCGGTTTGAGTTCGATCAGCTTGCCGCTGATGCGCGTGTTCTCCAGGCGCTTCAGCGCGTCGCGGGAGAGATCCGCAGGGAGCTCGACGAGCGAGAAGTCGGGGCGGATCTGGATCGCGCCGAAGTCCTCGCGGCGAAGGCCCCCCTCGTTGGCGAGGGCTCCGACGATCTGGCGCGGCTCGACCTTGTGGCGCCGGCCGACGGAGATTCGGTAGGTCGTTCGCGGTCCGCCTCCGCCACGCGATCCGCGATCGGAACGGTCGTTGCGGTCACGTTCGCCACGTTCGGGTCGATCCCGGTCGTCGCGCGCGAACCGCGGCTCAGGGGCGGCATCCGGTTCGAGAAGCAGGGGAGCATCGCCCTGCGCGACGACGGCCAGCGCAGCGGCGACGTCTGCCTCGGGCACGTCGTGATGCTCGACGTAGTGGGCGATGATGTCGCGAAAGACGCCGATCTGAGCCGAGTCCGCGAGCGCAGCCGTGATGGCATCGTCGAAGCGGGTGAGGCGCGTCGCGTTGACGTCCTCGACGCTCGGCAGCTTCATCTCGGTCAGCGGCTGCCGAGTGGCTTTCTCGATCGAGGTCAGCATCCGGCGCTCGCGTGGCGTGACGAAGCTGATCGCCGCTCCCGTGCGTCCGGCGCGTCCCGTGCGGCCGACGCGATGCACATACGACTCGGTGTCGATCGGTAGGTCGTAGTTGACGACGTGGCTGATGCGGTCAACGTCGAGGCCGCGGGCTGCGACATCCGTGGCTACCAGGATGTCGAGCTTGCCGCTCTTGAGCTGGTTCACCGTGCGCTCGCGCTGTGCCTGGGCGACATCGCCGCTGATCGCAGCCGCCGTATACCCGCGGGCGCGCAGCTTCTCGGCGAGGGTCTCGGTCTCGTTCTTTGTGCGCGTGAAGACGATCATGCCCTCGAAGTTCTCGACCTCGAGGATGCGGGTGAGCGCATCGACCTTCTGCGGGTACGACACCATCAGGTACCGCTGCGTGATGTTCGCCGACGTGGTGGTCTTGCTCTTGACCGTGATCTCTTCGGGGTCGCTCAGGTACTGCGCCGAGATGCGGCGGATCTGCGCCGGCATCGTTGCCGAGAACAGGGCTACCTGCTTGGTCGCGGGGGTGTCGGCGAGGATCGTCTCGACATCCTCGGCGAAGCCCATCTTGAGCATCTCGTCGGCCTCGTCGAGCACGAGGTACTTCAGCTCCGACAAATCGAGTGTGCGCTTTTCGAGGTGGTCCATGATGCGGCCCGGCGTGCCGACCACGATGTGCACGCCGCGACGTAGGGCCGACAGCTGCTGACCATAGCCCTGGCCGCCGTAGACCGGAAGGACGTGCACGCCGCGCAGGTGCGACGCATACTTCTCGAACGCCTCACAGACCTGCAGGGCGAGCTCGCGGGTGGGTGCGAGCACGAGCGCCTGCGGGGTCTTCTGTGACAGGTCGAGCCGGGACAGGATCGGCAGCGCGAAGGCCGCCGTTTTGCCGGTGCCCGTTTGGGCGAGCCCGACCACGTCGCGCCCGGCGAGCAGGGGAGGGATGGTCGCGGCCTGGATAGCAGACGGCGTCTCATAGCCGACATCCTTCAACGCCTTCATGACCGCGTCGTCGAGACCGAGGTCGGCAAAGGTGGGCTCGGATGCGAGAGGCTCTGCCCCGTCGGTCACGTTCTCGAGGGAAGAGGCCATAGGTGTGACGCTAGTCGCTTCGTGGGGTCGGCGCGATTCGGCATGCGCGCACGGCCGCGCGCGGTCTCATGTTCCTGTCACCGGTGAAGGTGCGCGCGCTGGCCCTCGCGGTCGAAGACCATCACGAGCTCGGCGGGCTCGTCGATGGCGCTGATGGCATGCGGGGTCATGGTCGAAAACTCGGCAGCCTCGCCCTGGGCGACCTCGATGCGCCGCTCGCCGAGCTGCAGCAGAACCCGCCCCTCGAGTACGAGGAACCAGTCGAAACCCGGATGCACGCGCGTGGCGGGAATCTCGGATACCGGCTCCAGGCGCATCTTCATCGCCATCGTGCGGCCATCGACACGGTTCAGCGCCCACGTCGTGCGCGCTCCGTCGATGCGTTGGGTGGGACGGATGACGACATCGTCGTCGTCCTCGGCGCGCAGGAGGTCGTCAACGCTGACCTGAAGAGCAGCCGCGAGCGGCACCAGCACGTCGATGCTGAGCGCCCGCTTGCCGGTCTCGATGCGACTGATCGTCGACGCACTGAGGTTGCTGCGCTCGGCGACTTCGTCGAGGGAGTACCCGAGCGTGCTCCGGATGCTGCGCAATCGCATTCGGGCGAGGGTTTCGACATCCGTGCTGGTCATGGCTCCAGCATCCGTCGTCCTTGCGAATACTGCAAGACGGCATCCACTCTGCGCTAGATCAACCTACTCTCGACGCATGGGTAACCACGACTCGTCTCACCACCACACTCACGGTCCCGCGATGATCCGCCGGTGCGATGTCGCCGTCATCGGCGGCTCGGCTGCAGGCCTCGCCGGCGCACTCCAGCTCGTCCGCCAGCGCCGCTCGGTGATCGTGATCGACGATGGCACACCGCGCAACGCGCCGGCCGAGCACATGCACAGCTACCTCGGTCGCGAAGGCGCACCGCCCGCCGAGCTGCGGGCAATCGGGCGGGGAGAGATCCGTTCGTATGGCGGGGAGATCCTGTCGGGCCGCGTCCTCGACGTTCGCCGTGACGGTGAGCGGTTCCGCGTCGAGCTCTCCGGAGGCGGCGTTCTGCTCGCGCGGCGCGTGCTGGTGGCATCCGGGATCACCGATGAACTGCCCGAGATCGACGGCCTGCGCGAGCGCTGGGGTCGCTCGGTGATCCACTGCCCGTTCTGCCACGGCTGGGAGGTGCGTGATCAGCGCGTCGTCCAGATCGTGACGAGCCCACTCGCCCTTCACCCGACCCCGCTCATGCGCCAGCTCACCGACGCTCTGACCGTCGTGCTGCACGACGGCGTCGAGGTGGATGCCGAGACGGTGCGTCGACTCGAGGCATCCGGTGTCACGGTGATCGCGGGAACCGTGACACGGGTGACGGATGCCGATGGCGCACTCGTTCTCGACCTTGCTGACGGCTCGCGAATCGCTGCGGACGCCGTGCTCGTCGGTGCGAAGTTCCACGCCCGCATCGAAGCGCTGACCGGTCTCGGACTCGAAGCGACTGCCCACGCGAGCGGGTTCGGTGAGGTGCTCATGGCCGACGCCACGGGCCGAACCGCGGTGGACGGCGTCTTCGCCGCAGGCAACGTCGTCGACCCGAGCCTGCAGGTGCTTCCCGCCGCCGCGAACGGCAGCATGGTCGGCGCGCAGATCGCGTTCAGCCTGGCCGACGAGGATCTCGCCGCGAGCTCGCGGCCGTCGGGCGTCGAGACCGAATGGGATGGTCGGTACAGCGGCGAGCAGGTCTGGAGCGGCAACCCGAACGGCACGCTGGTGGCCGAGGTCGCCGGGCTTACCCCGGGAACCGTGCTCGACGTCGGCGCAGGCGAGGGAGGGGATGCTCTCTGGCTCGCCGAGAGCGGATGGCAGGTCACGGCATCCGATGTCTCCTCCCGCGCACTCGCACGCATCGAACATGAGGCCCGGCGTCGGGGACTGGCTGTGCGCACGTGGCACGTGGATGCCAACGCCGTCCGGCCCTACGGGGACGTGACGTTCGGCCTCGTCTCGCTGCAGTACGGGTCGTTCGCACGCACGCCCGACGGCAGGGGAGTGCGCAGCCTCCTGGACGCGGTAGCTCCCGGCGGCACACTGCTGGTCGTCTCGCACGACACCGCATGGGCGCGTGAGGAGCTCGACCCTGCCGAACACACGCCGATGTTCGACCCGGATGCCTACGTCGGTGTGACGGAGATCGGTGCCGCGCTCGCCGCATCCGAGGGGTGGCGCATCGAGGTGCACGAGACGCGGCCACGTCCCGCCGGAGCCGTGAGTGGGCACCACGTCGAGGACGTCGTGCTGCGCGCGGTGCGAACCTCCTGAGCAATCGTCGACCATTCCCCTCGGTCACTCGGGAATATCTCCTCTCACGCGCCAGTTATTGCTGACGTGTCAGTAAAAAATCTCTCGCCCGCTGAACTCGCGGTGTGGCAAAAACTGCAGACAGTCACCGAGAACCTCCGGCGTGAAGTTGGGCGCGGTCTTCGGGAAGACGCGCAGCTGTCGGAGCCTGAGTTCACTGTTCTCGCGCATCTCGTTTTTGCCGGCGGCTCGGCCAGGCCTTCGGCGTGCGCTCGTTCGATCGGCTGGGATACGAGTCGGTTGGCCCATCTGTTGGGGCGCATGCAAGGGCGCGGCTTGATCGCGCGAAGCCCGGAGGGTGACCGAGACGGACGCGCGTCAGTCGTGTCACTCACCGACGAGGGCCGCCGCGCCCACCGCCGGGCCGTGGGCCCCCACTTGCGGGCAGCCAAGGAGTGGTTTGCCGATGCGCTGTCGGCTGAGCAACTGAGCGCGCTCGATGACGCGCTCAGCGCATTGGAGCGGCACGCGGCTCGGACCCTGAGTGAAGAGAGTGCGAAATGACGGAGACAACGGGTATGCGTGAGCGCAGCGCACAGCAGGAGTTGACGGGAAAGACTGTCGTCGTTGTCGGAGGATCGGGCGGCGTCGGCGAAGGTGTGGTCAGGGAGCTGCTCGCTCGCGGCGCCCGGGTTCTTGCCGCGGGGCGCAGTCCCGAACGTCTCGTGGGTCTGCGGCGGGCGATCGGCGCGGATTCCGAGCGGCTCCATACGGTCGAGCTTGACGCAACGGCGGAAGACCTCGATCGACGCGTGCGCGACCTTGCCGAACAGTTCGGGCCGTTCGATGGCGTCGTTGTCGCGGTGGCATCGTGGGGAGATCAGGGGAGACGTGCCGCGCTCTCGCTGACAGATGAGCAGTGGGACGCGCTGCTCGCAGCGAACCTCACCAGCGTGTTCCGGCTGTTCCGGTCGTTCCTGCCGGTCACCGCTCAGACCGGGGTCATCCTCCAGCTCAACGGCATGAGTGCCGACCTGCCCTTTCCGGGTGCTGCAGGGGTCGCGTTGAGCGCGGCAGCGTCGAAGTCGCTCACGCGCACCATCGCCGCAGAGATGGGTGGCAGGGGACCCCGCTTCTACCAGCTGATTCTCGGCGTTGTGCGCACCCGGGCTCGCCAAGCAGCCGGAATCGATGACCCACGCTGGCTCGAGGGCGAGGAGATCGGATCTCACATCGCCGGGCTCATCTCGGGCGAAAGCCCGCTGGTGGCGGCAACCGTTCAGTACTTCACTGATCGGCAGATCGGGCCGCAGGCCGGGCCGGGTGAAGGCTGATGTCGGCGGTTGAGATGCAGACTGTGGTCCCGGGCGATCGAGCCTACGAATCGGTCCGGCATGTCTATTCCGCGCAGGGAAGCCCGGCGCGTGTCCTTCTGCCGACGAACGCGGAGCAGGTCGCGCACGCCCTGCAGCAAGCCCAGTCGTGGACGGGACCGCTGTCTATCCGCAGCGGCGGGCACGGGATCAGCAGTATTGCAACGAACGACGGCGGCACCGTCATCGATCTGCGCCATCTCAGCCGCATCGAGCATCTCGGTGGTGCGACGGTGACGCTCGGGCCCGGTGCGCGATGGGGGGCTGTCGCTGAGCAGCTCGGTCGGTACGGGCTCGCGTTGACCTCCGGTGACTCCGGAGACGTCGGGGTGGGCGGCTTGGCGACAACCGGCGGCATCGGTTTGCTCGGCCGGATGCAGGGGCTCACGATTGACCGCATTCGTGCCGTCGACATGGTGACTGCAGACGGACGTCTTGTGCACGCTTCGCCCGAGGAGCATCCCGAGCTCTTCTGGGCCGTTCGAGGCGCGGGAGCCAACGTCGGGATCGTGACGCGATTCGTGGCTGAGGCGGGACGCACGCCTGTCGTCGCTCGCGCGTCGGTCGCTTATGAACTTGAGCGGCCTGCAGCGTTCCTCGCCGAGTGGGGAGCGGCAGTGGAGGCCGCACCGCGAGAGATCTCGGCGTTCCTCTACATCGGAGCTGGCCCCGCGCCCTTCGCGCAGGCAACCATCGTGTTCGCAGGCGATGACACGGATGCAGCGACGCGCGCACTCGCGCCGTTCACGCGCCTTCGGGGCGTGCGTGGTGCGCGCGCCGAGCTCGTCCCGTACGCGTCTGTGCCGCTCGTCTCGGGGGCGCCGCACAGCGGCCAGCAGAGTGCGGTGATGCACACGGCACTCGTCGAGCACCTCGATGAGGATGTTGCGGAGCGCCTTGCGGCAGTCCTCGCGCCGGGCGCCGTGCAGATGGTCCAGATTCGCTCGGCGGGAGGCGCGATCAATGACATTGCGCCGGATGCCACGGCATACGCTCACCGGCACCAGAACTTCTCGGTCACAGCCGTGGGCGACACCCCCGGAGCGAGATTCGATACCGCCTGGGAGCCGATGCGCGCACGGCGCGACGGGATCTACCTCAGTTTCGAATCAAACCATCGCTCCGGCGACATCGAAGCGGCGTTTCCTGGTCCGACCCTCGCCCGGCTTCGCGAGGTCAAGAGTCGCTGGGATCCCGCCGGCATCTTCTCTCAAAACTTCGACGTCACCCCGCAATGATCGGGGTGCCGGGCGTGGTGAACGCCGCGATGGAAACTCCGTTAGTGTCCTCGTGCGGCCGCCAGCTGCGGGTAGAACTGGCTGAGCGGAGCGGCGAGGCCTTCCTTGAGTCGGCGGCTGAGGGCATCCGCGAGAACTTCGTCCTCGCCCGCGGTGAGGGCGTCATATGCCTGTGTCACCACGTCAGCCGGCTGCGCCTTCGGGCCTTCGGCGCTCGCGGCCATCGGCGTGTCCACCCAGCCGACGTGGACGCCGACCACCTGCACGCCGCGCGGAGTCAGTTCGAGTCGAACAGAGTTGGTCGCTGCCCAGAAGCCCGCTTTGCTCACGGAGTAGCTACCTGCCCCGGCGTACCAGCTCAAGGCGGAGTGCATGTCGATGATTCCCGCGCGACCCGGCGCGGCGGCGAGGATGTCGCTGAACGCGCGGATCATCCGGATTTGACCAAGCAGATTGGTATCAAGAGTTCGGCGAAGATCCTCGTCTGTGCCACGAAGAAGACTCGTGTTCTGTACGGAGATCCCCGCATTGTTGACCAGGATCGTCACGTCCGTCGCCCGTGTTGATGCAGCCTCGATCGAGGTGAGGTCGGTGATGTCGAGAGGGAGGGGAACGATACGGGCGTCATCCCAGTCCTTCGGGCTTCGGGCACTTGCGTAGACCTTTCGCGCTCCGCGCGCTATCGCCTGCGTCACGAACTCTGTCCCTAGTCCGCCATTGGCTCCGGTCACAAGTACCACCGCGTCGTCCCAGATGGACATCCGTTCCTCCTTCTTCCGAGGTCGCGCGCGTTCGATCAGCCGCGTCGTCGGATGATCATCTCCCGGTCTGGTCGGCCGCGTCCGACGGCACAGGGAGATGTGGCGTAGTTCTATCGAAAGGTGACTTATGCGTCACTGTTGACATCGTCCTGGTCTGTCTAGCCTCGATGTCATGACCGAGTTGATGCGCGCCGTGATTCAGAACCAGCTCGGAGGGCCCGAGGTTCTGCACCTGGGAGAGGTGCCTCGCCCTGAGCCCGGTGTGGGAGAGATCCTCGTCGACGTCCGAGCCGCGAGTATCAATCCTGCCGATGTCATGAACCGCCGCAGCGGCGTCTTCAGTGGCCCGCCCCCCTTCATCCTTGGTTGGGACGTCTCGGGCGTGGTGGCTGCCGTCGGCCCCGGCGTCACGATCTTCGAGCCCGGGGACGAGGTCTTTGGACTGCTGCCTTTTCCTCGCGGCGGCGGCGCCTACGCCGACGCCGCGGTAGGCCCGACGCGTGCGTTCGTTCGCAAGCCGGACGAGCTCTCCCATGTCGAGGCGGCGGCTTTGCCTCTGGCAGGGCTGACGGCGTGGCAAGCGCTTGTGGAGACGGCGGCGGTGAGTGCGGAAACCCGTGTCGTCATCACCGGGGCGGCGGGCGGGGTCGGACACCTCGCCACTCAGATCGCGCATGCCCGTGGGGCTCATGTCATCGCTGTGGCGGGCGGGCGCCACGCGGCCTACCTCCGCAGCCTGGGTGCCGACGAGCTGGTCGATTACGAGACCGCGGACTTCGCGGCATCCGTTGCGGATGTCGACGTGGTTTTCGATGCGGTGGGAGGCGACTACCCGCGCCGCGCTGTGCCCATTCTTCGGCCCGGCGGGACGATCGTCACGACCCTCCCGCAGATTCTCGGCGATGTCGTCCCGGCAGCGGCCGCCGCGGGCGTGCGTGCCACGGGGTTGTTCGTCGAGTCCGACCGCATGGGACTGAGTGCCCTCGTCGACCTGGTGAGGGCTGGTGCTCTGCGCCCTACGATCGCAGCCGTGTATCCCTTGGCGGATGCCGCGACGGCCCACGCCACCAAGCATGGCCCCGGCAAGGTCGTGCTCTCACTCGAGTGACGCGTCCGTCACCTCATCCCACGAAAGGAACCACTATGACGACATCCGAAAACACCGCGCTGGTCGTGAACTTCTACACGCACGCGTTCAACGATGGTCGCCCCGAGGAAGCAGCTGCCGCTGCACTGGGCGAGACCTACATCCAGCACAACCCCGGCGCTCCCGATGGCCCGGCCGCGTTCGTCGGCTACGTCCAGTCGGTGCGCGAGCGTTTTCCCGAGGTGCGTGTCGAGATCATGCGGACGATCGCAGAAGGTGATCTTGTCGTCACGCACAGCCGGTTCACCCTCGGCCCCGCCGATCGCGGTCGTGCCGTCGCCGACATCTGGCGCATCGAGGGCGGCAAGATCGTCGAGCACTGGGATGTGATCCAGGAGATTCCCGAGCAGGCTGCGAACGCCAACACGATGTTCTAGGGGCCGCAGGATGCCGAGCGTGGGGGTAGATGCCGTGGCTCAGCGCGGTGGCGTGATCATGCTGTATGCATAGAATCACGTCATGGTATCCCTGCATCGCGTAGCAGTGCTCGCGCAGCACGACGTCTACCCCTTCGAACTCGGCATTCCGACGCGGGTTTTCGCTGCGGCGGATGCCGGGTACGAGGTCACTGTGTGCACGCCGGACGGCAAGCCGGTGAGGACGAATGCGGGATTCCACGTCGCGGTCGAGCATGGGCCCGAGATCCTCGCCACCGCGGACACGGTGATTGTGGCGCCGATCGATGCCTATCGCGTGCGCAAGGAGGTGACGACCGCGGTCTCCGACGCTCTCGCGTCAGTGAGAGGTGACGCTCGCATCGTCTCGATCTGCACCGGCAGCTTCGCTCTCGCTGCGGTGGGCCTGCTCGACGGTCGTCGAGCCACGACCCATTGGGAGTGCGCACCGCTCTTTCGTGCGTGGTATCCGCACGTAGATCTGCAAGAGAACGTGCTGTTCACACACGACGGCGACGTTCACACCTCGGCGGGAGCAGCGGCCGGAATCGATCTGTGTCTCGACCTTGTGCGTGCTGATCACGGCGCGCGTGTGGCCAACCACGCCGCGCGACGCTGCGTTGTCTCACCCTTTCGCGAGGGCGGGCAGGCTCAGTTCATTGAGCGGCCGCTCGCCGATGCCCCGGATGCTTCGACCTCGGCCGCGCGTGATTGGGCCCTCGCGCATCTCGGCGAGCGGATTACCGTCGCGGAGCTTGCGCAGCGGTCGCACATGAGTGAGCGAACGCTCATTCGGCGGTTTCGCGACGAGACGGGGATGGCCCCGCGCCGGTGGCTGACCCTTCAACGACTCTCCCGCGCGCGGGAGCTCCTGGAATCTAGCTCCCTCTCGGTCGAGGAGATCGCGGCATCCGTCGGGTACGCGACGGCGACGTCGTTGCGCACGCACCTCAGCTCAGAGATCGGCCTTCGCCCGGCGGCGTACCGCCGCGCATTTCATCGGCCAGTCTCCGAGCTGAGTGAGCCGAGGGTCGACCCCGGCGCGCGGTGACCGGCTACCAGCCGAGTTCGCCGTCGTCTTCCTGGAAGGTTCCGGTCGGGCCTTCCGGGCCGATCATGGCGAGTCGAGCGACGATCTCGGCGCTCGCGGATGCCGGTCGGCCGGGGTGGTCGCCGGGTTCGCCGCCGCCCAGACCGGTAGCAGTGATGCCGGGCTCGACGGCATTGAACTTCACGCGCGGGTGCAGCTTGGCGTACTGGACCGTGAGCATCGATACCGCCGCTTTCGAGGGCCCGTAGACCAGGGTCGGGAAGTGGGAAGCTGGTCGAGACTCCTCGTGCACCGCCCAGAATGAGCCGAGCGCGCTGGATACATTGACCACGACGGGGTTGGTGGACTCCCGCAGCAACGGCAGCGCCGCCTCCGTGACCCGGAGCATTCCGACCACGTTGGTGTTGAAGACGTTCAGCGCCGCGGGTCCGTCGTGCCGCTCCGCGATGCGGCCGTCGACACGTGCGTAGGCGGCAATGCCGGCATTGTTTACGAGCACGTCGAGACCATCGCCTGCTGTCGTGATCGTGGCCATCGCAGCGGCGACGGATGCGTCATCCGTGACGTCGAGCTGGACGAACCTTCCGCCGAGTTCGTCGGCGGCGCCGCGGCCACGCGCTTCATCTCGTGCGCCGACCCAGACGGTGTGTCCCGCATCCAGGAGTCGGCGAGCGGTTGCGTATCCGATGCCCGTGTTGGCGCCGGTGATGAGTGTTGTTGTCATGCTCTCGAGTGTCGGGATCGCGCCCGGTGATAGACAGCAGTCCCGTGTTCATAGGACTGGCAGTGCCAGGACAACGGGGAGTTTTGGGCGCAAACTGGCTCGGTGGACAGCCCCGATTTCGGCCGCGCGCTGCGGCTCTGGCGTGACCGCGTCGCGCCGGAAGCTGTTGGCATAGCCGCGGGAGGGCGTCGCCGCGCCGCGGGACTGCGGCGCGAAGAGCTTGCCGCTCTCGCGGGCATCTCGGTCGATTACCTGACGCGCCTGGAGCAGGGGCGCGCCACGTCCCCGAGCGGCCAGGTGCTTGAGGCGCTTGCCCGTGCGCTGCGACTCGGTGACAACGAGCGCGAGCTCCTGTTCCGCCTTGCGGGGCAGGCGCCGCCAGGTGCGGGGCTTGTCTCCCAGCGAATCCCGCCGAGCGTGCAGCGACTGCTTGATCGTCTTGCCTCGAATCCGATCGTGGTCTACGACGCCCTGTGGAACATCCTCGTAACGAACGCCGCCTACGACGCGCTGACCGGCGCCGCCGCGTGGCAGGGCCTGGAACGTAATGGCCTCTGGCGCAACGTCGTAGGCCCCGGGCCGGTGGCAACCCTCACCGCAGAGGAGTGGGATCGACAGATCGTCGACATGGTTGCCGATCTTCGATTGACCGCGGCGAGGTACCCGAACGATCCGCGTGTCCTCAGGCTGGCCTCCGACATGTGCCGGCTCAGTGCCCGCTTCGCCGACCTCTGGGCATCGGCCGACCTTCCGGCATCGGAGCATCGCTCGCGGCACAAGCACGTCGATCACCCCTCCGTAGGGCGCATCGCGCTCGACTGCGACACGCTGATCGTGGCTGGCGATGACCTGCGCGTCATGGTCTATTCGGCCGAACCGGGGAGCGTGGATGCCGAGCGGCTCGCGCTCGCGCTCGTCGTCGGGACGCAGCGGCTCGATCCGCAGAACCTCGCCGAGCAGTGAGTGAGTGACCGTCGCCGGCGAGCGAACCGCGTCGCGATCTCAGCTATCGAGAAGGCGGGACAGGCGCTTCTTGCGGCTGTTCTGCGTCACGATCCACGCGACATCCGGGTCCTCGCTATCCAGCGCAACGAAGACGGGAAGACCCCGCGTCGGATCGGCGGCCACCGCAACGCTCCAGCAGTAGCCCAGCGCCAGTCGCAGGGTTCGGAAGTCCGGGGTCTTCCGCTGCTCAGGTGGCTGGCTCGCGAGGTGCTGGGTGGTGCGCTCGCACGCATCGAGCGCGAGGGCTGCCATCCGGGGATCACGCAGCAGCCGCGGCTCGCAGATCGCTGCGACGGCGGCGCGCTGGACGAGGGGATGGGCGTGGTCGACCCACGCATCCACGATGGACGCCAGCGCTGCGGGCCTGGCGTCACCCAGAAGCTGGAGGCCCAGCGCGACGCCCTCGCGCACGCGCCACCGGGCGTCGGCGGCGAGCTCCCGGGCCCGCTTCTCGGATGCCGCGTCCTCGGCGCGCACGCCGAGCGCGGCTGCACCGCACATGGCGTGGTACTCGTCGCCGGTAGCCAGAAGTGCGTCGATGGTCGGCTCGTCGGCGAGAGGGGCAAACGCTGAGACCAGCTCGAGATTCGCCCGTGGACCAGGAAGCCCGGAATGGGCTGAGAGGTAGGCCGCCCACGCCGATGTCGGCATCGAGAGCAGCTCAGCAGCCCACTCGCTGCTACCGGTCATACTCCGACAGTACGCCCCGCGCGGTTCGGCCCGCGGCGCGAGATCAGGGCGTTGGCGTCCAGACGTCTGCGGGGTCGATCCGCTCCGCGATCCGGCGGCTCATCTCGCCGAGCTGTGCGGCCTCGGTGTCGCTCAGCGTGTCGAACACGAGCTCGCGCACCAGCTGGTGGTGGCCTGGTAGTGCTGACTGTACGAGGTCGTGGCCGGCATCGGTCAGGATGCCGAGGGTGAACCGGCCGTCAGCGGCATCCGTTTCGCGTCGAACGAGTCCGCGCCGCTCGAGGCGTGTGAAGGCGCGAGAAAGGCGCGAGAGCGTGGAACTCGCGTAGCCGGCCAGAGTGCTCAGCCTCAGCGTCCGCTCTGGCGCGGTGTCGAGGGCGTACAGCAGGCCGAACTCGAAGTGCGTCAGCCCACAGCTCTCCTGCAGCTGCGCGTCAAGCGCGCGGGGGAGGCGCTCCACAAGAGTGGCGATAGACGCCCAGGCTGCGAGCTGGTCAGGGCGAAGGGGCATGGCTCGAGCGTAACGCCATTGACTTGCTTAGGAAAGTCATTCGACACACCGTTGACTTGCCTGAGCAAGTGAATTGAGGTGCCCGCACTCGACGGGCGCCGGAACGGAGCATCCATGGACCTGCAGCTGAGGGGCACGAGCGCCTTCGTGAGCGGATCGACGGGTGGAATCGGCTATGCCGTCGCCGACGCGCTTGCGGCGGAGGGAGCCACCGTGACCGTCAACGGCCGCAGTACCGAGCGCGTGCACGAGGCAGTCGAGAAGCTGCAGGCGGCGCATCCCGACGCTGAGATTTCGGGGATCGTCGCCGACTTCGCCGACCCTGCGCAGGTCGTCGACCTCATCGAACGCCTCGGCGAGGTCGACGTGCTGATCAACAACGTCGGCCTGTTCGGGCTCGGCGCGTTCGAAGAGATCGATGACGACCAATGGCAGCACTACCTCGACATCAATGTCATGAGCGGCGTGCGGCTCTCGCGAGCGCTGCTCCCCGGAATGCTCGAACGCGGGTGGGGTCGCATCGTCTTCATCAGCAGCGAATCGGGGATCTCGGTGCCCGCCGACATGATCCACTACGGCGTCACGAAGGCCGCCACGATCGCCCTCGGCAACGGCCTGGCCAAGCGCACGCGCGGCACCGCCGTGACGGTGAACACGGTGCTGGGCGGCCCAACCTACTCCGACGGTGTGGCCGCGGCGATCGAGCAGATTGCGCGGGCCCAGGGCGCACCGGTCGATGCGGTGAAGGATGCCGTGATCGCCCAGAACAAGACGACACTGCTCGAGCGGTTCATCGAGCCGACCGAGATCGCATCGCTGGTCACATACCTGGCGAGCCCGCTCGCGTCTGCGACAAACGGAGCAGCGCTGCGTGCCGACGGGGGAGTGCTGACGACCATCGTGTGAGTTCCGCGAGACGAGCAGGCAGCGGCCAGCCGCCGCACATACGGTAGGGGCATGGCGGATGTCACGGAGCGAAGCCGAACCCGGGTCCGCCGGATCGGGTCACTCGTGGCGCTGCTCACGGTCGTCGTGGCGGGGCTTGCCGTTCACGTCCTCCTTCCCGACACGGCAGCTACCGACATCGCGGGAGACGCGCTGTACGCGGTTGCCGTGTATGCCTTCGTCGCCCTGATCATCCCGCGACGGCATCCGCTCCTCGTCGGTACGATCGCACTTGCCTGGTGTATCGGCATCGAGGTGTTTCAGCTCACCGGCATTCCGCTCGCGGCGGGTAAGGCGTTCCCTCCCGCGATGCTCGTCCTCGGGACAGTCTTCGACCCGCGGGATCTCGTCGTTTACGCGACTGCAATCCTCGTCCTGACAATCGCGGATACTGCTCTTTCGTGGGGTAGGGCCAAAGGTACCTGACGCGTTTCACCCACGGCGGGATACGGTTGTCTGAATCTGGGGCAAGGTGATCGAGGTGTGGGAGCGTCTGCGGGTGACGGGAGTCGCCGAGATCTGGTGGCGCGCCGTCACCGACGGCTCCTTCTACAACCGTTGGAGCGCGTTCCTCTCTTTCGTGCTCGCTGCCATCGTGGGTGTACCGACGGTGAACAGTGCCTCGGTGACCGGCTACCTGCAGGCCATGGTGGTCGGCGTGGTCGGGTGGATCCTGCTGGCGATTCTCGCGCTGCCGGCTGCGGTCGCAGAGCGCCGCTGGCGCTCCCGACCTGCCCGCGGTGCTGCGGTTCTGACCACGCTGCTGGTGATCTGCGTCATCCGGACACCACTGAACGACGTGCTCTCGCGGTGGCTGTGGGACGTCGCGACAGCCGGTGTCTTCCTCCCGCGTGTGGTCACGAACATCGTTGCCGGGATTGCGCTGTTCTCGCTTGTCAGCATCACGCTCTCGGAATACGCCCGCCGGCGAGCGATCAACGCGCGCCTCGAACGAGCGCTAGCTCCAATGCGTGCCAGCCTCGAGCGGGCGCGAACTCAGGCTGACGAGGTTGGCGAGGTGCTCGCCGCGACTGTGCGCAGACTCCAGGCATCCCGCAACGTGCTGCTGGCTCGCCCCGTCGACTTCGACAGCGTGCGCGCATACGCTGAAGAGGTACGGCGCGAGAGTCACCTGCTCGAGGCGCGCGCTGATGCAACGGATGCCTCGGCTCCGGTTCCTGGTCCGGTGACGGTATCCGCCCTACGGCCCCGCACGATCTCGGAACGACTGGCAAACCCGCCGCTCCTGATGGTTTCGGCGATCTATGCGGTGGCAACTCTTCCGTTCTCGATCATGCAGGGCGGCTTGCGCGTCGGGATTCTCGGGGTGATTGGTCTGCTGGCCATCGACCTGGCCGCGGGTTTCGCTGGCCGCCGGCTGCTTCCCCAGCCCGGTGCGCGCTGGCGGCCCGTGCTGTTCCTGCTCCTCTGGGTACTGGCTGGGTGTGCTGTCGCAGCGCTCTCGGTGACGCTGCTGCCCGACATCGGCCTGGTGGCATACGTCGGCATCGTTGCCGTCCCGGGTCTAGCCATCTCGGTATCCGTCTGTACTGACGCGTTGCGCGAGGCGCGTTTGGCTGCGGCAATCTCGCAGGGTCTGCTTGCGGCCGCGGCACGAGACGTGGCACGCGAGAGCGCTCGGGCATCGGATCCCTTGCGCCATGCGGTCGGCATCCTGCATGGCGGGGTGCAGGGTCAGTGCGTCATCCTTGCCGCGCAGGCCGATGAACGACAGCCCACCGTCAGCGAGGTCGCCCAGTTCCGTGCGCGAACGGATGCCGCCTTTTATCGACTGCAGGGGCCGGTCAGCGAGAGGGACGTGGATCGCGGGTCGCTGCACGGTCCCCTCGGTTCCCTCGATCGCGTCATCTCAGCGTGGCGTGCGGTCCTCGACATCTCCTACACGGTTTCGGCCACGGCCGCTGCGGCGCTGGGCGATCGCGAGACAGACGAGCTGGCTGCCGAGGCGGTCACCGAAGCTTTCGTCAACGCGGTCAAGCACTCGGGAGCGCGGGAAGCCACCGTTTCGCTTGCCGTCCCGCGTGATGATCGCCTGGTCGTCACGGTCGCCTCGCCGGGCACACTTCCTGCCGCCGAGCGACGAGCATCCGGTCTCGGAACGCGCCGACCGAATACGCGAATCCTGCAGTCGGGAACCGATGTCGTCCTTGAAGCCGTCTTGCCCCTGGCTTCCGACCCGGACGCCCCGACGTCCCAGGCGGCCCGCGCAGCCAGCTTCTAGGGGCAGCCGGAGCCGAACCGGCCGCAGCACGGGAACATTGTGTAACAATGTTCCCGTGCCCGGAGTGATCGCTGTGTTGCTTGCCGCGCTGTGCTTCGCGACGACGGGAACGGCACAGGCGCTCGCCGATGTCGATGCATCCCCGCTGTCGGTCGGTGCCGCCCGCATCCTCATCGGTGGCGGGATTCTCGGTGCGATCGCGCTGGTTGCCCGGCCACGGATGCCGCCCACGGCGTCCTCCGCGGTTGCTGCTGCCCGCCGCGCACCGGCGTGGGTGATCGTGGCGGTCGGCGCCGCGGGGGTCCTTGCCTACCAGCCGACCTTCTTCGCCGGTACCCGCCTCATCGGCGTGGCAGTCGGCACGGTCATCGCCTTGGGGTCCGCCCCGATCGTGACGGGAATCCTCGACGCGCTCATTCGTCGACGGATGCCGAACGTGCGGTGGGGCGTCGCCACGGGCATCGCGCTGGTCGGTGTCGTGCTCGTATCTGGCGTGGTGGGCGGAGCCGGCGCGGCGGGGGTAGGACCACTCGGCATCCTTGCCTCGCTTGCCGCGGGAGCCTCGTACGCCCTCTATGCGCTGGCGAGCAAGCTGCTGATGGATCACGGCTGGAGCTTCCAGGCCGCGATGGGCACCGTCTTCGGGGTGGCAGCGATCGTGAGCCTGCCGATTCTGCTGGCAAGTTCGCCCGCGTGGCTGCTGACACCCGCGGGCCTTGCGCTCGCGCTCTGGCTCGGTGTTGTGACCACGGCGATCGCGTATCTGCTGTTCGGGTGGGGCCTGCGGCGGCTCGCCCCGACCACGGTTGCCACGCTCACCCTCGCGGAGCCGCTCGGGGCGACACTGCTCGGCGTATGGGTGCTTCACGAGCAGCTCACCGCAGCATCGGCGATCGGACTTGTCGTGCTCGCCGCGGGACTCGTGGTGCTCTCACTGCCAGGAGCACGGAAGGAGAAGACGGATGTCTCCGCGCCGGCGTGAGAGCGACCCGGGACCGACCCAGGCTGCCGCCCTCGCCGAGACGCTGCGCGCCAGCATCCTGTCGGGCGAGCTGGGCCTGGACGCCCCGCTGCGAGAGGAGCACGTGGCAGAGCGGTACGGTGCGTCCCGGCACACGGTGCGCGCTGCGCTGCAGACGCTTGCGGCCGAACGTCTCGTGACGATCGAGCCCTATCGCGGAGCACGCGTCGCAAACCTCGACAATGATGCGGTCGAAGCGCTCCAAGAGCTGCGGGGCGCGCTCGAGGCAGAAGCGGTGCGGCAGCTCAGTGCCACGCATGGCGCGTCATGGCCGGATGCGGTAACTCGCCCCGTGACGGAGGCCATCGACCGGCTTGCGCTGGCGGAGGCATCCGGCGACTGGCTGGCGACGACCCGCGCCCATGCCGAGGTGCACCGGCTGATCGTCGAGGCAGCCGACAGTCCGCGGATCGCGCAGGCGCATCGGCAACTCGAGTCTGAGATCCTGTTGCTCCTGACCCACGTCCGACCCGACTATCCAGCCGGTTCGCTCGCCCGGGAGCACACTGCCTATCTCGCCGAGATTCAGCGCGCCGGGGGAGAGGCGGTGCGGGCGCATCTGACTCACTCGGCCGACCTCATCCGGGCGGCACGCTACCAGGCAGCCTCCGACGAACCGTAGGAAGCGACTTTTGTGGGGTACTCCACCGGGCATGCGTCGCAGACCGGCGCGGGCGCGGCGCATCGGATGCTTCCGCCGCCTGCCACCGCAAGCTCGACAGTCTGCTCGCGCCACGTCTCATCCGATACGGGAGTCGACGATGGTGCTGGTGAGCGCGGCGCATCCAGCAGCGTCTGCGCCACCCGGGCGAGTGAGACCCCGACGTGCGACACCGCACCGGTGAGGTGACGGACCTCGAGCGCGCTTATGACGGATGCCGCGAGCAGGTAGCCCGCTGTGTGATCGAGCGCTTGCGCCGGGAGCGCGCCGGGGGCGGCATCCGTGCCGTGGAGCATCGCGATGCCCGAGACCGCCTGCACGATGCTGTCGAAGCCGCGGCGCTCTTCCCAGGGGCCCGGACCCCACGCGTCGACGGTCGCCGTGATCAGGTGCGGCCACCGCTCGCGGGCGCTCGCCGGGTCGAGTCCGAAGCGGGCAAGCGCGCCGGGACGATAGCCGGTGACGAGCACATCCGCCTGCGCAACGAGCGCATCCAGCGCGGCGTTGGAGTCCGGATCCGCGAGATTGAGCAGCGCTGATCGCTTCCCCTGACCGGTGTCGAGAAACTGCCACTCGATCTCGGGAAGGTGCGGGCTGTCGATGCGTAGAACCTCGGCTCCGAACAGGCCGAGGGTCCGGGTCGCGACAGGTCCGGCGATGACGCGCGTGAGGTCGAGCACTCGGAGGCCAGCGAGGGGGAGTGGTGATGTCGACTCCGTAAGCGGTGGCGCTACCGTCTCAGCGACATCGCGCCGCACGAGCGGGTGGGCTCGCGCGGCGTTCGCGTGCGGATGCGCGTGCCACTCCTCCTCTGTCCGGATCCGTCCGACGATTGCTCCTTCGGTGGCGGCGCGGTCTTCCCAGTGCGCGGCGGTCGCCGTCCGCAGTGCAGCGGCTATCGCGTCCTTGCCCGCGTCGGCGTCGAGGCCCAGCATCCGACGCAGTGCCGCGCCGTGGTGCGGATAGTTCCCGTGGGTCCGCACCCACCCGTCGGATGTCTCGAAGAACCCGGATGCCGGAGCCCAGGCATCCGGTCTCTCGCCGTTCCACATGAAGACCTGCTCGCTGCGGTAGCCAGCAGTCAGGCGCGGTCCGTCGAGAACGAGGGGGCCGAGGCTCGCCGCGTCGGCTTCGCGGCCAGCGCTGAGCGCGTGCGCCAGGGAGGTAGCGGCAACCGATGCGGTGCCGACCGCTGCGACAGCAAGTTCGTCGACGGGCAGCGGCGACGGCAAGGTCACTGGACTCCGCGGCGGGCGCAGCGCCGCGACCAGCTCGGCTCGGCCAGTCGCCGCCGAGACGAGCTCTGACGTGAGTTGATCGAACGAGGCCGACATCAACGTCTGCCCTCGAGGTCACGGATGAAGCCGCGAAGGAGGTCGAGTCCCTCGGGCCACGGACCGTGGCCGCTGAGGACATTGATGTGTCCGGCATCGCCGATATCGATCTGACGCGCGCCCCAGCGCCGACAGATGTCGGTGGAGCGGTCGGCGGAGCAATACGGGTCGGTCGTGCTGGTCACCGCCATCGTCGGAATCGGCAGGGGAGCAAGGGTCGCGGTGGCAGTCGCGAAGCTCGACACCTCGGTCGGGAACGAGGCCGCATCAGGATCGGGCGGGGCGACGGCGAAGACACCGCGCACACGCTCGGGGGAGTGCGCTGCGAACGCCAGTGCGGTGAGGCACCCGAGGCTGTGCGCGACGAGAACCACCGGCTCGCCGGCTGACTGCACGGCGGTGTCGACGGCACGGTCCCAGTCGTCGACGTCGGGTTCGTCCCAGGATGCCGGAGAGCTGCGCACCCACGCCGGATGCTGCTCCTGCCAGATCGACTGCCAGTGGTCGGCTGATGAACCGCCGAGCCCCGGCACCACGACAATCGAAGAATCCTGCATCGCTCTCCTCTTTCGTGATGGTTGGCGCCCATTCAACCGATCAGGTCACCCGGCGAGTAGAGCCAATGCGCGCCCACTGGCCCCATCGTGACCGATCAGCGGGCGTAGCGCTCGACGAACGTGCGCAGCATGCGGCTCGGATGCAGCACCTCGCGCTCGCGGACTGCCGCGAGTGGAATGTGAACCTCGGTCGGCGCGAAGTAGCCGTAGTCGGTGTACGCGTGGATGCGTGACGTGATGCCGTTCACGTCGAGCTCCGGGTGAAACTGCGTCGCGTAGATGTTCTCGCGCACCCGGAACATCTGCACAGGGCACGAGGCGGATGACGCCAGCAGCGTCGCCGAGGCGGGGAGCGAGCGCATCGCCTCTTTGTGCCCGACGAAGGCATCGAAGCGGGGCGGAATGCCGGCCAGCAGCGGGTCGACGATCCCGGCATCCGTCAGTGACACCTCGACGACCCCGACCGGCTCGCCGTAGGTGCGGTCGATGACGGCACCCTGGTGAGCCCCGACCGTGCCGACGCCGTAGCAGGCACCCAGGAAGGGGAAGTCCCGCGCGACGACCTCGTCGAGGAGCGCATCGAATTCGGCCTCGACGCGCCGCTGCACCACGGACTTCTGCTCGATCGGGTCGGAGGCATTGAATGGCCCGCCGCCGACGAAGATGCCCGACAGATCGTCGAGGTCGATCTCGGGCATGGGGCCTGCCTCGAGCCGCACCCGTCGCAGCTCGGACTCCGCGAGACCGGAGTAGCGCAGGAACAGCTCGTACTCTTCATCGGCCGGACCGTCCTCGGCGCGGGTCGCCAGCAGGATGAACGGCTTCATCCGCTCAGCTTAAGCGCCGCAGAGCCGCGTTGATCCTGCAATCGGCCCGCTCTGATCGCGTGCCGGGCCCGATTCGTGACAAGTGTGTAAACCTCGTATGGCGATCGGTGGATGAGGATGATTCGCTCCGCCGGACTCGATATCGTCGTGACGTGCCCGACACACAGAACTCCGACGCGACCCTGCGTCCCACGCACCCGCTCGCACTCGCTCCCGTCATCGCACCGCCCGCGTCGGTAGACGGATTCGTCAAGCAGTTCCTCGCGAACCTCAACTTCGATCAGGGCGTCTCGCTGTCGGCATCCGATGCCAACGACCAGTACCTGGCGCTCGCCGATACGGTCCGCGACTATCTCATGGCTCGTTGGCTGGAAGATCAGGCCCGGCAGCGCGAGCAGCAGGCGAAGACCGTCTGCTACCTCTCGGCGGAGTATCTGCTCGGCAAGCAGCTCGACAACAATCTGCTCGCCGCGCGCCTGGGCGAGATCGCCACGGAGGCGCTCGCGCAGTGCGGTATCTCGATGGACGACATGCGCGAGGTCGAGGTCGAACCGGGCCTGGGTAACGGTGGTCTCGGGCGCCTCGCTGCCTGCTTCATCGATTCGCTGGCCACGATGAGCGTGCCGACGATCGGGTACGGCATCCGCTACGAGTACGGCATCTTCCGGCAGACCTTCGTCAACGGCGAACAGGTCGAGCAGCCGGATGCCTGGCTGCGCATGGGTTCGCCGTGGGAGTTCCCGCACCCCGAGGCGGCGCAGACGATCTCGTTCGGCGGTCGCACCGAGACGTACGACGACAACGGCGTTACCCGCACACGGTGGATTCCGGACTGGAACGTGCTCGCGGTGCCGTACAACATGATGGTTCCCGGCTACCACAACGGTCGCGTCAACACGCTCCGTCTGTGGCGCGCGGTTGCGACGAACGCCTTTGACCTGCGCATCTTCAACTCCGGTGATTACGAAGAGTCGGTGCGCGCCCAGACCTTCGCCGAGAACATCTCCAAGGTGCTCTACCCCGAGGACTCGACGCCCCAGGGCAAGGAGCTTCGCCTGCAGCAGCAGTACTTCTTCGTCGCGGCATCCATCAACGATTTCCTCGACAACGTGCTGCTCGAGGGCTTCGACCTGAACAACCTGCCTGACCGCGTGATCTTCCAGCTCAACGACACGCACCCGGTCATCGCCGTGCCCGAGCTCATGCGCGTGCTGGTGGATGAGCGCGGCATGGAGTGGGAGGACGCGTGGGCGATCACGCAGAAGTGCTTCGCTTACACCTGCCACACGCTGCTGCCCGAGGCCCTCGAAGTGTGGTCGGTCGACCTGCTGGGGAGGCTGCTGCCGCGACACCTCGAGATCATCTACCGCATCAACGACGAGTTCCTCGAAGAGGTGCGGGAGCGGTTCGGTGACGACATGATGCGCATTCGCAACATGTCGATCATCGGTGAGCACCCGTATCGCTCCGTGCGAATGGCCTACCTGGCGACCGTCGCGGGAGCGAAGGTCAACGGTGTCGCGGAGCTCCACTCGCAGCTGCTTCGCGACAAGGTGCTGCACGAGTTCGCCGAAATGTACCCCGATAAGTTCACGAACGTCACCAACGGGGTCACGCCGCGGCGGTTCATCCGACTCGCGAACCCGTCGCTTGCGAGCCTCATCACCGAAGCGCTCGGTGCCGGCTGGACCGTCGACCTCGAGAGACTGCGCGGGCTCGAGGCGCTCGCCGAGGACCCCGAGTTCCGTGAGCGGTTCGCTGCCGTCAAGGCAGCCAACAAGCGGCGCCTAAGCGACGTGCTGCAGCGCCGGGACGGCGTCACCATCGATGACACGCATCTGCTGGATGTCATGGTCAAGCGCCTCCACGAATACAAGCGCCAGACCCTCAAGGTGCTGCATATCGTCACCGAGTACGAGCGCATCATCTCGGGCACGGTCGCGGCCGCCGACATCCAGCCCCGCACCTTTATCTTCGGGGCGAAGGCTGCTCCGGGATACGCGATGGCCAAGCGCATCATCCACCTCATCAACTCGGTCGCGTCGGTCGTGAACAACGACCCGCGGGTTGAGGGGCGCCTGAAGGTGGTCTTCCCGCCGAACTACAACGTCACGCTCGCCGAGAGCATCATTCCGGCCGCCGACCTGTCGGAGCAGATTTCGCTCGCCGGCAAGGAAGCATCGGGCACCGGCAACATGAAGCTGGCCCTCAACGGTGCGTTGACGATCGGTACTGACGACGGCGCCAACGTCGAGATTCGCCAGCTCGTCGGCGACGACAACTTCTTCCTGTTCGGCATGACCGAGCCCGAGGTCGAGGCGCTGTGGGCGAAGGGGTACAAGCCCGCTGACTTCTATCAGGCCGACCCGCAGTTGCGCGCCGCCATGGACCTCATTGCATCGGGCGCGTTCTCGGGCGGTGACCGCACGGTCTTCGAGCCGATCGTGTCGAATCTGCTCTACGACGACCGGTTCATGGTGCTCGCCGACTACGCCTCATACATCGAGGCGCAGGCGCAGGTCGACCTGGCATATGCGGACCAGGACGCCTGGACCCGATCGGCGATCCTCAATATCGCCCGCTGCGGGTTCTTCTCATCCGACCGCTCGATGCGCGATTACCTAGACCGCATCTGGCACGCGCGACCGCTGCTCTGAGGTTCGCGGCGAGCGTCGCGTCAGTCGTGCGGCCAGGCGCTCAGCGCGTCTTCGATGAGCTGTGCAGCTTGATCGGTGACGGGCTCGAGGAGCTCGAGCACCGGCCTCCGGCTCTTCGCACTCCGGGGCGCTGAGAAGCGCCACGTGCCGACCACGACGCCGTCGACGAGGACCGCCGGGCGGAAGACTCCGTTCTTGCCGGGAACGAGAGCGTCGAACATCGCCTCCGAGGCGACGAGCGACCTGTCGGCATAACCGAGGATCCACTCGTCGAACGCGGGAACGAGCGTCACCGTTTCAGCCGACTCTTGCCAGCTCGAGTCGGCTGACGCGGTCGCCTCGGCATCGAGATATACGGGCTTCTCGCCGAGCTGCCCCAGCTCGATGCGGTCGATGGATGCCGCGGCGGCGCGCAGGCCCGTCTTGGGAAGCTTCGTCCACCAGGCCAGATCGTCGAGGGTCACCGGCCCCCGCGCCGCGACATAGCCCGCGACAATACGGCTGAGTGCGGCATCCGTGTCGGTCTCGCGCGGAGTCGTGGTGTGCGTGAGGAGCTGCTCAGAGCCGTCGCGAGTGAAGGCACCCCAGTGCGCCAGCCCGCTGATGCACAGGTGGACGAGCAGGTGGTAGCCGCGCCCGCCGTCGGTCGAGATCCCGGCGTCCTCCCACGTGGCAAGGATGTCGGCGCGCCGCAGTGGCGCGGTCTCGAGCGCCGCGATGGCGACCTGGTGCGCACGATCGATCGTGGCGTCGTCCAGCTCGAGTTGCTCGCGGCGGCGCGCCATCGACTGAAGCGTTCTCGCGCCGGTCAAAGCGAGCAAAGATGCCAAGTGCTCGGGGGTCGTCGCGAACAGTGTGCCGCGCATGGGCCAGGACCGCACCAGCGCCCCGCTGTCGAACGCGGCGCGCACATCATCGACGGTCGTTCCCGGGGCCGACCGAAGGGCGATCGCACGCAGGACTGCCGGAAGATCTTGGCCCTGCAGGGCGACCGCGCGGTCGACCACCTCCCGCGGGGAGAGGTCCGAGCCGCCGAGTAGCTGAGCCCGGTGGCGTAGCCAGCGCGCCTGGTCGGGGGAGAGGGACGCCGTCATGCCGATCACCGTAGTACGAGCCACCCCCACGCAGCCGGGACGGCGGCGCTTCCGGTGGACTGCTGCCGCTCGGAGCGCCGGGACTTGTCTCGGGTCGCCCGGCGTTGGAATGTCGGCCCCCCCTCGTAGTGTCGGGGGTATGGATGAGGTTGGCATGGGGGAGTCGGGGCGGTTGTCCGGCGCTTCGGATGCTGACGGGTTCGTGCATGAGGGGGATGTGCGGGAGTGGGATGCCGAGGTGGCGGGGTGGGTTTCGCCGCGGCCGGATGCTGTCGCTCTTGTGCTTGAGGCCGCTGATCTTGAGGCGGTGTTCGCTGCGCAACGGTTCGCACGGGTCGATGATCTTCGCCCGGTACGGGGGTGGGTCGAGGGAGTTGGTGATGCGGTCCCTGCGGCTGGAGCTCGCGTCGGCTCTGCGGGTGACGGAGAACGCGGCAGGAATGATGCTCGCCCGCGCCGAGTCCCTCGTGCACTCCTACCCGGCGGTGTTGGAGTCTCTCTCGCACGCGAACGTGACGGTCCGTCACGCGGAGATTCTCGTCGATGACCTGGACGTCCTGGACCGGGAGGTTGCGGGACGGTTGGTGGGGCGGGCGTTGGGGCTCGCGCAGTCGCTGCCGGTGGGGTCGTTCCGGCGTGCCCTGCGGCGGCTGATCGACCGGGAAACCGCCCCCACGTTGACGGAGCGGCATGAGGCCGCGGTGCGGACCCGTCGGATCATGGTGGAACCTGCCGGGGATTCGATGTCGTGGGTGCACGCTTTGGTTCCGTCGGTGGAAGCCCACGCGATCTACGGGCGGGTGACCCAGCAGGCGGTGGTGATCCGTGACCACGACCGCGGGACCACCCGCGGAGGGGCGTCGGACGGTTCGGGGGAGCGGAGTCTGGATGAGATTCGGGCTGACGTGTT
>Ga0209066_10001011_pt1 | contig 38739 bp, 32 predicted proteins | sample All_14_2_FD_187198 | JGI IMG/M metagenome (GOLD analysis project Ga0209066, IMG submission 187198) | Freshwater microbial communities in response to fracking from Pennsylvania, USA - Allegheny Zone_MetaG_DW_15 (SPAdes) (version 2) ... | reverse complement strand
GGCTTGGGCGGGGCAGCGACAGGCGCCGGGGGCGGTGTGACGGCCGCCACGGGTGGCGGTGTCACGGCGGTGGGGCGAGCAGCCACCGGCGCAGGCTGAGCGGCGCTGCCACCGGCTGCGGCCACGATGCTGTTGCGCTCTTTCGGGAACAGGTCGCGCACCATGGCGAGCTTGGGCGCCACGGCCGAGCGGGTGTCGATCTGCAAGGCCTTGGAATAAGCTTGGCTGGCCAGCTTGGCGTAGACGTCGCCCAGGTTTTCGTAGGCGGTGGCGTAGCTGGGGTTGGTGCGGATGGCCATTTCCAGGGCGTTGCGGGCCTTGTCGTACTGGCCTTGCTGCGCGTAGAGCACGGCGAGGTTGTTGAAAGGCTCGGGCAGCTCTGGGTAGTCTTCGGTCAGCTTGGTGAACACCGTCACGGCTTCGGTCGAGCGGCCAGCTTGTGACAGGCTGATGCCGCGCAGGAAGCGCATCATCGGATCACGGGGCTTGCCGTTGAGGTATTGGTCTGCCTTCTGGAGGGCCTCGGTGTTCTTGCCGGCGGCCAGCAACTTCTGAACATCGGCGATGTCGTCTGCGCGGACACTCAAGGTGGTCATCGACAAGGCGGCGACGGTCAGGCATTGAGCCGCGAGGGACGTCAAACGCAACCCGAAACGGGACGCAGCAGCTTGCTTGAAAGACATGGGCAAATCAGTGTGTGTTCGTGAAGCGCACTGTGCGCGGGGTGCCGGCGGCAGACAGGGCAGGACAGACCCGTCAGATCGCTCGCAACAGAAGCCCAAGAATAACAGCCCATGCGCGTCGCCCCCGGAGGGTTCCCCCTGAACACAGGTCATCCCGCTATACTCGACGGATTGTATCTGAGTGGTTCTGGCGCCAGATCGCCGCACCCCGATCCCATCTTTCCCATGAGTTTGCGTCTTTTTAACAGCCTGTCGCGTCAGATCGAGTCTTTTGTGCCCCTGACGCCCGGGCAGGTCCGCATGTACGTCTGCGGCATGACCATTTACGACTACTGCCATGTCGGACACGCCCGCATGATGATGTCGTTCGATGTGGTGCAGCGCTGGCTGAAAGTGTCGGGCTACGCGGTGACCTATGTGCGCAACATCACCGACATCGACGACAAGATCATTCGCCGTGCGGTGGAGCGCGGCATCACCATCCGCGAGTTGACCGACGAGATGACCCGCGCGATGCACGAAGACATCGCTGCCTTGGGGATTGAGCCCCCGACGCACGAACCGCGTGCGACCGAGTACGTTGGCCAGATGCTCGACCTGATCGGCAAACTCGAAGGCAAAGGCCTGGCCTATCGCGCGGCCAATGGCGACGTGAACTATGCCGTGCGCAAGTTCGACGGCTACGGCAAGCTCTCGGGCAAGTCGCTCGACCAGTTGCGTGCCGGCGAGCGTGTGGCGGTGGACGATGGCAAGCTGGATCCGCTCGATTTCGTGTTGTGGAAAGCGGCCAAGCCGGAGGAGCCGGAGGACGCCAAGTACGCCTCAGCGTTCGGTACAGGCCGCCCGGGTTGGCACATTGAGTGCTCGGCGATGAGTTGCGCACTGCTGGGTGAGCATTTCGACATCCATGGTGGCGGTCTGGATCTGCAGTTTCCGCATCACGAAAACGAGATCGCGCAGAGCGAAGGCGCCTCTGGCAAGCCCTTCGTCAACTACTGGCTGCACAACGGTTTCCTGAACGTTGACAACGAGAAGATGTCCAAATCGCTGGGCAACTTCTTCACCATCCGTGACGTGCTGAAGGATTACGACGGTGAAACCGTCCGCTTCTTCATGTTGCGCGTGCACTACCGCAGCCCGTTCAACTTCAGCGATGCGGGCCTGGATGATGCCCGCACGGGCCTGCGTCGGCTGTACACCGCTTTGGATGCGGCAGGCCTGGATGCGGCGGCAGCGGTGGATGTCGACTGGTCACACCCCCAGGCGGCGCGATTCAAGGCGGCCATGGACGAAGACTTCAACACGCCGATCGCCGTGTCGGTGTTGTTTGATCTGGCCACCGAGGTCAACCGCACGCGTTCGACCGAGGCCGCGCGCCTCCTCAAGGGCCTGGCGGCGTGCCTGGGCTTGCTGCAACAGTCGCCCAAAGCCTATTTGCAAGGCGGCGCCTCGACTGGTGGTCTGGATGCCGCTGCCATCGAGGCCTTGATCGTGGCGCGTACCGAGGCCAAGAAGGCGCGCGATTTCGCGCAGGCCGACCGCATCCGTGCGGACCTGGCCGCGCAAGGTATCGAGTTGAAGGACGGCCCGCAGGGCACGACCTGGGTGAAAGCCTGATGGGTAGCCCCGCTCCAAAAATGGCTGCATCGACAGCCGATGTCGCCGCCGAAGCGCTCGTCACGCCATCGTATTGGGATGAGGCGTGCAAGCATCTGGCCAAGCGTGACCGGGTCATGCGCAAGCTGGTGGCCGACCACGGCCACGCCCGTCTGTACAGCCGTGGCGATGCCTTCACCACGCTGGCGCGCTCCATCGTGGGGCAGCAGATTTCGGTGAAAGCGGCGCAGTCGGTCTGGAATCGTCTGCTGGCTTTGCTCGGACACGACGATGTGGGCTTTCGTGGCCCCATTCCGGTGGCCGATGTGCTGCGCCAGGAGCCCGATGGCCTGCGTCAGGTGGGCTTGTCCGCGCGCAAGGTCGATTATTTGCGTGACCTGGCACTGCACTTTGACGAAAATCGCCTGCATGTCGACGACTGGCAGCAGATGGGCGATGAGGCCATCATTGACGAACTGGTGGCCATTCGTGGCATCGGTCGCTGGACGGCCGAGATGTTTCTGATTTTCCATCTCATGCGGCCCAATGTGCTGCCCCTCGACGACGTGGGGCTGATCAAAGGGATCAGCATGAGCTATTTCAGTGGTGAGCCGGTGTCGCGTGCCGAAGCGCGTGACGTGGCCGAAGCCTGGGCTCCCTACCGAACCGTGGGGACCTGGTATCTGTGGCGCAGTCTTGATCCACTGCCCGTAGAGTATTGACGCCAAGCGGCGTGAAGAAGGAAATTTGCCATGAGCAAACGACACTTTCTGGAGTTCGAGCAACCCATCGCCGAACTGGAATCCAAAATCGAAGAGCTGCGTTATGTGCAAAGCGAGTCGGCGGTTGACATCTCCGAAGAGATCGACCGTCTGAGCAAGAAGAGCCTGCAGCTCACCAAGGACATCTACTCGACGCTGTCACCGTGGCAGGTCACGCAGATCTCCCGTCACCCGCAGCGCCCCTACACCATGGACTATGTGAACGAGTTGTTCACGGACTTCCAGGAAATGCACGGCGACCGTCACTATGCCGACGACCTCTCCATCGTGGGCGGCCTGGCGCGCTTCAACGGCCAGCCCTGCATGGTGCTGGGCCATCAGAAGGGCCGTGACACGAAGGAGCGCACCATGCGCAACTTCGGCATGTCGCGTCCTGAGGGTTATCGCAAGGCGCTGCGCCTGATGCAAACCGCCGAGAAGTTCGGCCTGCCGGTGTTCACCTTTGTGGACACCCCGGGCGCCTACCCTGGCATCGGCGCCGAAGAGCGCAACCAGTCGGAAGCCATTGGCCGCAACATCTTCGAGATGGCGCGCCTGGAAGTGCCCATCATCACCACCATCATCGGTGAGGGGGGCTCCGGTGGCGCGCTGGCCATCAGCGTGGCCGACCAGGTGTTGATGATGCAGTACTCGGTTTACTCGGTCATTTCGCCCGAAGGTTGTGCCTCCATTCTGTGGAAGACCTCGGACAAGGCTTCTGATGCGGCCGAGGCCTTGGGCATCACGGCCCATCGCCTGAAGGCCCTGGGCCTGATCGACAAGATTGTCAGTGAGCCCGTGGGTGGCGCGCACCGCGATTACAAGCAGGCTTGTGCCAACCTCAAGCGCGGCCTGAACGACGCGATGCGCCAGGTCGGTGACATGAAGGTCAAGGATCTGCTGCAGACGCGTTACGACCGTCTGCAAAGCTATGGTCGCTACAACGACACCAAGGAATCCTGATCCTCGGGTGAGGGCGGGATGATGGCGGGCCCAGAGCCCGTCTGTATCGCTGTGGCCTACAGCGGCGGCCGCGATTCCACCGCCTTGTTGCACGCCACCGCCGTCGCCGCGCGCGACTGGCCGGGCACCACGGTGCTGGCCTTGCATGTGCACCACGGGCTGAGTGCCCAGGCCGATGACTGGCTGCGACACGCCGAGGCGGTGTGCGAATCGTGGGCCGCTGAGGGCTTGCCGGTTCGCCTGCTGAGTCGCTGCGTCAGCTTGAGCCTGAGTGCGGGCGACAGCGTCGAGGCCGTGGCCCGTGCGGCGCGCCACGCCGCGTTGCAGGACATGGCCCGTGAGGCCGATGCAGACCTGCTGCTGTTGGCGCACCATCGTCAGGATCAGGCCGAGACGCTGTTGCTGCAGGCTTTGCGCGGCGGCGGTCTGGCCGGGCTGGCAGGCATGCCTCGCGATGTGATCCGTGAGGGGGTGCGCTGGGTGCGGCCTTGGCTGGACCATCCCCGATCGGCCATCGAAACCTATGTGGCCGCGCACCGTCTGGACTACATCGACGACGACAGCAACACGGACGCGCGTTATGCGCGCAATCTGCTGAGGATGTCGGTGTGGCCCGCGCTGGTGGGCGCTTTTCCTGATGCCGAGGCGAATCTGGCAGCGTCCGCGCGGCGCCTGTCTGATGCCTTGGCGGTGATGGCCGCCTGGCGTGAGCAGGCCCTGCCGCCGCTGCTCACTCCGGCCGTAACAGCCTTGTCGGACGATGCGGCCACGCCCGCGCCTGCAGCGCTGGATGCATGCTTGTGGGCCACGCAGCCTGCGGCCTTGCGACGTGAAACCCTTCGTCATTGGTACCGACAGGTCTCCGGGCAGGTCATGCCGGCCACATGGGTCGAGCGTCTGGCCGAGGAGGTGCCCCGCCAGGTGGCCGGGCAAGGCGTGGCGCAGTGGGGGGCCTTGGGTTTGTCGCTCTACCGAGGGGTGCTGAGTTGGGCGCGTCCGGCCGCTGTCAACATCGATGCGGGTGCGGCGGCGGACGCGCGGCTGTCTGTGTGCGGCGCAGGCGACTGGCCGGTGACGACGTGGGGCGGTTGCCTGCGGGTGCGCGAGGTGGCTTCAGGGGGTGTGCCGCCGTCCTTGCTGGCAGAGGTGGTTTTGCGCCAGCGGGTCGGTGGGGAGCAGTTTCAAATGGGGGCAGGGCGTCCGCCGCGGTCCTTGAAGAAGCAGTTTCAGGCCCTGGGTGTCCCTGCCTGGCAGCGTGGCGGGCCCTTGGTGTTTGCAGGCGAGCAACTCCTCTACGTCCCGGGCCTGGGCATCGACGCCCGCGCTCTGGCGGCGCAAGGCACGCCGCAGTGGTCCATGGAATGGTTGCCAGACGCCATTTCGCAGTGATTCCGGGTACTTTCTGGGGGCGATGTCTCCATGAGCGTGGGGTCCGGGTAAAATCGAGAGTTTGATCGCGTGAACTGGTGATAGACATGTGTGTTTGACACGCGATCGCTTCCAACAACATCTGACATGGCACTGATTGTTCACAAATACGGCGGCACGTCGATGGGCTCCACGGAGCGCATTCGCAACGTGGCCAAGCGCGTGGCCAAGTGGGTTCGGGCCGGGCATCAAATCGTGGTCGTTCCGTCGGCCATGAGCGGCGAGACCAATCGCCTGCTGGGCTTGGCCAAGGAGCTGTCCGACAGCCCCAGCCCGCGCGAACTCGACATGATCGCCTCGACCGGCGAGCAGGTTTCTGTGGGCCTGCTGGCCATCGCACTGCAGGCTGAAGGCATGCAGTCGGTGAGCTATGCGGGCTGGCAGGTGCCGGTCAAGACCGACTCGTCGTTCACCAAGGCCCGCATCGAAAGCATCGACGATGCCCGCGTGCGCGCTGACCTGAACGCCGGCAAGGTGGTCGTCATCACCGGTTTCCAGGGCGTGGATCCCAACGGCAACATCACCACGCTGGGTCGTGGCGGCTCTGACACGTCGGCCGTGGCCATTGCGGCTGCGATGAAGGCGGACGAATGCCTGATCTACACCGACGTGGATGGTGTCTACACCACCGACCCGCGCGTGGTGCCGGAAGCCCGTCGCCTCAACAGCATCAGCTTTGAAGAGATGCTGGAGATGGCTTCGCTGGGCTCCAAGGTGCTGCAGATCCGTTCGGTGGAGTTCGCCGGCAAATACCGTGTGCCCCTGCGTGTGCTGTCCAGCTTCACCCCCTGGGACATCGATCTGGCTGAAGAAGCCAAGTCGGGCACGCTCATCAGTTTTGAGGAAGACGAAAAAATGGAACAAGCCGTTGTGTCGGGCATCGCGTTCACCCGCGACGAAGCCAAGATCACCGTGGTCGGCGTGCCCGACACCCCTGGCATCGCCTACCAGATCCTGGGCAAGGTGGCTGAGGCCAACGTCGAAGTCGACGTGATCATCCAGAACGTGTCGCACGATGGCAAGACTGACTTCTCCTTCACGGTGCCTCGCGGCGACTACGCGCGCACGGTCGAGCTGTTGAAGTCCAATGTGCTGCCGGCACTGGGCGCGCGTGATGTGGTGGGTGACGCCAAGATCGCCAAGGTCAGCATCGTCGGCATCGGCATGCGCAGCCACGTGGGCATCGCCAGCACGATGTTCAAGACCTTGTCTGACGAGGGCATCAACATCCAGATGATCACCACCAGCGAGATCAAGACCTCGGTCGTGATCGACGAAAAGTACCTGGAATTGGCCGTGCGTGCCCTGCACAAGGCCTTCGGCCTGGACGACGTCAAGGCCTGATTGTTGTTTTGAGCACAACAGGCAGATCGCCCAAAATTCTGGGCTAGAATGCTTGCTGTTGTTGGAGACGTGACCGAGAGGCCGAAGGTGCTCCCCTGCTAAGGGAGTATGTGGGCAAAACCTGCATCAAGGGTTCGAATCCCTTCGTCTCCGCCAAGATTGAACCCCAAGTGACTCGTCACTTGGGGTTTTTTCTTTTGTGTGTACGAGCTGACAGGACCACCATGTTCAAGAATCTGACGGTGTATCGAATGGGCCCCGACTGGACTGCGACCGCAGCCGAGATCGAGGCAGAGTTGGACAAAGGACGTTTCGTCGAGTGCGGGGCCTCGCAGCAAAAGTCCATGGGCTGGGTCGAGCCGCGTGGTGAAGCCAATGCGCCCCTCGTCGAAGTGGTCGACGGCCAGATTCTGCTCAAGCTGGTGACCGAACAGCGGGTGGTGCCGGGCTCCGTGATCAAGAAGCGCACCGAAGAGATTGCCGCCCAGATCGAGGAGCAGACGGGTCGCAAGCCGGGCAAGAAACAGATCAAGGACTTGAAGGAGCAGGCGCTGCACGAGTTGCTGCCCATGGCCTTCACCAAGCAGTCGACGACCCGGGTGTGGATCGCCCCGCAGGATCGGCTGTTGATGCTGGACACTGGCAGTCAGTCCAAGGCAGACGAGGTGGTGACCTTGCTGGCCCAGACCTTCCACGGTTTGTCCATGAGCCTGATTCAGACGGCCATGTCGCCCACTGCAGCGATGACGCATTGGCTGGGTACCGGCGAGCCGCCTTACAACTTCACGATCGACCGTGAGTGCGAGCTCAAGTCCACGGACGAAATGAAGTCGGTGGTGCGCTATGCGCGGCACAACCTCGACACCGACGAGGTCAAGCAGCACATCGTCAGCGGCAAGGTGCCCACGCGCGTGGCCCTGACCTGGCGTGAGCGTGTCTCCTTCATCCTGACCGAATCCCTGGCGCTCAAGAAAGTGGCGTTTCTGGATGTGGTTTTCGAGGGCGCCGTGTCCGTGGACAAGGGCGAAACCTTCGATGCCGACGCGGCCATTGCCACGGGCGAGCTGATTCAGCTGATCCCGGATCTGGTGGAGGCGCTGGGAGGTGAGCAGGTCATTGGGGGCGTTGCGCCAGCCACGCCTGCACCTGAGACACCACCCACGGCCCCGCATCCAGCGGCAGATCATGCCCCGCCGTGGGATGTGTGACCCAGGGCAACTGCCAGGCATGCGCCAGGGCCTGTGAGCAGTCAGGGTGCACCAGCTGGTCACCCTCGCCATTGAGCAGCAGCATGGGCACCGCGGGTGGCTTTGCGGGCGCTCGGTAGCGCGCGGCGGCCATCAGCTGTCGCCAGGCGTTGCCCACACTGACCGGGTGTGAGCGGCGTGCTGCCACCCATCTCGCCACGGTGGCCTGCGGGTTGGCAGGGTGGCAGGTGGTCATGGCCATGATGGCCTGCTCCCACGCCAGATCGGTCGGGTGGCTGCTGAGCAGATGCAGGATGCGGCCGTATTGATGCGGACGCAACCGGTGCCAGAAGGGGCTGAAGGGCCGCAAGCTCGTGCTGATGAGGATGGCGACGGACAACTCCTCGGGGTGGCGCGTGGCCCAGTCCACCGTCACCATCGCGCCCAGTGACATCCCCAGCACGTGATACGGGGGCAGATGACCTGCGTCTCGCAGGGCCTGTCTGCTGTGGTCAACCATGCCTTGCACGGTGCTCGGGCTGCGCGACTGCCACAGCGTGCCGTTGCCGGGCAGGTCCGGCGTCAGGATGCAGGTGTCGGGTGGCAAGGCTTGTCGCAGCAGATCGGGGAAGTCGCCCCAGTGGGCTTGTTCACGCGTCAGTCCGCGCAGCAGGATCCAGGTGCTCATGGGGGTGCTTTTCTTCGGCGTCTTGGTCGTGGCTGTTGCGGATACCAGCGGGCCAAGGCCTGTCGATGGTGAAGCTCGCGGTCATCGCCCAGCGGCATCCAGCGCAGGTAGCTGGCGGTGGCGCGTGCCATGAAGTCCAGCATGCTCAGGTGGCGCCGCAGGACCCGGTTCTGTCGATGGGTGATCAAGGGATTGAAAATGCCGTGACGGCTGAAGAGCTGGCGAGGGTTCTTTTTCACCCACATCCACGAGCCCATCTCCAAGGTCAGGGGCAGAAAGACGTGACCGGGCTGCAGCGCGCGAGATTGTAGGTACAGGTGGTCCCACAGGTCACCATGCGTCAGGTACTGATGGCTTTGCGGCTCAAAGACGTAGGGGTGATGCGCCTGCGTCTGGTCAAAGATGCGCCGCAAGGCATGGACCTCGGCGAGGTGGGCGATGGGTGCGCGGGTGTGGGCAAAGGGAAACCAGAGGCGATCCTCGGTGCCGAAGCCGGAGTGGCAGTCGACCACCAGGCTGAAGGGGCGCGGCAGCAACTCCTGGGTGATCAGTTGGCACAGCGCCGTGCCCTCTGCTTCCATCGGAGCCCCCAGCGGGCCTCGGTACCAGGGCAGGGCCGAGCTGAACCGTTGTCCGCCCACCAGAAAAGGCACGTCCTCCCGGGCCTCGATGGGGGCGTTGCGCATCAGGTCAACCCCACTGGGGTTGGCGCGGGTGCCCAGGCTCAGGCCGCCCGGGTTGAGCAAAGGCACGAACACCAGACGCAAGCGGGTCAGTTCGTGGTGCAGCAGGCTGTCCCATTTCAGTCGCTGCACCAGGCTGGCCAGGTAGGTCAGCACCACCTGCGCGCCAATGCGCTCGAGCCCATGCACGCCGCCGATGAAGGCCACCGCCGGCGCGTCCGGAGCGTCCCGGCCCAACGTGACCGCCATCACCTCGAAGCTGCGAGCACCTGCGCGCACGGTGCAAAGTGACTGCGGGGTGACGTGATCGCCCCCCATCTCGATCACGCGATGCAGCTCATCCAGTTCGGGCAGGGAGTCGTGGGCCAAGTTGGCAACCGTGAAAGTGGAGCGAAATGCCGCATGCTGAATCCGTTCCATGTCAGGCGTGCGACAGGGTGGGGGGCATGTCATGGCGCTGACACGCGGGCCGGGTAGCCTGGGTCAAGCCACTTCTTCCTACGCCATGTCCTCACTCCGCGCTTCGATGTTTCGCTTCTTGTTGCTGTGCGTGGCGGTGCTGGCCGGGTGCAGAGAGTGCATGGCGCTGTGGCGTGTGCGCTTGATGGGCCAGGCCCTGCGTCGCTGAGCGCCGGATCGGCACGCTGCACTGGCCGGGGCGGCGCCGACCTCGTTCACGATCCACGATCTGTCGGAACCTCGACACGCCGACGAAGCTTGGACGGATTCGTCGGTCAGAATGTCAGCATGACTGACACCCGCCCCTCCCTGATCATCTACAGTCCCGCCGGCGTTGTGCCGACTGCCGCGCCCGTGCGCAAGGCGCTCAAGCGCCTGACCGCTCTCGGGTTCGCCCCCACGCTGGATGCATCGGCCTTGAGCAAGCACCAGCGCTTTGCGGGTGACGATGCTGAACGTTTGGCCGCCATCCATCGTGTGGCGGAAGCGTCACCTGCGGTGGCCCTGGCCACGCGCGGTGGCTACGGCCTGACGCGCCTGCTGGACCAGATCGAATGGCCTTTGATTGCCCGCAGTGTGGAGCAGGGTACCGCGTGGGTCGGGTACAGCGATGTGACGGCCTTGCAACTCGCGGCGCTGGCGCACAAGGCCGCAGGCCCCGAGACGGTGGAAGAGGGTGTCACTGCCGGTTTCTGGGCCGGCCCGATGGCCAGCGATGACTTCGGTCGCGCGGACAGCCCGGAGGGCGGTGATGATGTCACGCAAGAGGTGTTTGTCGAGGCGATGACCGGCGAGCTGGAGGCGGTGGGTTTTCGCACCGAGGCCGGTTTCGACGGGCTGGAAACCCGTGGACGCCTGTGGGGCGGCAACATGGCCGTGCTTCAGGCGATGCTGGGCACGCGGCACTTCCCCAAGATCAAGAACGGCGTGCTGTTTCTGGAAGACATCAACGAGCACCCCTACCGCATTGAGCGCACCTTGCTGCAACTGCACCAGGCCGGGATCCTCGACCAGCAGAAGGCGATCTTGCTGGGCACCTTCAACGGCTTCAAGAAGTCGCCGCTCGACCGGGGTTACACCCTCAAGACGGTGATCGCGTACCTGCGTACGCTGACGTCAGCCCCCATTCTCACCGGGCTGCCCTTCGGTCATGTGCCCACCAAGCTGTGCCTGCCCCTGGGGCGCAAGGTGAACCTGGTGGTGCAAGGACGCGACGTTCTGGTGATGTGGTGAAACCCTCAAGGTGGAGGGCGTGCAGGTCAGGACACAATCAAGGCATGACACAAAGCGGGACAGGGTTGAACAAAAGCGCGTCGTGGCTGAGCAGGCTGGGGGCAGGGCGCCTCTGCGTGGCACTGGGCCTGGCCTTGAGTGTGGCGGCCTGCAACAACAGCCCCTATCCGGTGGGGGCGGCCGACCGCAACACGCTGTACACCGCCTTCAATGAACGCTCGCCCCGCTATCTGGACCCGACCTCGTCGTACAGCAGCAACGAGACGCCTTACACCTATCAGATCTACGAACCGCTCTACGGCTACCACTACCTCAAGCGTCCCTACACGCTGGTGCCCAAGACGGCGGCCGCCGTGGTGCAGCCGCGTTATCTGGGCAGCAAGGGGCAGGTTCTGCCCGATTCGGCCCCGGCCAGTCAGATTGTGGAGAGCGTCTACGACATTCCCATCAAGCGTGGCGTGCTGTTTGCGCCTCACCCTGCCTTTGCCAGGAATGCGCAGGGCGAGTACCTCTACCACCGGCTGACGGCCGACCAGGTGGCCGACAAGCGCAGCCCGTGGGCGTTTGGTCAGACCGGCACGCGCGAACTCACGGCCGACGATTTTGTCTACGCCCTCAAACGTCACGCCACCACCCGTACCGCAGCGCCGGTGTTCGGCATCTTCTCGGAATACGTGGTGGGCCTGGCCGACTACGGCAAGCTCATCCGCACCGAAGACCAGAAGCTGCGCGCCAGTGTGCCGCCCACCAGCAAGGACAAGCCCTTTCTGGACTTCCGTCGCTGGCCCCTGGCCGGTGCCCAGGCGCTCGACTCGCACACGCTGCGCATCCGCATCCACGGCAAGTACCCACAGTGGAAGTACTGGATGGCGATGAGCTTTCTGGCGCCCATTCCCTGGGAGGCCGATGCCTTCTATGCCCAACCCGGCATGGCCGGCAATGGCCTGTCGCTCAACAGCTGGCCGGTGGGCACGGGCCCGTACATGATGGCCGAGTTCGTGCAAGACCGCCGGCACGTGATGAAGCGCAACCCCAACTACCGGGGCGAGCTGTACCCCTGCGAGGGCACGCCGCAGGATAAGGCCGAAGGTCGCTTGAAAGACTGTGGCCAAAAGACGCCGTTCATCGACACCCTGGTCTTCAACATCGAAAAAGAAGCCGTGCCGCAGGACGCCAAGTTCCGCCAGGGCTATCTGGATGTGCCTGAGTTCGACCAGATGAGCTACGGCAACGCCTACAAGATCCAGATGGAAGACTCGCCGAACTTCCACAAGGAGTTCACCGACAAGGGCATCGTCCTGTCGCGCACGGTGGACCTGTCCAGCCGTTACATGGGCTTCAACTGGCTAGACCCAGTGGTGGGCAAGGGCGACACGCCTGAGCAGCAGGTGCGCAACCGCAAGCTGCGGCAGGCCTTGTCGATTGCCATCGACTGGGATGAGTTCAACCGCATCTTCCCCAAGGCAGCCGGTGAAGTGGCGCAGGGGCCGCTGCCCGGCGGGGTATTCGGTTCGCGCCATGGCTCGGCCGAGGGTTTGAACGCGATCACCCACCGCTGGGTCAATGGCCAGGCGGTGCGCCGGCCCATTGAAGATGCCAAGAAGCTGCTTGCCGAAGCAGGCTACCCCGATGGGCGTGATGCCCGCTCTGGCAAGCCTTTGGTGCTCAACTATGACGTGGGTGCCGCGAACACGCCCGACAGCAAGGCCAATCTGGACTGGACCGCCAAGCAGTTTGCCAAGCTGGGCATTCAGCTGGAGATTCGCGCGACCGACTACAACCAGTTCCAGGACAAGGTGCGCCGGGGCAAGCACCAGATCTTCACCTGGGGCTGGTTGGCCGACTATCCGGATGCCGAGAACTTCCTGTTCCTGCTGTACGGGCCCGGAGCCAAGTCGGTGCATGACGGCGAAAACGCGGCCAATTATCAGAATGCCGAGTACGACCGCCTCTACAGCACCTTGCGCTTCATGGACGACGGCCCGGCCAAGCAGGCCGTGATCGACAAAATGGTGCGGATCCTGCACGAGGACGCGCCCTGGTCCTGGGGCTACTTCCCTTACTCATCGGGGGCGTATCACCGCTGGGTACGCAACGGCAAGCCCAGCATCATGGTGCGTGATCAGGCGCAGTACTACCGCCTCGACACCGCCGAGCGCAGTCGAAGCCTGCAAGACTGGAATCACCCGGTTTATTGGCCGGTTCTGGCCGTGTTGGCGGTGTTGGCCGCCATGGCCTGGGGAGCCGTCAAGATTTTGCGGGCACGCGATCAGCAGACGGCCTTGCCGCGCCCCGTTCCTTCGTCACAGAGAGGTCGGTGATGCTGCAGTACATCCTTCGCCGCCTGGGTTATGGCCTGGTCATCCTGATCGGGGTGAACCTCATCACCTTCCTGCTGTTTTTCACCGTCAACACGCCCGACGACATGGCGCGCCTGAACATTGGCGGCAAGCGGGTCACGCCTGACCAGATCGAGAAGTGGAAAGTGGAGCGGGGCTATGACAAGCCCATGCTCTTCAACGATCAGGCGCAGGGCACCGACCAACTCACCCAGACCGTGTTCTGGGAGCGTTCGGTCTCGCTGTTCGTCTTTGATTTTGGCCGCGCCGACAACGCCAGCGGTGGCGACATTGGCTACCAGATCGCGCAGCGGATGGGCGTGAGCCTGAGGCTGACGGTGCCGATCTTCGTGCTCGGCTTACTGGCCAGCGTCATCTTTGCCCTGTGGCTGGTGATGTTCCGAGGCACCCGCGTTGACTTCTGGGGCGTGGTGGCCTGTGTGGTCATGATGTCGATCTCCAGCCTGTTCTACATCATCGTTGGTCAGTATCTGTTCTCGCGGGTCGCCAGGCTGGCCCCCATCTCGGGCTATGCCGGTGGGCTGGACGCCGTGCGCTTCCTGGTCTTGCCCATCTGCCTGATGCTGGTGGCTTCGTTGGCGGGGCAGGCGCGCTTCTTCCGCACCCTGTTCCTCGAAGAGGCGGGCAAGGACTATGTGCGCACCGCGCGCGCCAAGGGTCTGGCAGAAACCGCGGTGATGGGCCGCCACGTGCTGCGCAACGCCATGCTGCCCATCATCACCAGTTCGGGCAGTGCCTTGCCGGGGCTGTTCATGGGCGGTCTGCTGACCGAGAGCTTCTTCGGCATTCCGGGGCTGGGTTCGTACACGATTGACGCCATTGCCAGCCAGGATTTCGCCATCGTGCGGGCCATGGTGTTCCTGGGCTCGGTGCTCTACATCGTCTCCAACATCCTGATCGACGTGGCCTACACCCTGGCCGACCCGCGCGTGCGGATGCAGTGAGGACGCCCTGACATGGATCTGCCTTTCAAATTTGTGACGCTGTGGACCGATGTGGTCCTGTGGGTGATGCTGCTCGGTCTGGGCGTGTACGTGCGCCAGGTGCGGCGCGACGCCGCGCTGCGAGCCACCTGGCGCCGCGTGTTCGTCACACCCTCGGCCATGGCGTCAGCGGTGCTGCTGGGCCTGATGCTGCTGATGACCCTGGCAGACAGCGTGCATTTCCGTCGCGCCCTGCCCGATGTAGCCGGAGGCGTGCGCGCGTTCGATACCCGCACCGAGTCCGTGCTGGACATCGGCCTGGCCAAGCTGATCGCAAGCCGTGAAAACAGCTACTCGCAGCCCTTGGCGACCTATGGCTTCAGCAAGGAGTCGGTGCCACCACAGGCGGATGCCAAACCTGTGCTGGATGAACATGGTGTCCCCACCTTGCCTGCGCGCGCCTACCCGCGTTTGCGGCACGGCGGGGCAGGGCTGGCCGATGCCGAGCGTGACTGGGCGGGTGACATTGCGGTGCGCCTGGCCTGGGGCAGCCTGGCTGGTGCGGCCGTGAGCCTGCTGCTGTGGTTGCTGGTGCGCCCGGCGCGCGCCACAACCACGACGACGCAACCCCCGGCATGGCGCGCCGCCTGGATCACAGCCTCGGTGATGGCCGTGCTGGTGGGGTGGGGCGTGGCGCTCAGCTGGGGGCAGGGCTACCACGTCTTCGGCACCGATCGCACCGGCAATGACGTGCTGTACATGACGCTCAAGAGCGTTCGCACGGCCTTTGTCATCGGCAGCTTGGCCACGATTGCCACCTTGCCGTTCGCGTTGATTTTTGGCATTGCGGCGGGCTATTTCAAGGGTTGGGTCGATGACGTCATCCAGTACATCTATACGGTGCTCTCGTCGGTGCCCAACATCCTGCTGATCGCGGCCTGCGTGTTGATGGTGCAGGTCTTCCTCGACAAGCACCCCGAGCTGTTCGAGACCGGGCTGGAGCGCGCCGACCTCAAGATCTTCCTGCTCTGCCTGATCCTGGGCCTGACCGGCTGGGCCGGCCTGTGCCGCTTGCTGCGGGCCGAAACGCTCAAGCTGCGCGAGTTGGAATACGTGCAGGCCGCCACCGCCTTCGGAGTCAGCCACTGGCGCATCATGCAGCGCCATGTGCTGCCCAATGTCATGCACCTGGTGCTGATCACCACGGTGCTGGAGTTTTCCGGCCTGATCCTCTACGAGGCGGTGCTGTCCTACGTGGGCGTGGGCGTTGATCCGTCCATGAACAGCTTTGGCGGCATGATCAACCAGGCGCGCGTGGAAATGTCCCGTGACCCCATCGTCTGGTGGTCCTTCCTGGCCGCGTTTGTGTTCATGGTGGCCATCGTGCTGTCGGCCAACCTGTTTGCCGATGCCGTGCGCGACGCCTTCGATCCGCGCGCCCGCGTCTATCGCGCTCGCCCCCGTGCGGCCGTTCACCCAGCCTGAGGTTCCGATGCTGCAGACCCATGACCTTCATGTCACGCTGGACGCCGAAGCGGGCCTGGTGCGCGCGCTCGATGGCCTCAGCCTGACGCTGGAGCGCGGCGAAACCTTCGCACTGGTCGGGGAGTCCGGTTGCGGCAAGAGCATGACCGCCCTGGCGCTGATGCGCCTCCTGCCCGACAACGGCCGCATCGAGCAGGGGAGTGTGGACCTGGGGACCGACGTGCCCGACGGCAAGCCCACCGAGTTGCTCTACCTGCCGGAGTGCGAGATGCGCCGCATCCGTGGCGGGCACGTCGGCATCATTTTTCAGGAGCCCGCCACCAGCCTCAACCCGGTGATGCGGGTGGGCGACCAGATCGTCGAGGCCATCGAGGCGCACACCAGCCTGCGTGGGGTGGCGGCGCGGCGCAAGGCCGTGGACTGGCTGCGCCGTGTGGGCATCCCCGAGCCCGAGCGCCGCATCGACAGCTATCCCTTCGAGATGAGTGGCGGCCAGAAGCAGCGGGTGATGATCGCCATGACCTTGGCGGCCGAGCCCCGTTACCTGATTGCCGATGAGCCAACCACCGCGCTGGACGTGACCATCCAGAAGCAGGTGCTGGACCTGCTCAAGGCCCTGCAGCAGGAGCGCCAACTGGGCTTGCTGCTGATCACCCACGACCTGGGCGTGGTGGCCGACATGGCCCACCGGGTGGCCTTGATGTATGCCGGGCAGATCATCGAAGAGGCGCCGGCCGCCACGTTCTTTGCCCAACCCCATCACCCCTACGCTCGCATGCTGCTTCAGGCCCTGCCGGATGCCGAGCGCAGAGGCGAGCCCTTGGTGACGATTGGCGGCTCGGTGCCACCTTTGTGGCAAACCTTTGAAGGCTGCCGCTTTGCGCCCCGCTGTGACCGGGCCCAGGCCAAATGCCGTGAACAGGCACCGGCGCTGGCCGAGGCGCCAGGCGACCGGGGTGCCGAGGTGCGATGCTGGTTTCCGCTGAGCCGTGACGATGCGATGGTGCGCCCGCCCGCCAGTGTGGCAGGCGCGACCGCTTCGGCTGACGCTCAGCCCGCTACCGGGCCGGCCGAGGTGGGCGTCCAGCCGCAGCCGCTGCTGGATGTGCAGTCGCTCAGCGTCACCTTCCGCAGCGGAGGCGGTCTGTTTCGCCCGCGCCATGAAGTGGCCGCCGTGCAGGATGTGTCGTTCAGCTTGCGCTCGGGGCAGACCCTGGCGCTGGTGGGTGAGTCCGGTTGCGGCAAGACCACGACGGGCCGCGCCATCGTCCAGTTGCTACGGGGGCAGCCTCAGGTTGGCGTCAGCGGGCAGGTCTGGCTCCAGCAGGGCACCTCACGCGCGGATCTGTTGACGATGCCAGCGCCGGCCTTGCAGACAGCCCGTCAGGCCATCCAGATGGTGTTTCAAGATCCGTTTGCCTCGCTCAACCCGCGCATGCGGGTGGCCGACATCCTGGAAGAGGGCATGCGTTCCTTGCGTCCCGACTGGTCTTCCGAGCGTCGTCTGCGCCAGGTGGCCGAGCTGGTCGAGCGGGTGGGTTTGCGGCCGGACGCCTTGCAGCGTTTCCCGCACGAGTTCTCTGGCGGGCAACGTCAGCGCGTGGCGATTGCGAGGGCCCTGGCCGTCGAGCCTCAGTTGCTGGTGTGCGATGAGCCGACGTCCGCGCTCGATGTGTCGGTACAGGCCCAAATTCTGAATCTGCTGCGCGAACTGCAGTCCCATTTGGGGCTGAGCCTGCTCTTCATCACGCACAACATGAGCGTCGTCGCCTATCTGGCCGACCATGTAGCGGTCATGCAAAACGGTCGCATCGTCGAGCAAGGTTACACGAAGCAGGTCTTGGAGCGACCGCAGCACGACTACACCCGCACCTTGCTCTCGGCCGTGCCGGCGCACCCTTCGCGCCGACACTGAACGGGTTCAGATCCCCATCTTGCCCAGCAGCTCCATCACATCACGCAGCGTGTTGGCCAGGTAGGGGTGCTCAGCCGAAAAGCGGGCGTCGATTTCCTGCGCACGTTGGGCCAGGCTTTCGTCGTTTTCGGTGTCAGACCGCGGGCTGCCAGCGCCCAGTACCTGCACGATGTCCTCATCGAGTTTGCGCAACGAGGCTCGCAGTTCGTCGTCCACAGGCTGGCCGGATGCCAGCTCCGACTGCAACTTCTTGAGCAGCGCTTCCAGTTCTGTGCGGTTCATTCGGTCTCCTTAAAGGGGTATGCCGGCATTTTGCCAAGCCCCATCATGTATGAAAAGCAACAAAGGGGCCCTCAGGCCCCCGTGCAAGCGATGTCTTGACGCAACTCAGGCTGCGTCAGCGCCGCCGCCCATCACCTTGCTGAAACCACCGTCCACATAGGTGATCTCGGCGGTAACGCCCGAGGCCAGATCCGACAGCAGGAAGGCTGCCACATTGCCCACGTCGTCGATCGTGACGTTGCGGCGCAGGGGCGCGTTTTCTTCCACCACGCTCAGGATCTTGCCGAAGCCCTTGATGCCCGATGCAGCCAGGGTCTTGATCGGGCCGGCGGAAATGCCGTTGGCGCGGATGCCCTTGGGGCCCAGGCTGCCGGCGGTGTAACGCACGCTGGCCTCCAGTGAAGCCTTGGCCAGACCCATGGTGTTGTAGGCCGGCACAATGCGCTCGGCACCCAGATAGGACAGCGTCAGCACCGACGAGCCCACGTTCAAGTAGGGCAGGGCAGCCTTGGCCATGGCCGGAAAGCTGTAGGCGGAGATGTCGTGGGCGACACGGAAACCTTCGCGCGACAGGCCTTCCAGGAAGTCGCCGGCGATGGCCTCGCGAGGCGCGAAACCAATGGCGTGGACGAAACCGTCGATCTTCGGCCAGGTCTTGGCCAGGTCGGCGAACATCGCGTCAATCTGCTCATCGCTGCCGACATCGCAGTCAAAAATCAACTCGGAGTCAAACTCCTTGGCGAACTCGGTGATCCGGTCCTTGAAGCGCTCACCCACATAGCTGAACGCCAGTTCAGCGCCTTCGCGTTTGCAGGCCTTGGCGATGCCATAGGCAATCGAGCGGTTGGACAGCAGGCCAGTGATCAACAGGCGCTTGCCAGCGAGAAATCCCATGGGGTCTCCATACAGAATGCTTAACGAGGGGGCGATTTTGGCACGGGAGCGGCGCAAAACACGAAATTAACGCGCATGCCTTGCTGTGACGCATTCCTCAGGCTAAAATGCGGGATTGGTTGCTTTGTCCGGTGCAGGCTTGTATCGCATCGGGTGCAAAGTGGATCGTCTCGTGTTTGTCACGAATGGGCGGATCTTTCCAGCCCATTTTTTTTGCTCGACCGTTTTTCATTGGATGACCTGGCTCAAAGTTGTTGAAACCACCGTATCCGGCCTCGGCTACGAACTCGTGGACTGCGAACGCAGTTCCGGCGGGTTGCTGCGCGTGTACATCGATCGTTTTCCTGATCAGGCCTACGATCTGCCCGGTGACCTGGTGACCGTAGACGATTGCGAGAAGGTGACCCGTCAGTTGCAGTATGCACTGGAGACGGTCGACGCCGATTACAGTCGTCTGGAAGTGTCCTCGCCGGGTGTCGATCGACCGCTCAAGACCCCTGCGCACTTTGCGCGCTTTGTGGGTGAAGAGATTGCGATCACGCTGAAGGTGCCCTTCCAGGGTGTCAAGAAGTACAGCGGTACCTTGTGTGCGGCGCAGGATGCAGATCCGGCGCAGGTGGAAGCGGGGCAGGCCTGGGGCCTGGTGCTGCGTTCCCCTGACGCAGACAAGCCCTTGTCCAAGACGGCAGCCAAGAAGTTGGCCAAGGAACAGGCCAAAGCGGGCCCGGACGCTGTCCAGGGGCCGGTCGATCAGGTTTTAAGTTTCACGCTCGATGAAATCCGCGAGGCACGACTGGTGCCTGCCGTGAGTTTCAAAGGGCGTAGTCGTCGGGCGGCAAGCCCAGCGGCCGGTGAAGTTGCCGTAGATGAGGCGCAAGAACTCGGAGGTCAGAAGAAATGAATCGTGAACTGTTGATGCTGGTGGATGCCATCTCTCGTGAGAAGAGCGTGGACCGTGATGTGGTGTTTGGCGCGGTGGAGTCCGCTCTGGCTTCCGCGACCAAGAAGCTCTATCAAGGTGAGGTGGACATCCGTGTGGCCATCGACCGCGAAACGGGCATCTACGAAACCTTCCGTCGTTGGCACGTGGTGCCCAACGAGGCCGGCCTGCAACTGCCCGATGCTGAAATCCTGCTGTTCGAAGCCCAGGAACAGATCCCTGACATCGAAGTCGACGACTACATCGAAGAGTCCATCGAGTCCGTGCCCATCGGCCGTATCGGTGCGCAAGCTGCCAAGCAGGTGATCCTGCAAAAGATCCGTGACGCCGAGCGTGAGCAGCTGCTCAACGACTTCCTGTCGCGTGATGAAAAGATCTTCGTCGGCACGGTCAAGCGTCTGGACAAGGGTGACATCATTGTGGAGTCGGGTCGTGTCGAAGGTCGCCTCAAGCGCACCGAGATGATCCCGAAGGAAAACCTGCGCACCGGTGACCGCGTTCGTGCCTACATGCTGGGCGTGGACACGCTGGCCCGTGGCCCGCAGATCATGCTGTCGCGCAGCGCCCCTGAGTTCATGATCGAGCTGTTCCGTCAGGAAGTGCCCGAGATCGAGCAAGGCCTGCTGGAAATCAAGAGCTGTGCGCGTGACGCCGGCTCGCGTGCCAAGATCGCGGTCTTGTCGCATGACAAGCGCGTCGACCCCATCGGCACCTGTGTTGGTGTGCGCGGTTCGCGTGTGACCGCCGTCACCAACGAGCTGGCCGGCGAGCGTGTCGACATCGTGCTGTGGTCCGAAGATCCGGCGCAGTTCGTGATCGGCGCACTGGCCCCGGCCAATGTGCAATCCATTTTTGTCGATGAAGAGCCGCATGCCATGGACGTGGTGGTGGACGAGGAAAACCTCGCCATCGCCATCGGTCGTGGTGGGCAGAACGTCCGTCTCGCTTCCGAGCTGACGGGCTGGCGCATCAACATCATGTCGGCGGAGGAATCCGCCCAGAAGCAGGCCATCGAGTCCGACTCCATCCGCAAGCTCTTCGTCGACAAGCTCGACGTGGACGTGGAAGTGGCCGACATTCTGATCGCCGAAGGATTTACCAGCCTGGAAGAAGTGGCCTACGTGCCGCTGCAGGAAATGCTGGAAATCGAATCGTTTGACGAAGACACGGTCAATGAGCTGCGTACCCGCGCGAAAGATGCTTTGCTGACCATGGAAATCGCCAAGGAAGAAGAAGTCGAAACTTTGTCGGAAAATCTCAAGAGTCTGGAAGGTCTGACTCCTGAGTTGTTCGCAAAGCTGGCTGAAGCAGGTATCCACACCCGTGACGACCTGGCCGATCTGGCCGTGGACGAACTCACCGAAGTCACAGGTGTGGCGGATGAAGAGGCGCGTGCCCTCATCCTCAAGGCACGCGAGCACTGGTTCGCCTGATACCTCGCTCATCGCCCAAGCCACTCGACTCATTTAAGCAAGCTCATCGCAAGGATACAAACACATGGCCGTGACCACCGTCGCACAACTCGCCGCGGAGCTCAATCGCCCGGCTGCGACACTGTTGGATCAGCTGCAGTCTGCTGGCGTGCCAAAAGCAACGCCGGATGACATGCTCACGGAGGCCGATAAAGAGCGTCTGCTGGAACACCTGCGTACTGCCCACGGCTCTGCCGCTGGCGCAGATCGCAAGAAGATCACGCTGACCCGCAAGTCGACCACCGAAATCAAGCAGGCTGACGCCTCAGGCAAAGCCCGCACCATTCAGGTCGAAGTGAAGAAGAAGCGGACCTTCGTCAAGCGTGATGACGCTGTCGATGACACCGCTCAGTCTGCTCAGGAAGAAGCAGAACTCGCTCGTCGCGAAGAGGAAGCACGCAGCCAGGCTGAAGCCTTGCGTGTTCAAGAAGAGCAACTGGCGCAAGCCCGTCGTCTGCGCGAAGAGCAAGACCGCCGCGAGCGTGAAGAGGCCGAAGAGCGTGCGCGTGCTGCCGCTGAACGTGCTGCTCGCGAGCTGGCCGAACAAGAGGCTGCTGCTTCGTCGTCCAAGGCCGGGTCGAAGGCTGCTGCTGCGGCCATCGCTGCCAAGACGGCTGAGCAGGACGCTGCAGAGAAAGTGGCTCAGGCAAGTCGCCGTGCTGCCGCCCTTGAAGCCGGTCGCGCCGAAGCGGCCGCCCTGACGGCTGCTGCTCAGCGTGGCAGCCGCAGTGGCATGGCCAAGGCAGCCGAAGCCGCCAAGGTGGCTGAAGCGGCCAAGGTAGCAGATGCGGCAGAGGTGGCTGAAGCTGCCAAGGTCGTGAAGGCTGCTGAAGCCGCCAAGACGGCAGCTGAGGCCAGCAAGCCCGTTGCGCCCGCACCTGAAGTGGTCAAACCCACCGCGGTGCGCGTGGTCAAGGCCGCTGATATCGAGGCCGAAGAGAAAAAGCGCGCAGACGATCTGTCTGCCCGCCGCAAGGCTGCTGAAGCCGAAGCTGCGGCCATCCGCGCCATGATGAATGCACCCAAGAAGGTGCTCGTGGCGAAGAAGGAAGAGCCCAAGCCGGTTGAGGCCGCCATCAAGGGCACCATTCACAAGCCCAAGGGCGCACCGGGTGCTGCGGCGCCGGGGACGACCGCGGGCGCTGCCAAGCCAGGCGACAAGAAATCGGTCAAGTCCGAGAAGCTGTCGTCGAGCTGGGCCGACGAGAAAAAGCGTGGCGCACCGGCCAACAAGGGCCGCAGCGATGCGGGTGCTTCGCGCAGTGGCTGGAAGGCCCCGGGTGGGCGTGGGGGCCGTCGCGGCAATGACCGTGGCGAGAGCCAGTCCACTTTCGTGGCGCCGACCGAGCCGCAAATCATCGAGGTTCACGTCCCTGAAACCATTTCTGTGGCCGATCTGGCTCACAAGATGGCCATCAAGGCTTCCGAGGTCATCAAGCAATTGATGAAGCTCGGCCAGATGGTGACCATCAACCAGCAGCTGGACCAGGAAACGGCCATGATTCTGGTCGAGGAAATGGGTCACAAGGCCTTTGCGGCCAAGCTGGACGATCCGGATGCGTTCCTGATGGAAGAGCATGCCGAACAGGCGGCCGAGTCCTTCCCACGTGCGCCGGTGGTGACCGTCATGGGTCACGTCGACCACGGCAAGACCTCGCTGCTGGACTACATCCGTACCACACGTGTGGCCACGGGCGAAGCGGGCGGCATCACGCAGCACATTGGCGCTTACCACGTCAACACGCCGCGCGGCATGATCACCTTCCTCGACACCCCGGGTCACGAGGCCTTCACGGCCATGCGTGCTCGCGGTGCCAAGGCAACCGACCTGGTGATTCTGGTGGTGGCCGCCGACGACGGCGTCATGCCCCAGACCAAGGAAGCCATTCACCACGCCAAGGCGGCAGGTGTGCCCATCGTGGTGGCGATCAACAAGATCGACAAACCCGGTGCCGCGCCTGATCGCGTGAAGCAGGAGTTGGTGGCTGAGCAGGTGGTGCCTGAAGAGTACGGTGGTGATTCACCGTTCGTGCATGTGTCGGCCAAGACGGGTCAAGGCATCGACGATCTGCTGGAGCAAGTCCTCCTGCAGGCCGAAGTGCTGGAACTGATGGCCCCGACCGATTCGCAGGCCAAGGGTCTGGTGATCGAAGCGCGCCTTGACAAGGGCCGCGGCCCCGTTGCCACCGTGCTGGTGCAATCCGGTACGCTGCGTCGTGGCGACATCGTGCTGGCCGGCGCAAGCTACGGCCGCGTCCGTGCCATGCTCGACGAGACTGGCAAGGCGTCGACCGAAGCGGGTCCGTCGATCCCTGTTGAAATTCAGGGCCTCACCGAGGTGCCGTCGGCGGGTGATGAATTCATGGTGCTGACCGATGAACGTCGTGCCCGTGAGATCGCCACCTTCCGTCAGGGCAAGTACCGTGATGTGAAACTGGCGAAGCAACAGGCCGCCAAGCTCGAAAGCATTTTCGAGAACATGGGCCAAGGCGACGTTCAGACGCTGGGTCTCATCATCAAGGCCGACGTGCAAGGTTCGCAAGAAGCCCTGGCCACCTCGCTGCTCAAGCTGTCCACGCCGGAAGTGCGTGTCCAGATCGTGCACGCTGCGGTCGGTGGCATCAGCGAGTCGGACGTTAACCTGGCGATTGCCTCGAAGGCGGTCATCATTGGCTTCAACGTGCGTGCCGATGCGGGCGCTCGCAAGCTGGCCGACAACAACGGCGTCGACCTGCGCTACTACAACATCATCTACGACGCTGTGGATGAGGTGAAAGCAGCGATGGGCGGCATGTTGGCACCGGAGCAGCGCGAGGAAGTCATCGGTACGGCCGAGATTCGTCAGGTCTTCGTGGCCTCGAAGATCGGCACGATCGCGGGCTGTATGGTCACCGACGGTGTGGTGCGTCGCAGTGCCAAGCTGCGCCTGCTGCGCGAGAACGTGGTCATCTACACCGGCGAGCTGGAAGGCCTCAAGCGCTTCAAGGACGATGCCAAGGAAGTTCGCGAGGGCTTCGAGTGTGGCCTGAACATCAAGGGCTACAACGACATCAAGGAAGGCGACGTCCTCGAGTTCTTCGAAATCAAGGAAGTGGCCCGTACGCTGTAAGCAGCGCGCAGGTTGCTCTGCCCCTCAACCCCGCCTGAGTTCAGGCGGGGTTTGTGTTTCCGAGCACCGACCGCCATGACAGCAGGAATTCACCATGCGCCATAAAAAAGCTACCCCCAACCGCAGCAATCGGGTCAATGACCAGATTCAGCGCGATGTGGCCGAGCTGATTCGCGATCTGAAGGATCCGCGGATCAGCAACATGGTCACCATCACCCACGTGGAGGTGACGCCCGACTACGCCCACGCCAAGGTGTTCTTCTCCTTGTTGGTGGGCGACGCCGCGGCTTGCGAAGAGGGCCTGAACGAGGCAGCGGGTTACATCCGCAATGGCTTGTTCAAGCGCCTGCAGATTCACACCGTCCCGACCCTGCATTTCCACTTTGATCGCACCACCGAGCGTGCGGCCGAGTTGAATGCCCTGATCACCCGTGCCGTGGCCGACAAGGCCAAGGACGATGAAGGCGAGGGCACGCCCACGTGAGCAAGCCACCGCGTCAGCCGCGTCGCCAACTGCATGGCGTCATCTTGCTTGACAAGCCTCTGGGCCTGTCGAGCAACGATGCTTTGCAGAAGGTGCGCCGTCTGATGCGAGCCGAGAAGGCGGGCCATACCGGCACGCTGGATCCGCTGGCCACGGGCCTGCTGCCCTTGTGTTTCGGGGCCGCCACGAAGTTTTCCCAGGTGTCCCTGGACGCCGACAAGCGTTACACGGCGACCCTGAAGCTGGGGGTGACGACCACCACCGGAGATGCCGAGGGCGAGGTGCTGCAGACACGCCCGGTGACGCCCGAGCAGGTCAACGCCGACCGCATTGCGCAGGCTTGCGAACGGTTCACCGGCCCGATCGAACAGGTGCCACCGATGCACTCGGCGCTCAAGCATCAAGGCAAGGCGCTGTACGAGTATGCGCGTGCGGGCATTGACATTGAACGCCCCCCGCGCTCGGTGACCCTTCACCGTATTGACATCCTCAACTGGCAGGGTGACGTGCTGGAATTGGATGTGCAATGCAGCAAAGGGACGTATATTCGCACCCTGGCGCAGGACATTGGTGAGGCCCTGGGTTGTGGCGCGCACCTGATTGGACTGCGCCGCACGGGCAGCGGTGGTGTGCGATTGGGCGGTGCGGTGACGCTGGAGGCCTTGATGGCCATGAGCGAAGCCGAGCGGGACGCCCACCTGTTGCCTGCTGATATTTTGTTGAACGATTGGCCAGAGGTGCTCTTGAGTGAGCCCGAGGCCGCGCGTTTCCTCACCGGCTTGCGCCGGAGAACGAGTTTGGCCGATGCGCCCCAGGTGCGTGTGTATGGGCCCCATCCTGAGCCGGGCAGCCACCCGGATCGCCGCGTGTTGCTGGGCAGTGCCCACATCAAGGGCGGCGAACTGATCCCTACGCGCCTGCTGAGTCCGGCCGAGGTGGAAGGCATGTTGACCCAGTCAACCCCTTCCGCTGCGGTGGCATCAGCCTCAGAAATTTGATTTAGGACCAAAGAGCTTTTATGAGCACTCAAATTCGCAACATCGCGATCATCGCCCACGTTGACCATGGCAAAACCACCATGGTTGACCAACTTCTGCGCCAGTCCGGCACCTTTGCCGATCACGAAAAAGTGGTCGACACGGTCATGGACAACAACGCCATCGAACGTGAGCGCGGCATCACCATCCTGGCCAAGAACTGTGCCGTGAGCTGGGAAGGCACCCACATCAACATCGTCGACACCCCAGGCCACGCGGACTTCGGCGGTGAAGTCGAGCGCGCGCTGTCGATGGTCGACGGCGTGGTGCTGTTGATCGACGCGCAAGAAGGCCCGATGCCCCAGACGCGTTTCGTGACCAAGAAGGCCCTGGCCTTGGGCCTGAAGCCCATCGTCGTGGTCAACAAGGTGGACAAGCCCGGTGCGAAGCCTGATGCCGTGATCAACGCCGCTTTCGACCTGTTCGACAAGCTGGGCGCGACCGACGAGCAACTGGACTTCCCCGTTGTGTACGCTTCCGGCATCAACGGCTGGACCTCGCTGGAAGAGGGCGCGCCTGGTGAGCAATGGGGTCCCGACATGTCGGCCCTGTTCAACACCGTTCTCAAGCACGTGCCGGCGCAAAAGGGTGACCCTGCTGCCCCGCTGCAACTGCAGATCTCTGCGCTCGACTTCTCGACCTTCGTGGGTCGCATCGGCGTGGGCCGCGTGAGCCAAGGCACGGTCAAGGCCGGCCAGGACGTGCTCGTGATGGAGGGCCCTGAGGGCAAGTCCATCAAGGGCCGCATCAACCAGGTGCTGACCTTCCAAGGTCTGGACCGTGTGCAAGTGACCGAAGCCGGTCCTGGCAACATCGTGCTGATCAACGGGATCGAAGACATCAACATCGGTGTCACCGTGACCGATCGTGAGAATCCTCAGCCTCTGCCGATGCTGAAGATCGACGAGCCCACCCTGACCATGAACTTCTGCGTGAACAACTCGCCTCTGGCCGGTCGTGAAGGCAAGTTCGTGACGAGCCGTCAGATCTGGGATCGCCTGCAGAAGGAGCTGCAACACAACGTGGCGCTGCGCGTGAAAGAAACCGACGAAGACGGTATCTTTGAAGTGTGCGGCCGCGGCGAATTGCACCTGACCATCTTGCTGGAAAACATGCGTCGCGAAGGCTATGAACTGGCCGTCTCGAAGCCGCGCGTGATGTTCAAGGACATCGACGGCGTGAAGTGCGAGCCGATGGAACTGGTCACCGCCGACGTGGAAGAAATTCACCAGGGTGGCGTGATGCAGGCCCTGGGTCTGCGCAAGGGCGACCTGGTCAACATGGAGCCGGACGGCCACGGCCGCGTGCGCCTGGAATACCGCATCCCGGCGCGTGGTTTGATTGGGTTCAGCAACGAGTTCATGAACCTGACCCGTGGTTCGGGCCTGATCTCGTCGATCTTTGACGGCTACGAAGCGCACAAGGGCGAAATCGGCGGCCGCAAGAACGGCGTGCTGATCTCGATGGACGAAGGCGAAATCTTCACCTACGCTCTGGGCAAGTTGGACGACCGTGGTCGCATGTTCGTCAAGCCGAACGATCCTGTCTATGAAGGCATGATCGTGGGCATCCACAGCCGTGAGAACGACCTGGTGGTGAACGCAACCCGTACCAAGCAGCTGACCAACTTCCGCGTGTCCGGCAAGGAAGACGCGATCAAGATCACGCCGCCGATCGACCTGACACTGGAATACGGTGTCGACTTCATTGATGACGACGAACTGGTCGAAATCACGCCGAAGTCGGTGCGTGTGCGCAAGCGCCACCTGAAGGAACAGGACCGCAAGCGCGCTTCGCGCGAATCCTGATCCGCATTGACGGATTGAGGTAAAAAGGCCGCGTGTGACAACGCGGCCTTTTTTGTTTTGATGCCTGGGGGATGAGATGGAGCGTGTGATTCAGACGGAGATCGTCGGTGGCTTGGGGGTCATCACCCTGAACCGGCCCAAGGCGCTCAATGCCTTGTCGCTGGAGATGGTGCGTGAACTCACGGTGGTGCTGCGGGGCTGGAGCGCGCACCCAGCCGTGCACGCGGTCTTGCTGCATGGTGCGCCGAGGCCCGCAGAGGGCGGCAAGCATCCGGTGACGCATTTTTGTGCGGGCGGCGACATTCGCTTCATGCATGACGCCGCATTGGCGGGGGATGCGGCGGTGGAGGATTTCTTCACCGAAGAGTACAGCCTGGATCACCTGATCCACAGCTACCCCAAGCCTACGATCGCCTGGATGGAGGGCGTGACGATGGGCGGTGGCATGGGGCTGGCGCAGGGGTGCGAGCTGCGGGTGGCGACCGAATCGCTGCGCATGGCGATGCCCGAGACGCGCATCGGCCTGTTCCCGGATGTGGGCGGTGGCTACTTTCTGTCGCGTTGCGTGGGGTCGGTGGGCGAGTACCTGGGCATCGTAGGGCCACATCTGCATGTGACGGATGCCTTGACCCTGGGCCTGGCCGATGTGCACGCCCGCTCGGACGCGCTGCCCGTGATGCTGGCCGAGTTGCGGGCGCAGCCGGCACATGGCGGTGAGGAGTTGATGGGGCGCTGCCGTGCCGTGCTGGACCTGCATGGCTTGACGCAGTTGCCGGAGGCGACGGTGACCGCGCATCTGGAGGCCATCAACCGACATTTCAGCCTGCACACGCTGCAGGACATTTGGGCCTCTTTGCAGTCGGATGGCAGTGAGTGGGCGGCACAGGTGCGTCAGCAGATGGCGGGGCATTCACCTTTGATGATGGGCGTGACGCTGGAGCAGATCCGCCGTGGGCGCAGCATGCCTCTGTCTGACGTCTTCCGCATGGAGCGCACGATGGTGAGGCATTGTTTCCAGCTGCGCTCGGGTGCAGCCAGTGAGACGGTGGAGGGCGTGCGGGCGCTGGTGATCGACAAGGACCATCAGCCGCGTTGGAATCCGTCTGAAGTTGAGGCCGTGACGCCCACCATGGTGGAGGCGTTTTTTGACGCAGTGTGGCCACCGCACGCCCACCCCTTGCGGGACCTGCATGACCCGCTGTGAAGCTTATTTGCAGCGGTAGGCGCGGGCGGTTTCCGTGGTGCTGAAGTAGCCCACGCTGGGCTGGCCCCATACCACGTGGGTGGCACCCAAGGCCTCGGCGCGGCGCATCAGATCGAGTCGAATGTCATCAACACCCTTGAGTCCAAACAGGCCGGTGAGCCCGGAGGAGCCGGAGAGTTCGCCGAGGATCTGGCAACGCTCGGTGGCCTGCGCGGTGCTAACCATGACGCTGCCGCTGTACTGACGAGGCGTGGTCGTGCAGGCGCCCAAAGCGAGAGTCGCCAGCACGCTCAAGGTGGTCAGGATGTGCTTCATGAGGGCCTCACTGAATGTCATCAGACAAAACCCACTGTAGCTGAGAAAATACAGGCTTGTACATGGGGTTGGTTGGCGCGCCGTTCAGATCCGACCCTGGCCTATGCCCCCCCCCGAGCGAGTTCTTTTGTGACTGTGAACACTTTGCCTTCCCAAGACCTGAGTCCCTGGCGCGCCTGCGTGGCGCCGATGTTGGACTGGACGGACCGCCATTGCCGCTACTTTCATCGGCTGCTGAGCCCGCATGCGCGGCTCTATACCGAGATGCTGACCACTGGGGCGCTGGTGCACGGCAACATGCTGCGTTTTCTGGAATACAACCAGGAAGAGCATGCGGTGGCTTTGCAGTTGGGGGGCAGCGAGCCGGCCGACCTGGCCCATTGCGCGAAGCTGGCTCAGCAGTTCGGCTACGACGAGGTGAACCTGAACTGCGGGTGTCCGAGCGAGCGGGTGCAGCGCGGGGCCTTTGGCGCGTGTCTGATGAACGAGGCGACGCTGGTGGCCGACTGCGTCAAAGCCATGATCGATGCCGTGGGAGGCGATCCGAAGGTGCCCATCACGGTCAAGCACCGCATTGGCATCGACCAGATCGAGTCCTATGACTATGTGCGCGATTTTGTGGGCACCGTGGCCAACGCGGGCTGCGAGGTGTTCATCGTGCACGCGCGCAATGCCTGGCTCAAGGGCCTGAGCCCGAAAGAGAACCGCGAAATTCCGCCGCTGCGTTACGAGTTCGTGCACCAGCTCAAGCGCGATTTCCCTCACCTGACCATCGTGCTCAATGGCGGCCTGGCCGACAACGCCAGCTGCGTGGCGCAGTTGCAGCGTGGCGCCATGATTGACGGTGTGGCGCTGGACGGCGTGATGGTGGGCCGTGCGGCTTATCACAACCCCTGGTTGATGGCCGAATGGGACGAACTGCTGTTTGGCTTGCCGCCGCGCGAGCAGGCCCTGACGCGTGAAGCGGTGGAAGCCGAGATGGTGGCCTATACCGAGCGCGAGATGGCGCGCACCGCCGGTTGGGCACATGGCGAGGTGCGCTGGCCGCAGGTGATCCGCCATATTCTGGGTCTGTACCATGGCTTGCCGGGTGCGCGACGCTGGCGCCAGGTCTGGTCAGACCACAAGCTCAAGGACCTGCCGCCCACCGACGTGATGGCCATGGCGCATCAGCGGCCTTGAATGACGGCCTTTGGGTTTTGACGCACAGGTATGAAAAAAGGACACCGAGGTGTCCTTTTGGTTTGGCGAGGCGCGGTGCCGTGATGGCTCAGACGCGCTTCTTGTACTCATGGGTACGGGTGTCGATTTCGATCTTGTCGCCAGAGTCAACGAACAGGGGCACGGGGATTTCGAAACCGGTGCCGACGATGCGGGCGGGCTTCATGACCTTACCGGACGTGTCGCCCTTGACGGCGGGTTCTGTTTCGATTTCGCGCACGATCGTGGTGGGCAGTTCAACCGAGATGGCCTTGCCGTCGTAGAACACGACTTCGACTTCCATGCCGTCTTGCAGGTAGTTGATCGCGTCGCCCATGTTTTCGGCTTCGATCTCGAACTGGTTGTACTCAGCGTCCATGAACGCGTACATCGGGTCGGCGAAGTAGGAGTAGGTGCAATCCTTCTTGTCGAGGATGATCTGGTCCATCTTGTCGTCGGCCTTGAAGACGGTTTCCTGGCCAAAGCCGTTCAGCAGGCTCTTCATCTTGATACGGACGGTGGCGGCGCCACGGCCACCACGGCTGTATTCAGTCTTCAGGACGACCATCGGGTCCTTGCCCTGCATGATCACGTTGCCAGCGCGGATTTCTTGTGCGAGTTTCATGTGGATTCCCGATTAGGGTCTAAGCAATACTGGGGCGCTCCCGGCCCCCCGCTGGTTGCAAAGGTGAATTTGCACAGGGAAACTTGCCAGAAGCAAAGCCAGCTATTTTAACCTGCCTGGGTGACGAAGTGCATCAATTGCGTGACGAGATCCGTCTGTTTGAGCAGGCTTTGATGTGAATCTAGCGTGTGCTGTGCCCACGGGGTCTCCTCCGATTGCCACGCCGGCAGGGTCGCAGGCCACGGACCCAACCCATTCCAACCCCGCCAAAGAGCCCTGATGTCGGCGCTGAGTGGGTCGGGCCAATCGCGCATCCACCGGTCCATGAAGGCGTCGAGCTTGTCGGCATGCACGCCGTCGTCCTGTTCGTAAATCTGCCAGACATGCGGGCGGCCAGCCCACAGTGCCCGCACCGCGGAGTCTTCGCCTCGCACGAAGTTGAGGTCGCACGACCACAAGAGGTGATCAAACTCCGCCTGTGGCAGGGCGGGCAGGAGATGCAGGCGCAGTGCACTCAGTGGCGCACGGGGCGCCCCGGCTGTCACCTCGGGTGCCTGTGGGGGCGGTTCGGCGACATGGGCATGGACGCTCTGCCATGCGAGGCCGAGTTCCGTGGCGTGGCCGTGGGCCAGCAGCACATGGGTGACGGGGGAGTCGGCCTGTACGCTGGCTGCCAGTTGCGTCAGCAGGGCATCGAGCGGGGCGTTCGCATAGCAAAAAATGGACATGACACCCTCGCCGGGTGCCCAGGGGATGCCATGGCGGTGCAGCCACGCCTGGCGTGCGGGGGTGTCCCAGGCGGCGCGGCGGGCAAGCAGGTCGGGTTCGCGCAGCAGGCCACCCGTAGCCGGCGTGAAGCCAGGGTAGAAGAAGCGCTTGCGCAAGCCGGCGCCGGGGCCGTGCCAGACGGGGGAGGGCAGGCCGTGGCTGCGCTCGACATAGTCTTCGGCGCTGAGGTATTCCAGGTTCACCCACTGGGGCGGAATGGGCCGCTGCATGCGGGCGACAAAGGCATCGGGCAAGTTGCAACCAAAGGCTTCGATGACGACATCGCCGGCTGTCAAAGGGTGCGCGTCCGGCAGGGCTTCGGCGTCAGCCCAGTGGCAGACGGTGACGCCAGGCTGGCCGCGCCCCGTCTGCAGGCCCAGGTCGGCGTCTGCGCTCCAGCTCACCTGTGGGGCCATCCATTGCAGAACTCGGGCGTCGTCCACCCACAGGCGCACCTGATGGCCGCGCTGGCCCAGGTCTGAGGCCAGGCGCCAGCACACCCCCATGTCACCGAAGTTGTCGATGACGCGACAGAAAAGATCCCACAGCATGGCGCGGATTATGGCAACCCATGGGCGTGGAGGGCGCGCGCTCGGGGACAATCGCATCCCATGAGTGAGCCGATTGACGTACAGGATTCATCCAACGAGGGCGCCCCACCGGGGCCAGACCTGGAGCGCGAGCGCGAGCTGATCTGGGCGCGCCTGCTGCAGGAGGTGAGCAGCTTGCCCGCCTTGCCGGGTGTGTATCGCTATTTCGACGCCAAGGGCGATGTGTTGTACGTGGGCAAGGCGCGCGACCTCAAGCGTCGGGTGTCGAGCTACTTTCACAAGAACCACGGCGGTTCGCGCATCGGGCACATGGTCTCGAAGATCGTGCGGATGGAGACAACCGTGGTGCGCAGCGAGGCCGAGGCGCTGCTGCTGGAAAACAACCTCATCAAGACGCTCAACCCGCGCTTCAACATCCTGTTTCGGGATGACAAGAGCTATCCGTACTTGAAGATTGCCTCGCACGCGTTCCCGCGCATGAGCTACTACCGGGGCGCGGTGGACCGCAAGCATCGCTACTTTGGCCCCTTTCCGAATGCCTGGGCGGTGAAGGAAACCATCCAGTTGCTGCAGAAGGTGTTCCAGATCCGCACCTGCGAGGATTCGGTTTACAACCACCGCACGCGCCCGTGTCTGCTCTACCAGATCAAGCGTTGCAGCGGCCCGTGCGTGGGGCTGGTGAGCGACGAGGACTACCGCAACAGCGTGGCCCAGGCCGAGCGCTTCTTGCTGGGCGAGCCCGAGGCGGTGATGGCCGATTTGCAGCACCGGATGATGGCCCACGCCGAGCGCATGGAGTACGAAAAAGCGGCGGAGTTTCGCAACCAGATCTCTGCGCTGTCGACCGTGCTGCACCAGCAGTCGGTGGACACGGTGATGGACAAGGACGTGGACGTGCTGGCCGTGAAGGTGAGCGGCGGGCGGGCCTGTGTGAACCTGGCCATGGTGCGGGGCGGCCGCCATTTGGGCGATCGGGCACATTTCCCGGTGCACGTGCAGGACCATGTGTTGGCGCCGGATGAGGTGGACGAGGCCGGTGATGAGCGCGCGCAGGGCGGCGGGTCGCCGGAGGCGGATGCCCTGGTGCAGGCGATCGAGGTGCGGGTGCTGGAGGCCTTTCTGGCGCAGCACTATCTGGGCGGTGCGGTGCCGTCTTTGTTGATCCTGAGCCACCCTGCGAACCCCGAGCTCATCGCGGCGCTGGCAGAGCAGGGCGGCCGCAAGATCACGGTGGTGCACCAGCCGCGTGAGCAGCGTCGGGCCTGGCTGGAGATGGCCATCAAGGGCGCGGAGTTGTCCCTGGCACGCCTGCTCAGCGAAGAAGGCTCGCAACAGGCGCGCACGCGCGCACTGGTGGAGGCGCTCAACCTCGATCTGGACCTGGATGCCCGAGAGGCTGGCCTGGACGAGGCGGCCGAGACACCTGAAGAGGGCGACGCGAGCGTGCCGGCAGCGCCCCTGGCTGCGGTTCACGACCCGCTGGCGGGTTTGCGCATCGAGTGCTTCGACATCAGTCACACGGCGGGCGAGGCCACGCAGGCATCGTGCGTGGTGTACGAGGGGCACAAGATGCAGCCCTCGCAGTACCGTCGCTACAACATCGCGGGTATCACACCGGGCGATGACTACGCGGCGATGAAGCAGACCCTGGAGCGCCGCTACAGCGCGGCTGGCACCAAGGCCGCCCGGGTGCCCGACCTGGTGCTCATCGACGGTGGCAAGGGGCAGGTGGCGATGGCCCGGGACGTGTTTCAGGCCCTCGGCTTGCCCTTGTCCATCATCGTGGGGGTGGAGAAGGGCGAGGGGCGCAAGGTGGGCCTGGAGGAACTGGTGTTTGCCGATGGGCGGCCCAAACTGGCCTTGTCGCCCAGCTCGGCGGCGCTGATGCTGGTGGCGCAGATTCGGGACGAGGCGCACCGCTTTGCCATCACCGGCATGCGCGCGCGGCGTGCCAGCGTGCGCACCGGGGGCAGTCGCCTGGAAGACATTGCCGGGGTCGGCCCGAAGCGCCGTGCGAAACTGCTGCAGCGGTTTGGCGGCGTCAAAGGTGTGGCATCCGCGAGCGTGGAAGAACTGGCAAGCGTGGAGGGAATTTCGCATGAACTGGCAGAAGAAATCTACAAAGCCCTGCGCTGACGGGCCTGGCACGCGCGCCAGCCTGTTGGGGGTGATGGCTTTGTCTGCCTGGCTGGCAGGATGCGGTCTGCTGCCCTCGGACAAGGGGGTGCCGCCGCCAAGCAAGGCGCCGCCAGCCGGGGTGCCCAGTGCCGAGCCGGCCCGCCCAGGCGCGCCGCGTGTGGTGAAGCTGGCCCCGCCCGACACGCCGCGGAACTGGGCCCATGCGCGTGAGCAGGCCGCTCGGCGCATGGTGGCAGCCAGTCCTGGCCTGAGCTACTCGGGATCATCTCCCCAGGTGCTGCTGGCCATTCCGGTGCTGACCATCGAGTTGAACGCCGATGGCTCCGTGCGCCACATCGATGTCATGCGCTACCCCAGTCAGGCACGGGACACGGTGCAGCTTGCCATCCAGGCCGTGCGTCGCGCCGCGCCGTTCGGCAATGTTTCCAGGCTGCCACGCCCCTGGAAGTTCAATGAGACGTTTCTGTTCAATGAGCAACGTCAGTTCAAACCGATGACACTGGATCGCCGGTGAGGGCCGCCGACGGCCGTGGTTCACGGCACAATGCTGCGATGTTTCTCACATTGCCCACCATGCTCACCTGGGCGCGGATCGTTGCGATCCCGCTCATCGTTGCTGTGTTCTATCTGCCTTGGTCGCAGGCACAGATCAATTTGACGGCGGCCGTTCTGTTTGTGGTGGTGGCCGCCACCGATTGGCTGGATGGCTGGCTGGCACGTCGCCTGAACCAGACCTCGGCTTTCGGTGCCTTTCTGGATCCGGTGGCCGACAAGTTCCTGGTGTGCGCGTCGATCCTGATCTTGCTGGATCTGGATCGGGTGAGCGCGCTGGTGGCCTTCATCATCATCGGGCGCGAGATTGCGATTTCTGCCCTGCGGGAGTGGATGGCCAAGATCGGCGCCTCGGGCAATGTGGCCGTGCACATGCTGGGCAAGCTGAAAACGGCCACCCAGATGGGGGCCATTGTGTTCTTGCTGCTGGATGCCGATGTGTTCGGACTGTTTCACAGCCTTGAGGTGGGTACCTGGTTGATCTACATCGCCTGCGCGCTCACGATCTGGTCGATGATTTACTACCTGCAGAAGTCTTTGCCGGACATCCGAGCCAAGTCACGCTGAGATTTTTCGTTGTACTGTGGAGGGAAGTTTTCGTGAACAAGTCCGAGTTGATTGAACACATTGCCCAACAGGCAGACATCTCCAAGGCGGCCGCAGGCCGTGCGCTGGAGGCGGTGATCGGTGGCATCCAGGCTTCCCTCAAGAAGGGCGACAACGTGTCGCTGTTGGGTTTTGGCACCTTCGCGGTGAGCACCCGTGCCGCACGCACCGGCCGCAATCCGCGCACCGGCGCCGAGATCAAGATCAAAAAGGCCAAGGTGCCCAAGTTCCGCCCAGGCAAGGCCCTCAAGGACGCCCTCAATTAAAGGACGCCCTCAATTAATGTAAGATAGCCGGCTTGAGTGCGATCGGGTGCTTAGCTCAGTTGGTAGAGCGGCGCCCTTACAAGGCGTAGGTCGGGGGTTCGAGCCCCTCAGCACCCACCATCCCCCCGATGGGCACTTCTGCAAGGCGAACCCAGGTTCGCCTTTGTGTTATCTGGGCCACGCTTGAAGTCAGCGTGACACCGATTCCCAAGCTACAGCAGGCCAGTCTCCAACTGACCAACAGCCATGTTTGAATTCGTTCGCAGAAACACCCGCATCCTCCAGCTGATTCTGGTTCTGTTGATCCTGCCTTCCTTTGTGTTGGTCGGCATGGAAGGGTATTCGCAGTTCACCGACGGTGCCGGCACCGTGGCCAAGGTGGGCAAGCAGAAGGTGTCCCAGCAGGAATGGGACAACGCGCACCGCAATTTTGTGGAGCGTCAGCGCTCTCAGCGACCCGATCTGGACATCAGCCTGTTCGACCAGCCCGAGGTGAAGCAGCAGTCACTCGACGCCCTGATTCGCGAGTACGTGTTGTTGATGGCCGCGAACGACCAGCACCTGACGGTGCCGGCGGGCCGCATCATGCGCATTTTTGCGAACGATCCGCAATTTGCCGCTTTGCGCAACCCCGATGGCACGGTCAACAAGGCTTTGCTCGAAGCCCGCGGCATGAGCCCGCTGCAACTTGAGACCATGCTGCGCCAGGAGCTGACGGTGGCCCAGGTGTTGGGTGGCGTGCAGATGTCCAGCCATGGTGCACAGCAGTCGACCCGTGCTGCGGTGGACGCCCTGTTCCAGGTGCGCGACGTGCAATGGGTGAAGTTCGAACCCAAGGCCTATATGGCCCAGTTGAACCCGACGGCAGCACAGCTGCAAGCCTTCTACAAGGACCCGGCCAATGCCGCGTGGCTGACCACGCCCGAGCAGGCTGACGTGCAGTATGTGGTGCTGGATCTGGACACCTTGAAGGCGCGCGTGTCGGTGTCGGACGACGAACTGCGTCGCTCCTACAAGGAAAACATCCAGCGCTATTCGACCCCGGAAGAGCGCCGTGCCAGCCACATCCTGATCAAGGCTGAGGCCAGCGCTTCGGCTGACGAGAAGAAGGCGGCGCGTGCCAAGGCCGAGCAACTGCTGGCACAACTGCAGAAGAACCCTGCGCAGTTCGCCGAACTGGCCCGCAAGAATTCGGATGACCCAGGCTCGGGTGCCAATGGCGGTGACCTGGACTTCTTTGCGCGTGGCGACATGGTCAAGCCGTTTGAAGAGGCCGCCTATGGCCTCAAGCCTGGCCAGATCAGCGGCCTGGTGGAGAGCGAGTTTGGCTTCCACATCATTCAGTTGACGGGTGTGCGTGGTGGCGAGACCAAGCCGTTCGAGGCTGTGCGTGCGGAGATCGAAGACGATGCCCGCAAGCAGCTGGCCCAGCGCCAGTACGCCGAAGCGGCCGAGAAGTTCACCAACATGGTGTACGAACAGTCGGACAGCCTGCAGCCGGTGGCCGACGAGCTGAAGCTGCCCGTTCAAACGGCCAATGGTGTGTTGCGTCAGCCAGGTTCCAAGGACCAAGGCGATCTGTCGAACCGTCGTTTACTGGACACGCTGTTCGATGCGACCAACCGCAGCAAGGGTCACAACACCGAAGCAGTGGAAGTGGGCACGAACAAGTTGGTGTCGGCGCGCATTGTGAAATACCGCCCGGCCGCCTTGATGCCTTTCGACCAGGCTCAAGCCCAGGTGCGTGAGCGTTGGATGACGGCGCAGGCCCTGAAGGCCGCACGCGCCGACGCCGAGCAGAAGATGGCACTGTGGAAGCAGTCCCCGGAGAAGGCGGCGCTGCCGGCTGCGGTGCAGATGTCGCGCCGCACGGTGTTTGCCCAGCCCGCTGCGGTGCTGGATGCGGCCTTGCGTGTGCCTGAGGCACAGTTGCCCGCTTGGACCGTGGTGAGCCTGGGCGATGAAGGTGTCGCCCTGTTGAAGGTCAACAAGGTGGTCCCTCTGGAAGTCAAGCCTGAAGAACTCAAGGAAATGCAGGCGCAGTTCGGTGGCTACTGGGCGCGTGCCGAGGCCGATGCCTACTACCGTGCCCTCAAGCGCGAGTACAAGGTCGAGTACCTGAACGAAGGCAAGAGTGTGGTGGAGAAAGCCACCGCAGCCCAAAAATCTGCGTCGGCCTTGTAAAAGGGTGCGAAATCGCGCTATACTTTAAATCTGTTCTGCGGTGGCTATAGCTCAGTTGGTAGAGTCCCAGATTGTGATTCTGGTTGTCGTGGGTTCGAGTCCCATTAGCCACCCCACCGCATAAGTAAACGCCGACAAGTCTGGTACTTGTCGGCGTTTTGCATTGTGGGGTCGCCGCGCGGCCGTGAAGGTCGGCACCTCTGTGGTGCATCGGAGACAATGGCAAGCCCATCGCGCTTGTTCCGTCCGGGCTCACGCCATGAGCCAGGAATCGGGGAAGATGAGCGTGAATCCATCCTGCACCCCACTCATGCGCACTGACATCCAGACGGGTCTGTTGGCCCTGCACGGTAACCGCTCCGAGGCCCTGGCCGAGGCGGTGTTGACGTGGCTGCGCCAACGTCCGCTGGCACCCCTTGAGGAAGAGGTCATCCTCGTGCAGAGCGCGGGCATGGCCGAGTGGTTGAAGATGACGCTGGCCCGCGATGGCGGCGTGTGCGCGGCCATGCGGGTGGAGCTGCCGGCGCGTTTCATGTGGCGCACCTATCGGCAGGTGCTGGGGCGCGACCAAGTGCCCAGTCAGTGCGCCACATGA
>Ga0209066_10001010_pt1 | contig 38741 bp, 82 predicted proteins | sample All_14_2_FD_187198 | JGI IMG/M metagenome (GOLD analysis project Ga0209066, IMG submission 187198) | Freshwater microbial communities in response to fracking from Pennsylvania, USA - Allegheny Zone_MetaG_DW_15 (SPAdes) (version 2) ... | reverse complement strand
CGACTTCGACGATCTCGACTCGGTCCTGGCCGATCTCGACATCTGAGACCCCGCAACTAAGAAAGGCCCGCTCAACCGAGCGGGCCTTTCTTAGTTTAAGGACCAAAACTTAGGAGATAGCATGCTTCCTCTTCCCATTCTTCGATATTTCGCTTGGAGTCACTTGCCTCCTGGGCTACAAACAATTTCTCAGCCTTTTGGCGATCTAGCCTATCTTGTGGCGGTCACTCCTCCTGGTACCTTGACGGAGGAAATGTCGACTCAGCTTGAACGTATTCAAGAAGTGCTAGGCCCTACTCCTTCCGACGAGGCAGCAAGAGCAGAGTGGGACGTAGCCAAGATCAAGATTCAGATGTTCTACTCTGAATGGGAACGAGAAGACGTGAGCGTTTCGCACTGCGTTCGGCTTCTCCTTGAGGCCAAGGACTGTGCAGTACGCACTCGTGTGTGAGGAACTGGAAATGTCTAAATTCAACCCGTCAGACGTGGACGTCTTCAAAAGTCTTGCATCGCAATATGCGCTGAATCCCTCCATGCGAGAAACGGTAGAGGGTGTGCCTTTTGCGTATCTGATGGGCCGAGGCCACAACAAGTTTGCGATCGAACTCATTAACGCTTTGTCCAAAAGAGTTCGAGTTCTCATAGAAGGAAATCGAACTGTGGTTCTGTTCAAGGGGCACCACCAGTTTCCCTGACTGTCTACCTAACAATGTACGCATCCACCATGACCGACACAGAGTTGGATGTTCGCATTGCAGAACTCGAAGTCGCCTTAGACTACGCAAAAAGCAGGCTTCTTCACGAGCGGGAAGAACTGAACGAGAGAGAAGAGGAAGCCTTGCTGATGGCTCTTTCCGTTCTCTACGAAGAGCAACATGACCGAAGTCAAAGGAATGCTCCATGAAAAGTAGGAAATACAGAGCGCTCGCAAGAACGAATAACGAGGTCAGGTACAAGGAATTCGACCTCACAGGCCTGTCCGACGACATGGCCCTTATCGTTGGAGCTGGGTTTCTTTTCTCCTGGCTTGACGTATCCAGTTTGGCTGCCACAGACTTCAAGTGGTGCGTGGTCGAACTTGTAGAAGAGTGGCCTTCTTTGAGGTCTAGGATTCTGACTCCGTCCGACGACCTTCGTGCGTACAACTTTCGTCACGAGCGTCTTCCTGAGTGGGATGACTATTTTGACGGATATGTCCCTGAGTTACTGAAGGATGCTCAGACGACGAACCCTGTGCATAATAGAGGGGCATGAGGAAAACTTTCTTTTTCGCCTTCTTGGCAGCCTGCTTGAATCCAGTGCAGGCAGTCAAGGCAACTCTCAAATCACTTCGCAAGTTTTGAAACAGGAGAATAACAATGATGGACAGGCGTGACTACATCAGCAACTTCGGCCCACTTCTCAAGTCGCTTCCGGAACTGTCGGTCGACATGGAGAGTATGACGGCTACCTTTCATGTGGAAGCGGACACTCCGAGCGGATCTCGTCGTCCTGTCTCCTTTTTGGAGAGCGCAGGCGCGGAGTTGGACACCCGAATTGGGTTTCTTCTCGACGACCTGATTGACTTCCTGACTGAAAAGGAGTTCCGCCTTTTCGGCAAGGAAATCCTACCCATTCAGTACAAGGCAGCGCCTTGGCGCCGAGACATGTTCCTCCACTATCCGAAGACTCCTAGCACAAGGAAGGAGTGGACTCTGGTAGACATGCTCTTGGATCTGGTACAGAATGGATCGCTCGGGCATTTCTTCCACCTCTACATCAATGTAGAGAAGGGCATCAAGAGGAATTACTACAAGGAGCGCATTCCTCACACTGCGATGGTCGAGATTTCTCTCGGTATCCTTCACTCGTTCAAGGTGTCGTCCAAGGGAGAAAGTCACCCCGGCCTTCGCATCCACTTCTACGTGGAACGAAACAAGCCCAAGGTTGCTTCGGTTCGCGAACAGAACGACGGCGAGAGTAGCAACTACAACCACTACAATCGTCTCCCCTTCCAGATCAAATTTGGAAATCAGGCCAAGAAGCGAACCTCCTCTCTGTGGGATACCCTCAAGGAACGAGCGTCCAAGGGGTGGAATCTGGTAGAAACGGGGAGCATCACGTGTGCACGTGTGGGTCGCGCCATCAACCGTCTGGTGAATGGCGAAATGACTAAGGAAGACCGGAAGAAGGCGGTTTTCTCCTGGCTCGAAACACAGGGCGTTGAAGTAGACCACAGCCTCTCTTCGATCGACGTGGAACTCGACGTTATCAAGAAGGCAATGGAAGAGGTAGGAGATTGGGCAGTCAATTTCCTTGACGCTCTTCCCATCGAGCACACGATTCGCCTCAAGTGGGAGGTGTGCTCAACGTGTGACGGAAGGGGCAAGCATGTTAATCCTTCCATCGATGCTCACGGGATCTCGTCGGACGAGTTTGATGACGATCCAGATTTCCGAGAGGAATACTTCAAAGGTGTATACGATGTCACATGCTACGAGTGTGGTGGTCGCACCACTGTTGTAGATATCGACGACGTGCACACTTCCAAGGAAACTCTCAAGGAAGTGGAACGCCAGTACAATGACGAAGAAACGTATCGTCGAGAAGTCATGTCAGAACGCCGCATGGGCTGCTGAGCAACACAAATAGGAGAATATAAATGTACCCTTTTCGATTCATCATTGCAGTGGACGTAGACGCTGACACTCTTCCGGAGGCGTACCGAAAGCTTCGTATCAAGATGGATACGATGACTTCTCCCTCTGCCCGAGGAGAAATTGGCTGGGAAACCACCAACGAGGCTTTTGACGACCTTGGAGACATGATCGACGCTGATGAACTTCAAGACGCCATCTCGAAGGCCATCGATTCGATGATTGCTGACGGAACCATCAAGGAGTGACAATGCAAATCAATCTTGAAGTGAGCCCCGAGAATATCGCCAATCTTCTCTGCTCTGCCTTTGAAGGAGGCGTAGGCTACTGGTGTCGGATCATGCATGACGTGGAGCCCGAGGAGGCCGTCGAAAACAACCTTTTGAAGGACTTTCCCTACTACTGCTCCTACCCTCTTCAGGGAGGGGCAGTGGTGTGCCGACGAGATGACGACGAGGAGACAGACGAGAAGTACACTCCCCTGACACTCAACGGTGAGGCGATCAAGAGAGGTCTGGAAATCCTGGCCTCCAAATACCCGCAACACTTCGCGGACTTCATGAAGGACAACTATGATGCGTCCACCGGAGACGCGTTTGTTCAGTGTTGTCTGCTTGGAGGATGCGAATACTGGTGACATAGATTTTCGCACTGTGGCGGTCTTGGCGAAAAACTAATCAGACCGCATAAAGGGAGTCGGGCAATAAGCCCAGGTAGACGTCCTCACGCTAGTGAAAAATCCTAGGCTAGCAAACCCAATACCCAAAACAAAAAGACTGAAAAGGTAAATACCCATGAGTACATCGCCGCGTCGAATCGAAGATTTTCTTCCTACCACTACGCCCACTTCGGAAGAGGACCCCAACAGTCCAAAGTTCCACGGGCATCTTCTGGAAATGCCGCTAACCAAGGGAGGAAAGGCTCTGATTGATCCTGACGAGGTTGTCAGCATTTCTCCTCACCGAAATGACGACAAGGTGACTGTGATTCGTCTGAGGGACGACAAGTACACCTACTTCATCGACCGCCCGTACGCAGTGGTTTCTTCGTGGGTTTCTTCTGAGTTGGAGGACTGAATTGAGCGAAAGCACAGAGGACAGCCGCACCCGCACCGCCCTAGATGCGGCACTGGCACATGCTAAGGCCAAGCGAACAAATTCTTTCAGGAATTGGATGCAAGAGCTACGAAGCATGGCATTGATTGAAAACAAGCCAGTGACTCTTTCTCCGGAAGAGATGGTGACTCTGATCGACGGATTCCTGCCTCCTCATCGTGGATGAAGTAAATGGCGCCTAGACATCTGTCTAGGCGCCATTTACTTTTAATGTGGTCTGTCCTTGTAAAACCTCTGAAATTACTCTGGAGGTGGTCATGATTTCAGACCAAGATTCTCGTATTCTGTCTAAAGCAATAGAAAAACTAGTCAAGGCTTGTGCCGAAAAATCAATTCCTGCTTATACGGAAGAAGAGCAGGACATGTTACTTTTGTCTTTGTCTTCGGCTTCTGCAATCAGTCAAGAAACTGACAAGGTGTGTTCCCTTTGTGGCAAGAAATTCTTGTTCCATATGGAAGTAGGAAATTGTATAGCAAAAGAAGTAGCTTCTCTGGTGGACTCGCAAAGAGCAGAAATGAATCTGTTGGTGCGGAAAACGAAGGCCCACACTTTGGGAAGCGTAGAGATTCCAGAGAAATGCGTGAGAGTTCGTAGGACTACTCCAGACGTACAATGGCAAGAAGTAGACAATCCTGGCCGTGACGTGGTAATAAAAGAGTTCTACTACAATAGCCTTGTTTTGATCGAAGATAAGATAGCAGAACAAGGTGGAACATGTGTTCTTTCGGCTCTCTATGAACAAGTTTCAAGGGTACTAACCAATTTTCTGGAGCAAGAAAAAATAGTACTTGATGTCCCGTGGGAACATGAGCACCCTAACTCAAAACTTATTCGTGTCGTTGGTTTGAGAAAATCAATAGACGCGCGTTCTGTGGACACCTACAACCAGGGCCGTCCAGCTCGTGGTTGGTTCTTCGAGTCCATTCAAGGCTATGTAGATGTGTTGGTTGCCTAGCTCAAGGTCTTTTAACCCTCTACGGCCTTGAACCCTGGTCATACTAGGTAGGGCGGAACAGCCCGCAGAAAGGTCAATGACAATGATGTCCATTTCCATTGCAGACGAACGAGACTCTCTCACCTATGAGGACCGACTTCGAGAGCTGGGAAAGATCACTACGACTCACGAAGTTCGTGTTCGATCTGACCGCTTCAAGGTCGACGCCACCCTCGAATTTCGCAACGAAGAAGATGCGCGCGAAGTAGCGAGGCTTTTGGTAGAAGCAGCGCGAGAGGTTCACGGAGAGAAAGAGGTCCGTGGAAAGTACACGGGGGATTACAGCGGTCTAGAGAAGATCTACTCCTACGAAGACGTCTACTACAATTCTCTTTCTGCCGTGTACATGCAGGGGTGGTCTATCGAGGTGTGGTGTCTTTTTCCGAAGCACCCCTACGCGGAAATTCCACTGAGTGAGCCTGAGATTGTCGTGGAATACCGCTTTGGAGCCAATCGGGTTGCACGTCCTGACAGCAAGGTTTTCGTTTACTGCTGTGGCACTGATTGCGACGGAACCTTTGGGCAAGGTGTGTACGAGTTCGCAGGTCTAAGGGAGGCTGCGGATGGGGTCGAGTCTCTCTACCAAGGAGCAGACGGATCCATGAACTACTCTGTCATCTCTCGGCAAGAGTACGAATCATTCTGAGGTGTGTGTGGCTAGGGGTTCCACCACAAACCCCTAGCCTCACAACCTTTTTCAGGATACAACAGATGCTTCTAGACATAGACCTAGATCAGGACATAAGGAAGACGTTTCCAACACTGGACTTTTCTCCGAGGCGGCTTGCTCAAGGAGTTTACGATTGTCCTACTTGGATTTTTAATCGTGTTCGTCCTGACTTGCACGATTTCATTCTGTCTGGAAATCTATACGAGAAGAAAGATTCGTCAAGCAACGACAATGATAGATTCCAGAGATTTATTCAAGTGCTAAATACAGACGGTTTTCTGTCTTCGTATGGACTCTGTGATAGTGTAGAGAATCTTCTCTCTCATCCAGACTAGAATTGATGAACTAAACAACCTGGCATTTTCAAAGAACTTGAACTTTGGATTTCGCATGGTTGAACTAGAAATGGACGTGAAGCGTGAACACTTTTGAAAAGTCCTCAAGCATGAAGCTTGTGTACGATAAGAAGATGATTCGGCACTTGGACTCCATGGACTCTGCAACTCTTGCGCTAGCTAAGCGCATCATGGAGAACCCCTACGACGCCAACATCTCCTGCGCCTACCTTTCCTTGATTCCTACTCTCTCGGAGCAACACTTCTCTGACCTCAAGTTGGAGTGGGTATCTCTCGAAGTACCCAGCACCGCCTACCGTTTTTACGTGTCCAGAATGACTCGACAAGACGGAGCTAAGTGTGATCACGAAGTGATTCTGGAGAGGAGAATCACTGCCGGACCCGTACGGGAGCACCGGTGGAGAATGTTCAGTCACGGACCTGCAAAAATGACAAAGGAGAGTTGAACATGGGAGCCGATTCTTTTTTCACTGTGGCTCAAGGCAAGAACGCCAAGGAAGCCTTTCGTAGAGCCAAAGAAAACGCTCAGTACGAGTACGGTCACCGAGGTTACACAGGAACCATTGCGGAAAAGGACACGTTCGTGATGATGTCAGAGAAGGCGCTTCCAGAAAGAGAAGCCAATACCCTGGCGGACAAGCTCCTAGACCACCCAAAGGTGGTGGACAAGTGGGGCCCGGCAGGATGTATTCCGCTCGATAACGGAAACTACCTGTTCTTTGGATGGGCGTCTAGTTGAACAGTGCAAAACACCTGGCTAGCATGTACTTGCCCAGACAGGAGGCGGACAAGTATTCATGGGACTATGAGGAAGTTGAACTGTCTTCCCTTCTAGGTCTCAGGTTCGGATCTTGTGATTATGAACCCTTCTACGTCTTCTCTGTAGAAGATCAAGTTCAATGGCTTTCAGAGGAAATTCGGGCAGAGCGGCGATCCTTCGAGGGACTTCTTACAAAATGGCATCCACACCCCGCAGGAGAGGACGCAGTCATTACATTTGAGTCGGATGATCAAGGGCCCTACGTTGTGATATGGGATGGGCATCATCGACTCGCTGCTTGCTTTCACCGCGAAATAAAAACCATTCGTCTGGTTGTGGGACGACAACTCAACAAGGAATAATCAATGTCCAGCGAAACTAATTTGTTCACCTCTTTCAGGAACATGATGCTCGGACGAGAGGTAAGAGATTCCTATCTGGGACACGCAGTGGTCATCAAGTGGGAACCATTAGGAGCGTCAGGAAACGATGTTCTACTGCGGCTTGCTGATGGTAGAGAGATCTGGAGCGCAAGCCAATGCTTGACTCCTGTGGGGGTTCTTTCCTCTCTTCCTCTTCCCAAACGAAATGAAGTTCGTAAGGCGATGAGCAAAGAACGAAAGAATGTTCTAACGGACATTCAAAAGAAGCTTGTACAAGAGGCAGGCAAACCTTGGCCTGGGCTAGAATTTGGCAAAGTACTAATGAGCAAGGCTCTAGAGAATGCCATCGAGGAGACAAAGCATGAGCAATAAGTCCGACCCCATTTCTGGTGCCGACAAAGCCTTCATCATCATTCTTCTGGTCTTGTGCGTGCTGGCTCCTATTTCTTGTGCGGTAAGCAGGAGCATCTCGCCTGTCTCACCTGAAGAGTGTAAGAGAATGTGCAACGATAACATAAAGAGAATAAGCTCCACGATGTGCGAGTGCGGAGAATCGGACTGATGGAACAGTGGTCCTGTGTCTACTATAATCCTCATCAGTGCTTTTCTTTGCGCAACAATCGACAGTGGTTTGTTAGAGTCCTGTCTTACGAATTGTGCACCTGTCTGACTAATAGGAGTGACTGGAATGAGTGATAGCAAAACCTATCTGGTGGTGTGGCCAGATCACAGTTCCGTTTCCCATGCTGACGTCCATTCTGCGTGCAGGCAGGCACAACAATCCTTGAAGGATTCTCAGCACCATAAGCAGCTTCAGGTGTATGCGGCGGACTTCGACAAGAAGGAACTAACTCTGGTTGTGACTTACCGTCTCAGGAGCATTGAGGGTCCCCTCAAGGTCGAACTCATTTGACTGGTTTGATCGAATCCTCCTTGGTGGAGGACATTCAGGATACTGAGAACCGACTCTTCAACGAACTCGCCAACCAGCCACCTGATTCTGCTTGGATTGAGCGTGTAGAGGTGGAGGCTTTTGGGTGGAGTGCCACTATTAGGTGGGAAGTCCAGCTTGAGCCAGAAAAGCTTCCTTGGTGGAGGCGTCTCTTTGGAGCCAGGAAAGCACCAAGAAGTGTCACTCAAGAAAGAGAGATGGTCCTCCTTTCTGGATGGGACCGAGCCTTAGAGGACAACCCGGCCAGTTGGAAATGGGAGGACGACAATACCTCCCCTCCTCCACAACTTGCTCATGAGGTATGCAACATCCTTCGTTACCTTAGGGAAAGCCATCGAGGCTATTGGAAAGTTGGAGACTATCTGCCTCCTGCAAGAGGCAGTAGGCCATACCGATGAACCTAAGGTAGTTGACTTTCACTTTCATTGCGCTACACTGGTTGTCCATGTTGGTATGTCACTGTAAACAGGTGTACTGTAGGGACATCCGCCGAGAGGTGGAGCAAGGCACAAGCCTGACAGAGATAAAACGCAAGTGTGGTTCTGCGAAGGGTTGCGGGTCCTGTAAAAATCTGATAGTGCAGATTGCTTCTTCGGCCAAAAACAACGTTCCCACTTGAAGACACGAGCGCTCTTTGAGAGGAAACGAACCCTGGCCATAATAGATAGGGTCGGCAGGGTTGCACAGCCCACAAGTTATGCTACTCTGCCTGTCCTTGAAAACAGAATACGAACTTAGACTTGTTCTAGGGCCTGAAAGGTTTCGACAGGGAACTTCAGAAGGTAATTCGCAGGCGGGAGTTAGTCGGTAGGCTCCCTTATCAAGCCGACGTAAGAAACGCGAACGACAACGCGATCTCTCACTTCGCTGCGGCGGCGTGAGCGTCCCTGGTAGTAAGGCTTCGTAGCTGCTAAGGGGCGTCATTCACGAGGCAAAAACGGTTTCCTGCTTCCGTAAAGAGCAGGTGGTGGAGGCCAAACGCAGGGTGTTTCTTGGCAGTTACACCCTTGTGAGTCACGTACCAAGCTCCGCACAAAAATTGGTACTAAGCCTGTAAAGACACGAGTTACTGGATGGTTTCTTGGACCCCGGTTCAATCCGGGCAGGTCCACCGTCACCAAGGACGACACTCTTGTACGACTCTTCTGCTTTGTCGAGTCCTACATTTGTAACTTGGAAAATGCAAGCTGGTATGGTGCACCACATCAGTGAGCAGGGTAATAGGCCAAACCTCAAAGTGAATGCATGCACTGGCTTAGCACAGATGGTGTAAGAAGCACTCCTTCCATTAAGGACGGAAGTGGGGTGAAACTCCCCTCTGTGCGACAAGGGATGGTAGCTCAAGTGGTTAGAGTCCCCGTCTCATAAACGGGTCGTTGAGGGTTCGAGTCCCTCCCATCCCACCACTTATCTTGTTCGTCTCATCTCACATTGGGTGCAACGGCTGCGCAACCTACGTCATTGTGCCGGGTGGTCCTTGGACGCACCGACATTTCAGTAGAGAGCCGGGAGTGAAGTGTGTTAGTCCGGAATAACACATGGAGCGAGTGGGGTTCGACTCCCCTGGATGGGTCCGGGAATCTGACGATTCGTCTCATTGTTGTCAGGTTCTCTAAAAAGGTATGAGACTTAGGCAGGAAGTGTAGAGTACTTCCCTGTTGAAACTACAAAACAAGAGGCGTTGACCTACCTGAAAGAAGAGCACTGATACCGAGCACGATTTGTCAGTTTCTAGCTTGGTATTATCTCTTCTTAGTCATCAAAAAGCTAGAAACTGACAATGGGTCGGTAGCTCAGTTGGGAGAGCGGCGGCTTTGCAAGCCGTAGGTCACGGGTTCGAGTCCCGTCCGATCCACCTCTGGTTCAAATTATAAAGCTTGTTCACCCCTACTATGTAGGTGCATGAATGAGCTAATTCTGAAATCTTTTCTTGAGGAGGGACTTACCCAAAGAGAAATAGCCAAAAGAACTGGCAGGTCACAGACTAATGTTAGGTATTGGCTTTCTAAGTTTGGTTTTGTTGCTCCACCCAAAAAGAAGTCCTACTGCCTTCAATGTGGGTCTCCTACAAAGAGAAACATTAGCAGCTTTTGTTCTAACAAATGTCATGCTGCCCACAGACAAGCAGTTTCTGTAGAGCAGGGAACTGCAAGTTCAAGAACATGTAGATCCTTTCTTCTTAAAACTAGAGGACACAGATGTGAAGTGTGTAGTCTTCAAGAATGGATGGGGTCACCTATACCCATAGAAATGGATCACATAGACGGGAACCATTCTAACAATCTACTTTCCAACCTGAGATTGCTATGCCCTAACTGTCATGCCCAGACAGACACGTGGAAAAGCAAAAACAAAGGTAAAGGAAGATTCAGTCGTTCCTCTCGCTATGCAGCGGGAAAAAGCTACTAGCCCTGTAAGCATTGCTGGTCATGCACCAGACTTGTAATCTGGAGAAATCGGTTCGAATCCGATACAGGGCTCAATGATTTATTCTCGGCGGTGAAAAAGAATAAATCAGTTGTACAAGGGGAACGCCATCCTCTGTACGACACCGGTACGGGTTCCTGAATTCACTTTCAGGCGTATCCGGTGATTGTCCCCGTAGCTCAGTTGGATCGAGCAGCAGCCTTCTAAGCTGACGGTCGTAGGTTCGAGTCCTACCGGGGACGCCAACCAGATTACTTTTGGTACTCTGGTCTAAACGGCCATGGATGGGGAAGTAACTCCTCCTTGGTCCGCTACCAAGAAACTTAGGTGTCGGTAGGCTCTGTGCATCCCTTTCGGGAGTGCTCGCAAAGACTTGCACAGTAGGCTATCTTGGTAGTTATCAGGGACGACAAATGACCAGCAAGGCTGCCACCTCGTTGGTCCAAATCGTCCGCCCTTGGCAGAGGGAACCCGACATATTATTTTCGCACTGTAAAGACATATTATGTCCTACTGTGCTTTTTGTGGAAAAGAGACAAGAAATCCAAAATTCTGTTCTAGTTCTTGTTCGGTAACCTTCCACAACAAAAGGAACCCAAAAAGAAAAAGGAGCATAAAGTACTGCAAGAAGTGTGGTGTGACCCTCTCCTCAAGTCGAAGAACTGTATGTGACTCGTGTATGCCGAAATTGGCTACCTCAACATTGAAGGATATAGCAAGCAATAAGGCTGCCAAGGGTAAGCATCCTTCCTGGAGAAACGCGGTAGTTAGAAATCATTGTAGGTCTCACAACAAAAACAGACCTAAGGTTTGTGATAGGTGTGGTTACTCAAAGCATGTGGAGATGTGTCATATAACTCCATTAGCTTCCTTCTCCGAGACCGCCACTCTTGCAGAGGTTAATAGAGAAGAGAACGTGGCTATTCTGTGTAGAAACTGCCACTGGGAATTCGATAACGGACTTCTTAGTTTATCTGAATTTAGGTCCGGTAGCTCAGCAGGATAGAGCACAAAATTCCTAATTTTGAGGTCGAGGGTTCGAATCCCTCCCGGATCGCCAAGATTGAGATCATACAGCTGAAGCCAGGCAGGTCATGCGCTTGCCCTTTGTGGGATAGCTGGTGGCTCAACTTGACTCTGTGAGGTTTAGCCCCGCCTCACAAGCTAGAGCAGGGGCTATTTCTGGGCGATTAACTCAGCGGTAGAGTGTCTCCCTTACAAGGAGAAAGTCGTCGGTTCAAGCCCGGCATCGCCCACCAGGATAGGTATGAGAGTTAAGACTCTAAACACAAACCACAGGAGAGACAATCATGAATACTGGTCTTCAATTCTCGGATCGTGGAAGCAAGGTTGCCAATCTTCGGGATCAGCTCAAGGAGCTGGATCAACGCATCAAGAGTCGACAAACTCGAATCGCTGCTCGTGAGAGCATGATTCGTTCACTTCAAGTGGAGCAGGCGACGCGAGCAGACAAGGTTCGCTACAAGGAAGGCGGGTACTCTCACCCTCTCTCGGCACGAGGCAAGGCTGGAATCCGAGATTGCGAGCGAGAGATGGCCTCTCTTCGGTTCGAGATCTCCAAGGTGGAGGAGGAGGTCGAAAAGATCGAACTGAGTCGAACCATTCTTCTCGGTGAGATTCGTTACGAGGAGAACATCCTCGACGCCAAGACTCCTCCGGTACGCACCAAGCAACCCATGCGAAAGCTGTAAAGAAAAGGGAGGACCATATGGTCCTCCCTTTTCTTTATTTAACGCGCGTGCGCGCGTAGGAGTTTAAGATGGGTGCTGATGGAGGCTACGAGTACTTCTACAAGGACTCTCTGCTGAGGGTGCTGACAGAAGAAGAAATCTCTCTTTGGTGGAAGTTTGTACAGCATGGTGCAACTTTCGAGGTGAGAGAGGAGCTTCTAGACGTAGACGAGTGGGAAAGAAGCAATTTGCGTGGGGAGTTCCTGGTAGACTGGTTTCGTCTTCCCTACGGAACTGATTTTGATGGTATGTTGGCTATCGACCTATGGTACGATGATCCCTACTTTCCCAACAATACACCAGAAGAAGTCTGGTACTACAAACAATGGGTCGAGGATTGCGATAACTTTTGGGGCATGATGCCGTACAGCCATCGGGAGTATTGGTGGGAGTCTCCTCGATCTTGGTTTGAGTGGAGTCGCCAAAACATAAAGGACGATGACGGGTGGTATCTTCCCCTGATCACGCTACCCACTCCAGATGAAATAGATAGGCTCACGTCTATCGCAGACAGGCTACCACGTCCTGATCTTTCTCTCGAAACCTGGACTTGATCATGAACAAATACTACAAGGAAAAATTGATAGCATTCTTCGGTTTCTTTAACGAGCTGTACGAAGAACATGCAAGGCCCGAGGAGTGGGCAGCGGATGTTCCGGAAGAACTATTCCGAGACCTTGCTCATTTCTCCATGAAGTTCTCTCAGCTTCACGTTGAAAGTGAACGTCTTTTGCGGAAGCTACAAACCACTGAAGACACTTCCGTTGAGGGCATCGTTGAAGGCTTGTCTTCCAACATACAGAAGAGCCAAGAAGCTCTAGCTCGTCTAGTTTCTGTTCTGAGTGACAAGGGTGTGTCCCTTGAGATGAAGAAAGATGTTCCTTACTTCTACTCCAAAGAAGGGAAGATCGTTCAGGTACTCAACGGAAAAGAGTCTACAGGAAGCTTGGTAAACGGCAGGTTCGTGCAAGACACTACAGACCAAACTTGTAGTGAATGTCTCACAGATATTCTCTGGGAAAATATTTGTGGTATAAGAACCTTCACAGAAGTAGAAGACGGACGAGTGTGCGGAACTCGATGCAACTGTGGCTTCTTTCTACGCAGAGAAGACGGAACAAAACTATGATAAAGGTCAAATCCGGAGATTTCATAAAGATTACTCTGGAAGATGGGTCTTCTCAGTATCATCCCACAACCGTCTTGTCCGTTAGAGGAAAAAACGTACTACTGTGCGGACATACGTGGTGTTCTGGAGCGTGTGGTTTGCCTCAAGCTCGGACTCCCAGCGGGCAAAGAGTTTCCGGGTCCATGACAGCCTGTGGTCCTGTGCTACAGGATCCGAGATGTAAATGGAACGGGGAAGTATTTCTTCTCCAGCAGGAAGAAGCGGAGTCACTATCTGGCCGATGGTGGCTCTGACCCACGTTAAAAGGCCTTGACTCGCCTACGGAGTGATTATGGATTTGACACACCCCTACAAAGTAAACGACTACATCAAAGTAGAAAAGGTATTCAAGCCCAAGTTCAAAAGGGTTGTAACCTTTCCTACCGTCATCTACGGTGACTACGACAAAATTGTAGGAATCTCCACGGAAGATGGCGAGGTCATTAAGCATCCCATGCTAGGGTTCATTATTGAACTTATTCGCTGGGGGCACGAAAATCTGGAAGGTTACCGAAAGGTAAAGCTGGGGGCGGAGAAGACCTTTCCCTCCATAAATGTGCTTCCTTATGACTATGAACCTCGTCCCGATCGAGAACTGAAAAAAATTCTGTTTCCTAAGGGAGCAGAAAAGCAGAGTATTGCCTTGAACGCAGGTCCACGTGGTCCTCGTGGAAATGTCATGTACAACGGAGTTACTGGATTGGAGTATGCTCTATTCAGTGCCATTTCTACCGGCAAAACTCTTCACGATTATGACAATCAGGTTCCTCAGTTCTGTGTAGATGACACCCCAGAACAAGTTGCATGGCTTCGTGGAAGAATGTCTGCTCCTGATTTCCCTAAGATCGACTCCGACTCTAGGTGGGAAAGAACAGGAGGAAATGCTCGTCGTGGGATTAGCGACTATACAAGAGTGGTGACATTTGCGTCTCCTCCCACGGCAGAGCACCTAGAGATTTTCACTAAGTTCTTAGCCCTCGATAAGTGCCCAGGCTACACAGGAATTGTGACCAGGGGCACAGGTGTACGTTTCACCTTCACCACCACTCATGACTCAAGTGACTGAACCCTGCTCATAATAAGGGCGAAAGGAGGTCTCTTGCCTGTGAATACTGCACCTAAGTTCGGACTCAAGTACGATCACCGTCTGTATCGCTGTACTGTCTGTAACCATCAGACAAAGATTGGTACAAATCATACAGACAAGTGTTTGAACCACTGCACGAATTGTTCGTGGAAGTCAATCGGGTTTGGACCAGGAGTTCATATGTTTGGGACCGTCCATCGCGAACATGTGTGCATCGAGGACTCTAACTAGAGGAAATCAAATGAGTATCATCAGCTTCTCTACCTTTCATGACGGAACCAAAGAATGGTTTCAAAACGGATTGCTTCATCGAGAAGATGGTCCGGCAATTGAATATCATGACGGAACCAAAGAATGGTTTCAAAACGGATTGCTTCATCGAGAAGATGGTCCGGCAATTGAATATCATGACGGAACCAAAGAATGGTATCTCGAAGGAGTTGTGTATTCCGAGAAAGAATTCCAAAAGAAAATGAATCCGCAGCAAAGCTGCGATGGAAAAATCGTAGAAATTGAGGGTAAGAAGTATAAGCTGACGGAGGTGTGAAGATGAAAGACATTTGGACAATCGATAAAAAACTTAACGCCTTCTCCGGATTTCCAATTCCACACATCTTTCTCTCTCCCTCAGAGGAGGATGAGGAAAAGAAACAACTTCTTCGAACCTCTACCCAAGGACAACACATGAACACTCAGCAAGACATTCCTCTTTCCGACCGTCGCTTCATCGTCTGGGACCCCAAAGATGGCGAGCCTCGACGCACTGAAGACGGTGGGTATCTGTCTAGCGGATGCATGGGAGTGATCCCCGGCTCCTCTGAGAATCCCTACCTCTCTTCCTACGGTATCTGGACGGATGGACGTAAGCCAGAAGACCTTGGCGTTCATGAGCGGTGCAAAGTGACTTACTCGCTCAGCGGGTCCAAGGGTGACTACGTACTGATTCGTACTGCTTGAAGGATGGAACGTATGAATAATAAACCAAAAATGCTGCCTGGCCAAGAGCCCTACACGGAGGAAGAACTTCGTAGGCTCTACTCTTTGGTGAACAATGCAGCGGCAGAAGATCCTGGAGAACAAGCGGAAGCAGAGGGTGAAGTGTACCTAATTCTGCGAGACAAAAATAATGGATGACGCAGACAGAAAGTCTTTCTACCACAAGCGCTGACTCAAAGAATCCCTCATGCAAGACGAGAAAACATTGGACGACAAAATCTTCTATCTCATGCGTGCTCTTTCTGTTGGTCTTGAGAAGGCCATTCTAGAGAAGGAAGCGGAGGGCCATAAGAAGGTAGCTGGATACGACCGGCTACCCATCGATCTGAACGGAACCCCAGCTGAACACTTCGTGCAGCTTGGTTTCGTTCTAGGGGAGCGGCTGAACGCACACTTCCTCAAGGCTGAGTTTCCAAAGGGATGGTCGGTCCAGCCTACCAGTCATCCCATGTGGAGTGATATTCTAGATGAGAAGGGCTTTATTCGAGGAGCCATCTTCTACAAGTCCTCTTTCTACGACGAGAAGGCGCACACCAACCTGCACTGCCGAGTCGTTTACCGTCCGGAGTGGGACGAAAACAGCGACTTCAAGGGCTACGAAGTCTTCTGTAAGATGCCCAACAAGCAAGAAAAGCGGCTGGCTTTCTTCGACAAGAGCGAAGGAGAGAACAGTTCCAAGTCAGGAGAAGGACTGGCCAACACCAAGAAATACCTGGAAGAAAACTATCCAGAGTATACCAATCCCTGCGCGTACTGGGACCTGGATCTTTGAGTACCCCGAAAAGAAAAAGGGACGCCTTCATAGGCGTCCCTTTTCTTTTTAACTCACACGATTTCAAATTCCTTTAGTATGTTTTTGTACGCCTTGTCTTTTCTGGTGTACACGATGCCCACATAAACACCGTCTTCTAGGCCTATCTCTTCTACCTTGACTCGCTTAGACTTGGTGAGTCGTCGGAGAAGATTCTCCATGTGGGCAAACTCATGATAGTCAGCAGCTACAACAATGGTAGGCAGCTTTAGAGAAGGGGAGAATGGTTGCTTAGACATACCCATTCTTTACAAGAACCAACCCTGTGCATAGTAAAGTGCAGGAGGCATAATGCTGACATACAAATTCATCCAGCAAGAGCACGAAGACTTCGGGACTCCCGGCTGGCTTCTTTCTGACGCACCCTCAACCTACGTACCAGTCACTGGAGCTGGAGTAGCTCATGACATCTTGGAGCACGATCCTAATGACTCGGGCTCCATCGAGGAAGAACTCATGGCTTTGGGTTCTGCTTTGTTCCTTCGTGGAGAGGGTGGATACTGGACCAGGAGTCTGTCTCGCGTTTCTCCCGGAAGACACGTGGGGTCAGATATTGGTAATGACCTGGCCATCAAATACGAGGGAGTATTCAACGGTATTGCTTCCCCTGGAAGGACGTACAAACTTTCCGACAAGGTGGAGGTATGGATTCAGGAAGCTGTGGAATCCGCTCGTGAGGAGATCCTCTCCCACTGTGCATACGAGAGTAGTATCTCCCTTCGCATGGTCAAGGACTACCTTCGTAAAGTTCCTGGGTGGGTGCGTAGGGGTTATCGACGAGCAGCCAGGAAATACCACCATACCAATCCGTGGGCACTGTCCAACATGTTTGAGCTGATTGAAAAGAAGTCTGATTCTTTTCTTTCTACTTCGGAGGAAGGGGACTTCCTCTTCGTACAGCTCGACATCAAGAACCATGACTGTCGCATCTGGTCCCAATCCTGGTGGGATACGCCCAGTCCTTTGGAGGATAATCATGACTCTATCTCAGCTTGAAGGGCTAAACGTTGCCCTTGGAGAGTTTCTACAGGAAGTACTTTCTGTGTCTAGGAACGCTGTCGACACGGAAAACGCCGACTGGCTTCTGTCCGAAGAAAGCGCAGAACTAGACCTATTTCTGTACGGACTTCACACACGTGGTTTCCGTGGCATGTACGCCATCTGTGAACAAATGTCTAGAGCGAGGTGTCGTGCGGCAGAAGCAAGGCTAAATGCTCTGGGAAGGCCGCTCCCTGTGCGTGCTGCCACTGTTTGGTGAAAGAGGTAACAACATGAATGAAAATGATCTCAAGAAGAAGGTCCGAGGATTCATTCGAGGAGTCCTCCTGGACGGCGATAGCGAAGTGTGGGAACATAAAGAAGTCAATCTGACGAAGCTGGCCGAAGCTGGCGCACACTTCGCAGACAGAGACGAATGGCTTGATGACGAAACCCACTGGATTTGGGAAGTCGCCCTGGAAGAGGCAGAGAATGCTGGAGGTATCCTGTGAATGAGGCAGAAGAAGATCTCAACGAAGATTTTCGTCTAGTAGGAGAGAAGATCAAGGGCGCCCTAGACTACTACAGGGATCAGCAGGCAGACTACGAACAGAAGGCAGAGGCTCTTCACGAAGCGTGGGATAAATGGGACCTGGATGCGCTGGTGAGCATGGGAGTGATCACAGAAGAAGACCGTGACAAGTTGAAACCGCCGACGGTTAGGGTTTACGTCCTTGGAATCGCACCCAACGACACAAGTGGGAATTCCGTGGGTGGGTATGAGTGGGTGAAGGAAGGAAACGGAGGACCCAAACGATTGCTAGAATACTTGGCCACTCACTACGACTCTGGGTGCGACTACAGAATTGTGACGATCTCGGTTCCAGAAGACTGGACTCTCCAAGTCATTGATAAGCTGATCAACGACAATCCAGACCTGTGGAATCCACAACTGAACAAAACTGAGGCTGTCAGGGAGCTAAGTGAATGGCTCCGAAGTAGACAGCCCTCTTGAACGAAGACCTGCTCCAAGAAGCAGGCACGCCCCGATGGTGGAACAGGCAGACACAGGAGACTTAAAATCTCTCGAAGGAAACTTCATCTCGGTTCGAGTCCGGGTCGGGGCACCACAGGAATCTTTGGAAAAGGAGGAGAGTAATGAATGACTCCATCAAAATCAAATGTCACGAGTGCAACGTAGACTGCACGATGGTCGTTCCTTCAGAACGCAAGTGGAAAACGCGAAGAGGAGTGGATTACTTCCTACAAGCCTCCTCGGAAATACGCGTTCCTACGTGTCCAGAGTGCGGAGAGTTCTACCTCTCTGGGCTAGATTGCGATCTGATAGAGCAGGAAGTCAACAAGCAAGTGGCCCAGGCAGAGAAGGACCACGTCAATTCTCTGGTGAATACTTTGCTGGAATGCGGCGCAACAGAAGACGGTTTGTCTGGTTTCGTAGGTATTCACCCTGTGTTCTTCAGAAAGGTACGACAGGGAAAGAAGATGCTCTCCATGGGAGAGCTAACCCTTCTGGAGATTCTGGCAGCGGACCCCAATATCTACTTCACGAACGTGGAAAAATATGGACGACAATCTGTCAAAGCTGACTGATTACGCAAAGCTGGCGTACAGAAACTCTATGGACCTCAGCAATGAACCAAGAGAGCGAGCAGAAGTAACAGCAATCACGGTAGGCAGACAGGCCAAACGTCTTGGAATCACCCAAGAGGAAGTAGGTCGGTGGCTACAGTCTGCCTACGGAATGGTGTGGGTGGTGGGCGGATCCCTAAATCCCGGAATGGATTTGAAGGAGATTCGCAAGATCGTTCTACGTGAAATGGGGAAGTAAAATGCACGTCAATGTCAGCACCAGCCTAACCGTTGTGAAGTCAGAGTTGACTGAGGAGGAAAAGAAAATCCTCCTCTCCATGGAGTGGAACGCTGACAGGCAAATCAATCTGTACGAGACAGATAGCTACGTTGTCTATCTAAACGTAGTTCCGTCTACCGTTTCGGTAGAACCTAAGATTCGGTATGGGTCGTACCGAGCGGTCGCCTTCAAGACAATGGAAGAGGCCCTCTTCTATCTTCGCACTGCTCCTCCTATCAAGAAGGATAAGTTCAAGATGGATGTGGAAAAGGAAGTGGAGAGGGTACTAAACCTGGCTACTTCCGAACTGGATGGGCTCGCTGAACTCTACAGGCAGGAAGTCCTCATTCCTCTATGCAAGAAGAAGAGAATGAGATTCATGTCTGGAAATGGAGACTTCCTTTTCTATGAGGTAGAGGGAGCAAAGGAATGGACGGTAAGGGCAGACTACGAGGCAGTTTCGCTTAGAAAGCGCTATCTCATTCCCATCCTGGCAGACCTCAACACACCTACTACACACATGCAGCACTTTGGCTACCATGTTTGTGACGTCAAAACAGAGGATTTGAAATGATGCTACTAGTTCAAGAGTATCTCAAGCACAACAGCCTGTCCGACCTGATGCGGGATCACGCAGTCAAGGCGCGTGTGGTAGGCCACAAGGCATCCTTCAACTACGACCAGATCGAAGCCAAGGACGACGACCCTGTCGCTCAACAGTGCCGGGGTCTGATTCTTTCCACGGCAGATGGAAGACCAATGCCAGAAGAAGGTCCTGTAGGAGAGACGTGTATTCTGGCGCACCCTTTCTACCGCTTCTTCAACTTGGGGCAGGGAGCCGCCGCCCCCGTAGACATGCACCACCCAGAGACGGCCATCTTCGAGAAGCTGGACGGAACGCTGTGCATCGTCTACTTCGACCCATTCAAGAACGAGTGGCACGTGGCCACCCGTGCGGTAGCCGAAGCAGATCTTCCTGTCAACGGATGGGAGCAGTACACCTTCCGCACTCTTTTCGAGAAGGGTTTGGAAGAGACTCTCAAAAAGGGCGGAGTGACCTTTTCTGAGTGGACGTCGGTCTTGTCAAAGGACAAGACTTACATGTTCGAGTTGTGTACTCCGATGAACCAAGTCGTGGTGGCTCACACGGACTATCGTGTGACACTGCTCGGCGCTCGAATCACAGAAACTGGAGAAGAGCTTTGGCCTGACCAGGTTAAGGTTGCTGTTCCACACGTTCATCGGCATCGCTTTGGTCATGTCGATGAAATGCTGGAGTTCGTGCGAGAACGAGATCCGCGTCAGTTCGAGGGCGTCGTTTGTTGCCAGGAAGTTTCTCCAGGCCGATTCATTCGAGTGAAGATCAAGAACGCTCAGTACTTGGCCTACTCCCGACTCAAGGATGCCATCTCGTCTCCTCGAAATGTCATGACTCTGATCCTCGGAGGTAACCTCGACGATGCTTTCGTGGTCATGCCAGAAGAAATGCAGAAGCAGGCTCTCGGATGGCAAGAGAAGATTCAGCGTCTTCTTCACGACTACCGAGTGCAATACGATACCCTCCTTACTGCTGTGTCCTGTCTGACTGGAACGGAACCAGGATCGAAAGAACATCGAAAAGCATTCGCCATGACGGCACAGAAGATTGGAATCTGGTTCGAGCCAGCCATGGCGCAGTACTCTGGAAAGGCAAAGGATGCGCTAGATTTCATCGAGCAGAAGAAGGGCCCCAACGGAGACTTTCAGAACAGCTTTCTCGACTACCTTCTTAAGGTGGCAGGAACCTGAACGGAGCAGTCATGCAGCGAGAAGAAGGACTCCCCCTAATCCTCGGAATCGTAATAGGACTTGTGTTTGGAATCTCTGGAACAGCGATAATAGCCAGCGAGGTTTCGTACTCCAACGGTCGTGTAGACGGACGTAGAGAAGTCAAGCAGTGGGTTGAAACCTGTTGGCCACACAAGCCAGTGTGGACAAAGACCCAAAACGTGTGTTGGATTGACGGCCTACGTGTTCATGTGGGCGACTGAACAAAAGGAGATATCGTGGGGCACACTCATTATTGGGAGGGTGTCAAGACTTTGACTCCCGAGTTTGTGGATGCAGTGCAAAAGGTAGTGACTACTTGTCGTGTTCCACTTGTGCTGGAACACGATGTCCCAGAAACTTCTCCAGAAATCAGCACAGATGGCATTCGATTCAATGGAGTCGAAAGTAACGGTCACGAAACTTTCGTTTTCCAAAGGTCGTCCAGTTTCCAATTCTGCAAGACGGCGCGCAAGCCTTACGACAGAGCAGTCACAGCTGTTCTTTCGTTGGCTCACCACTTCGGCTTGGTGCAATCAGTGACCAGCGATGGAGATACGAGAGATTGGGCGGATGGTGTCGACTTGGCGCGAACGTCAACTGGACTGGATGTAGAAGTTCCTCCCAATATCAGAGAGGCATTCCTTCGTTCATGAAACAGTACCCGTCCATACCTAGGGTCGTGACCTACGGAGGCCCCTACTACGTATTCGACAAGTTGGATGGGTCCAACATTCGAGCGGAGTGGAGTAAGAAGCAGGGCTTCTACAAGTTCGGGAGCCGGAAGGTCCTTCTTGGACCCAAAGGAGAATCCGACCAGCAGACTCTTCTTGGTAAATCCATTCAACTAGTGGAAGCTCTCGGGGACACCTTAGGAAAGGTGTTTCAGGAGGAGAAGTACCAGCAAGCAGTTTGCTTCTTCGAGTTTGTTGGTCCACACTCTTTCGCTGGAGTGCACGATCCCTCAGACGACCACAAGGTAGTTCTGCTGGACGTTCATGTACACAAGCAAGGGATTCTTGGGCCCTCAGACTTTCTCAAGAAGTTCGAGGAAAAGGTCGAGACTCCTGCGCTTCTTCTGAGAGGAAACGTCAACAAAGAGATTGAACAAGAGATCAGGTCAGGTTCTTTTCCTGGAATGACTTTCGAGGGAGTGGTGGCCAAGGCCAACCCTTCTAAGAAGTGGGAGTCCCCTCCCATGTTCAAGATCAAAAACCAAGCTTGGATCGATAAGGTTCGTGCTGCCTACGGTGACAAGGCAGAAATGTACATATGAAAAGGGCCCAGGAAATACCTGGGCCCTTTTCATTTTAATAGCCGTAACCCTGTACATACTAGCAGTCGGAGGAAATTACTATGGCATATGCCAACATCAGTAACGAAGAGTCCAAGTCCTACATCGGCCGTGTTGCGTTGGTCGACAACAACAGAGTGGAAATCTTTGACGCATCAAAAGACAACCAGGGCATCATCGTTTGGTTCGAGAACGACGGCACCAAGTGGGCATACGCCAGTGAATTGGAGTGGGAGCCACAGGAAGAGAACAAGGCATGAGGGTTAATCGGTGGATGTCTCCCTACAAATTCCTCTTTTACTGCGAGCAGTATGAGCTTCAAGGAGACCCTTTCTTCATTGTTGCTCTTCATATCCTCAATCGGGGCCACGCCATTTCGTTGGATCGTAGGGTCTTGAAGAAAAATAGAAGATTTAGGGTGGGTGAGCCCAACAAGTACGGGTGAAACATGGCCATGAACTACAGACCTGACAGGAACTTTCTTACTGTTAGGGAGTTGATCGCAGAGCTTCAAAAGCTCAAAAACCAGGATGCTCCGGTCGCCATCAGCAAGTACAGTCTTGCAGACAAGACGTGGGAGGCTGACGGAGTAACCGAAATCATTTCATGCACCAAACTGAAAATCAACGACAGTGGGTGGCTCAACGAAAGAGAAGGCACTGAGGTCGATGCCATTCTCCTTTACTGAGAGGGAAGTAATGAACGAAGGCACAAACATTACAGAATGGATGCAAGCTAAGGGATTTCCGTTTCTTATCCAGGAAGCAAAAGCCTACAAGTGGTACGGATCTCCTGCTGACGTAGCATATGACTCCGGTCTCACGTTGGAAGAGGCCGTGAAATTACCTAAGAATCCCTTTAACCCAGACCCTCAACGTGAAGAGGTTGAGTACCCTAATCACGTGGCTCTGGAACTCAAGTGTAATGCTCCGCATTCCTTAGAGTTGGACGACGAGGTAGTTCAATGGGTGCAACAAATTTTTGGTTCTGAGACTGACGTGGGTGTGTTTGACGATAGAGAAGTAGGTGGTCCAGTCACTGTGGACGTATACGTCAGCTGGAATACCTTGCGCCATTTTCTGGAGAAGTGATCCGTATGAATAAACCAACTCCACTGCACAATCTTCCGATTCTTCCGTATCAAGTTGAATCGGGTATGATGCGAGTGTACACCAACGAACTCGCAAAGGTCCACAATCGTACTCAACTGCGTGCACATGTCCAACGATGGAGACATCTTTGGCAGTTGCAGCCAGTGAACTGGGTAGAGCGCCTGACTCGTGAAGAGGTCGAACTTGGGTTGGGTCGCGTCCACAAACACGTGTTCAAGAAGCTTCTGAAATTCCGGAACAAGCATGACCCTACGGATAATCCTGGTCGTATGTCCAAGATTGCAATGAACATCATGCTACCCCGTGCTCTTCTGAACGCGTACCTACTGGCGAATAAGTACCAGGTGCCATTTGATGTGGCCATGATTCAGACGTACGCACCCAACTATAGTTGGTGACGCACAACTTTCCGGAGAAGCGATCATGCCTAAGCGCCTTACCTTGTCTTTCATGCCTAACACGTGTGACGAATCCCAGCGATGGGTCAAGTCCATGAGATCCAAGGGCCACACTCCTCGGCAAATCTGGTTCGCCTGTCGAAAGCCAGAATGGCTCACTTATGTTGCGGAGCAAATCGATCTATACCCGTGGTCCCTAACATCAGAGGAAATGGAAAGACTGAGATCCTTGACCAGTCACGAAACTTGGAGTATCTACCTTGAGTCCGCTGATTTCAGATCTTCTCATGGAGCTAAGGTTTGTTGCGACATAATTCGATCGAAGATCCCCTGGAAGGAAGTTCATGAAGGACTTCTTAGGAAAGGTTGGACATGATCTGGTATTCTTGGGAGGGGGATCCACAGTCAATCAAGATTCTGTCTGAGGTCGCTTTCTACACGGAGCACAAAAAAGTAGAACCGTCCAATAGGGGCTATTTCAAGTGTGCCAGTCGAGATCCTTCTGTCTTTAGGGAATGTTTCATCTGCCTTCACTACCAAGACCTAGAGGACATCAGTAAGTGGGAGAGCGAGGGAGGATCATGCGTAGCAACCTTCTAATGATGGTTAGTGGCCAGTATGTTTGTTGGAACTCTCATCGGTCAGAGTGGTTCCTTGGTCCCAAGCGGCTTTCAGAAATCTTCTTCTACCACAGCTCACAAATCATTGACGTACTAAAAGTATTTCCGTCAGCTAAATTAGTCTGGTCGTACGATAAGTGCGGAATGTACGAGATTGGAAGGTAAAAATGAGAACATTCATAGTAGGGGACGTTCACGGCTGCCTTGATGAACTAAACGATCTCATCAAAATGATGAGACTGACCTCTCACGACCGTATTGTTTTTGCTGGCGACCTTGTCGATAAAGGACCCGACTCGGCTGGAGTCGTAAAGCGGGTGAGAGAACTAGCAAAGGCATACAACGTACAAGTATGCTTCGGTAACCACGAAGAGATGCATGTTCGTTGGATGAACAAACCTGCCGACCGTAAGGCGGAGATGAAGCGGCACGGGGAGTTTGCAGAAATTCACAAGAGAATGAGTGACGCAGATCGAGAGTTTCTGAGTTCCACTCGTCTCTATGTGTCTGTTCCTGGTGGCATCGTTACTCACGCTGGTATTCCAGAATTTCTCAAGATTCTTCCACAGGATGTTCCCTTCAAGGATCTTCCTAAGAAGACGAGAGACATGGCGAAGCAAATGTGTCGCCTTCGCTACATCGACGACCAGGGACATTTTGTGGGGCTCTACGACACCAATACTGATATCCATACCTTTTGGGCTGAGATGTATGACGGCCGCTTTGGTCGGGTGTATTTTGGGCACCAGCCCTACATGGAAGACAAGGCCAAGGATTTCGAGTACGCTACAGGACTAGATCTTGGGTGCGTATTCGGTGGCTACCTTCTGGCCATTGAGCTAGACGAAGAGGGAACACGTGTGGCACAGCTTTCGGTTCGTGCGAAAGAAGCCTACGCCCCACTGCACACAGGAGAATGAATCATGGGAGTAAATGGGTCTTCGTCACAGTATACAGGCGAAAAGAGAAGGGCTTACTATCCCTCGGGTCCTTGGATTGACTCTGAGGGAAGACCTACCAGTTCTCCCAACGCGCCTATTGCTACCCAAACCAAACCTCAAACCGCAACAGGAGGAAACCCAGATCCTTCTAACTACAAGATTGTTCGAGCACTAGAGGTAGTGGGGCATCTTGTAGTAGAGATTCAGTACTTAGACTGTACGAACTACGAGGGCCGAAAGATCATGGTGTTCGAGAACCTGACATTGGTAGACCTTGTAAACCAAAAGCTGATCGACCCTCACTTCTTTCCTTCAGGAAAGTATAAATCCCCTATCGCTCGTTTCGAGCCCACGGTAAGAGGGTGGAACATGGCAGTTAGTTTCGCAAAAACCATTACAAGCAGGTAACCTATGAGCATCGAATCTGGCGATATGCAAGTACTCTTCCGCCTACAAGCCTCTATCAAAGAAGTACAGGCTCTGGTTCAAAAGCTACAGGACCAAGTGACGGAAGCGGAGGAACGGAAAAGGAAAGCCACGAGTTCCCTGCGGGCAGCCACCTCTCTCAAGAGCAACATGGAGGAAGGACTTTCTTCCATCATCCTAGGAAGACCCTACACCTATACCTTCGTACCCTACTATCCTAGCGGTACTGATGAAAAGTATCGTAGGGTAGTATCAAACCTCACAGAACTTGAGGTAGCTATAGATGAGGACTTGAAATACGCTGAGAATGTGTGGGCTGAGAAAACTTCCTAGGATCAATCATGAAAAAAGTTCAAGACTTCATCGACAAGCACCAGATGTTCACTAAAAATGACCTGGTGCTTGTTGGCGTTTCGGGAGGCAGTGACTCCCTAGGTACTCTTCTCCTTCTCAAAGAGATGGAGTACAACGTCTGCGCGGTAGGCGTAAACCACGGCCTACGAAAAGAGGCACAGGACGAAATGAAATTCGTCCAAGCAGTGTGTGACAAATTCGGAATTCCTTTCACCTCGCTTTCCATCGAGATGGACGGAAGCAGGAACGTCCAGGCAGTAGCACGTAACAAGCGTTATGCAGCTATGTTGGAGGTAAAGAGCCTGGCGGGAGCAGCTGCCTTGGTGGTTGGGCACACTCTTAATGACCAAGTAGAAACCTACCTCATGTCCATCACAAGAGGCAAGGGAGTACATGCAGCTGGAATCAAGCCTGTCCGAGAAGATGGGGTAATGCGTCCTATGCTAGCAGTCACCCGTCAAGAGCTGCGAGACTTTCTCTCTCGGAAGGGAGTAACATGGATTGACGATCCGTCGAACCAGAACCCGAAGTACGAAAGGGTCAAGGTACGCAACATCTGCTCCAGCTTCTTGGAAGTAGACCCCGTCTTTCTGGACCATGTAGGAGAGCACGTCGAAGTTCTCTCAGATATGCACCAGCTTACGTTGGACAGGGCAAGGGAGGCTTACGAGAAATGCCTAGTGGATGGAAAGCTAAGTCTAGTAGGGCTGTCGTTGGAGAGACAATGCGTCCAAGACCAAGTGATTTCTCTCTTTCTTAGAGGAAATCCTGGAAGGAATCTTCTCAAGGAGATTCGTAAGGCGCTCTCAGCCCGACGTGGGAAGATTCGTCTAGGTCAGTCTAGGCTACTACTAGTAGCTGATGGGTTTGCTTTTCTTGGAACAGAGAACGAATGACAGAAACCAACCTACTTCTTCCTTCCTTAAGCGGATATGTAGTCACTCACCAAAATTCTGGCTTGGTGACTTGTCGTCTCATTCCATCGGACAGGATTAGGGAGGAACGGGTCGAGACTAGCTCAAGGCCTTTTAACTCAGGCAACCCTGGTCATACTAATCGGTAGGGCAAAAGCCCAGGAGGCAATAATGTACAGTTACAGCACGTTCCTCAACCGTCAATATTCGAGCGTCCTCAACAGCTGGATCGGATTCAACCTTTCGGTCAGCTACCAAGATCTGGAGAAGGAGGCTCGCTCCATTCTTCGAGAGGAGTTTCCCAAGGTGCAGAAGGCTCTCGTGAGGCCCGTTCCTTCCCTCTCTCCAAAGGCAGAACGCATCTTGGATATCTTCGAGCAGCGTTTCGCCACCATCTTCTACAACTACTCGGGCCGCGCTGGTTTGGCATGACCGATCCGTTTCTCGTCCTTCCCCCTCTCAAGAACCTTGTCGTTCTTGAGAGGGGTTTTCTGGACCAAAATCACTTTCACTTGGAGTCGGAAGAGAATCTCTCCTCTCTTCCTCGACGTCTCTACGAATCTTCTCTCTACTGGATTGAGAAATTCGAGGAACTTGCCGGAGAGCAGCCAAAAGAAATCAAGCTGGAACTTCAAGACTCTCAGGGCTGCCGCCTGTTTCATCGGGATCATGTGGGCCAGCGGATGGTCGTAACGTATTATGGTCCAACGACCGAGTGGATCGAAAACGAATACGTTCAGGAGTCCGGCTTGACTTGGAGTGCAGCCCTTGAGAAGAAAGAGAAGGAGAAAGAGAACGATTACATCGATCGTCGAAACTCTCTGATCGTTAAGGACTGGAGCAAGGTTCGTTCTGCTCCTTTTCAGGGTGCTCTCTTCATGCATGGAATCAAGATCCGAAGGGACGCAGTCGTCCACCGATCTCCTGCAAAGCCATTCAAGAAGCGGGTCGTTCTCATTTTGACTTCCTAAGGAAAGCAGCATGCTACTTCAATTTGATGTGAGTTATGACCTGTGCTCTCGCTACAAGAGCAGCAGCGAAGCAGGAGAGTTCCTTTTATATAAGATTCGTGAAGGAGTACACCTGGACAACCACGGAAGTGAAACTCTTCCTGCCATTCTCATGACGGTGGGAACGGTCATGAACGAGTATCGTGGGCACGGGGAGTTTCCTCCCGACGAGGTAGTGAAGAAGCTGAGCGACACTCGCAATGGCATTCGCTATTTCGCAGCACGATGGGACGAGAAGTACGAGAAGGTATTCTACAAGATAGACGGATCAGAGATTTCCTCGGACTACTTTCGTCCTGCCGTCATTCAACAAGGCAATACCTTCTGGTACAAGCCCTACTTCGACATGATGCCGTAAATATGACACGACGATACAAAGAGTACATTGAGGAAGGCATTTTGGCGGGTGTGAAGGAGATATCTGAATGATTGGAAACACCAAAGAAGTGCATCGATGGTTTTCCTTGGACAATGGATTTGGTTGGTGCAAACGCTGCGGTTGCCTGAGGTCTTTTGGAATCCTTTCAGTAGAATACCGTCTACCTGGGAGTGCGGAAATCAATGAGCAAGAACCAATTTGTCGTGTACCCTCTCAAGATGGAGAATCTTCTGAGGGTTCCAACGAACGGTAAGATCCGCAAGATGAATCGAGATCAGCTCTCGCTGTTCTGGAGCTACGCCAACTCAGTTCTGTACTACCTTCGCAGCGGAACTCGCAGAAGATCTCAGGTTTTTCTTAGGCAGAGGTGGAGAGAGGCAAGAGACGAAGCCACCAGAGTGTGGCATCTTAACGGAGTAAAGTGAACGATAAAGAAAGCCTCTACTACGAAAGGCTTATTCGCTTACGGGATAAGCTAGTGGAGAAGATTCTAGAAGAGCCACAGAACAGAAAAGTTGCTAAGGCTCTTCTAGACCTCCGCCAAACAATAGACGAGTACGAGCGCCAAAGGGAGAAGAAATGATTAAGTGGACAGTTGTACTAGTGTTGTGCTTTCAGATAGCTGACTCCTTCGCCCAAAGCGACGAGCGAACACATGGAGGCCTCTTTTGTTACGAAGAACTAGTCAACGATATGTGGATTCCCTCGTGTTACGAGGACCAACAACAAGCAAACATTTGGTTTCAAATTAAGCACGACCTTGGATTGGCTCGTGGCCGTTTGGCCAGGCACGAAGGCCCCGCATGGTGTGTGGAATCTACATATGTAGACCCTGAGGGACTGTCTTGGAATCAACCTAGAACTCGGGTTTGTCACCTATCCCAGAGGCGTGCTCGTGAAATGTTTGAGGGCATGCAAGAATACAACAGAAGGGTAGCTTACAGCTATCGAAGACTTCAGGTGTACAGGGCAGTGTTCCGTGAGGATAGTAGCATTTTCTACTCGGAGTGAATAATGTCGAAAGTAAATCCTCTGATCGTCATTGACATGCAGCCAGACTTCTTTTGGGACTTAGAGGAGTACTGGGATTCGCATGTAGTTCCGTTTGTGAAGCGAGCTTGTCTCCAAGTCAGAAAGGCTCTGCGCCAGAACCGACCTGTTCTGATTGTGGAGATGGCGTACAACGAAACCACCTTTGAGGACATTCGCTACGAAATTTCTCCTACCTGGGGAAGCATCAAGCCCATCAAGAAGAAGTGCAATGATGGAGGCCCCGACTGTATCAGAGAGTTGGACCGCATGGGCTTGGACATTGGACACGTAGAGGTTCTTGGAGTCAATTGGGACTACTGCGTTGCCGAGACGGTGATCACTCTTTCGGATAGGTTCCCGTGTAAAATTCTGTCATCGGCTACGGCAAACGCTTTTCATCCAAATCTCTCCTGGAACTCTCACGACTACGTTCTTCGTGCTCCTCCCAAGGGAGACATCAAGTCTGTGCTGTCTGAGCGTCCTCCTGAGGGTCACCCAGCAGGATGGGCACGAATTCTGTGGAGATACACGAACAAAAGCATCGAGGTAGTATGAGACTGGATACACTAGCCAAGCAATGCGAAGAAGCGTTCAAGAAGAATCCTGGGCTGTGGATGGACGAAGACGTAAACTGCGTCTTCGACTTCCCAGAGTATGGTGGTTTACCGGAAGAAACACATTCAGTCCTCTCTCCGGATTGTGTGGATTGTATCCAGGGCTACCTCAACACCCTTACTGAAGTCGAGGATTTCAGTAAGGGTGACTTGCTATCCTACCTCAAGGAGTGCAAGAAAAGTGGGTGGGCCATCCCTACCTGATCCTAGGAGAAAGCTGATTCCATTCTTCTGGAATGCTTTCCTAACGGAGAAAGAGTGGAGGTTGTCGAAGGAATGCAGTTCACCGTCCGACGACTCAGAAAAGAGTGAGTAGATAAGCCATGCCCATAGACGAAAAAGATATAGTCTGTTACATAGAACTGCCTGTCAAGGTACATATCAACCCCACGTACACCAAGGCGTACGACAAGCGTGGTAAGCTTCTTAAGAAGAAGGTCTACAATAAGGATCTAGAACCCGCTTGGTGGTCTGTGGAGCAGGCTCTCAACATCGCCTATGGGTTTTCCGATGGAAATTGTAACGAACTTTCTCCCTCGGGAGAGATGGTAGAAAAGCCAATGTCAGAGGAGGCCAGCAGGGCATTACAAGACGCAGCCTTTATGGTACGTCGTGGGCAATCGATTAGTGTGTGGGCAGCGGTGAAGAAAGACGGAACCCTTGAGATTCTAGGAGTCAGACCTCCTTCCAAGAGGTCCAAGGTATGACTTCATGGATGGGTGGGGACTGTTAAACTACAAGTGGGTGCCTGAGAAAGAGGATGAAAATGGGCTGGAGATCTGACCCTAGTTATTTTGTGCTTGGTGATGTATGGGATGAAGCTCAAGGCTTTGTACTGGAAGACGGAGAGGATCCAGAAATCTTTCGTGTAGAGTTTATTGTCTGTCATTCTGACAATACATGGACGACAGAGATTCATCGCCTTCCAGTGGTCTTTGTGGATTGGAATGTTCCCGAAGAAGACCTTGTCGAGTGGTACTGCCATGTGGTGGACGCAAACCGACAGGGAGAACGAGTTTACATCGGCGTCCTTCGACGCGGGGTCTGACGAAAAAGACTTGGTACATCCAAGTCTTTTTCGTGTTTAAGCCCTACGTGAATAGGCTAACCCTGCTCATACTATGAGCCATCAGCGATCATCGCTGAGAAAGGAAATTGTAATGTCCAAGAAAACTTTGGTGATTCTTCGTGGAATCTCCGGTGCTGGAAAGTCCACCTTCGTGGAAAAGCTCAAGAAGATCGAGCCACTTCTGGTCCACGCTTCGGCAGATTTCGTTCACCTCGACAAGGAAGGAAATTACAAGTTCGACATCGCCAAACTCGGTGAGGGGCACGGAATGTGTTTCCGGACGGCCGTTCATGCCATGCTGGACGGGGCCGAGTTCGTCGTGGTGGACAACACCAACATCTCCCATTGGGAAATGTCACCATATGTTTTGGCGGGAAATGCCTATGGCTACAAGGTGGCCATCGCCCGCCTGGAGATCGATCCGGAAATCGCAGTGAAACGTAATGTTCATGGTGTTCCGGAGAAGTCGGTGCAGTCCATGGCCAAACGTTTCCAGGATGCTCTTCCCTTCTGGCCGGACGAACACAAGTTCACGAACCCCACTCAATCGGACGTGGAGAACTTCTACCTTCAATACTGCTGACAATCCGTTCGCTAGGAGCTTTGTCAGAAGTGACAGGCAACGCAGAAAGTTCCGGCCACAACCGGAACTTTCTGCGTTTAAGGGATGGAGGTTTCCATGTACATTCCTGTTTGGGTTATCGCTACGCTTCTTGGCTTGTACCTTTTGATGGGTATCATTCTTGGGACAGGTTTATATCTTACTACGCCACCAGTAGACAGAGACCTTAAGGATGCCCTTGTATGCGTCTTTGTGTGGCCCGTTATCTTTTTCAGAAGGTGACTCCACACAATGCCTGACGATTTCCGGGCTGAATAGAGGGCCTACCCTGCACATAATAAAAGGCAGGAGGCATTGTGGACGACGACACTGAGATGTCACTAGGCCAAGCAAGAGGATGGATGGCCAACGTCATCCGCAATCTTGTCAAGGAATTTGACGAGCATCCCTTCGATATCAACAACGGTTTCTGTGAAGACTTCGCAGAACGCTTGGTGGAGGAATGTGGTGACGGTGAAGCAGTCTGGCTTGACTGCATTGACGAGGAGGCTCAGGCCCTCAAGGTAGCCCACTGTGTATTCGTATACCGTGGGTTCTACTTTGACGCAGAAGAGCCCTATGGTGTGGACGACTGGCGCTACCTACCCATCTGTGTAAGGGCGGCAAGGCTCAAAGGAAGAAGGGATTGATCATGACCGAAGTGACGAACCCAAAGTTTGCTGAATGGAAAGAGAAGCAGGACAAGCTCATGCGTCAGGTGAACCCCAAGTTCATCATTCTCTGCCAAGATCCTGAGGGACTTCTTCCTTCCTATCCATTCATTGGGGACCTCGGAGGAGAGGAAGGATTCGATCTGGACACCGCCATTCGAGTGGCGTCCAAAAAAGAGGCCAGAAAGTTCGACTCCTTCCGAGATGCCCAACATGAGGTGGAACGCCTCAAGAAGATGGTCGACGGACCATTTTCTAAAATGTCCTTCCTAGTCATCGCAGAATATTTCCTGGTTGACGATTGAGGTCCCACTCACCTCAGTACATAAAAAAGGAGACCACATGGAAAAGCACGAATCAACCGTAGAGAAAATGCGCAAGGCGCTGACTCTCATTCTCATTCTCGACGAGACGAATAACATGTCGGTAGACAAGGTGAGCCTCGCACCGAAGACGCGAGAGCAACTTCTGTCGGCTCTCGACCTGCCCTTGACGACTCGTTTCATGGGCAACGAGCAGAAGGTAGAAGAGACAAAGAAAGATCCTCAACCGATCCACCTCGAAACGGTCAGGGGGTGGGCCGTCTATCGAACGGAATACGGAGAGGTGGTCGCCATTTTGGGAGACACCTTGAAGGTGTTCGACCATCTAGGGAGAGTCGTAGAAACCAAAAAGATCACAGGAGACGTAACGTTCTCCTCCGAAAGGAAGGAACTGAAGGTTCCCGTAGTGGGAGCTTCCATCATCTTCAACGGAACCAACGAGAAGCTGAACCAGGAAATCCTGGACAGTTTGGGACGTGCCTGCAACGTTCCAAGCAAATCGTGGAAGGACGAAGAGTACATGCTCAGTGTCTGGGAGCATCTCCATCCAGATGCCCGTAGACTCCTGTTTCTGGAGCCCTACAAGAAAGAGGCTCTCGATAAAGCTCTTTCTTTGTTTCACGAAGCATTCAAGGAGCGAATGCTGTCTCAGGCGCAGCGCTGACCATGGTCATCCAAGCATTGTTTGGAGACAGGCCTCTACATGAGAGGCTTAACGAAAGAAGTGTACATCTTTGGGTGGGCTTTTTGTCCGACCCTTACTGGTGTGACGCAAAGGGCACAGAGATCGACCCACCACATGGTGTGGAGCTGATCGATCTCTGTGTGGTTTGGGAGGGGCGCACAGGACAAACCGCATTCTACGATGTGGGAGAAGGCGAGTCTGGTGCCTGGGTTCCATTGACTAATAAACAATAGAGGTAAACATCATGTCGGCATTCATGGTAAGTGATAAGACTCTCAAGATTCTGGCAATGGAAATCTCGAAAAGGAGTAGTGTGCCTCTAGAGATCACCAGAGAGGAAGGCTTGAAGAAAGTGAACGACATTCTTCACGCCTTGTGGAACGAGAACGTCAAGAGTCTGAAATATCGGTACGACGACCGTCATTCGGACATGTACGGAGAGTGCCCCACTCTCACCATCTCGGAACTCATGAAGTACGAGCCAAAGCCGACAGGGGCCCTAGCAAAGTACTTGGCCTGCTACGAATACCAATCTTGCGAACATCCTTCCTGGGAGGAATCTTCGGTCCATCGGATGTGCCGCTGGTTTGCGGGGTCTCTCTTGAAGACTCTTCCCGGCTACGAAGAAGCCGAATGGGGTTGACTGTAGCATGATGCTAAGGCATTCAGTTGTTGCCATAGACTGCTGCGGAAATATTCTCAAGGAGTACAAGTCTACGCTTCTTCGATCTCAAGCGGAGACACAGAGAGACGAACTCAGGGACGCCATTGACAAGAGGTCCAGAAAAATCAATGGCGTTCCCGTGGAGGACTTCGAGATCATAAGCGAGCCCGTATGAACATTCCTCTTTTGAGCGTCGCTCTGACTGCTGTTCTGGTCATATTTATTCCTTTCTTCTCCATTCTATGGAGAAGTAAAAGGGACAAGAAAACTCTAGCCAAGTCCACACAAGAATCCTACGAGCGAGGCTTGAAAGAAGGAAGAGCAGCAGCACTGGCTGAGGTGGAGCAGATCAAAGAGTCTAGGTCTGTCAGCTATCGAGAAGCTGCCATGATTGCAGGTAATAAATGCGCCTCCTGTGGAAGAGGATGCATTCATTGTGCAAGAGAAGCGAAGGAATCCACAAGTAAGGTGAAAGTTTCTCCTGTTTCTAAGCAGCTACTAGAGGCAGGCAGAGTTAGGTTTGAAGAGGACCTTGTGATGCCAGAGGAAAGTGCTCTTTTTTGGGGAGAAAAGAAGAAAGAGCACACCGCTGAGTGAGCAACCCTGCCCATACTAGTCTGAGCCAACCGGCAAGAAAGGAAATGATAATGAACTTCATCGACTACGAGATGCCCGACCTGATCGAAACCGAGAACGACCAGACGCAGGTCGTCCAGAAGAAGCTCCCTCCGAAGAAGCGCGTTCTGGAGATGCTCCGGGAATCCATCGGGGAGAGTTTCTCCATCGAAGACATCGCGGAGGAAACCGATCTCTCCGAGGAGAAGGCCGAGGAAGTCCTCCGCCGACTCTGCAAGGAGTCCGAGTCGACCCGAGAGGTCTACGAGGACGAGAACCTTCCGGGTCACTTCTTCGCCACGACTCCAGTGGTGGACCGAGTCAACCTCGGATTCTGAAAAAGGGGAGCGGCTTCTGCCGCTCCCCTTTTTCGTTTAAGGAGACATCATGAAAGTCAAGTACGTAAGGGGAGACGCCACAAAGCCTCAGACAAACACAGAGAACGCTGTCATTGTTCATTGCTGCAATGATCTTGGCGCGTGGGGCTCTGGGTTTGTTCTCGCTCTCAACAAGGCTTTTGGTGATGGGCCTCGTGTAGAATACATGCGAATGGTGCAGAGCTTGAAGCGCGCAGGAGATCCTCTGCTTGGGGCAATATGCTTTGCAGATTTGCCAGACACAGAAAGTCCACACATCTGGGTGTGCAACCTCATTGGCCAAAGAGGCGTGGTCGGTCCAGACAATCCTGTTCCGGTCAAGTACTCCGCCATCGCAAGGGGCTACGCCACTCTTGCTATTGAGGCAGAAGCTTTCTCCTCCAAGCCTTCCATTCACATGCCAAGAATGGGGTGTGGACTTGCAGGAGGAAAGTGGGAGAAGGTGGAAGAACTTATTCATAAGGAGCTTAAGGACTTCGACGTCACAGTGTACGACCTGTAAGGGAGAGCGTCGTGAATGATGATGTATTTCTAGAGGCCTTAGCCACTTCTCTTGGGATAGGACTTCTAGTTCTAGGGGCTCTGGCTTTGATTCACAATCTACTGTAAAGGAATTGCCATGATTTTTATCTGGATTCTCAACTTCGGAATCAGTATTCTGAACGCCATCGGGTGCGGCATGGCGTGGAACGACAGCCGACAGGCAGGCGGATTCGCTCATTTCATGAACTGGATGGGCGCCATCATGGCAGCAGTCGGTTTCACGTGGTGTTACCTAATTCTCTTCGGGGCTGTGGCTACCGTCATTCCGATCACAGATGACGATGGAAACACCGCTCCACTTTTGAGTGGGGAATCTCTCGAAGCACTCTACAATCTAGGGTACTTGATGATCATTGGTCCGGCCATTGGATCGGGCTTGGCGATCACAGTGAACTCTTGGATGGCTTTCGCCAAAAGGCGTTCTTTTGGTGGTGGTATGGTTGCGGGATGGAATACCTATGCCCAGGTATCAAACACCATAAGTGCCATTCAACATGTTCCGGAAGTGTCCTCCTCTCTTGTGGATTTCTTCAAGTCAGACAAGGATAACAAGGGAGCCGTCGTCATTGTTCTGGCTGCTGTGGCCTTGTTTGGAGGGATTCTCACTACTTGGGGCATCATCAGTATGATTGCGTCCAAGAGGAGCCGTGCGTTCTGATGACCTTCGATGCCGAAAGTTTCGTCGAGGAACTCGCAGATTTGCTAGCAGAAAAGGTCAGAACAAGGGACCGCATTCAACCCAATGACATGCGACAGATGGTTCTCTACCACGGAAAGAAGCTGGCGCATAAGATTTTGAATGACAAAGACGAACAAGAGAACTGAACCCTGTCCATAGTAGATGTCGACCCGGTAGCACAGTGCTGCCAAACCTATGAAGCACAACAGTGTGGAGGTATACATGAGCAAGCGAGCACGTTTCGGAACGAACAACGGTGACACCCTGACGATCTCTCGCGGGATCCTCTCGTGGAAGTCGGCGGATGGCAAGACAACCACGCACAGCGTCCAGGGGGTGGACTACAACCGAGAGCGAGGAATCCTCACGGTGGACTTTCTGAGCCTGACGGGACGCGGGTTCACGAAGGAAACCTTCTTCATCGAGAAGGCACCCGAGGACTTCCGAAAGGAATCCCTTTCCACCTTCTTGGAGGTGGAGTTGGGGCGTCTGATGAATGCCCTCAACAGTCATCCCCAAACGATCTCGGTGACGACCGCCGCCGCCATCGGTGAGCCCACGAAGGATGCGTCGGAGGGTCGGGTGACCAACCGACTTCACGACAAGGCGGTCAACGATCTCAAGGCCTTCTGCAAGCGGTACAACCTGCCCTTCGACAAGCTGATGAAGGGCACCAAGAAGTCCGAGGTTCTCGACAAGCGCTGACCAAAAACGGGGGAGGTTTCTACCTCCCCCGTTTTTTCTTACGCGCGGAACAACCAATGACTGAAATCAAAACCCAAGAAGATTCTTCCGTCCCATTCAAACTGGAGAAAACAGGAATCTACCGCGTCATCGTTCAGCAAGGAGCGATGATCAACAACGACGACTACTTCTACTATTGGTACGAAGAAGTCAATCACGACACCTTCAAGGAATCTCTTCCCAAAAGACTCAAGGACATTCCGTGGACACATTGGTCCCTCGTTGTGTGTCGACCTGTCCTAGAAGGTGAGCTAAATGCGGGGCTCAACGTGGAATACATCGGAAGATGTTATCCCGTGGGAGACGAAGCAAGAGCCAAACTGGACACCGTTGTTCCGGAGGTATCTCGCTTTCTTGACGAAGTGTTCAAGATCCGAAATCGACTTCTGCTTGCCGAGGAGTTCAAGACGGAGTTGGTACACATTATTCGTCACGATATTGCATATGCAGCTTATGACTGCATGAGTGGAGGAGTGTCCAACTTCTGGTCCTTCCTGATGTCTTCTATCGTTCTCTACTTAGAGATGGATTTGAACGAGCCGGTGTATCCAGCTCCACAAGACGTAGAAGACTACCAGGATATCCCGGCTGACCACTTGGTAGCGGTCGACGATAGTCCTGCAAGTAAGTGGTACACGTTGAAGCATTTCGTAGACTGGACTGCTTCGATGGATATTCGGCTGCCTTCTCAACTTCAACTGGAGAGCCTGACTCCACTAATGCTCCCGTCAGGTAAGTGAGGCAATTCATGTGGGATGGGAATAAGATGCATGAGTGGATTCTTCTCCAGACAGATTGCTGGGTAGAGGACCACGTTTGCTTCCACATCAGCAAACTCTTCGACAAGTATGCAGAGCAGCATCCGGAAGAAATGGCCAGCCTTTCGGAGACCAACAAGAGAGAACTCGAAAGAGTGATCTCCATCGAGGCTCACCTGGCCAAACATACGGTCATGAAGCGGAGGCACAATGAGCAGCAACGAAAAGAAGCTGGACGGGAGTCCGCCACCTGAATACTTCGAGAGAAGGTATCGAAAGGTTCGTGGTGCGCCCGCCTTTCCGCCTCCCTCTCTTCAACGCGAAGAAGAATACATCCAGAAAATGATCTGGAAAGACAATTCTCATGGCCCCATCATGAGAGACTCGGAGAACGAGAAGTGAGAAAACCACATCCTCTCCCACAGAGTATGTTGGAGAGACTCTCTACTCAGCGACTTCTCAACGTTCTCAAGGTAGCCCGCCAAGAAGAAATAGCGTTGTGGATTGACGGTGAGTATCCTTCGTGGAGGGTGGGATTCCAACGAGGAAAAGAGCATTGGGAGTCTCAATCCGCCTACGAAAAGAGGAAAGCCGAAGCCGAACAAGCCTGGAACCAAAGGAAGTCCGAAGCTGACGCATACCTTGCAAGCATCAGGTCGATTCTAGCTACGCGTGAACACGTTGAAAGGAATACGTAATGGAACTTCTCACTCGGAAATACAAACCAATGGACGAGGCAGTCGTCAAGACCACCTACAACGAAAACAGTTCCGGCAACAACTGGGTTCTCGATTTCCAGCCTGGAAATGCGACCCGCTACGTTGTCTTCTGCCAGTTGCTTTCGGGGTCTGTCTCGAAGGCTCTGTGCGGAGATTCCAAAGCAGTGTTGGTGGCTTTCACCAATATGCTAAATCGTCCGTCGATCGTTCTTCCTACCTTGATCGGACAGGTAAGTCTTTCCTATCTGATGGAAAAGACTGGACTGTCGGAAGGTGATGCGGTCCCTCTCCAGATGCTGATCAACGAGCACATTCTTCCGACGTGCCCATGAAGACTAAGAAGTGGAGCGGTTGACCGCTCCACTTCTTAGTTTAAGGATCCTACGCACTCAGTTGGCTGCTCACCCAAGGCCTTTTAACTGGGCCTCGACCCTGGAC
>Ga0209066_10001009_pt1 | contig 38743 bp, 29 predicted proteins | sample All_14_2_FD_187198 | JGI IMG/M metagenome (GOLD analysis project Ga0209066, IMG submission 187198) | Freshwater microbial communities in response to fracking from Pennsylvania, USA - Allegheny Zone_MetaG_DW_15 (SPAdes) (version 2) ... | reverse complement strand
AATTTGTCGGGGGGGCCTTCCCGCCCATCCCCACCCCCCCGCAGGGAAACGCCGCTCTTCATGGGCGGCGTTTCCTTTTGGGCCATCCCCAAATGAAAAAGCCGCCCGATCAGGGGCGGCTTTTTCTTGCTCGGGCACCCGGTCACAGATAGCGCAGCACCAGATAGACGTTGGAAATGGCAACGGACAACAGCATCAGGCCGAACGCCACCTTCATGAACGGAATGAAGCGGATGGGGTGACCGGCCCGCTCGGCCAGCCCGGCCACCGTCAGGTTGGCCGAGGCACCGACCAAAGTGCCGTTGCCGCCCAGACAGGCCCCCAGGGACAAGGCCCACCACAAGGGCTCGATGGCTTGCTCGCCCCCGAACACCGGGGCCATGCTCTTGATCAGCGGGATCATGGTGGCGACGAAGGGAATGTTGTCGACCACCGCCGACAGGATGGCCGAAGCCCACAAGATGGCGATGGCCGTCACCTTCATGTCGCCGCCGGTCATGGATACCAGCATTTCCGCCAGCATGCCCAATACCCCGGCCTTTTCCACGCCGCTGACGACGATGAACAGACCGACGAAGAAGAAGATGGTCACCCATTCCACTTCACCGAACAGGTGATGGACTTCGTGCGATTGTTCCTCGGCATTGCGGCCCAGGCAATACAGCAACAGCAACAGGGCAGCACCGAACATGGCGATGGTACCCGGCTCCAGCCCCAGGGAATGGGCACCAATGAAGCCGCCGATGATCAAGGCCAGCACGCCCAGGGATTGCTTGAGCAGACGGACATCAGTGATGGCCTCGGCTTCGGAGAAGCTCATGACGCGGGCGCGGTTTTCCTTGGTGGCATGCAGCTTGCACCCCCACATCAGGTGGAACAGCGCAGCGGTCAGCACTTGGATGACCACCACCACCGGCGCCAGATTGAGGACGAATTGATTGAAGGTCAGGCCGGTGGCCGACCCGATCAGGATATTGGGCGGGTCACCGATCAGGGTCGAGGTGCCGCCGATATTGGAGGCGAAGATCAAGGCCACCAGGAACGGCCACGGCTTCAGCTTCAGCTCCTCGGTGATGACCAAGGTGACCGGCACCACCAGCAGCACGGTGGTGACGTTGTCCAAGAGCGCCGAGAACAAGGCGGTGACGATCTGCAACATGAACAAGATGCCGGCGGGATTGGCCTGCACCTTCTTGGCCGCCCAGATGGCCACATACTGGAACACACCGGAGCGGCGGGTGATGGCCACCACCAGCATCATACCGATCAAAAGCGCGATGGTGTTGAAATCGACGCCGCGGATGGCGGCTTCCTGGTTCAGTACCCCCAGCAGAATCATGGCGCCCGCCCCCAGCAGGGCGGCGATGGCGCGATTCATCTTTTCGCTCATGATCACCGCATAGGTGGCCACCAGCACCAGGGTGGACACCCACATGGCATTCAAGCCGAACAGCACCTGGGGCACCCAGGCATGCGCTTCACCGTGCATCAGATCCCCTCCACCACACGGGTCATGGCATCATTGGCGCTGACGATACCGATCAGCTTGCCGGCACCATCGACCACCGGCAGATAGGAATCACCCCGGTACAGCAGCATCAGCGCCTCGACCAACGGCGTTTCCGCCCGCACCGCCCGGTGCGGCGCCATGTGCTTGCCGATGCTGTCCTTGGCGAAGGCGCCCAGACGATGCCGCAGATCGTCAAGCGTATCGGAGACAAAACCCAACTCACCCATTTCCACCCCCAGGCGGACGGCGCGGGGCAGCAGCAGCACGATCAGTTCGCGCAGGCCGAACACCCCGAGGAAATGCCCCTTGGCATCGGTCACCGGCAAGGCGTTGACGCCCTTTTCCCGCAGGATGGCCAAGGCCTCGGCCACGGTGGTGGATTTCTCCAAGATCGCCGGCGGATTTGAAATGATGGCTTGGCAACTCATGGCCACGCTCCTTGCCCTGTCATGCTTGGTTATCTTTGCCGGGGGCGGAGGCCAGCAAGGCCCACCCGATCAGGGCCGAGGCCACCGAACCGGCAATCACCCCCAATTTCGTTTCCACCATGGCATTTCCGTCGGGAAAGGCCAAGCCGCCGATAAACAGGCTCATGGTGAAGCCGATACCGGTCAAAATGCACACACCGTACATTTGCCGCCACGTGGCGCCCGTCGGCATGGCCCCCAGACGCAGCCGAATGGCCAGCCACGACAGGCCGAACACGCCCACCTGCTTGCCCACGAACAGGCCGACGGCAATCCCCAAAAACACCGGATCGACCAGAGCGGCCACGTTCATGCCGGCGAAGGACAGGCCGGAATTGGCGAAGGCGAAGAGGGGCAGGATGCCATAGGCGACCCACGGATGCAGCCCGTGCTCGAGCCGGTGCAACGGCGCGCCCGCACCGCGCAGCGGAATGCACAGACCAACCACAACCCCGGCGATGGTGGCATGGATTCCCGATTTCAGCAGGCAGACCCACAGCACGGCACCGACCAGCAGATAGGGCGCCAGCCTGACCACGCGATAGCGGTTGAACAAGATCAGTACCGCCACCGCCGCGCCCCCCCCACCCAGGGCAGCCACCGACAGATCGTGGGAATAGAAGAAAGCGATGATCAGAATGGCGCCCAGATCGTCGATGATGGCCAAGGCGGTGAGAAAGATGCGCAAGGACAGCGGTACCCGGCGCCCCAACAACGACAATACGCCCAGGGAAAAGGCGATATCGGTGGCCGAGGGAATGGCCCAGCCGCGCAAGGCCAGCGGATCATGCCAGGTGAAGCCAGCATAGAGGAGCGCCGGCACCGCCATGCCGCCAACGGCGGCGAAGGCCGGCAGGGCGATCTGCTGCGGTGTCGACAATTCGCCTTCCAACACCTCGCGCTTGATTTCCAGCGCCACCAGCAGGAAGAACACGGCCATCAAACCATCGTTGATCCAAAGCAGAAACGCCTTGTCGATGACCAAGGGGCCAAAGCCGATGATGACCCGCGCGTCAAGGAGACCTTGATACAGCATGGCCAGCGGCGAGTTGACCGCCACCAGGGCCAACAGCATGGTTGCCACCAAAATGATGCCACCGGCGGATTCCAGCCGCAGGAACGCGTGCAGCGCCGCCAACATGCCGCCCCCGGCAGCGTGATCGTGACTATGTTTTTCCTGGCTCATTCGTCCTCGCCTGTCTGGTGCTTGGGCCAAAGGCCGCCCCACAGATAAGTGCGTATCGCCCAGCTGGAAATGTCGGATATCCGAAGCTGGCGCCTTTTTTAGCGTTCCGCCCGGAACGACGACAGCAATTGCGCCAGTTCCACCGCCGTCTTCACCCCCATTTTCTCGAACACATGGGCGCGATGAACCTCGACCGTGCGCATGGTGATGCCCAGATCGTCGGCGATCACCTTGTTGAGTTTGCCGGCCAGAACCAGATCCATCACCTGACGCTCACGCGCGGTCAGGGCAGCCAGACGGCTGGCGATGCCGGCGCTGTCCGCCTCGCGCTCGCGCCGCTGTGCCGCCACCGCCAGCGCCTCGATCACCCGGTCGACCAGTTCGTTGTCGTTGAACGGCTTCTCGACGAAATCCAGCGCCCCCTTCTTCAACGCCGACACCGCCATGGGCACGTCGCCATGACCGGTCAGAAAGATCACCTGCAACGATGATTGTGCGTCGCGCAGGCGGTCGAACAGGTCCAGCCCGCTCATGCCGCTCATGCGGATGTCCAACAGCAGACAGCCCGACATGCCGGTGCGCCAATGGGTCAGAAAGGCCTCGGCCGAGTCGAAGGCCCGCACCGGCACCCCGCGCGACTGGAACAGCCACGACAGGGCGTCGCGGATGGCCTCGTCGTCATCGACGATAAAGACGCTGTCGATACTCATGCCGGACTCCTGAGTGGCAACGAGAAGACGAAGACGCTACCGCCTTGCGGATGTGGTTCGAACCACAGGCGACCGCGATGGAATTCGATGATGGAGCGGCAGATGTTGAGCCCCATGCCCATGCCCTCTTCCTTGGTGGTGAAGAAGGGTTGGAACAGACTGGCCTCGACCTCGGCGGCGATGCCGCTGCCGAAATCGCGGATGCGCACCAAGGCCTGGCCATCCTGCTCTTGCAAGGTCACGTCCAGCCGGCGCTTGCCGCCCTTCATCTGGTTCATGGCCTCGATGCCGTTCCTGGCCAAATTCATCACCACCTGTTCCAGCAACACCTTGTCGCCGTCCACCTCAAGCGCCCCCACCGGCAGATCAAGGGCGATGCCGACGCCGTTTTTCTTGGCGTCCAGTTCGATGAAGGCCACCGAATCGGTCAATAATTCTTGCAAAGAGCAGCGGCGCAATTGCGGTTCCGACTTGCGGACGAAATCGTGGACGCGGCGGATGATCTGGCCGGCGCGCTGGGCCTGGGCCACCAGCTTGGATAAGGGGGCCCGCAATTCCTCGGGGCTGAACCCCGCCGCCCCCAGCCGATTGAGACAGCCGGTGGCGTAAGAGGCGATGGCCGACAGCGGCTGGTTCAATTCATGCGCCAGGGTCGAGGCCATCTCGCCCATGGTGATCAGGCGCGAGGTGCGTTGCAGCTTTTCCTGTTGCTGATGGGCCAGTTCCTCCGCCGCCTTGCGTTCGGTGATATCCACCACCGAGGCCATCCAGCCGGTGTGCTGGCCGCCCGCATCGATCAGCGGCGCCTCGTAAATAAGGGCCCAGAACACCTCACCCGAACGGCGGCGGAACTGGATTTCGAAACCGTCCCGGGGGGCGTTGCCGGCCAGCACCTTATGGTGCATGCGCATGGTTTCATCCAGCAGTTCCGGCACCCAATAGGGCATGGGCGGGACGATGCCGACCAATTCCTCGGGCTGCCAGCCGACCATGCGGCAAAACGCCGGATTGACATAGGTGACGCGGCCATCCAGATCGCGGGCCCGCATGCCCACGGTCAGCGAATCCTCCATCGCCTTCCTGAAGGCGTGTTCCTCACCCAACGCCTTTTCCGCCGCCAGCCGCCGGCGCACGTGGCGGCGCGCCAGGGCCAGGCTGGATAAGGCCAGCAGCGCCAGGATGAAGATGGCGGCGGCCAGGACGTTGCGGACCAGCTTGCCCTCGGCGGTATAGACGGTGGCCACCACCGCCAGTCCCTGACCCGGCGGCTCCAGCCGCACCTGATGGCTGGTGCCGGGCTGGGCCAGTTCCACCCCGGTTTTGGCCCCCAGCACGACACCGCCGGAATCGACGATCTCGATCTTGTACTTTTCCGCCACCCACCATGGCACGTGATGGGTCAACACCGCATCCACCGACACCACCGCCACCAGCATGCCGACGAAGGCATGGTCCTGATAGACCGGTACATGCGCCTCGAAGGCGGCGCCGCGCCCAGGCACGATGTAAGGCGGACTCCACGCCACCCGACCGGTGGAGCGCGCCAGCAGGAAGGCTGGCCACCACGGCGCCGCCTCGCCCGCCGCCACCCCCGACGGCTCGCCCAGGCTGGGCGGCACCGCCACCGCCAATTGACCATCGATGTCCCGCAGCAGCAGGCGCTCGAATTCCGGGTTGTTGGCGATCAGGGCGCGGGCGGAATTTTCCAAGATCTCCAGCGACAACGAACGGCGGCCCAGATCACCGGCCAGTTGGGCCAGTTTTTCCTCGTCCGAGGTCAAGTGGAAATGGATGTTCTGCTCGACCCACAAGATGTCCTTGATCAGGGTCAGCCGCTCTTCCTCCTGATCGCTGCGGTGCAGCAACCAAAGCAGAACGCCCAGCAGCATGACCACCAGCACCATGGCGATGGACGGCATGGCCTGAAAAGCGGGGCGGGAAGGCAGTCCGTTGGGCACGCGGGCTCCGGTTTCAGCAAGGAAATTCAAGGGAAAGTTGGCGGATCGCCGCCGTTTCATCCCTGCATGATGCTCATTTGACGGATATCCACAATAGCTCAGTGAACGAAAGTTTCTGACAATCCGCCGGATAAAGCTTACCAAAACTTCTCGGGAGGAGAATCCCCATGAAATTCCGTACCCTGCTTGGCTGTCTGGTCGCCGGTGTCGTCGCCTCGGGCAGCGCCCTGGCCGCCGATCCCATCGTCATCAAGTTCAGCCACGTGGTGGCGCCGGACACGCCCAAGGGCAAGGCCGCCGAGATGTTCAAGAAGCTGGCCGAAGAGCGCACCAAGGGTGCGGTCAAGGTCGAGGTTTATCCCAACAGCCAGCTTTACAAGGACAAGGAAGAGATGGAAGCCCTGCAGCTGGGCGCCGTCCAGATGCTGGCCCCCTCGCTCGCCAAGTTCGGCCCGCTGGGCGTCAAGGAATTCGAGGTTTTCGACCTGCCCTATATCTTCCCGTCGAAGGAAGTGCTGCGCGCCGTCACCGATGGTCCCGTCGGCCAGGGCCTGTTGAAGAAGCTGGAAACCAAGGGCATCCGCGGTCTGGCTTATTGGGATAACGGCTTCAAGGTTTTGTCCGCCAACAAGCCGATCAAGACCCCTGCCGACCTGAAGGGCGTCAAGCTGCGCATTCAGTCGTCCAAGGTTCTCGACGCGCAGATGCGCGCCCTGGCCGCCCTGCCGCAATCCATGGCCTTCTCGGAAGTCTATCAGGCTCTGCAGACCGGCGTCGTCGACGGCACCGAAAATCCGCCCAGCAACATGTACACCCAGAAGATGCACGAAGTGCAGAAGCACGCCACCGTCACCAATCATGGCTATCTGGGCTATGCGGTGATCGTGAACAAGAAGTTCTGGGACGGCCTGCCGACCGACACTCGCGCCGTGCTTGAAGGCGCCATGAACGAAGCCTCGCGTTTCGCCAATGCCATCGCCCAGCAGGAAAACGACGACGCCCTGGCCGCCATGAAGGCCTCGGGCAAGACCGAGTTCTATCAGCCGACCAAGGAAGAACTGGAAGCCTGGCGCAAGGCCCTGCTGCCGGTTCATGCCGAGATGGAAGGCCGCGTCGGCAAGGACATCATCCAGGCCGTCTATGCCGAAGCCGCCAAGCTGGGCTTCAAGAACTGATCATCTAAGTAACAGGGGGGAGCCTTGGGGAAGGCGCCCCCCTTCTTTTGTGCGGAGCAAGCATGTTCAACAAAGCCCTAGATCACCTTGAGGAGGTCTTGATCGCCTTCCTCATGGCCGCGGCGACCACCATCATCTTCGCCGCGGTGATGCACCGATACGCCTCGGGCGTGTCCTTCCTGTACGATTTCGTCGGTCGCTGGAACTTCGCCTGGGCGCAGGAATTGTGCATCATCATGTTCGTGTGGATGGCCAAGTTCGGCGCCGCCTATGGTGTGCGCACCGGCATTCACGTGGGCGTGGACGTGGTGATCAACCGGCTCGACGCCCGCATGCGCGGCAAGTTCATCGTTTTCGGCCTGCTCGCCGGGGCCTTGTTCACCGGCACCGTCGCCACCTTGGGCGGTACCTTCGTCTGGGAAAACGGCGCCCATTACAGCATCTTCAATTTCTTCGGCATCGCCCCCGAGGACATGTATGAAGGTCCGACCACCCCGGATCTGGAATGGCCGACCTGGATCGTCTATTCCGCCATTCCGCTGGGCTCGGCCCTGATGTGCTTCCGCTTCGTCCAGGTCTGCGTTTCCTTCCTGAAGACCGGTGAATTGCCGCACCACGACCACGGCCACGTGGAAGGGCTGGAAGAGGACACCACCGACGAACAGCGCGCGGCGCAGGATATCAACTGGTTCGAGATGGACGACGGCCTGCATCCCAAGGACATCGCCCACCATGAAGGCGAGAAGAAGGAGAAGGGCGAATGAGCGCCTTGGTAATTTTCGGGCTGTTGCTGGTCCTGATGCTGACCGGCATGCCCATCTCCATCTCGCTGGGTCTGACCGTTCTGACCTTCCTGTTCACCATGACCAACGTGCCGATCGAATCGGTGGCGCTGAAGCTGTTCACCGGTATCGAGAAGTTCGAGATCATGGCGATCCCGTTCTTCATCCTGGCCGGTAACTTCCTGACCCACGGGGGCGTGGCGCGACGAATGATCGCCTTCGCCACCTCCATGGTCGGCCACTGGCATGGTGGTCTGGGTCTGGCCGGCGTCATCGCCTGCGCCTTGTTCGCCGCCGTCTCCGGCTCGTCGCCGGCCACCGTCGTCGCCATCGGCTCGGTCATTCTGCCGGCCATGATCAAGCAGGGCTTCCCCCGTTCGTTCGGCGCCGGCGTCATCACCACCTCGGGCGCGCTGGGCATCCTGATCCCGCCGTCCATCGTCATGGTCATGTACGCGGTCGCCACCAATTCGTCGGTGGGCGCCCTGTTCATGGCCGGCGTCGTTCCCGGCCTGATGCTGGCCACCCTTTTGGGCGTGGTCACTTGGTACCGCGCCTGGAAGAACGGCTATCCCCGTCTGCCCAAGGCCGGCTGGGGCGAGCGTCTGCGTACCTTCAAGGACGCCTCGTGGGGGCTGATGCTGATCGTCGTCGTCATCGGCGGCATCTATTCCGGCATCTTCACCCCCACCGAAGCGGCGGCCATGAGCGCGGTCTACGCCTTCTTCGTCGCCGTGTTCGTCTATAAGGACATGCCGCTTCGCGGCGTGCCCAAGATCCTGCTGTCGTCGGCGTCCATGTCGGCCATGCTGCTGTACATCATCACCAACGCCGTGCTGTTTTCCTTCGTCCTCGCCAACGAGAACATCCCCCAAGCCATCGCCGATTGGATCGTCGGCAAGGAATTGGGCATCATCGCCTTCCTGCTGGTCACCAACGTGCTGTTGCTGGCCGCCGGCAATTTCATGGAACCGTCGTCCATCGTCCTGATCATGGCCCCCATCCTGTTCCCGGTGGCGATGAAGCTGGGCATCGACCCCATCCATTTCGGCATCCTGATCGTCGTCAACATGGAGGTCGGCATGTGCCACCCGCCGGTGGGCCTCAACCTCTACGTCGCCTCGGGCATCACCAAGATGGGTATCTCCGAGTTGACCGTGGCGGTCATGCCATGGCTGCTGGCCATGCTGGGCTTCCTGATGCTGGTCACCTATGTGCCGGCGGTGTCCATCTGGCTGCCCAAGACCCTGGGCATGATGTAACCCAGTATTGCACTGCAATATTTACCGGGCCGGTTCCTTGGAACCGGCCCTTTTTCTTGCGCATTCAAGCGTGGTCTTACCAGTGACTTGCCTGAGCCCCGTACTCGGGTTACCGTATTCGAAAATAATTCTGAAAAATCGAACACGGAGGATTTCATGCGCAGGATCATTCCCGCCGCCCTTGTCGCGGTGTCGCTGTCCATCTCCCTGCCCGCTCGGGCCGAACAATTCGTCAATGTCCTGACCGGCGGCACCAGCGGCGTCTATTACCCGCTCGGCGTGGCGCTTTCCAACATCTACGGCAAAATCCCCGACGTGAAGGCGTCGGTGCAGGCGACCAAGGCGTCGGTGGAAAACCTGAACCTGCTCAGCCAGGGCCGGGGCGAAATCGGCTTCACCTTGGGCGATTCGCTGTCGCAGGCCTGGGACGGCAACGAGGAAGTGGGCTTCAAGGCCAAGCAGGACAAGTTGCGGTCCATCGCCGGCATCTATCCCAATTACATCCAGATCGTCGCCGCCGCCGATTCCGGCATCAAGACCTTGGCCGATCTCAAGGGCAAGAAGATCTCGGTAGGGGCACCGAAATCGGGGACCGAGCTGAATGCGCGGGCCATCTTCGCCGCCGCCGGCATGACCTATAAGGATTTCGCCCGGGTCGAGTACCTGCCGTTCGGCGAATCGGTCGATCTGATGAAAAACCGCCAGATCGACGCCACCTTGCAATCCGCCGGTCTGGGCGTCGCCTCCATCCGCGACCTGTCCAATTCGGTGCCCATCGTCATCGTCCCCATCCCGATGGAAACCATCGCCAAGGTCGGCGACCCGGCCTATATCGCCGCCACCATCCCCGCCGGCACCTATGGCGGACAGACCGCCGACGTGCCCACCGCCGCCGTGCAGAACTTCCTGGTCACCCATGCCGGCGTGTCCGATCAGTTGGCCTATGACATGACCAAGGGCCTGTTCGAGAACCTGGACCAGCTTCAGGCCGCCCATGCCGCCGCCAAGGCCATCGCCCTGACCGAAGCGGCGGTGAAAAGCCCGGTACCGCTGCATCCGGGCGCCGCCAAGTATTACCGCGAAAAAGGCTTGCTGAAGTAGGCCCGGACGGCGTCGGACCGGTGGTCCGGCGCCGCCATTCCCTTGACTTTTCGCGGGGTTCTTCATGACCGGCACCGCCATCACCGACGACCAGGGCGCCCATGGTTTCTTGCAGGGTAACGCCGCCCGCGCCGTGTTCATCGTCGGCATCGTCTTCTCGCTGTTCCAGATTTGGACGGCGACCTTCACCCCCTTGTCGACCCAGGTGGTGCGCTCGGTCCATGTGGGCTTTTTGCTGCTGACCAGCTTTTTGCTGTTCGGCCTGCGCAAGTCCCATGCCCGCGACCACATCCCCTGGTACGACTGGATCTTGGCGGCGACGAGCTTTGCCCTGGGCCTGTACCATTGGGTGTTCGAGGAAGATCTGATCGTGCGCTCGGGCGACCCCACCACCGCCGATCTGGTGGTCGGCGTGGTGGTCATCGCCCTGGTGTTCGAGGCGGCGCGGCGGATCATGGGCTTGGCCCTGCCGATCATGTGCGGGGTATTCATCCCCTATGCCCTGTTGGGGCCATTGCTGCCGGGGCCGCTGGCCCATCGCGGTTTCGGCTTCGACCAGTTGATCGACCAGTTATTCCTGGGGCCGGAAGGCATCTACGGCACCCCCACCTTCGTTTCCGCCACCTATATCTTCCTGTTCATCCTGTTCGGCTCGTTCCTGGAACATGCCGGCATGATCCGACTGTTCAACGACGTGTCGCTGGGACTGGTGGGCTGGGCCAAGGGCGGTCCGGCCAAGGTCAGCGTCATCTCGTCGGGGTTCATGGGCACCATCAACGGCTCGGGCGTCGCCAACGTGCTGACCACCGGCCAGTTCACCATTCCGCTGATGACCAAGTTCGGCTATCGCCCGGCCTTCGCCGGCGCGGTCGAGGCCACCGCCTCCATGGGCGGGCAGATCATGCCGCCGGTGATGGGCGCCGTCGCCTTCATCATGGCCGAGACCATCGGCGTGCCTTATGCCGAGATCGCCTTGGCCGCCATCATCCCCGCCGTTCTTTATTATGCCAGCGCCTTTTGGATGGTGCACCTGGAAGCGGGCAAGCAAGGCCTGCTGGGCCTGTCCAAGGCCGAATGCCCCAGCGCCTTGAAGGCGGTGCGCGAGGGCTGGTATCTGTTCCTGCCGTTGATCGCCCTGGTGACCTTGCTGTTTTCCGGCTACACGCCGTTATTCGCCGGTGTCATCGGCCTGGGCTGCACGGCCTTGCTGATCATCGGCCATGCGCTTGCCGGCTCGATCCCCACCGGGCTGTTGCGCTGGGTGTTCTGGCTGGGCCTGGCCTTGAGCGCCGCCGCCTTGAACAAGGCCGGCTTCAGGGCCGAGATTCTGATTTCCATCCTGGTGCTGGGGTTGGCCCTGCCCTGCCTGTTCTTCGTCAAGGGCCGCGCCGTGCTGGGGACCATCATGGGCTCGCTGGCCGACGGCGCCCGCAATGCTGTCGGCGTCGGTGTCGCCTGTGCCCTGGTCGGCGTGCTGATCGGCGTCACCACCTTGACCGGCATCGCGTCGAGCTTCGCCGGCGCCATCGTCGCCCTGGCCGACGGCAATCTGTTCCTGGCCCTGGTGCTGACCATGATCGCCTGCATCATCCTGGGCACCGGCCTGCCGACCATTCCCAATTACATCATCACCGCCTCCATCGCCGCGCCCGCTTTGCTGCAAATGGGGGTGCCGCTGATCGTCTCGCACATGTTCGTGTTCTATTTCGGCATCATGGCCGATCTGACCCCGCCGGTGGCCCTGGCGGCCTTGGCCGCCAGTTCCATCGCCCGGGCCGGTCACATGGAAATCGGCTGGCTGGCCACCCGCATCGCCGCCGCCGGCTATGTGGTGCCGTTCATGGCCGTCTATGAACCGGCGCTGATGCTGCAAGGCGATCCCTCGGTTTTGCTGGTGGCCTATATGGTGTTCAAGGCCTTGGTCGGTATCGCCCTGTGGGGCGGGGCGGCCATCGGCCATTTCCTCACCGATCTGAACTGGCCTGAACGCCTGTGGGCAACGCTGGGTGCTGGCCTGCTGGTGGCCGCCCTGCCCATCACCGACGAATTGGGCTTCGCCGTCTCCGCTGCTTTCGTGGTGTGGCAATGGCGCAAAAGCCGCAAGGCGGTGGTGACGGCGTGATCGGATTGTGCCTGATGCTGGCGGCGGGGGTGAACATTGTGCGGTTGGACCTGCCCGACGGGCGCTTCGGTCTGCGCTGGGTCCATTCCATCGAAAAGGTGGAATGGCAGGAAGACTGGCGGGCCGATGGCACCGGCCTGAGCCTGACCGAGGCCCGCATCAAGGGCAGCGGCGCCGGCATGGAGCCGCCCGAGGGCGCCCGTTTGCGCGACGGCTGGTATGAATGGCGGCCCGGCGTGCCCCCCCTGCCCCGGCTGATCCTGGGCCGATCGGACGCGGTGGCCGACCATATCCTGTGCATCGGGGGCGACTGTCGGCCCTTATGGGCGTACATTGCCGGCACCGACCCGGTCACCTTGGAACCCTGCCATGCACCTTAGTACCGTTGCCGTCGCCCTGTTGCTTGCCCTGCCGGTTCAAGCGGCGGAACCACCCGCCCCCACCGCACCGTTGGAACGCGACCATCCACTGGTCGGCAGGATATGGCAGCCGGCCAGCAAGGCCTTCATCACCGCCGACGCACTGGCGGCACAGGCGGCAGCGGCGGACATGGTGCTGCTGGGGGAAACCCACGACAATGCCGACCACCACGCCTTACAGGCCTGGATGGTGGGGCGGTTGATGGTGCCATCCTCGCCCAAACCGCTGGTCGCCTTCGAGATGCTCGACCGCAGTCAAGGCCCTGCGCTAGAGGCCCATCTGGCAGCCCACCCCAAGGATGCCGACGGCTTGGGGCCTGCCGTCGGCTGGGACAAATCGGGCTGGCCCGACTGGGCACTTTATCGCCCCATCGCAAAGGCGGCGCTGGAAGAAGGTGCCGCCGTGGCAACGGCCAATCTATCCAAGGACGACAGCCGTGCCATCGCCAAGGGCGACATCCCCACCCCCTGGCGCGACAAGCTGGGCCTGGAAACACCGCAAGATCCCGGCCAGCGCCAAGCCATGGAGGCCGACATCCAGGCCGGCCATTGTAACATGTTGCCCGAGCGTGCATTGCCAGCCATGGTCCGGGTCCAACGCGCCCGTGATGCCGCCATGGCCTGGACCATGGCCCAAGCGCCACGCGCCGTGCTGATCGCCGGAGCCGGGCACGTGCGGAACGATCGGGCGGTGCCAGTGCATCTGGCGAGCATGGCCAAAGGGAAGCAAGTGCTGGCGCTGGCCTTCCTGGAGGTCCAGCCCGGCAAAACCGAACCGGCGCAATACGCGGAAGTCTATGACACCGACCATCTGCCGTTCGATGCGGTGTGGTTCACGCCCAAGGCCGAACGCACCGACCAGTGCGAAGCGTTCAAGCGGCATCTGGACAAGAAAAAGGACTGATTAAAGCCCCTTTTCGAAGTCCACCGGCGAACGCAGATAAGCGTTGAAGACGTCGGGCAGGCGCCGCTTCAGGTCTTCCAGCGGATCGGCCAGATCCAGCGGCGTGCGCGCCACCTTCTCGCAGAACATCTTGATCAGCTTCTTGTTGCCGGGCGGGCCGAAGATTTCAGAGAAGATCTGTTCGCCCAGACGCTCCTGCGCCACCCCCAGGAAAATGGGAATCTGGTGGAACTGCAAATAGGTGACGATCTGGGTGATGGTATCGCCGGAAATCAGATGCAGCCACTCGGCCATCTGCTCCAGATCCTTGGCGTTCTGGATTTCCATGGCTTCCAGGCGGTCGCAATCGACGCACATTTCCCAGAAATTCTCGCCCATCTTCTCGTAGACGGCACCATGCAGGAATTCGTAGCGATCCTTGCCCAGGAAGGCCACGCCCTTGGCCGCCAGCGGTTGGGTATCCAGCATTTCGCGCATCATGGAATCCGACATGATCTTGCGCGCCTGGTCCATGGAATGGCGACCGATATCGGCCAAGGCGGCGATGCCGTCAGGAGTCCGCAACGAGGTGACGCCACGACCCAATTCGTTGATCAGCTTGACCGGCAATTCAGCGAAATAGGGGATCAGCGGGACCTGCCAGTCGAAATCCAGATGGTCCTTGATGGCCACATAGAATCTGTCGCCCTGGGTCGGGCTGGGCTTGGGAACCTCGGAATCGCTCCACTTGCCGCCAACCAGTTCCTTCAGCTTGTCCAGCAGGCCTTTTTGGACGGGATTGACGGGCACCTTGTGCACCGCGCCGGTGTTCGAACCCCAGCGCTTATCGGAATAGGCCTTGGTGCCTGAACGCACCACCATGCCGACGATCTGATCAAGCGAACGACCGCAGCGCAACGGCACGTCATCGGTGCTGACCGGGTTGCCGGCGATGTCGACCAGGAATTCCTGAAACTTTTCCCGCCGGGTGCGCACCAATTGCAGGCAGGCGCTCAACAGGTCGGGGGTGCTCATGATCGTGCCATAGGGGTCGTCATAGGCGGCGAAGGCCGGCACCATCTCCAGCAAACGGGCCATGACCGGCCCCTTGATGGTACGGATGATGTCCTTGCGCTGCTCAGCATCCTTGTCCACCGGCTTGCTCGCCGCTGGCTTGCCCTTGTCCGCCATGCCCGTCCCAGTTCCCCTGCATTCCTTCCGGAATGATTATTCGCTTAAAGTGGTCGCCGGCAATTGGTTCATCTTGGCCAGCAGATATTCCAGATCGTCGTTTTCAAAATCGACACCCAAATCGCCGTATTGGGTCAGGATACGTTCGATCATGCGGCGTGAAAAGCGTTCCCGATCATTGGGACCACCGTCATATTCCATTTCATAGGATACGTCGATGGCGGCACGCATGGCGGCATAAAACGCCTTGGGCAGACCGGCTTTGTCGAACAGTGCCTCGAAGCCGCGCTTACCGGCATCGTGGATCAGGGTGCGGGCGTTTTCCAGCTTGATGCGGGCCAGCTTGGCCATGGCCGCTTCAAAGAAGGTCATGTCACCCATGCACACCGCACGCAGAATGATGGAGGGCGTCAGGCGGGCATTGCGATACAGGTGATCGACCAGCTTGAGCACGTCGGTATCGGCATCGGCCAATCCCAGCACTGCCAGTTCACGCGCCTGCAACATCAGATTGGTGGCGGTTTCCGGCGACATGTCGGGCCGGGCCATCAATGCCTGACGCAGGTTTTCCGACACCCGGGTCATCAGCCGCTCGGCCACCGTCACCGGCAGGGTACGGCGCGACACCAAGGGACCACCCACCGCGTCGGATTGGGCGAATTCGTCGACCACGCGCTGCAACGTCGCCTCGGCGATTTCCGCACCGTCATTGCCGACCAAGGTGGCGACGACGCTTTCGTTGTGGGTGTCGACCAGGGCATCGGCCAATCCCGCCGACACATGGGCGCGCTTGGCCACCGCCACCTGCTTTTCGGCACCCTGGCTTTTGACGATTTCGATCAAATCTTCGTCGGTCAGCACCTCGGAAAACTGCAGCATGGGCAGCGACACAGATTCCACGTCGCGGGCCAGACTGGCGGCGATGTCGTGGGGAACGGTGGGATTTTCCTTGAGCTGGCGGGCCAGCGCCTCCCGCACGCGCACCTCGGCGTCCTTGGCCATCAGGCGGAAGATGTCCTCCGCCAGCTTGCGCTGGGTCTGGCTCAACCCCTGGTGCTGCCCGGCGATCTTGTCGGCGATCTCGGCACGGATGTCGGCCGAAGGATTGGCCAGCAGCCGGGCGACGTCTTCCTCTCTTAGCTTTTCTTCCACTGCCGTCTTCTTCCGCTTTCTTGGCCTGCGCCGATACCCTTGCTTATAATATACATTGGTTACCGACCACTGAACAGCTATGCGCAGACCTGATCCAACCAAGCGCCGAACATGGCCGGCCCGATCCTTTGCATGGCCGCCCCTTCCGTCTGGGCGGCGGCGCGCAAACCGGTGACGGACACGCCATCGGTGGCCGCGATTTCCCCCACATGCCCCACATACCAACGTTCCAGCCCCATGGTCGAGGCCTCCACATGGAACTGCAAGGCCAGCCCGCATTGACCGACGGCAAAGGCCTGGTTGAGCGTCTGCGGTGTCGAGGCCAGACGCACCGCCCCATGGGGCAGATCGAAGGTGTCACCATGCCAGTGCAGCACCGGCGCCGTGCCCAACTGGGACAAGGGCGAGGTGGCGGCCTCGGGCGTCAGCGACAGGGAAGACCAGCCGATTTCCTTGCCGTTGGGATTGGCGAAAACTCGCGCCCCCAGGGCCGCGGCCATGATCTGCGCCCCTAGACACAGACCCAAAGTCGGGCGGTCGGCGTCGAGACGACGACGGACCATCTCGATTTCCGTGGTGAGGAAGGGAAACGCGCCATGATCGTAAACACCGATGGGACCGCCCAGCACCACCAGCAGATCGCCGGCCAGCGGGTCGACGTCATCCAGACCGCCCAAGGGGGCATCAATCACCTGAATTTGGAAGCCGCGCTGGCGCAGCACCGGCTCCAGCAGATCCAAATCCTCGAAGGCGACGTGACGAATGGCAATACAGGTCTTCATGGCCCCTCGGTCCAAGCAAGCCGTATTGAACCATGATCACAGCCGTCCCGCCACGCGTTTTTACGCACACAGAACACGTAAAAGTATTACCATTTACAGACCGAGATAAGCTTGTTTGATCCGTTCATCGGCCAACAGGGCGTGGCCCTGATCGGTCATCACCACCGATCCGGTTTCCAGCACATAGCCGCGATCGGCCAGGGTCAGCGCGGCATGGGCGTTTTGCTCGACCAGGAAAATGGTGACACCGTCGCCGCGCAAGCTCTGCACCACGTCGAAAATTTCCGCCACCAGCAAGGGCGCCAACCCCATGCTGGGCTCGTCCAGCAGCAGCAGGCGCGGGCGGCTCATCAGGGCGCGGGCGATGGCCAGCATCTGCTGTTGCCCGCCCGACAGCGTGCCGGCGGGCAATTCCCGTTTCTTGAACAAAACCGGGAACAGCGTGTACATGCGCTCGAGATCGTCGGCCACCTGCCGACCCTGACGCAGATAGGCGCCCAGGCGCAGATTGTCCTCGACGCTCATGGGGCCGAACACCTGGCGCCCTTCCGGCACCTGGGCGATGCCCAAGGCCACCCGTTTTTCCGGCGAGGCCCGGGTGATGTCGGCACCGTCGAAGCGGATGGAGCCGCCGCTGATCGGCTGCACCCCGGACAGGCAACGCAACAGCGTGGTCTTGCCGGCGCCGTTGGCGCCGACCAGGGCGACCAGTTCACCTTGCTCCACCGTCACCGAGATATCGTCCAACGCCTGGATGCGCCCGTAATGGCTGGTCAGGCCGCAGATTTCCAACAGCATCAGGCATGGGCTCCCAGATAGGCGGCGATGACGTCGGCATTGGCGCGCACCTGGGCGGGCGTGCCCTCGGCCAGTTTGCGACCGTAATCCAGCGCCAGGATATGGTCGGAAATGCCCATCACCATCTTCATGTCGTGTTCGACCAGCACCACGGTGATGCCTTGGCCGGCCACCTTCTTGATCACCTCGTCGATCTCGCGGCTTTCGGTCGCGTTCAGCCCCGCCGCCGGTTCGTCCAGCAGCAGAAGCTTGGGCCGTGCCGCCAGAGCGCGGGCGATCTCCAGCCGCTTCAAGGCGCCATAGGGCATGGCCGAAGCCTCGGCCTCGGCATAGTGAGCAAGACCGACGAAGTCGAGCAGGCGCAGACATTCCTCCCGACAGGCGCGATCGCCGCGAACCATGGACGGCAGCCGCAACAAGGACAGCCAAAAGCGGCGATCCACATGCAGATGGGCGCCGACCATGACGTTTTCCACCGCACTCATGTTGAAGAAGATTTGCAGGTTCTGGAAGGTGCGGCTCATGCCCAGGCGGGCCAATTGGCTGGGACTTTTGCCGGCGATGTCGGTGCCGTCCAGCGTGATGCGCCCGGCGCTCGGGGTGTAGATGCCGGTGATCAGGTTGAACAATGTGGTCTTGCCGGCGCCGTTGGGGCCGATGATGGAATGGATGGTGCCGGCCTCGACGGAGAAGGACAGATCCTGCACCGCATGCACACCGCCGAATTCCTTGGACAGGCCGTCCACCGCCAGCAGGCTCATGACCGTCCCCCCATGCGCTTCCTGATCAGCAGGATCAGGCTGGGCAGCAAGCCCTTGGGCAGGAAGATCATGGTGCCCATCATGATGGCGCCGAAGATCATCGCCTCGTAATCGTCGAAGGCGGTCAGCATCTGCGGCAGCAAGGTCAGGATGAAGGCGCCGAGGACCGAGCCGAAGATGGAGGCCATGCCGCCCAGCACCACCATGGTCACCAATTCGATGGAGCGGTGGAAACTGGCGATGTCCGGGGTGATGAAACCGTTCTTGTGGGCAAACAGCGAACCGACGACGGACGCGAACACCGCCGAGACCACGAACATCAGCACCTTATAATGACTGGTATCGACGCCGACCACCTGGGCGCCGATCTCGGCCCCGTGACCGGCGCGCAGCGCCCGGCCCACCGGCGACTGCACCAGATTGAGCGACAGCCACACCGCCAGCAGCAGCAAAGCGGCACTCAGCCAGTACCATTGCCGGTCGGTACTCAGCGCCAGCCCGGCCACCGCCAGCGGATCGACGCCCATGCCGTCGGGGCCGCCGGTCCACTGGGCCTCGGTCTTCAGGACGATGTAGATGATCATGCCGATACCCAAGGTGGCCATGGCCAGGTAATGGCCTTTCAAACGCAGGATGGGGCGGGCGATGACAAAGGCCATCAGCCCGACCAGGGTGGCCGAGGCAACCATGGCGGCCAAAGGCGGCACCCCCCACCGGCTGGTGGCAATGGCGCTGCCATAGGCCCCCAGGGCGAAAAAGGCGCCGTGGCCCAGACTGATCTGACCGCCATAACCGATCAACAGATTAAGGCCGACACAGATGATGGCGTTGAACAGCGCCCCCACCGCCACGTCGTAATAATAGGCGTTGGCGAAACCCAGGGGGGCCAGAGCCAGAACCGCCGACAGCAGCGCCATGCCGCCGACACGGGCGGTCAGCAGGGAAGACTTTGTCATGCTCATACCCGATCGACGCCCTTCTTGCCGAACAGCCCGTTGGGCATGAAGAACAGCACGAACAAGATGATGACGAAGGCGATGGCGTCCTTATAGGCCGACGACACATAACCGGCGCCCAAGGCCTCGGCGATGCCGACGATCAGACCGCCGACCACCGCCCCCATGCCGTTGCCCAAACCACCCAGCACCGCCGCAGAAAACCCCTTCAGTCCCAGCATGATGCCGGCTTCGTAATTGGTGAAGGCGATGGGGGTGACGACGATGCCGCCCACCGCGCCTAGCAGCGCCGACAGGGCGAAACTGACCAGCAGCACCTTTTTCACGCCGATACCCATCAACTGCGCCGCCAGCCGGTTGAACGAGGTGGCCAGCATGGCCTTGCCGAAAAGCGTGTGGTTGAAGAACCACCACAGGGCGGCGATGGCGGCCATGGACACGCCGAAGACCCACAGGCTTTGCGGCATCAGGGTGGCGCCCAGGATGCGGATGGGGGTCTCGCCGGAAAACGGGGCGAGGGCATGGAATTCCTTGTCCCACACCACCTGGGCGGCACCGCGCAGAAAGATCGAGGCGCCGATGGTGATGATGATGATGGTGACCACGTCGGCATTGCGCGCCGGCTCGATGGCGAATTTTTCCAAGGCCACGCCCACCAGCATGGTCAAGGCCATGGCCGCCAGAATGGCCGCCGGCAGCGGCACGCCGGCGGCGGTCAGGGTGGCGGTGGCCATGCCGCCGATCATGATGAATTCGCCCTGGGCGAAATTGATCACGTGACTGGCGTTGTAGATGATGGCGAAACCCAAGCCGGCCAAGGCATAGATGGCCCCCGAGGTCAGTCCGGCAAACAGATATTGCAGCAGTTCCGCCATGAAACATCCCTTGAACAAGAAGGCAAAAAACGGCGCCCGCGCCGGCGGGCGCCGTCATTCAACCTTTAATCGACCATCTTCCAGTCGCCTTTGACGATTTCCACCATGTGGAAGGCCGACAGGTTCAGACCCATGTGGTCGGTGGCCGACATGGAAACGATGCCGCCGGTACCCACATAGCCCGAGGTCTTCTCGATCTCGTCGCGGACCTTGGCCTTGTCGCTGGTGCCGGCGCGCTGAATCGCCGCCAAGGCGATCTGCAAACCGTCATAGGCATGACCGGCGAAGGTCGAGACTTCCGACTTGAACGCCGCCTCGTAATCCTTCTTGAAGGCGGTGACCACCGGCTTTTGCGGGTCGGTGGCGGCCAACTGCTCGGCGATGACCAGACCGGCGGCGGGCAGACGCACGCCTTCCGAGGCATCGCCGGCCAGACGGATGAAGTCCTTGGAGGCGACACCATGGGACTGGTACAGCGGCTGGGTGATGCCCAATTGCTTGTAGTTCTTGGTGACGATGGCCGGGCCCTGGCCGAAGCCGAAATTGAAGATGGCCTGGACACCGGCGGTGTTCTTGATCTTGGTCAGCTGGGCGGTGACGTCGGGGTCCTTGGGCGAATAGACCTCGTCGGCGACGATCTCGATGCCGTATTGGGGGGCGACCAGCAGCGACTGGTCATGGCCCGACTTGCCGAAGCCGGCATTTTCCGAAATCAGCGCCACCTTGGTCAGGCCGCGCTTCTTCATGTCCGAGAACACCTTCTCAGCCGCCATACGGTCGGTGTGCGGGGTCTTGAACACCCATTTCTTCACCGGGTCGACGATGTCGATGCCGCCGGCCAAGGAAATGAACGGAACCCCGGCCGGGTCGGCGATCTTGATCGCCGCCATGGAGGTGCCGGTGGTGGTGCCGCCGATCAGGATGTCGACGTTGTCGCTTTGGATCAGGCGCTTGGCGAAGGTCGCCGCCTTGTCCGGGGCGCCGCCGTCGTCATAGACGGTCAGTTCGATCTTGCGGCCCTGGACGCCGCCTTGCTTGTTCAGCCGGTCCACATACATTTCCAGGGTCTTCTTTTCCGGCTCGCCCAGAAACGACGCCGGGCCGGTCACCGACAGGAACGCACCGATCTTCACCGGATCGGCGGCCTGGGCGGTCCAGGATACGGCCAAGGCGCAGCCGGCAACAGCCAGACTCGCCAGAGTCTTCAATCCACGCATCTTTTTTCCTCCCTGTGGTCGATTATGACCATCATGTTTCCACTTTATCCGGCGACATCGGAAAATTTCGTAACGCAAGTGCGAAAGAAAAAATCCTGGCAATCAGCGGAGTAACGGACATCTTTGATTTTTATCGCATCTGATATGATGCTTTTTTAGAATATTTCCGAAGCATATTGTATCGGTTCCAGCCTGTCAACGGCACTGCGCCGACCGTGGTTATGAATAAAGAAACTTGTTACATGATGCAGAATATTGAATCGACTCTAATTTTGCAATGCTGCGGACCCGCGTGAAAAACTTCGGTTGCGCCGCCAAGCCGCTTGGCTAGGATGGGCGCACGCAGCCACACCGGTGACACTCAAGGCATGAGCGCCAAATCCCGCCTGGATGACATGGTCCAAGCCACCCTGGAACAGCTTCGCCCCAAGGCGAAATCGCTGATCGTCACCGTTTACGGCGATGCCATCCTGCCCCATGGCGGTTCCGCCTGGCTGGGCAGCCTGATCCGGCTGGTCGAACCCTTCGGTCTCAATGAACGCATTGTCCGCACCTCGGTGTTCCGGCTGTCCAAGGAAGACTGGCTGACCTCGTCCCATGTGGGTCGGCGCAGTTATTACAGTCTGACCGAGACCGGACGGCGGCGGTTCGAGGCGGCGCATCGGCGCATCTATTCCTATGCCCGGCGGCCGTGGGACAAGCAATGGACCATGGTCTTCACCAATCTGACCGGCACCGAGGGCGAGCGGCGCGAAGCGTTGCGCCGTGATCTCGGTTGGCTGGGGTTCGGTCAGTTGTCGCCCGGTGTCATGCTCCATCCCGATCCCGATCAGGCGGCGGTGCGTCAGGCCCTGATCGACGCCGAGGCGGGCGAGCAGGCGGTGGTCATGCGCGCTTCCGCCGAAAGCTGGGTGGCGCCCGAGGCGCTGCGCGACGTCATCCGCACCTGCTGGGACCAGGACCGACTGGCTCACGACTATCTGGGTTTCCTCGACATTTTCCGGCCCTTGTGGCGGGCCTTGGACGGGTTGAGCGAGCCCGACCCGGAAACCTGCTTCCTGGTGCGATCCTTGCTGATCCACGGCTATCGCCGGGCGCTGCTGCGCGACCCCATGCTGCCGGACGAATTGCTGGCCCCCGACTGGCCGGGGGCGGCGGCGCGGCTGTTGTGCCGCAACCTGTACCGGCTGGTCCAGGCCCCGGCGGAACGCCATCTGATGAGCGTGCTGGAAACCGCCGAAGGTCCGCTGCCCGAGGCCAATCCTGCCTTTTTCGCCCGTTTCGGCGGTCTGGCCTTGCCCGACGCTGCCGCCTGATCGATAGTTTCCCGGCCAGTTGTAGGCCAGGGGAACCATCATGCAGCGCGGACTTGCCTTCATCGCCGTTTCCATCGTGGCCGGGGCGGCTGCCCTGGGGGCCTGGGGCACCCATGGTCTGCGTCCGGCGGCACCGCCCGTCGTCGCCGCCATCGAGGCGCCGCCGCCGCGATCCGGCGACGTGGCGCCGCTGGCCTCGGTCAATCCAGGGCTCGATCCGGTCAAGCCCAGCCCTGGCGTGCTGACCTATCAACGCCTGATCACCAATGCCGAGAGCGACACGCCGGAAGCCTGTCTGGTGTTTTCCGCCCCGCTCGATCCCGCCATCGCCTATCAGGATTATTTGGCCATCCCGACCCAGCCGCGCCCCGGCCTGCGGGTGGATCAGGCGCGGCTGTGCGTGAGCGGCCTTGCCTTTGGCCGCGAACACGCCGTCACCGTCAAGGCGGGGTTGCCGGCTGGCGACGGCAGCAAGCTGGCCGCCGATACCAAGCTGTCGGTGAGTTTCGGCGACCGCCCGCCGCAGGTGGCTTTCGGCCCCGGCTTCATCCTGCCGCGCCACAGCGGCGACGGCCTGCCGGTGACCACCGTCAACGCGCCGCGGCTGGAGATGAAGCTGTACCGGGTGGGCGACCGCCTGCTCGCCCGCATGCGCCAGGATCTGGTGGACGAAAAAACCGTCTATCCCTATCAGGCCGGCGAGTACGCCGATGACGAAGGCCGGCTGGTGTGGTCGGGCGGCATGGACATCAAGGGCGAACGCAACGAAAGCACCATCAGCCTGTTCCCCCTGGCCCAGGCCATGGGCAAGCCCGAGCCGGGCGCCTATCTGCTGGTCGCCGCCTTGCCCAAGGTCGGCAAGGAAGACGTCAGTGACGAATATGATTACCGCCCCATCGCCGGCCAATGGGTGGTGCATTCCGATCTCGGCCTGACCTCGTTTCGCGGTGATGACGGCCTGACCGTGTCGGTGCGCTCCCTGGGCAGCGCCAAGGCCAAGCCGGGGGTGCGCCTGACCCTGATCGCCCGCAACAACGACGAGTTGGCCCAGGCGGTGACCGATGCCGAGGGCCGCGTCCATTTCGCCCCCGGCCTGCTGCGCGGCCAGGGCGGCATGGCCCCGGTGATGGTCATGGCCTATGACGGCGACGACTTCAATTTCCTCGATCTGCGCCGCCCCGATTTCGACCTGTCCGACCGTGGCGACCAGGGCCGCGACCCCGCCGGGCCGGTGGACGCCTTCCTCTATACCGAACGCGGTATCTATCGCCCCGGTGAAAGCATCGAGTTGGTGACCTTGCTGCGCGATCCCGATGTGCGCGCCATCGCCAATGCCGCCCCCATCCTGTCGGTGCTGCGTCCCGACGGACGCGAATATCGCCGTTTTACCGCCGCCGATCGCGGTGCCGGCTCGTATCACCTCACCATCCCCTTGCCGAAAAGCGCCAATCGCGGCCTGTGGCGCATCAACGCCCTGATGGACCCCAAGGGCGAGCCGGTGGGCACGGTGCAGATCGACGTGCAGGATTTCGTCCCCCAGCGTCTGGCGCTCGACATCGCCGCGCCGCCCGCGCTTTTGCGCCCCGGCCAGGACATCGCCTTGGATGTGGCCGGGCGTTTCCTCTATGGCGCCCCTGCCGCCCATCTGGGCGGCGAGGCCGAGCTGACGCTGGAAGCCGATCCCAATCCGTTCCCCCAACACAAGGGCTTCATTTGGGGGGTGGATGGCGGCAAATATGCCGGTGAGCGGGTGACCCTGAAGCTGGCCGACACCGATGAAGCCGGCAAGACCCGGGTGACCGGGGCGTTGCCTGCGCGCATGGACAGCCCGGTGCCGGTGCGGGCGGTGCTGAACGTCGCCCTGCGTGAGCCGGGCGGGCGCACCACCTCGGATCAGGTGATGGCGCCCGTGGCTCTGGCGCCGTTGGCCCTGGGTCTGCGCCCGCATTTCGACGGTGTGGCGCCGCAAAACCAGGACAGCGTCTTCGACCTGCTGGCAGTGGACGAAAACGGCAAGCCAGTGGCCGCCGATCAGGTGGAATATCGGCTGTTCCGCGATGTCTCCACCTGGCAATGGTATCGCGCCAATGGTGAATGGCGTTATCAGCGCGTCGCCAAGGAAAGCCAGATCGCCGGCGGCACTCTGACGGTGGGTGCCGACAAGCCGGCACAGGTGCGGCAGAATCTGAGCTGGGGCAGCTATCGCCTCGAGGTGCGCAAACAAGGCGTTCTCACCAGCAAGGCTTTTTATGTGGGCTGGTACGGCCAAGCCAGCGCCGACCGTCCCGACCGCCTGAAGGTGGGGGCCGACCGTCCCGGTTATGCGCCGGGCGACAAGGCGCGTGTGCGGGTGGAAACCGATCAGGGCGGCGAGGCCCTGCTGGTCATCGCCAATGAACGGGTCCAGCACGTGCAAAGCGTCACCCTGGCCCCTGGTGGTGGCGAGATCGCGGTGGAGATGAAGCCGGAATGGGGACCGGGCGCCTATGCCCTGGTCACCTTGTACCGCCCGCTGACCGACAAGGTCAGTCATGCCCCGGTGCGCGCCGTCGGCACCGTCTGGCTGGGTCTCGACCCGGCGCGGCGAACCTTGGCGGTGACGCTGGAGGCCCCCGACAAGATCATTCCGCGTCAGCGTCTGACCGTGCCGGTCAAGGTCTCGGGCGGCGACCAGGCGTTCGTCACCCTGGCGGCGGTGGATCAGGGCATCTTGCAACTGACCCGCTTCAAGACGCCGTCGCCCACCGGCCATTATCTGGTCCAGCGCCGTTTGGGCGTGGGCATGCGCGACGATTACGGTCGTCTGATCCGTGGCCTGCCCGGCCAGGGCGACGACCAGGGCGGCGATGCCATGGGCCGTGGTCTCGACGTGGTGCCGACGCGTACGGTGGCGCTGTTCTCCGGCGTGGTGCCGGTCAAGGACGGAATCGCCAGCATCGAGCTGGACATCCCCGATTTCCAGGGTGAATTGCGCCTGATGGCGGTGGCCTTCGACGGCACCAAGCTGGGCTCGACCGAGCGCCGGTTGACCGTGCGCGATCCGGTGGTGGCGGAAATGATCCTGCCGCGCTTCCTCGCCCCCGGCGACCGGGCCGCCGCCACCGTGCTGTTGCACAATCTGTCCGGGGCGGCGGGGGATTTCCGCCTGGATCTGACCAGCGATGGGCCGGTGCATCTGGTCGAACAGCGCACGGAAACGCTGGCGGCGGGGGAACGGCGCATCCTGTCCCTGCCCATCCGGGCGGATCAGCCGGGCATCGCCAATCTGGGCCTGATCGTCTCGGGCCCCGACAATTTCGCCGTCAGCCGCACCTGGCCCATCCAGGTGCGCCCGGCCCAGGCGCCGGTCAGCGTGCAGAATACCGTCTCGCTGGCCGCCGGAGCCCAGGAAAAGCTGGATGGGCAAATCCTCGACGCCTATCTGCCGGGCAGCGCCCAGGTGTCGCTCAGCCTGTCGCGCTGGCAGGGGCTGGATGTACCCGGCATGTTGCGCTGGCTCGACCGCTATCCCTATGGCTGCCTGGAACAGACCACCAGCCGCGCCTTGCCGCTGCTTTATTTCAACGATCTGGCCGCCATGGCCGGCACGGCCCAGGATGCCAACGCCGATGCCCGCATCCAGCAGGCGGTGGACCGGGTGCTGACCATGCAGGGGGTGGATGGTTCCTTCCGCATGTGGGGGCCGTGGGGCGACGATGCCAATGCGTGGTTGTCGGCTTTCGCCCTGGATTTCCTCGACCGTGCCGCCGCCAAGGGCTTCGACGTCCCCGAAGCGCCGCGCGCCCTGGGCCGGCGCTGGCTGGCGGCGGACGCCTTCACCGATTCACGCCCTGAGGTCAAGGCCTATGCCGCCTTCCTGCTGGCCCGCGCCGGCAAGGCCAACGCCAGTGATCTGCGTTATTTCTTCGACAGTGCTCCACCCAAGGGGGCCATGGCCTGGGCCCATCTGGGCGCGGCTTTGGATAGTGTGGGTGAACGCGCCCGCGCGGCCCTGGCCTTCGACCGGGCCCGCCAAGCCCTGAACAGCAATCCCAGCGGCTATAAACCACTGCCCTATGGCAGCTATGTACGCGACGTCTTCGCCGTCGCCGCCATCATGGCCGAGGCCGGACGATCGGCACAAATCCCCGATCTGCTGGCCATGGGCTTTCAGCAGAACGTTCAGGCCGAGCAGACCACCACCCAGGACAAGGCGTGGATTCTGATGGCTGCCGCCGCGCTCGGCAAGAATGCCGGTCAAGTGGCGGTGCAGGTGGACGGCAAGGCCGTGGGCAAGGGCGATCCGGTGGCCATGGCCCTGGATGTGGCCGCCCTGACCCGTGGGGTGAACCTCGACAATACCGGCACCGGCGCCATCTTCCGCACCCTGTCCATCGACGGTGTCCCGGCGCAGGAAGTACCGGCCCAGGAAAACGGTGTCGGCTTGTCCAAGCAGGTGTTCAGCCTGGACGGTCAGCCCGTGGATCTGGCCCAGGTCAAGCGCAACGACCGGCTGGTGGTGGTGCTGGAAATGAACGCCCACGGCAAGCGGGCCGGCGATTATGCCCTGCTCGACCTGTTGCCGGCGGGTCTCGAGGCGGAAGGGGTGATCAAGGCGGATCAGCCCGGCTATCCCTGGCTGAGCGGCATCACCGACCCCAGCATGCGCGAACTGGGCGACGACCGTTTCATCGCCGTGCAAACCCTGCCGCGTTATGTCCGTGGCCCCGATCAGCCGGAATGGGAACAGGGCAACCCGGTCCATACGGTCAAGCTGGCCTATGTGGTGCGTGCGGTGGGCTTGGGTGAATTCGCCATGCCGGCGGCACTGGCCGAGCACATGTACGCGCCGGGCATCACCGCCCGCACCGCCATGGGCCGGCTCGGCATCGTCGAATGACCCGCCGCCGCCTGCTGGCGGTGGGTGGGGTGCTGCTGGCCCTGGTCTTGGGGCTGGGATTGGCCGATCTGCTGTTGCCGCCGGATTTGACCCGGCTGCACCGGCAATCGGCGGTGGTCGAGGACAGCAGCGGCACTTTGCTGCGCCCCTTCGCCCTGGCCGACGGCACCTGGCGGCTGGACAGCGACCCGGCGCGGATCGCCCCGCTTTATCTGGCCATGCTGCGCGAGATGGAGGATGGCCGTTTCGGCTGGCATCCCGGCATCGACCCGCTGGCCCTGACCCGTGCCGCCTTCCAGGCGGTGAGCCAAGGCCGGGTGGTGTCGGGCGGCTCGACCTTAAGCATGCAATTGGCCCGACTGCTTGACCCCAAGCCGCGCACTATGGCGGCCAAGCTGACCGAGATGGCCCGCGCTGTGCAATTGCAGATGCGCCTGGGGACAGCCGGGGTGCTGCGCGCCTATGTCACCTTGGCCCCGTTCGGTGGGCGGGTGGAAGGGGTCAGGGCCGCGTCGCTGGCCTGGTTCGGGATCGAGCCGGCCCATCTCGGCCCGGCCCAGGCGGCGTTGTTGGCGGCCTTGCCGCAATCGCCGGAACGCCTGCGCCCCGACCGTCATCCGCAGGCGGCGAAAGCGGCGCGCGACCGCGTGCTGGATCGCGCGGTGGGGGCCGGCTTGCTGTCCGCCGACGTGGCCCAGGCGGCCAAGGCCGAGGCCTTGCCCACCTTCCAGCGCGACCTGCCGATGTTGGCGCCGCATCTGGCCGAACGTCTGACCGCCGAGGGTGACAAGCGGATCAGGACCACGATCGACGGCAATTTGCAGCGGGTGGTCGAGGGACTGGCCCGCGCCCTGTCCGCCGGCTGGGATGACGGGGCCGAACTGGCCGTGCTGGTGGTGGCCAATGACGGGCGGCGGGTGCTGGCCCATGTGGGCAGCGGTGACTGGCGGCGGTGTCAGGTCGATCTGACGCGGGCATCGCGCTCGCCCGGCTCGACGCTCAAGCCGTTCATCTATGCCCTGGCTTTCGACGATCTGTCATTGCATCCCGGCACCTTGATCGAGGATGCGCCGCAACGCTTCGGCCTGTGGCTGCCGCGCAATTTCGACCAGGACAGCCACGGGGTGATGACCGCGCGTGAGGCGTTGCAGCGGTCCTTGAACATCCCCGCCGTGCTGGTGCTGGATCAGGTGGGACCGGTGCGGCTGGCCTCGCTGCTGCGGCAAGTGGGGGCGGAACTGGCCTTCCCCGCCTTGGCCGAGCCCAGCCTGCCCTTGGCCTTGGGCGGTGTCGGCATGCGACTGGTCGATCTGGTCATGCTTTATGCCGGTCTGGCCGAGGATGGTCTGGTCCGTCCGCTCGCCTTCGTCCACGGGGCGGAAACGCCCGCCGGGCGGGCCTTGGTCGGCCAGCCGGCGGCCCGCGCCGTGGTGCAGGCCTTGGAAGGATCGCCGCCGCCACCGGGGGTGGCCTCGGCCCGGCTGACCCAGCGCGGTCGGGCCATCGCCTTCAAGACCGGCACCTCATACGGCTTCCGCGATGCCTGGAGCATCGGCGTGTCGCGCGACTACACCATCGGTGTCTGGGTCGGGCGCCCCGACGGCGCCCCGCGTCCGGGCCAATACGGATTGGCGGCGGCAGCGCCGATCCTGTTCCAGCTGTTCGACCTGTTGCCGCCCGACCAGGGCCGTCGCTCGCCGCCGGCCCAGCCCGACCATGCGCTGTATCACGCTCAGCCGCCCGCCGCCCTGGCCCGGCTGAGTGGGCGCGGTGAGGATACGGTGCTGTCCGGTCCGGGCCGTCCACGCATCCTGTTCCCCCCCGACGGCACCACCGTCGAAGCGCTGGCCGACGGCATCGCCTTGGCCGCCCAAGGCGGGGTGGCGCCGCTCAAATGGATCGTCGATGGCGTGCCGCTGGCCGACGATGTGCGTTTCTGGCGGCCCGAGGGCGACGGTTTTTCCCGGTTGGTGGTGGTGGACGGCAACGGCCAGCGGGCGGTCTCGACCATTCGGGTGGTGACGGGGCAATAGGGCGCTGATATGGTCTGGCCGTCCGTGAACCATATGGGCGTACGGCCTTGAAAATCCTGTTCCTGACCGAGAATTTCCCGCCTGAAACCAATGCCGCCGCCACCCGCGTCTACGAGCGCGCGCTTTACTGGGTCCGTGACGGCCATCAGGTGACCATCCTGACCTGTGCTCCCAATTTCCCCCAGGGCAAGCTGTTCGACGGCTGGGAAAACAAGTGGCGTCAGGTCCAGCATATGGACGGCCTGCGGGTGGTGCGGGTGAAGACCTATATTTCCGCCAATGAAGGCTTCGCCAAGCGCACGCTGGATTTCGTCAGCTTCATGGCCACCGCTTACGGCGCCGGTCTGTTCGAGGACCGGCCCGACGTGGTCATTTCCACCTCCCCGCAATTTTTCGCAGCTGTCGGCGGCTGGGCCTTGGCCGCCAGCCGCCGCGTGCCCTTCGTCTTCGAGTTGGGCGATCTGTGGCCGCGCTCGATCACCGCCGTCGGCGCCATGAAGCAAAGTCCGGTGATCCGGGCGTTGGAACGGCTGGAACTGTTTCTGTATCGCCGCTCGGCGGCGGTCATCGCCCTGACCCGCGCTTTCAAGGATGATTTGACCCGCCGCGCCATCGATCCGCGCAAGGTGGCGGTGGTCATCAACGGCGTCGACCTGCCGCGCTATGCGCCGCGTCCGCGTGATGCCGAACTGGCCGCCGCCTGGGGTCTGACCGATAAGTTCGTGCTGGGTTATGTCGGCACTCACGGCATGGCCCATGGCCTGATCAACGTGCTGGATGCCGCCGAACGGCTGAAGGATGACGACCGCATCCGCTTTTTGTTCGTCGGCGCCGGGGCCGAGCGGCAGATGCTGATGGATCAGGCGGCCCAGCGCGGCTTGACCAATGTGGTGTTCCAGGGCATGCAGCCGAAAGAGATGATGCCGCGCATCTGGTCCTTGTGCGACGTGGCGCTGGTGCATCTGAAGGACGACCCGGCCTTCGCCGAGGTCATCCCGTCGAAAATCTTCGAGGCCATGGGCATGGGCCTGCCGTTGTTGCTGGTGGCGCCCGAAGGCGAGGCCAGCCGCATCGTCATCGATGACCATGCCGGGTTGTGGGTGCCCGCCGCCCAGCCGCGGAAACTGGCGGCGGCGGCGCAAGCCCTGGCCGGCGATGATGCCCATCGGGCTGAACTGGCCGCCGCCAGTCTGGCCGCCGCGCCGCGCCATTCGCGCGAGTATCAGGCCAAACGCTACATGGATGTGCTGGATCTGGTGGTGGCAGGGGCTGGTCCGACCCGCGCCGGCACCATCGAGACCTGACGCAATCCCTTGGACAGCGCCCACCCGTTACGATAACAGTTGCAGCCATGATGCCCCGATTGACATTGCACCGCGGACATATCGCCCTGGTCCATGACTTGGTCATGGCGGCGTTGTCGTTTCTGGTCGCCATTTTCCTGCGCATGGATGCGACCTGGGTGCCCGGCTGGGGGCCGGACATGCTGGTCATTGCCACCGCCTTGTTCACCGCCATCGCCTGCGTGTCGTTTCTGACCGCGCGCATGTACAAGGGCGTGTGGCGCTATGCCAGTGTCAACGATCTGCTGACCATCGCCCGCGGCGCCACCGTCACCGTGGTCGCCTTTTACCTGCTGATGTTTTTGGTTACCCGCTTGCAGGATCTGCCGCGTTCGGTGCTGATCATCAACTGGCTGGTGCTGCTGGCGCTGCTGGGCGGACCGCGTTTCATCTATCGCTCGTGGAAGGACCGCCGCCGCGCCGCCAAGCAGGTGGCGGGGGCCGGGCGCATTCCGGTGTTGCTGGCCGGGGCCGGTGACGAGGCGGAATTGTTTTTGCGGGCCACCTCGGCCCCCGATGCCGAATATCGGGCGGTGGGGCTGATCAGCGAGGGCGCCGGTCGGGTCGGGCGCAATATCCATGGCGTCGACGTGCTGGGTGAAATCGGCGATTTCGCTGGAGTGGTCGAGCAATTGCGGGCCAAGGGCCAGGGACCGCAGCGGCTGATCGTCACCGATGACCGTCTGGACGGGTCGGTGGTGCGCCGGCTGCTGGATGAATGCGACCGCCTGGGCCTGACCCTGGCCCGTATCCCGCGCCTGACCGATTTGAAGGACGGGGTCGAGGACAAGCTGAGCCTTCGCCCCATCGCCGTCGAGGATTTGCTGGGTCGTCCGCAAAACCTGCTGGACCGCGCCGGGGTCCAGGCCATGCTGACCGGCAAGCGGGTGCTGATCACCGGCGCCGGCGGCTCCATCGGTTCGGAACTGGTGCGTCAGGTCGCCGGTTATGCCCCCGAGATGCTCGCCCTGTTCGATGCTGGCGAGTTCAATCTTTACGCTATCGATCTGGAATTGGCGAAGACTCATCCGGATGTCCCCCGCCGGCCCATGCTGGGCGATGTGCGCGATGGCCAAAGGGTCCGCGCCGCCATGGCCGAAATCCGCCCCGACGTGGTCTTCCACGCCGCCGCGCTGAAACATGTGCCCATGGTCGAATGCAACCCGGATGAAGGTCTGCTCACCAACGCCATCGGCACCCGCATCGTCGCCGATGCCTGCGTCGAGGCCGGGGTCAGGGTGATGGTGCAGATTTCCACCGACAAGGCGGTCAATCCCACCAATGTCATGGGGGCGAGCAAGCGGGTGGGCGAGATGTACGCCCAGGCGCTGGACATGGCCGGCGATGGGCACACCCGTTTCGTCACAGTTCGTTTCGGTAACGTATTGGGTTCCACCGGCTCGGTGGTGCCCCTGTTCCAGAAGCAACTGGCCGAAGGCGGACCGCTGACCGTCACCCACCCGGACATGACCCGCTATTTCATGACCGTGCGCGAGGCGGTGGAACTGGTGTTGCAGGCCTCGGCCTTTGGTCTGGCCCATCCCGATTATCGCGGCAAGATTTTCGTCCTCGACATGGGCGAGCCGGTGCGCATCGTCGATCTGGCCCGGCAAATGATCCGGCTGGCCGGCTTGCGCCCCGATGCCGATGTCAAGATCGCCTTCACCGGTCTGCGTCCGGGTGAGAAGCTGTTCGAGGAAATCTTCCACGGCTCCGAACCGCCCATGCCGACCGAGGCCAAGGGTATCTTGCTGGCCTCGCCGCGCTGGGTCGACCGGGCCGAGTTGGGCGGCGCCCTTGATGATCTGGATATCGCCTGCCGCAGCCACCAGGGTGACCGCGCGGTGGCCATCGTCAGCCGGCTGGTGCCGGAATACACCCTGTCGGCCGAGGCCTTGGCCCTGACCGGCGCCACCGAGGCGAAGTAATGTCAGCCCTGCACGCTTTGAAGGTTTTGGCCGCCATGGACCGCAAGGCGGCGGCGGCAAAGGTCGTTTCGGTGTTGGCGCGCCGGGTCAAGCAACGCTTCATCGGCGCCCTGATGCGCAATCACTGCACCTATCCGCCGTCCTACGGCCAGGTGCCGCTGGCCCGTCGCCTGCCTGCCCTGGCGGTGACCGATGACGATGGCAGCTTGCGCCGCCGCGCCTTGCTGGCGGCGAGCCACACTTTCGATCTGCTGGGGTCGGGACCGCGAAAGGTGGTCCATCCGGCGGCGAAATATCCCGATTGGCGCGACATCATCGCCGCCGGTCATCATCGCGGCAACCGCAAGCGCGCCGCCAGCCTGCTAGCCATGATCACGACGCCGGGCTATGTGCCGGTGGATTGGCATGTGGATTTCCGCTCGGGCTATCGCTGGCCGGTGCGGGTATGGGGTGGGGCCACCGCCTATGGCCATCGCCACGGCGTCGACGTCAAGGTGCCGTGGGAACTGGGGCGGCTGCAACACCTGCCGCATCTGGCCCTGGCCTATGCCGCCCAGGCGGACGAGCGGCTGGCCACCGAGTTCCACGATCAGGTGTTGGACTTTTTGGGGGCTAATCCACCCGGTTGGGGGGTGCAATGGGCCTGCGCCATGGACGTGGCCATCCGTGCCGCCAATCTGGTGTTGGCCTGGGAAATTTTCACCGCCCATGGCGCCCGCTTCAGTCTGGAATTCGAGGAAGAGCTGGCCTCGTCGCTGTCCGCCCATGCCCGCCATATCGCCCATAATCTGGAATGGTCGCCCCAGCATCGCGGCAATCATTACCTTGCCGATATAGTTGGTCTGGCCTTTGCTGCCTGCGCCTTGCCGCGCGGAACCGAGAGCGATCTATGGCTGGTCTTCGCCGCCCAGCAACTGGACGCGGAAATCAAACATCAGTTCCTGGCCGATGGCGGCAATTTCGAGGCCTCCACCGCCTATCATCGCCTGTCGCTGGAAATGGCGCTCTATGCCGTCGCTCTGATCCTGGGGTTGGACGATGACCGTAAGGCGGTGTTCGCCGAATATGATGCCGCCGCCTGGGGTCTGATTCCCAAGGTCGCCCCCGGCCCCATGGCCTGGCCGCCGTTCAGCCCCGAGGTGCTGGAACGGTTGGCCCTGGCCCTGGGCTTCAGCCAAACCGTGACCAAGCCATCGGGCGACATGGTCCAGGTGGGTGACAACGATTCCGGGCGTTTTTTCATTCTGGAACCGAACCAAAGCCCGCTGGCCTTGGGCTATCTGGTCGGCGGTCGTTTGACCCAGGCCATGCTGGCCGCCCTGTCCGGCGGTGCCTTGCCGGCGCCGGCCCAGTTTTCTCCCGCCGTCGCCATCGATGGTGCGCTGCCGACGGAAAGCCCGTCGGTGCGGCTAAGGCTGGTTGCCGCCGATCCCACCGCGCTGGATGGCCTACAGGCTTTCTCCTGCCCGGATTTCGGCCTTTATGGCTGGAAGAACGGGCGCAGCTTCATTTCCATCCGCTGTGGCCGTCTGCATGACGGTCGTGGAGCCCATGCCCATAACGACCAATTGGCGGTGGAAATCGAAATCGACGGCGTGGCCTGGGTGCGTGATCCGGGCAGCTTCGCCTATACCGGCGATCTCGCCGCCCGCAACGCCTATCGTTCCGCTCTGGCTCATTTCGTCCCCCGCTGCGGCCAAGCGGAACCGGCTGCCCTGAACCAGGGGCCGTTCCACCTGGACGACAATGCCCAAGCGCGGGTGCTGCGGTTCAGCGGCCAGGATTTCGCCGGCAGCCACCAGGGCTTCGGCGACACCGTCTGGCGCCGCCTGCGCATCGAGGCGGGCGCCATCGTCATCGAGGACGGCCCCGGTGGTGGGGCGGACGAGGTGGTTGTCACCAGCCCCGATCAACTGGCCGTCCTGTGGCGGCTGACCGTGCCGTTTTCCCCCGCCTACGGGGTGCAGGTTTAAGCGGTCCCCAGTCGCAGGCGGCTTTTGACCTTGGTGAGCAGCGATCCCACTTCGCCGCGCGCGATCATGCGGGCGACGATCCAGCCGCGCCGCAGCCAGACCAGGGCGGGATTGCCGCGGAAATCCAGCTGATAGCGCCAGGCGGCCAGGATGTTGGCCAGCACGGCGAGGACCGGATTGTGGTGCTTGGCCAGCGACAGAGCCAGCCACCACACCAGCGGATTGCTCCACGGGATCAGATAGACGCAGTTCTCCAGGACTGTTTTTTCATCGAAACGACTTATCACCGGACGATAGACGAAATCGTACAAGGTGCGTTCGGCCACCACCTCTTCCGCCAGATCGGCCTGGGTGATGTGGCCGGCGGCCAAGGCCCGCTGGGTGAATGGGTAATGGGGGAAATACTGCATCTTGTAAGTGTTGAGCTTGAGCGGCTTGGGCATGTCGGCCAGCAGCAGGATGGTTTCGCGCAGAACCTGGGCGGTATCGAAAGGATTGCCCAAGATCAGATCGCATTGCACCTGCACGCCGGTCCCGGCCAGCATGCGGGCGGTTTCCAGCAATTCCACGTTCTTGCCCGGGCGATCCAGCACGGTGTTGCGGATTTCGTCCGATCCCGACTGGATGCCGAAATGCATTTCATACAGCCCGGCCTGGACCAGCGGGCGGATATTGCGTTCCTTGATCAGCTTGGGCACCAGCTCGCAATTGAAGCCGGGAAGCTTTTTCGCCGCATACTTCTCGGCGAATTCCAAGGTCCAGTCGTCGAAGACGCCGAAGACCTCGTCGTTGAAGGACACCAGGCGGGCGCCGGTTTGTCGGGCCAGGCGCTCTTCGACCTGGGCGATGACGTTATCGGGTGACCGCAGACGGATGAAGCGGCCATTGCCCTTGTTCATGGGAATCAGCAAGGCGTTGACGCAGTACGAGCAGACATAGACGCAGCCGCGCCCGGCCATCAGCAGGATTTCATCTTCATCCAACTCGGGGTCGCGGGTCTCCACCTTGTCGTGTTCGATGAACCACATCTTGGCTTCGCCATAAGCCTCGAACGGCAGCACGTCCAGGTTCTGGATCAGGCGGCGCTGACCGCGATCAACGATGGTTCCGTCCCCGTCATGGTGCCACAGACCGCCGATACCGCTGAAATCGCGGCTCCCGGCACCCAGGCGCTCGAAGACGTCAAGCAGCACCAACTCACCTTCGCCCTTACAGGCGTAATCGGCATAGGTCAGGGCTTCATCGGGGGAAATGGTCGGGTGCTTGCCGCCGGCGATGATGGGGGCGTCGCAAATCTCGCGCAGGGCCGCCACCACCCGCCGGGCCGCCGGCACATAGGGGGTCAGCACGCTGATGCCGATGAGGTCCGGGCGGATATCGCCGACCACCCGTTTCAGCAACTGGATTTCATGGTCGCTGATGGGCAGATGCTGGTTGGTGAAGTTGTTCTTGAAGAACAAGGCGTGGGAATCCATGCCCGCCCGCTCGGCCAGGGCATGAAAGCCGCGCACAGGGAAGGATTTGTAGCAATAGAGCGAAATGAACAGAACCTTGGGCGCACCAGGGGAGACCGGCGTGGCGACCTCGGCCAGGGCGGCCAGCTTGTCGAAGGAGGAATCTTCCTCGGTGTGCTTCAGGCTCATGCGGGCATCCTTGGTTGGGCCGAAACTTTAGCAGGCTCGAACATTTATTTCAGCTCTGGCATTTATTTCAGCTCTGGTCGGATTGAGGCTTTTCCGCCACCGCCAGACCGGGGCGGCTGTGGATGTTTCGCAAGCCGCATTGCTGTAGAAGGGCCGCGACGTCCGTATGTTTTTGCCGGATCTCGTGACGCGGTCCGTACCAGTCGAAGGTGTCGAGCAAGGTCCAGGCATATTGCTGGTCGCGGCTCAGGCCGGCATCGTGGCTGGAACAGATGGGCAGGAAGTGGTTGATGATGCGCACCTTGCGGATGCCCGACAAGGCCCGCGACAGCGGGAACAGGCCAGCGACCAGCCCCCGGCACAAGGCCAGGGTCCAGTCGGTGGGCAGATGCGGGGTGATCAGCCTGAGGCCGTATTTGACCACCTGCAATTTGGGCCAGAAATCCGCCTCATAGAAATTATAGGCCAGCCGCCCGCCCGGTTTCAGCTGTGCCGGCAAGGCCCGCATCAATCGTTCCGGGTCCGGGGTGTGTTGGATCACCCCCATGCAGAAGATGCCGTCGAAGGCATCCTGACGCAGCGGCAGATCAAACAGCGACGCCTGGATGGGCTGGACCCTGCCATCCCACACCATGGTGTTGTCGCGGCAGGCATTGACCGCCGCCGACAGGTCCACCGACACCACCCGCGCCCCGTGCTTGGCGGCGATATCGGTGAAGCGCCCGGCGCCGCAACCGCAATCCAGGATCAGCTTGTCCTTGATCCATTCGGGTTCCCAGCCGGAATCGGCGAGGAAGCGGGTTTCGGACAGGCAATGACCGGACAGGCGGTCGATTTGCAGGCCTTTCCAGTGTTGCCACTGAAAACCGAAATTGCCGCAATAATCCTGGGCGGCACCGACGAAGCGGGGAACACCGTCGCGCACCGGCCACTTGGCCCGACAATGCGGGCATTCCAGGCTGCCATCGATGATCTCGTCGTCCATGGCCCAGTCGACGGCCAGTGTCAGCGCCTGTTCGCCCACGCAATGGGGGCAGACCAGCAGGTCCAGCAGCCAGCGTCTCATGCCTCGTCTCCCAAGATGATGTTTACCGCTGCCGGCAAGTCGGCGACCACGTGATCGGCCTTGCTGGTGGCTGCGTATTTCTCGCCATGGCCGGTCCGCACCAGGAAGGTGGCGGCGCCGATGGCTTTGCCCAATTCCACGTCCACTTCCTTGTCACCGATCACCGTGGATAGTTTGGGATCGAAACCATGCTCCTTCATGGCCTGTTCGGCCATGCCGGGCAGGGGCTTGCGGCAATCGCAATCGTCGTCGGGACCGTGCGGGCAGATATAGATGCCGTCCACAACCACCCCTTCCGCCGCCAGCAGCTGGCCCAGGCGATCATGGATTTCCGCCAGTCGTTCCAGGCTGAAATAGCCGCGCGCGATCCCCGATTGGTTGGTGATGATTGCGATGCCGTAACCGGCACGCCCGAGCCGCGCCAAGGCCGGGCCGACCCCAGGGATCAAGGCCAGATCCGCCGGATCGGACAGGTAATGTTTTTCCACGTTGATGGTGCCATCGCGGTCGATGAGCACGAAACGGCGGGGGCTCGGCACTTTCTACTCCTTCAGGAATTCCATGGCCTGATTCAGCTGGCTCATGCGGTCGTGGCTGCCGTAATTGCTGTCCGGATGGTGGATGGTGGCCAGCATGCGGAAGCGGGCGCGGACCATACGGCGGTCGGGGCGGGCGGTGGGCGGGAAACCCAGGACATGCAAGGCTTCCGCCCGAGAGTTGACGCCGCCGGGCAGGGGGTCGAACGCCAATACGTTGACGATGGCCTGCAAGCGTTCCAATTCCTCGTTCACCGCCGCCAGCGCCTGATGATCGGGGGCGGCGGCCATGGGTTCTGGCTTGGGCTCGGGTTTGATTTCGGGTTCGGGCGGCGGTGGCGCGGCGTTGGGATCTTCCAGTTTCAGCGTCATGTCGCCGCGATCCAGGGTCAGAGCCAGACCCAGGGCGCGACGGATGGCCACCGGATCGTAGCCGGGGACCATGCGCACCTGCAAACGTGGTTTGCGCCGCCAGGGGCGGCCCTGGGACGGGCCCGATTTCAGGATTACCGTTTCGCGGTCGCCGGCCTCGGGGTCGCCGGGATCGGGAAAGCCTTGGATTGCCGAGGGTGGCATCACCAGCAGCACCGAGCGGGCGATATCGCCCACATTGACGTGCCGGCGCGCGGCCAAGGCCTCGATAGCGTCGCGGAAAGCACTGGAGCAGGGGATGGTATAGGAATGCTTGACCACGGAGACGCCGCGCGCCGGCACGTCAA
>Ga0209066_10001008_pt1 | contig 38765 bp, 64 predicted proteins | sample All_14_2_FD_187198 | JGI IMG/M metagenome (GOLD analysis project Ga0209066, IMG submission 187198) | Freshwater microbial communities in response to fracking from Pennsylvania, USA - Allegheny Zone_MetaG_DW_15 (SPAdes) (version 2) ... | reverse complement strand
CCCCCCCCACCCACCTACCAACCTACCCACCTACCCACGGCAGAGCAGAGCACGCGCACCAGCAAGGCGGCATGGCATGGCATGCAGGCAGAGCAGCACGGGTATGCATGCGCTATCGGACAGCACGATATCAATAGATAAATACAATGTATAAATATCTTGCATTATTGTGCAACATGATATATACTCTTGATTGAGTAGCCGACCGGTTGCTCTAATTAGAGAGAGGGAAAAACAAAATGAACGCAATAGACTCAATTATCGCACCGCCGCGCAGCAAGTTTATCGGTGCCGCATCAAGGGTTATTCACAATTCCGGGCGTTATAACGCATGTGTAGTAAGCGTCGGGCTTGTCATCCAATCCCATCGGACGGGCAGCGGTGTCTGCATGGCCCCTGACCATCCACAATATGCTAGCTACGTCGACGCGATTGAAAACGCGTTTGACAGCGATGATGCCGATGCGCTCTGCAAAGCGTTGCTCTAATCCAGCGCCCCAAACTCACCACAACCGGCTCAGGCCGGTTTTTTTACGCCAGCCGGTAGAACGGCGCGACGGCAAAACACCTGCGTGATAAACATGCAGGTATCGCAACATGCGGGCACCGCGCAACAAGTAGCACAACGCGCACGACCAGCGCATCATCCTGCCGATACACTTTTCCGATTACGTGCCCCTAAGCGCCCTGAGCAATATGCGCGCGCATGTTTTGAAAACATGGCACTAGTGCCACTATGCGGACAAGTTAAAACAGTGTTGAGAAAAGCGCGCCCTAAGCGCCCTTATGGCACTAAGCGCCCTGATTTACTACGCGCGCAACCCATGTTTGAAAAACGTGCCACTATTGACCCTCGATATAGCGATCAGGCGCAGGCGATAGCAGTCAATAAACAATTGCCCCTGCCTGTTTAGGCCATCATGATTGCAACTCATTGATTATTAATTGATTTATATGTAAGCAGTGCCAGTAGTGTAAGCAGTGCAGCAGCGCAGAGGGCTTTTTCCAAGACTCCCACAGAGACTCATACGTGCACGTGTGAGAGGGGTTTTCTGAAAAACGATATTGACACTACTGCACGGCTTGCTATACTTACACTGCTTACACAGCAATTTAAGCATAATTCTATTAACAATCAAGGAGTTACAAAATGAATATTGAAGAATACTTGGGTAAAATAAGGGCCAATTCTGGCAGTATGTCAAAATTAGCCGATGGGATGGCTTTAGATGGTGTTGATTATGTATCTATGCAGCATCTTGCTAGCGAACTACGTAGGCTTGGATGGACATATAAGAACACTGGCAGTATGCGGATATGGATACGGCCCGGACAGACAGCGCTTAGTGCGGGCGTTTCTAAGCCGTCAAATATAAGGTTTATAGTTGGCCAAGCTGTCACTGCGGTTCTTGCTGGGGTAGAAAAAATTAGCTCAAAAGAACTACATGAGGCTGTTATTAACAAAATCGGCCAGTGCGACGAGAACATCATATTTGATTCTATGGATATTCGAGCTAGCAGAAAAGAATGGCGCTATGACCAGTCTCAAAAGTTGTGGATAAAAATAATCAAAAATAATGCTTGACAAACGTAACAAACTATCTATAATCACACCCGTGACATCTAATAACGTAACACTTAACAGAGGGAAATGACCATGAGAATTACTGAAAAATACTTACAAGCCACGTGTGACCGTATCAACCGCGTGCTGGATCAGCCGCTTGAACCGTATGCACGAATTGACGGGAACCTCGTGGCCAACATCGGCTGCTACCATCTCGACCACGCGTACGGCCGCGTTGCGCTGTATCAGATGGATAATGAAGGCGGCGGAGTGCGCGATATCTTTGGCGGGCATTTGACCAAGCGGGATCTATATGAGCGCATGCACGCTTTTATAAAAGGCCTGGAAGAGGTGAAAAAATGAAACGCGCCGATATATCCGGTTTCACTTTGGCTGCCTTTGGCTATTCGCTTGAAATTGTTACTTACCGTCGCATGCCGTGTGTGGTGGCCTTATGGCGCGGTTCCCGGCTTTGCTTTCGAAAGGAGTTTTAACCATGACCTCTAAACAATTTCACGCGCTGGCTAGACAGATATTCGCCCACGAAGGCGCCACGCTCGACCAGGTGCGCCAGGAGTATTGGATGCGCCACTTTGCCAAGCTGATAACGCTGGTGCGCCAGCATAACATTTACGGGAGCAACTAAAATGCAAGTAACAATAAAACAGTCAACAATTAAAAAAGACTGGCTGATCATTGCCGCCGTGTTTGGCATTGCCATAGGCGTTCTGCTCGGTTATGCTTTGAAAACTTTTCTTGGATAGGAGAATAAAATGTTAACTATTGCAGTTGTTATAATCGCCATTATTCTCGTGCTGGCGAATCTTGATATTATTCTTGCCTTGGCTGTTTTGGCTGGCATGCTGGCTATTGGTTTGGCAGCACTAGCGGCCATGATATTTGTCTTTACAGCATGGCCGGTGCAAGTGTTCGGTACTATTATTTTATTTATTGGTGCATATTTTTTGATGGAATGGGATAATAAACGCGAAGCCAAGCGCCAGGCTAAAGAACACCAGACAAATTAACCGACCCCTCTGCACGGTGTAAACCGTGCTTTACCGCCAGTTGATCACTCGCTGGCGTTTTTTGCCTATGCTGTTCACACGCGTCTTGAGCGGCTTTAGCGTCTTGGTATTTACCGATGGTAACCCGTGCGCTTTGCGGCCCATGTAGCGCGGCGTAGTGTGTTGGTAGCCGCATTATGAGATAAGGCTCAGAGCGAAGGCAGATTTTACCGGTACGCTTCCAGATTAAAGGTTTAAAAATTTCCATTATCATTATCTACCCATGATGGTGTTTGAACATTATCCATCAGCCGCAAGCCAAACCAATACCTCACCCCGTTCGATTTTTGTTGTACGTACCCGCGTTTTTTTAGTTCCGGCCCAAGTCGTGTGGATCCTAGCGCGCCCATGCCCGCCGCTTTAATATACGCTGAATAGCTGGCATACAGATCAGTTTGTTTTACTTTGCTGTCGCATTTTTCTGTCTTTTCAGACAGCCAATCGTGAATAATGTCTTGCATATCCACATATTCGCGCACCGCGTTCTTGACAGCATCCGGCTTGGCTAGTCCTTCCTTCTGCCACAATAAACAGCCTTCAATCGCCCAGGCCAGAATAGCAGGCCATTCGGCTTTTAACTTGTCCTCGATTTTCGGAATTTGTTCATGCAATGGGATACTGTTCGGAAACTCTGCTATATGCAGGCGCCGTTCCATGCCGTCAGCACTGGATAGCATCGGCTTTTCGTTTCCGCCCATAAATATCTTGTGGGTAACTTTGAAACTAAACGGATGTTCGTATTTCCGGCATGCTTGAAGCTCCTCGCCGCCAGTCATGCTCTTGACTAGGGATTCATTCCAACGGTGGCCGCTTTGCGGTTCTGTCGTCATTGCTAATCGGATTCCGTACAGTTCCGCCAGGTCATGCGCGGCGGCTCCACCGTATTTCTGTTCCATCAGTATGTCGACTTTGATTTCCGCCGCATACTCGCCCAGCATCGACTTGAGCGTGGTTAAAAATGAAGTCTTGCCTGAGTCTTGAGCGCCATGCACGAATAAAAATCCTTTTTCCCTCGTATCGCCCGTGAGTGCATAGCCTGCCCATTTTTGATAATAGGTGCGCATTGCCGGATCGCCCATCGTACAACGATCTAGCATTTTTTCCCATAGAGGCATCGGGCCAGCTTGCGGGGTGACTGCGGTTTGCTTGGTTATCCAATCTTCGCGTTTTGATTCACGCAGAATTCCGGTACGCAGGTCGACGGTGCCGCCTGGTGTGCCGAGAAGGAAAGTATCCGAGTCAAAATCCTTCGGCAGTTTCTTGAGTTCGGGAATCCAAGTCGCGGCTTTAAGCACTGATGTTATTTTACCGACGCTGGATAGTGCCCGCTTGTCCTTGGCCGATAGCTGGTCTGCTTGCGGCCAATACTCTGCGGCTTGCGTGAGTTTGGACACTATCCTGCAGGCTGATCGCGTTTGATCTATCTCCCACCTATTGCCATCCCACTGTAGCCACTTTTCCCACCCGTGGCAGTATTGCCAGTCAATGCCATCGTTTTCCGCAAAAATTTCCGCCATGCGTCTATCAGAAAATGGTGAGCCGGGCTGCAATACCATTTCCTCTTTAATCGCCGTGTGTCGCTTCACCTTCGCAGGCTGCACCGCAGGCGCATCGGGTATCTGCTCAGGCACCACGTCGATGGTCATCGGCATATGCTGCGGTTCATCCTCTAGCGGTGGCAGTTCATAGATGCTTGAATCCTCGTCGAATTCTCTGTACGGGTCAGCTGCTTGCGCGGATTGCGCGGATTGCATAGGATTTTGCGCGGATTGCATAGTTTTTTTTTCCTCTTTAACCCGTTGTTTTTCGAGTTCGTTGCTTGTTAGGGGCACAACCCTTTGCGCTGCCCAGGCCATTAACTCATCTTTGCTCATGCCTTCGGCCAGCGCATCGGCCACATCCCATTTATTCGGCTTGTCGCTGGTATCGAGGATCGACACTTTACACCCAAGCGGAAGAAGGTAGCTTGCCACGTTATACATTGCCGCTTCACCTGCTCCTGAAATGTCGGCATCCGGTATCAACAAAACATCTCTGCCAGCCAGCGGTTGCCAATCAATACCGGCGATTGAGTTCGCACCGCCAGGCCATGCAATACCTATGCGCGATGTCCAATAGTGGCGTGCTGCATCGGCGGCTTTTTCTCCTTCGCAAATAACTACCTTGCCTTGTGGGTTCGAGGCCAGCAGATCGAGGCCATACAACGGGCGGCGCCCATGCGTCCATGTTTTGCTGGCCCATTTTGCGGATGCGTTTTCGCTGTAACTGCCAAATGTCCATGGGCGATAATCTTTACTGCCATCGGGCTGCAGGTAGCGCACCACATATCCAAGCAGTGCGCCACTAGCATCAACATACGTCCAGTGCTTGACGTAGGTTCTATCCTTGACATCGAAGTCGGTAAGCGGTGCCGGTGCTACCTGGTGCTGCCATTTCGCGGGTTTAATAGGCGCTTCGGCCTTGATGCGAGTATCGTCGCGCTGAAATCCGTTGACCTTCAGCTTGGCAATGGCTTGCGCTTCGTCGCAGTTGTCCATTTCCATTACCACGTCGATTACCGTGCCACCAGCGCCACATGATTTGCAATGAACGCGGCTTATTCCATCTTTCAAATAAACCTGCATGCTAGGTTTGGTTTCGTTATGGAATATGCAGAGTGCATCGTACTCGTTGCCGCGCTGCTTGAGTTCCACGCCGTAGTTGGTAAGCAAGGCCACCATGTCAGTCCCGCGCTTGAGTGAATCAAGGTCTGTGGTCATAGCATTTCCATTTGTACCTGTACTGCTGGTTTCGCATCCTCGAACAGCCGTGGCTGTGCGTAGGCTTGCTCTATTCGGCGGCAGGCTAAATCGAAATACTTGCGTTCCTTCTCAATCCCAATGAACCGCCGCCCCAAGTTTGCACAGGCGACCCCGGTCGTTCCGCTGCCCATGAATGGATCGCAAACCGTCCGCGCTTCTGGTGCGAAGCTCAGGCACCATTCCATCAGCGGCACAGGCTTCTGTGTCGGGTGTTCGTTGGCCTCGGCTGCAACAAAGCCGCCGTTCGCGCAGTGCTTGAACATCTGCGCCCTGCCTGTAAAACTTGTCCACGCCATCTCCCACTCGGAGAGGTTCTTTTGGTTCGGCCTCACTTTGTCCCAACAAAGCGGCTTCTTCGTCGGCGGTATCTCAAAATAGTTCCCGCCCCAAAATATCTGGTTCTTCGAGTGGCCGAAAATCAAATCAAAAACTTCCTTTTCTGGCGTCACGTCCCACTCTGCCGCGTTCGCTGAAATCAGCCGTTCAAACGATCCACCGCGCCCACCCTTCACCAAGGCATCGCCAATCCCATACGGCGGGTCGGTCAGCACCAGGTCAACGGGCGGCAGCAGAGGCAGAACTTCGCGGCAGTCTCCGTGCCATAGTTCGCAATTCCCGATTGTCACTTTCTCAGTCATTCCGTTCATCCTTCTGTGGCTTCGCTTTACGCGCAACCAGCTTCCCATTAGTAACTGATTCAATCAGCCGCTGCGCCTTGTACGGGATTTTTTTCTTGTTTATCCAGTGGCGGATTGCCGGTTCGGTGTAGCCGATGGCATGTGCTACTGCTAAGTTGCTCCCGCCGTAATACTCAAGCAATTGTTTAGGTGTCATGCTGTTTCCCTTTATGGTTAAATTATTTTGCAAGGACTGCAAAAAATATGTTGACACGCAGATTCTAATCTGTACAATGCGTACCTGTCAACAACAAAAAAGGAATCACACCATGAAAGTACGTTTATACCTAGTCGAAGAAATCGCTACCAAAAAAGTTCGTTTGATCGAAGCCTCCACTGCGGCCCTGGCCATGAAATTCGTTGCCGAGACTACGCACACTTGCAATGTTATTACGAGCACCGCAGAAGCTGCGCGGCTTGTGTCGAGTGGCATACCGGTTGAGAGTTCGGTTAAGGATGTAACACAATGAAACGTATTTCGACAGCCAGAGACGCAAAATGCGCCGCTGAAAAGTTTTGTTTCCCGCTTAACGGGAAGCGGGAAACCAAGCAAAAATGGCTGGATAATCACGACCTGTTTGTGGCCGAAGATGGAAAGGTTTTGGTTCTTGTTGATACGGTTGAATCTGTCTATTTCATGGACGCAATAACTGGAAGCCTTTACCAGTTTGGGAATTGCCTTACTTCCAACGTGTTGAAAACGAGCGGTGTAAAAAGGAATAGAGACGCTGCGACATCGTACCTTATGAATAAGCGATTGGATGGATCGGGCGACGATTCTGATTCTATGCTGGATGTTGAGAGTTCGGTCAAGGGGCAATCGTGAATCCAGGAATCTACACAATGGAGTCGGCGGCGTATCACGCTGATTGCTGCGACGCGCCTTCACTATCCAGCGGCATAGCAAAATTGCTATTGGAGCGTCCGCCTTATTGGGCATGGGCAGCTCATCCGAAGCTGAATCCTGACTATGCGCCAGCAGAAGCGAAGGCCGCATTCGATATAGGGCACGCGGCGCATGCGATGTTACTTGAAGGCGGCAAGGGCATTGAGGCCTGCGCGTTCGACAACTGGATGACGAAAGAAGCAAAGGCCAAACGTGACAGCGCCAGGGAAGCCGGATTGACGCCGGTGCTTACCAAGGACTACGAGCGCACGCAGGAAATGGCGCGCATTGCAGCGGCCATGCTTGCAGATTACGGAATCGACGTTGCAACAACGCAGAACGAATGCACCATGATCGCCGAAGTCGACGGCGTGCTATGCAGGACGCGGCCCGACATCTATACCGGAAACAGGATAATCGACTACAAGACGACCGGCGTATCGCTCGACGTTTTCGACAAGCAGGCAGCAAAGTTCGGCTATGACCTGCAAGCCGCGATGTACATGCGTGTGGCGGCTGAACTTGGCCATAAATGCGATTGGCTGTTCTTGGTACAGGAAACCGTCGCGCCATATCCAGTACAGCTATTCAAGCCGACGATGGAATTCATTGAAGTCGGCAAGCGGAAATTCGCGCAGGCATTAGAGATTTGGAGCGAGTGCCTGCTGATGGACGATTGGCCTGGGTATCCGAAAGATATTCAACTGCTCGATGCAATGCCGTGGGATTTGAACGCCCTCAACGAAGAGCACGAAAATAACCTACTGAATGGAGTTGACTGATATGTATACGAGTTACATTGAGCTAACAGAGAACGCTGTTGATAAATACCTTGAAGAAGCGTTCAATCTTGCCATCAAAGCAGAGGGTGCAGAGCAAGCGTACATTGAAATTGCTAAGAAATTCGTAAGGCAAGAAATGGGAAAGAAGGGGATTCGCCGTGGAATGAAAATAAAAGTTGAAGGTGAGGTTCTTTTTGTTGAAAAAGAAGGACATGAATGGAAAACAATGCGTCCAGCTATGTATTGCTCACCGATGACGAAAAAAGGGACTCCATCAAAAACATTAACTACATTAGTTTATATTTCAGGGATCAGGGATGCAACAACAATAATTAAAGAGGACAAGAAACCATGAACAAAATCGAACTGCAAGCCTGTGCCGTCGATGGTTGTGACCTGTTGCGGTATCAGGGGAAAGAATTTTGCAGGTCGCACCAGAGATCGTTTGTTTTGTACGGAAGCCCGATGATTAGGAAGCGCAAGAAGAAAGAAATAACAGGAACAACTAAGCGTGGGTATGTGAATATCCAAGAAAACAAAATCCAGAAATTTGTTCATGTGAGGATTGCAGAGAAAGCAATTGGGAGAGAATTAAAGGATGGTGAGTGCGTTCATCACGTTGATGAAAATCCTAGCAATAATGCAAACTCAAACTTGGTCGTATGCCCGTCACACAAGTATCATTTTTTACTTCACAGACGCCAGCGTGCATTTGATGCTTGTGGTGATGCAAGCAAAAGGAAATGCTCATTTTGTGGTAAGTGGGATAAACCAAGTGCGATGTATATATACGGACGAAATGACGTTCGCTCGTACCACAAGGAATGCAGAAACACGTTCGCAAGAGAAACGTATGACCCAGTTAAGAAACACGAGGCATACACCCGTTTACGCAAAGAAAAAGCAGCAGCACTAAACACCATACAAACTCAAGGAGTATAAAATCGTGGATAAAGCAGAATTGCAAAAATCAATCGAAGCGAAAAGTCCGCAAATAGATGCTGATGATTTGGTTGGTGGCCTTACTCTCGACCTTACTATCAAAGCCGTTCAGCGCGGCCCAAGCAACGAACAGCCAATACAGCTTGTATTGAAAGAAACCGAAAAGTTCTATCGTCCGAATAAAACATTCCGCCGTGCTTTGATAGGTTGCTTCGGGGATGATCCTAAAGACTGGATTGGACAACAACTTCGGTTGGCCCGTGATCCAGATGTGATGTGGGGCGGGGTTAAAGTCGGTGGTGTGGTTATTACCCACGCCAGCATTGCCGCCCCTATTGTATTGATGCTATCCACCAAGCGCGGCAAAAAATCAGCCGTCAGCATCGACGTAATCCCGCCGATACAAAAGCCTGTGCCAATGCCTGCCAAGGTCAAGGAAGCCGCAGCCGCAATCCAGAAGCCCGCCGAGCAGCCGCACGCCAGAGGCACCATCAGCGGGAATGCGCTTGAGGGCGATCTAATGGGGATTGGTTCAAATCCTCCAGCCGACGAAGCTACGAAGGCAAAGGTGATTCGCGCATTCGCGGTCATTGGCTACGATCAACCGATGCTGGAAGCCGAATACGGAAAGCCGTTGGCAGAGTGGATGGAATCGGATGTTGTCGAAGCGCGGGAATTGCTCAAGGCGCTCAAGGTTACCGCTGCAAATGACAAGGCGGCAGCGGATACTGATACCAATGAAGTTTGAGATGGAGAACGAAATGACTTTTGATGAGTGGTGGAAACAGACGAAGCCGGCAGAGTGCGACGAACTCAAGCAAGTTTTTGAGGAGTGTTGGGAGAATTCAGCAGTTTGGTGCGCTGACGTTTGCGATGAGCAATCAAAAAGATTGCAGCCGCCCGGAAACGGGAAGATGTATAAGGCGGCGCAGTCCTGCCGCAGAGAGATTTTTAAGCGATTGGACGTGTGGATAGGTGTACGCTCTAACGCCCAGCAACAGGCGCTTCGCGCAGCGTCCGTGTTGAGCGATGGGTTGGGGGACATGACGCTCCTAGACTACTTTGCGGCACGAGCAATGCCAGCAATCTCAGCAATTCCAGACGCCGAATGGCCATTTGATTTTTCGGATGCTTACGGCGATGAAACTTGTCATGCTGATCATATTGCGATGGGAGCGTACACATATGCTGAAGCGATGCTGCGTGCAAGGAAGCATAAATTCTTTATGTCCCCCAACGGCTGAATTCATGGGGCTGAGCCGCTTTTGGCGAAGCTCCCCTGGAATGATGGGTTAGAGCGCAGCGGCGCACGGAGAACGGGAATGACAAACGACGAACTGACGGCGATATACAACGAGGCGAACGGGTTAGACCCGAAGCGCCACAACCCGATAACCACGGAGCGGATTTTCGCGGCGATGCGGGCAGTGGCAGAGATGGAGCGCGAGGCAGCAATGGCCGCAATTATCGACGGATGCCCGAACGACGGAAGCGACGCAGAAATCATCTTGCGCAGGGCATGGGATCGAGTGCGGACGATGCGCTCTAACGTGAAATAGCACCCCCTAACCATGTGCATAACGCCAAACAAAGGCACAATTACACCAGTAGCAAACTAACCAAAGGAGCAACAATGAACAACTGGAACTTCACTGGCAATCTAGGCCGGTCAGCAGAACAGAAATTCGTAGGAGACAATAGCCTCGTATCGTTCTCAGTCGCCGTCAAATCCGGCTTTGGCGAAAAGGCAGTCACGACATGGGCTAACTGCCAAATGTGGGGGAAGCGCGGCGAGTCCGTATTGCCGTATCTCAACAAGGGGCAGCTTGTTGGCATCAGCGGAGAAGCTACCCTGCGCCTGTATGAGAAAAAGGATGGTGGAGCTGGATCGTCGCTTGATGTGCGCGTTAATGATCTGACGCTGCTTGGCAAGTCGGAGGCACCGCAACAACAGGAGCATAAGCCTGGGGCGAATGTGCCTGCGATTGATTACGACGATGATATTCCGTTCTGATATGGTTATTAAGCGCAAACCAACCTTCAACGAAACCATCAGGGCCAACGAGAAGGCCCTAAGAGGGCTTTGCTTCGCGGCAGGTAAGCCAATGCCCGAAGGATTCGATACGCCCGTCAAAGAGGTTAAAACACGTGCTACTGCGAAGCCACCGGAGTATCCACTGGAACATGAAGAGCAAAAGAACTTCGTTAAGTGGTTTCACAAGCAATATCCAAAGGTGTTGATTTACGCTATCCCTAACTCTGCAATGCGCGACTACAAGCTGGCCGCCTATCTACGTGCTGAGGGTATGTTTGCAGGAATGCCGGATTTACATATTCCGGCCTGGCGCTGCTGGATAGAAATGAAGCGGCAGAAAGGTTCCGTTATCTCTGCTGAACAGAAGTGGTGCGAGTCATATCTGAAAGGTATCGGTGATACGCACTTCTTTGCATACGGTTGTGAGGATGCAATAAAGAAGATTAATGAGCTTACTAATTGATTAACAGATTTACTAAGGAGACATCATGACACGTGGAACCTATACCGCCAAACAGCTCGCTGATTTTAATTGCCGCTGCACCAGGTGCGAAGAAGCCAAGCAGCGGGAGCAGTTGGAAGCAGTTAAACGAGCCATTGAATCATTCAAAAAGGAGAAAAGCCATGTTTGATCTAAAAGTAGAACAACCTATTAACCCGCCGGAATTATCCCCAGAGGAGCAAGCCGCCGTTGATAAATTTGCAGAGCTGAAAGACGCTCGAATCGAAGAGGTTGTAGTCGACAGAATGCTTGATCCAGAGTACGTTATTGGCGCGGTGCTGACCTGTCTTGGGGATAATGTTGATACGCAAACCCGTATGGCCAATCTGCTCATGGGCCACGGTGACAAGAGTATCCACATCGCTAACCTCAAGCTGGATTGCATGGATGAGCTGCGGCGTCATGCCAGAAAAGAAGCCGAGCTGGGGATGCTGTGAAATGCCTGATATATCCCTCTGCCAAAACAAAGAATGCCCCAGCAAAGATGATTGCTACCGATTTACGGCGAAACCGAGCGAGTTTCGACAAAGCTGGGATACATTCGATTTCGGCGTTGGAGTTTGTTGCGACAGCTACATCCCGAATGGTCGGCATCTACCAACGCAAAGCAGCCAGATAAAGGAATAACCATGAAAATGCATCAAGAAAATAATGGATTCAGCCCGATCGCTATCGTTCTTGAAACAAAGGAAGATGCCGAATACGAAATGGCGTTAGAAATATCAGACTGGCTGTCGAATGTGGCGAAGCTATGATGGAAACTAAACAATCACTAAAAGTAGCCCTGAAACGCAACGAAGTCATTGCGCTCTTGCGGGAAAAGCCGAGCGGCAACAGCAACTGGCTGCCATTGGTGCCTAACGCCGCCTTAACCGGCGCCGAAGGCGTCCGAGTTGAAGGCACAGTTATGCAGCAGGAGGATTGAAGAATGGGCCAGGCAAAACAACGCGGAACCTATGAGGTACGCAAGGCAGGTGCAGTTGAGCGCGACAAGAAGCGCCGAATGGCAATGGCTGAAGTTGCGCGGCGCAAACCATCGCCAAAGCATGTTGCACTGATGGGAATGATCGCTGCGATGACGCAGGTGCATAACGCATGAATTCACAGGCGACAGCGGCCTTATCGCTGGCGTCCTGTGGAATGACGGGTTAGGCCGCTTTATTACCTATTGACTATCGCCATAGACATGTTAGACTGCCCATTAACAGGGGGTGCTAACATGGCTACAGTTGATATACGTGGGCAGGTTGTGATGTTTGACGATTCAGATAGGCAGCTATTTGATGCCCACAAATGGTGGATTACTGATCGCGGGTATGTGCTCACAAAAATACGCCGTGAAGATGGGAAAAGACGGTCTATTGGTTTGCACAGGCTGTTGCTTGGCGATCCGGCAGAGGATATTGACCACATTGACCGGAACCCGCGTAACAACGCGCGCAGCAATTTGCGGGCTTGCGACAAGGCAACGAACAACAAGAATGTCCCGACGAGAGAGAACAAAACGTCTGGCCATCGTGGTGTTTCAAAGCGAGGCGACAGGTGGCAGGCGGTGGTTAGGATAAACGGCAAGCTAAAGTGGCTTGGTGTTTTCGATAGCGAGGATGAAGCTGCGGCAGTTGCTGCGCCACACTTCGCCGGGATAGAGGCTTAACGTGAAGTAGACACCTATCCATACAATTAAAAAACATTAAACAATAGATATATCCTGCCATGCCAGCATTTAAATCCGACATTTACATCACGATCACCACCGGTGGGAAATCATTCCGCATCGGCGGCGTTCGGACATATATTTAATTAATGAGATTTGAAAAAATGGAACCGCGCAAAACAAAATACACCACCTCAACCGAGGCAAAGATCATGCACCAGATCGCCCGAACGATTCAGATTAAACCTAGAACACCGGATGAAATTGCCGAACGTTGCGGATTGACATTGGATGGAACAATGCGTGCGCTGAATCACATGAATGCCGCAGGTGTAGCCAAGATCATTGGCTATCGCTACGCGTCCAAGAAATTTCCGATGTGGGGCATTGGCGATGGTGAGACTGCACCACCGCGAAGAAAGCCAATAGAGGCGAAGAAGGCCAAGCCTGTGCGGGTTGATAGTTATTTACCACCGGCGAAAGTGTCGCCACTTTGGAAATGGGGAATGTAAATGCTCAAAATCAACTACAAAGAAACCATAAGCCATCGCCTTGCAGGAATTCCGTGCCTAATAGGTGTCAGGATGTGCAAGAAATACCCACCAAATCCAAATGCGGACAATCCAGACGATTACTACGGTTACTGGGACGTTGACTATGACATTCTTGACCAAAAAGGGAAGCCCGCTGCATGGCTAGAAAAAAAAGCAACGAAGTCTGACCATGACGATATTTTTAATCGTGTTGTAGAGGTTTTTACTGGGGAGGAACTATAGAAATGGACCAAGTATTATGCGAGACGGCGCTTTTGTTGGGAGATAGATAACGCCGTATCAACAACGCCGACTTTTGGAGAGAAATGAAATGAAAATCAAAATAATCTACGCCATCGCCTTGGGCTTTGTACTTGGCTACGTTGTTAAACTTTTGGAGGCATTATGAAAATATCTGAGGTCATTGAAAAACTAAATAAGGTCAAAGAAGATCATGGCGACATCAGCGTAGAAGTCAGAAACGATGCCGCAGACTTTGACGATGCTGAAGTAGTTGATACAACTTTTTACATAAAAAAATCAGGCAGAGAAGTTGTTGTTTTCATTGATGTGTAACTTTTGGAGGTAATTTGATATGTCAGTCTACACCTACATTGTTGAGCATGTGACAAATCCAGCAATTAGCGTAACTACTGAAATAAATGGCGGGGTGCTGAAAGCAGTTATGTTTGATGACGCTCTTGCTAAGTTATATGAAGCTGAGAATTTTATTCGAAAGATTCGTGAAGAAACCAAGTGTGCCCAGACGCGGTACGCGATTGATGATTTCATGGAAGAAGGAGAGGAGCAAAAATGAACACACTAACCCTAGCACGCCAAGCAATCAGGCTATACCCACGCAACCAATACACCACCCGCCATGCAGTAAATACCCTGCGCCGTGGGTGGATTAAACAGATTCAGTACCTTGGCGACAAGTGGTTGTTGGCTAAGAGTATTCAGAGGAAGGAAGCGAAATGAATACTGATCCAGTAAATCACCCAAAACACTATACTAATCACCCCAGCGGCATAGAGTGCATCGACATAGCCGAGCATATGAATTTTTGCCGAGGTAATGCCATTAAATACATCTGGCGTGCTGGTGAAAAAGGCGATGCTGTAGAGGATTTGAAGAAAGCACTTTGGTATATAAACAGGGAAATTAATCGTTTATCATGGAATAAACAAAATGCCAACACTTGACCATCCTATCCACCCAGCAACATCACACAAAAGCGATAAGCCCTATGGCTGCACTGACAAGGCATTCGCAAAAGGCTACCATCTATACCAGCGCAGGTATTATCCAGACGGGCAATATGTCATGCAGCCGATTTTTGTTGAGCACAAGATGAGCACTGGATGCAGATACGATTCTAGCCTTACTGACAAGCGTTGCACTGAGTGTAATCACCGTGGGCGCGGTGATGATTACGTTAAACAGGTGATAACTCCCTAACGACCATTCCTGACCCGCGCTTGTTGCTCACGTTCCCAGTCATCACGGCAATCACCATCGCAAAATAGTAGCATCGGCTGTATAACCGAATCGCAGAAATGACAACTGCCTACCGGTAAAAGCCCATGTGTTTTTTTGCGATGGTGCGCAATAGATAATTCGCGCTCCATTTCTTCTTGTGCCGAAGCATCGTCTGCAAAATCACTCATGCTCTTGCGCCCATTTCTTTGCTGTGTCTAGGTTAATCACGGCTTCACTGCATCCTTCAACGAGTCCGAGAACTCCTTCGTCAAATTTTCGTAACGCTCCAGATAACTTGGCGGGGTCGAAACAGATTCTTTCAGGACTTTCGGCAGAGGTGGCAGGGGCGGACAATCCACCGCCACTGGCACGGTTGTCGCGCAGGCGCTTAACATCAGCACGCAGGTTAGTGATAGTGCGCTTGTTTTCAGCATCTGCCTTTTCCTTTCGTAGTTTGTCGGCCTTGGCTACCTGCTCTGCATGCTGCTTTGCAGCCTCACCAAGCGCCACCGTAGCGGCCTCGAACTTGGCAGTCTTAATCTGCTCACGGTGTGAGCCTTGCAGCCAGCCAGTTCCATATATAGCGGACGCAATTAGCGCATAGGCACCGTACTTGTAGATTGATGGCATTAGTTTGGCAAGAGGTGGAATTAACATCATGCAAGCTCAAAGTGTGGGGAGTCAGACTCGCCACGCTCGCGCGGCTTACCGTCCTGGTCCCAATCTGCGCCCCAGCGTATTTTAACGCCAAGGTCTTTTGCTGCTTGGAACATGGCTCTAGCAATCTCGTCAAACTTGGATAGATCATCCCAATCAACGGGATAAGGCGCAAGATCAACAGCGCGCCCATAACCATCTGCATCGGGGAAATGCCTTGAATTCAGCGTCCAAGTGACTATTGGCCCAGGTGCTGTCCTGCCCTGTGCGTATAACTTCCGCTGTTCTTCGCGTGAGCGGATCCCGCAGGTAACACTAAAGTCTTGTTTGGTTAAAACGATTGCGCGCAAAACAACGCTAATCAACCGAGGCTCAACCCCGCGAAGGTTTTCGAGTGATCGCTTACCGAGGGAGTAGGCCATTACTTTCCGCCCCTGAATGGTGAGCGTCGATTAGCCAATATCAGCATAGCTACGCCTGCCAAAACAATACTACTGGCGTGTTCATATCGTACCACTGTACCCCATGCGCCGCCAACGATCATGCTCAATCCCAACGCCATGCCGAAATAAACAAACTGCCGCTCTGCCCATTTAGTTCTATCTGCATGCGCAGCCCAGCATGCGATGCGAATCGTTATCGCAAGCGCCAAAATAAAAGTCAGTAATGTAACCATTATTTATCACCTCCGCCAAGCCGGTCAGCACGCCTAGCCAAGCCGGTCAGCAGCGCAGGGAGAATCGTTGGTGCAGAGCCGCCAATCAATATCGACATCAGCGGGTGCGCTAAATCCATTACCGGCCTCCACTCTGGCCACTGGTGCAAAATGCCAGCAGCAATAACAGGTGCGGCGAATCCCGCAAGGAGTGCAGCCAATAGCACGCCAGCACCAGCCTTCCAACGGTTGTTGACGCTACCCAAAAAGAAAGTTGCCAATGTTGCTGTAATAAGCCCTAGAACCAAGCCTGGTACATCCGCCCCTGCCAATAAAGCAGATAGCGCTATTGGTAGCCCAATACCCAGTCCCACGGCTTGCTCTGTTGTGTTTGTCACCATCATATCAATCCCTTGCTATTCCTATTCAAACTTGAGCGCACGTCTAACCTTCCGAAATACCCAGTCTTTGAAGTCATTAAAAATAATCCTGACAAAAATAATAACGACCATGACATCAGCAGTAACACTTAAAAGCCACCTCACCGGATCGCCGCCATTCTGAAAAATCCGCCGAGCATGTGGATAGTTGGCAAGAAAACATATTCGATCATCGCCCACCACATGATGACATTGGCCGCACCTAGCACTAGCCATGAAGCTATTAACTTACTGCCGGTATAGGGCTTGTGTTTCATTTCAATTCATCCGGTACGTGGTTTCGGTCTTTTTCTGACAGATACGACAAATAGCAGTGGTCATCTTCACCGAATAGCCTAAATATAGCGTCAATTATAGGGCGGAATACTCGCCCAAGAATCTTACCATCGCGCTCAGTACGCCATGCCGCGCTGCTCATGGTCTCGTCTGGCATACCCTGGCCGAGAGTAATCACCACATAGAAGAATTGGTCAATGCCGATCAAGATATTGCGAGTTCGAGGATTCAAACCTTAGCCCCGATCTTTATAGAAAACTTTAACGCTGCGACATAAGCATTTTTTGTATTTGAATCCTCAATGAACGGGTCGAACTGCCAGCCGATATTGAAGAATATCGCACGGTTTATTGTAGGTATTTTCCTTACAGTCATGTACTGGAAATAATTACCGCAGGTCGCGTAAAACTTCTGCCCTACATGCTCATGGTTGTTCTTGTGCAACCACGGGTTGCCTTCGTGCTTTATATCACTCAGCGAGTTAAACCTAGCAGCAAGTGGTCCATTAACCAAGCCATGCGCATTGTTACGCACTAGCCAAAGCCATTGGCCGGTGTAACTCTTGTAATTTGGATAGTGGATTGTCTGCCAGCCCTTGTCACCGTAAAGCGAATTGTCGGGCGTCTGAAACCAGCTCAACCATTTCGGCAAGCGGGGCTCGTACAATCTAGCGTTGTTGTTATCCGAATTACCAAGCTGCACCGTAGCAAAGAGCGGCAGCACAGGCGCAATCAGCGTAGCGAACACATCGACAGTGAAATTGATGAGCAGATAGGCCAGATAGCGAAACTCGCCAGCCTTGCACCCGCGCCAGCACACCCAATGCGCCGCCGGAATGAACGCGATGAGGTAGAGCGCCCATAGCAGCGTTCGGGCGAATAGCATGATGGGGTAGTCTAGTATCTTCATTCCGGCCACACCAGTGCAGGAAGTTCGGCGGTCAGCCCTTCAAGCGTAGGGGCGGCGCGGGTGCCAGCCTTATTCGCCTTGCTAAGATTCATCACGGCAAGGTAGAGCACCCACGTTGCGTAGGTCAGGCTGAAGGCGTAAGCGAGATAAATGGCCGCGATTTTCAACTTAATGTGTCACCATGAACTTTGATATGTAAACGATGGCGCGCATGGGTTACTCCCCAAAGACCTTCGGCCAGCCACCAGAAAAATCATAGGCGGCAGGATCGGCAGCGGCTTCCATTGCGGCTTTGTGTGTTTCGGCAGCCGAGAAGATGGCAATATCAGAAGCGCCAGCTGCGGTAAAAATCTGCCCCGCCAACGCCTGCGTCATGGTGATAAATGTACCATCCATCGTCTTCCATAACGTGTTAGCGGGGATGCCTGCACCCATCATGACAAGGCCCATCTGCTGTGTGCGACTGAACGTGTCGCTGTGGAACCATTTCGTTCCAACCTTGTAACCGCCAGTCTGAATGCGACGGTCGCGCTCGGCTTTGATAAGTTCCCACACTTGGGACTTGGATGGTTTGGGCTTGCGGAGTGTATCTGCTTCTGCTTGTGTAATAGGGGTTAGCCCCTCAGGAATAGCCCAATCCTGCGAACCATCGGCTTCAAAGGCAAACACTGTGCCAGACGCGTCTTTATAGTATTTCATCATTACCCCTTAAATGCGAAGTTCTTTCCAAGCGTTAAGCGATGCCTGAGTCACAGTGACGTTATACGTCGCCCCTGGAGGAACAATTGCGAAAACGACCATGGCGGTGGATCCGATGGTTGCCGCCGCGATATTGTTTTGTTGCATCACGACCTGGCCATTGACGGAAATCTGCACGCTTTCGGTACTACTTGCAACGGTGTTGAGGGTTGTTACAGTAACCGCGATAGGCTTGCCCGTGGTATTTGTGTAAGTCGTTGCGAATGCCCGACTTCCGGTGACGTCCGTCCAAGTCTGATCAACGCCTAGGCCGGACATCTTGGTCACGTACCATTGACCGGAAGATGAACACTCAACCTCAAGAATTCCACCGATCCCGAGAACAATGGAAGTATTCGAACCGCCGTTGTTGATGTTGTCAGTCCCCTGACGTGCGACTGTCATTACTCCACTGTTGAAGTTGGCAAAGGAGATTCGCGAACCAGTGGGGCAAGCAGACGCCAACGGGAGGGTGAGCGTGAAGGCTGTTCCGGATGCGCCAATGAAAGACTTGCCAACGTCCTGGAACGTCAGTGTCGTGGTAGCCCCGGTAGAAACAAGGAACGAACCAAGTCCGGCAGGCAATGGGTCAAGGATTATTAAGTCGGTTCCGTCATATTCGATGTCCGCCAATTGGTTGGCGCGGATATTCGCTGCAACCTTCGCTCCCGACAGATCGAACTGTTTCAACGACTTGTTACCGAGAGCGCCAATGTTCAAGACGTCACTGCCTGCACCAGCCGCATGGAACTTGACACGGAAGCGCAAGTTCGCAGTCAGTGCAGCAGGAGCGGGGACAGGGGTCAGCGTGAAGTTAGGTGCAGCGCCCGCAGTGGTGAAGGCGGTTACAGTTTGATTTTGAATATCAACGGATTGAACTAGACCGCTTGCATATTGATACTTCGTCACAATCCAGTTACCACCCCCAAGACTTCGCGCTTCGTACCGATCATTAGCCGCAGTAGTGATATTCGCATTGCCAGGAAGAATTAGCGAAGTTGCATTATGTGTTAACGTCAAGACGCCAGTGAAGCGCCCCTTGCGGTTAATACCCTCGGCCACTGTACCGAACCCAGTGATTGTGGTATTTCCTGATATATCGACATTCTCTGACGCCGCAGCACCAATATCTGTGGTTGTAGCAGATGGCACAATAACCGTGGGGGCTGCAACAGTCCCGGCGTAAAGCTGCGCGATAAATGCAGCATGCGCCCGCTGGTAATCGTCAATCGAACTAGGCACATCTACTGCGCCATCAGGCGAGTTAAGCGATGCGGTTGTTGATAGTTGCGATATTAAAGTGGGGACTGGCATAGTTACTCCTAATTAAGAAGGCCGCTAGTGGATTGCCTGCGGGTGCTGGTTGGTTCGCTGAGCAAGCCGTCATTGTTTCTTTGATTTTCCGAACTTGTAACAACCCCTTGCATCGTCCTTTGCGCCCAAAGAGATTCAAGAATCTTGCGTTGTGCTGGAGTAGCTTCCCGCATTAGACGGGCCATTTCTTGGGGATTATCCATGACTTCGGCGGCACGTTTAAGCGCCTGCTGATTCCCTGTGCCAAGTCCTTTATTAACCCAACTTCTTGCCGCAGAAATCGCCGGTTGAAAAAATCCGGTTGGCGGCAATGTCGGCGCTCCAATGCGTTCCTCCATGCCTTTTTTACCAGCAATTGCCAGTTCTTTGAATTGCTGATTCCGCAAGAAATCTTCTTCGATGGCATCAACAATCTTTCGCTGTCCAGAAGTTAAATCTTGAATTCTAGGATTGCCGGAACCTTTGCTAATCGTGTTTTCTGCTTGCCTAACTTTCGCTCCAAACGATGCAGCGCGTTCCATTCCAGTAGCAGGGGCAACAAGTGCTTGCTCAAGGTCTTGCCCTACGCGCATCTGATTGATAGGTTTTGACGCTGCCATGTGGCTAGTCCTTGCAGCGTCGTACAGCGGATTCTTTTGCCCCATCCACGCAACAAGATTTGACTGTGCGTCTTGAATGGCTTTCTTGGCAGCACCAGAAATAGCAGGAAGATTCGGATTGTTTGCTGACTGCAATTTTGCGTCCAATCCTAACTTCACGAAATGCATGAATTCAGTCAGATTTGACTTTGGGCTGATCCCGTTCGCTTTTGCCAATTTCAATGCTTCCGGCAGAGCGTCCTTGACGTAGGGATTCTGCATCATCTTAGCCAATGCAGGATCGGCGTTTATTTTCTGCTGGAAAGCATCACCGTAGTTCTTTGTAGATGCCGCTCTCCTTGCCAAGACAGCGGCATCAAGATCGGTAGATGTTTTGCCAAACGACCGAACGGCGTCAAGTCTGGCCGTAGCCTGTTGCCCCTTTACGCCTATCGGCCCATAGAACTTCGATGCGTTTTCATTCGCCGCTGCTTTTTGGAATGCAGCGAACTCCGCGCTATTTGCTGGAACAGATGCCTCACCAGCGGTAAGTTTGACGCCTGGGACGTTGCTCTTGGTTTGCATCATGGCAGCTATTACATCATCTGCTTTATCTCCGGCAGCACGCCTGCCAAGGCTTCCGACAGATGGGTAAACGTAATCCTTGACTACCCTACCCACGTTGATTAAAGACCCAGCCGCAGCGGGTGCCATTGCCCCAGCCAATCCAGCGGCCAACTGAGCGCCTTCGCCCCCACCAGCCTCCCGAGCCAATCCACTACCAGCGCCAGCACTACCTGCTGCAACTACCTGCGCTGCGGGGGCTTGAGAAAGCATTCGCATTACCGCATTTGCCACGCCTGATGTGGCCGAAGTGGCCAGTTGCGCCCCTTTGATAAAACCACCACCTGCCGCCATTGATCTAGCGATGTCCCCAGAGACTCGCTCTATTCCGGTTTCTGGCTTCGGGAGTCCGATTACGTCAGACAATGCTTGCCCTGTTTGCCCACGAATCTGCATGTCCTGCGGCAATGCGAGGTTCATCCCGGCGCGAATAGGTGATGCAAGCATGTCGAGCGTTCCGCCGACGCCTTCGATTCCGTGTCGTGCGGATAATCCGAGTTGGCGACCTGTTTCTGCAAGAAACGAGCGTGGCTTTGGCTTCGCAGAACTCGGCGCTGGCGATGTGGCGGCACCAAACAATTCCGCCGACAAATCGCGGCCACCTGTTGGCTTTTGTTCTCCAAAAAGTTCAGCAGATAAATCGCGCCCGGCCATACTAATTACCCCCTATTGTGTAGCCCTGCGCCTTCATTGCAGCAGTTACCTCTGCCGTTGATTTTCCGCTCTTTCGTGCTGTTTCTTGAATATCTGCCATAGTTGCAGTTTTTGGCGTAATACCTTTCATTGCATTCTTGTGTTCCTTGTACCAAACTGGCTCAGGGATACGCTTTGACAACTCAGGATATGTCTGAAATTCCTGGCTCCTCTGCCCTTCCCATTCGGAAATGATATTGTTGTTGGTGACCTTTAGAATCCTAACAATATTCTCTCTCGCTGCTCTGTCAGTATTGACTCGCGGCAAAGACTCACGCAAGACTTCCATATCCTTGTCAGTAAGTCCTCGCGCTCCAAGCTCCTCCATCTTGCGCCCAAGCATATCCCCAATCGCTTGTTCCATTTGCCGAACATCTTTCAATTCACTAGGCGCATACCCAAACGACGACAAGAAGTTTTGCACGCCAGTAATGATTGGCTGCGCGCCGCCTTGTGTCCCTGTATTTGATGCCGCCAAGAACCTATCTAGAGACTTATTCCCTTTGTAAGCACTTTCTGCTGACTTGGTTAATGCAGTCATGCCTTCAGCCGCATCTGACATTCGTTTTTCAGCATATTTTGTATCGCCCTTCGGAACAGCAGCATTTGCACTTACATTCACATCGGAGGCTGTTGGGCGCTTTAAGAATGCTTGTCCTATCGGAGCATTCATGTCAATTTCACCATCACGGCCTACCTTGAATGCCTGCCACCTTCCTCCTCCAATATGCACATCCTCTGTGCCTAGTTTTCCAGATGGTGGCGCAGTGAAATACTGTTTCCCGCTGGCATCAACAAGCGTATTCCCTACCGTATATCGTTTATCTTCTGGCTGCTTCGCCAGACCTTCAATAGCCTTCATGGCAAGCGCAGGATTTCCGCTGCTCAGAAGCTGACCATACATATTCTGTACATTAAGCGTCGGAGCAAGCGTCGGAATCTTCGCCGCATTCTCGGCAGTCGGGCCTTCCCCACCAGCCAATGCTTGCGATGCCGGAGAAGTCATAAACTTTGATGGATCGCTGAAGAATGTCCGTTGCGCCGCAGCATCCGCAGCCTCCTGCTTTGCCTTATCCAACTGCATTTGTTGCACTTGCTTCTGCATATCGAGACTGGCATTCTTCTCAATCCTATCTTGTGCCTGGCCGTAGCCCATCAGCCCAGCTAGACCGGCCTTGCCCATTGAGTTGATAGGCTCACCACGACGAGCAGTTGCAAGACCACCAAAGGCCGCTGATAGCAGTCCTTGGCCCTCTGGCGTTTTGACAAAAGATGAGAATTCGTCGAGAAGGCCCATTTTAGTATCCTCTCATTGCTCTGTTAGTTTGTCGCTTCTGCATTTCTTCCTGCGCACGTTGTGCATCTGTAGATTGTATGCTTTGAAGCAATCCTTGCATCTGTGGATTCGAGCCATTGCCAGGTACCATCACTGGCGATGCTTGTATAGGAGGAGGTGGTTCTTCTTTTGTCATTTGTGCAACCATCATTGCTGTGCCAGCGGCATCTGCAACTGGCTTTGCATTCCCTGCAACCTCTTTGGCTGTAGATAGTACCCCATCATACCAAGGAGCAGGAGGAGGAGCAGCAGCAGCCGCATTCAATCCAGGTACGGCAGTGCCTGTACTTAATCCAGGTACGGCAGTGCCAAATCCACCAGCGCCAGCCGCCCCAAGCTCAGCAGCAGCACCAGCACCAGCAGCAGCGGGAGCAGCAGCAGCGGGAGCAGCAGCACCAGCAGCAGCGGGAGCAGCAGCGGGAGACAGAAGCCCTCCGGCAGCACCCATACCAGCGCCCATCAATGCGCCTTCAAGTGGATTCTTCTTGTTGGTGAGCAGCCCAATGCCGCCACCGATTAACATGGGTACCATGAGTGGGAACATTTATATGAACTCCTGTGTTGTAAGTTGTATCACTTTCCGCCCCCGCTTTGGTTTGACTGTGTTGTTGAGGATGATCCGAGGTTTGACCCGAATACACCTGACATAGCGCCAAGCTGTTTATAAGGGAGATTTTGCTGATCCTGATACGTCTGATAGTTAAAATCGCGCTGCTGCTGATTTTGATCCTGCATTACATCGCCAGCTTTCATTAATTGAGCTGCATCGGTATAGGCTTGGTTCCCAAACTGTTGAGCCATTCCAATGCCCTGCATCTGTCTTGCACGGTCAGCGTCGTAGGCACCACCATACATACTGGTTGCAATGTCGCCCATCGACTTCTGCAAATCCTGCTGTGAATTGCGGGCTACTTGCTCAACCCCACTGTTTCCAAATGAACCCGAATTGACGCCCATTCCGGTTAGTTGCGGCGCAACCGAGTTAGAGTAATTGCGTACCAGTGAGCCTTGCGCCTGATTGACCATCGCATCCAGATAGGGATTCGTATTTCCACCAGCAATAGTCTGGTTAAGTGCACCCTCTGCGTTGTTAATCGTCTGAGAACCACCAAGAGCGCGGTCAACAGTTGTCCCTATCCCAAGGTATTGTGTCGGGTTAAGGTCTTCATATCGCTGCTGTGTATACGGCTGGAATCCCTGATTGCTAAGATTGATGGCTCTGCTCGTATAAGCCGATGCAAGCGGCTTAAGCTCATCAGGAATTGATTGAATTGTTGTTGAAGTTCCACCTCCACCGCCACCGCCTCCCTTGTTCAACCTGCGGAGTCCGTCAGGTGAATATCCGCTATACTTGTTAAACATAATTAAATCTCCACTTCAAGTATTCTGTAAATAGGCTTGAATCCGCAAAGCCCTGTGTATAACTTTTCCTGTGCAGGTTTTGCTGCACAGCGTATGACTGAACATCCAAGTAGTTCAGCCATATTCTTCAATTCAGTAAAGAACATCTCGAAGTGTGCATTATGCGCCACAAGGTTAGTTATGTGAAGAACGCGCATATTTGGTAGAAGATCAACGCGAAACACGCCCCATCCAACCGTTCTATCTTCACTGTCCATCCTAACCAACTGCCTTTCACCACGCCCAAGTAGCATCTTGAGTTGATCGCCAGTACATTCACTTTCACATGCTTCGACAAGACATGAAGCCCCATCGCGCCAAGCGAAGTCGATGTGCTGTGCTGGTACTTGGATGAGTTGCATTGATCGCATTAGTTTCCAGTTAAAAATCGTTTTTGCACAAATGTTCCAGGGGTTCCCGATGCCACACAAAGCCATCCTTCAATAACGTATTTATTTGGAGTCGTGCCAAGCTCTGTCGGGGCGCTATTGGTAACAAAGTCACCCTGCTGATAAGTCCCTGTAGTTGGGGTAGATGACTGTGCAGTGTATCGCGCCGCAATACGCCCCTCGCTAAGTTGATTAACCTGCGCGGCAACATTACGCAATACTTGCGTCAAGATAGGATCACCGACAATTCGAGGTGTAGTTGATAGCTTCATCGCGTTCCAACCGCCTTGAATGTTGCCTTCATACCAGTAACGGTCACTGGCCCGGTAAAGCTGATTTTAGCCTTGTGCCACCTTGCAGACTTGAGCATATCAAACTTGCCATCGTTGAACGTTCCAGACGGGCCTGAAATCATGCTTCCACCGCTCTGCATGGTGCTGAATGATTGAGCTGTCGCAGTTGTTGGTTGTGTCTCATAACGCAACCTGATCTGCTGAAGCAGCGTCACGGCGTCGTCATCTCCGACATCGCCTGTCGTCATTGAACTGCTAGTAGAGTTGCCCGTCAAGCTTTGCAACTGGTTCGACGTATCGAACACGGACATTGCACGCCCGCCAGACAGCCAGTATTGTGAATCGAAAGGAATGTTCGGCAATTCATTGATGGTCGCAGACAGCGCGTCCAGTCCATTGATTGTTATGCTTGAAGCCGTATATTCCAGTGCCACCTGAATTGCTCTATTTGCCCTGCCCCATCGCTTTGATGTGACGTGATAGACAAGCGCAGAATCAAGAGTGCTTGAATTGGTGGATGGATAAAATACCCAGACAAGGTTTGTCAGTTTGTCGTAGGTGCAAATAATTTTGTATTTGTAACTCGGGGCGCAGTTACTAGCGAACCACTGCCGCAACACGCCGTCAGCCAAAGGCGTTGGGCGCGTGCCGTCAAACAGCCAGAAGTTATCTTCGCCAACAAAGAAATGCGTGCCATCCAGATCGCACCACGCATTCCTTCCGATGCACCCGGCATTCCCGCCGATGACCTGAACCCAGTCCCAGACCACAGGCGCGCCGACATATTGCCCAAGATACATCGAGCGATTCTTGTAAGCCACGGCATATTCGCCAAGTTTGCCACCGGCTATGATCTGTCCAGCCGTTGCCACCAACCGCCCACTGGTAGCCTGCGTTGCCGTTGATGGCGTCCAGCTGGTGTCATCATAAGCCGCGCAGCAATGCCATCCATCAGGCTTTTCAGCGCCGTCATTGACGTTGAGCGCCATCACAAAGGCACCGACGGAAAAGATGATGCTTGCCTTTGGGGCTGTAGCAATGTCAGCGAATGCGCCCGTAGTTGACCGTTGGATAATATCGGAACGATTGGCTGCCAAGGTCGCATCTCCAAACTGCGTTATTGCCCAGTTCGATTCCACGCCACCCGTATAGTCTCCAACGCGCGTGCGGTCAGTCCATGTTCCGCTGCTAAGTTCGTAAAGCTTTGTCGCCGTTCCAGCAATCAGGCGACGCGTCCCATCCAGCTTTGTGACAACCGATGCCCCCTGGCAGGCCGCAGCCAAGGCAGGAACGCCGGACGGCGTAACGGCAGATGGTGCTCCGGTCATGCCAACAATATTCGGGATAAGATTCTCGCAGTCAGTCAGGATTCCCGGTGTTGTCTTGTCGGCGTCTGGCGCGAATCCGGCAATCTTTATCATCTCGACCTCGCAACTAGCGGGCCGGAATATCGCTGATCGTTACCTTGCAGTTCGTTGACGGCTACTGCGAACCGAGATTCCCATAAAGCAGGATCACTGCCTGAATAAACGGCAGCCTCGATAAGCGATCCAAAAAGGTAGATGCTGTCGGCAGAATCCGATAGCCAGTTGTTTGTTGCTGTTACCAGTGCAGGGATTTTTTCATAAAGCACACCTGTAACGCTACCGCCACCATTAAGCCGCAATGAGGTTCCTTGCCATGCGTAATGCGTTGCCAATGCGTTCGTTGGCATTGCAAGCACAGCCTCAAGTGACTGAATTTTTAGTGGCTGATCTTCGTATCCATCCGGCCACAACGTTTTCACGTCAAGCGTTGTTGATGGAAGCGAAACCAGATTATCTACAATCGCAGTAGGAGTCAGCGTGACTTCCATGCTGCGCACTCGCAAATGTCGGTTAATCCGTTCTTCTGCCAATAGGATAAAGTCAGGAATTACCGCTGCAAGATCGTCACGGTTAAGCCATGAAGCTATTTTCGTTTGTAGTTGGGTATAGTTCATTTGAGCAGTTGGTAAAAAGTCATTTTAGCAGTTTGCTAAACGTCACCAAAGCAGGATTTTTCTTCAGAAAAGTTATTGTTCGCTTCTTGTCCAGAGAACCATCCTGTCGCATCATCTTACCAAGTTCTGCCATCGGAATGAACCCAACGTGGCGCATCTCTCCCCATCGTTGCCCCTCAGTTGCTTGCCGTGCATCTGCTGCGGCCTCAATGAATGGCTGCGCGTCGTATTTCTTCTCGATAACAGTCCTGCCATCAAGCTCATGTACACGAGAGCTTATTCCAGTTACCGGGTCATGATCTGTGAATACAATTGCCATATTAGGGCCTCTTCGCCTCGACAACAGCGGAAAAAGTAAATGATGGAGTCGTTCCGCTAATTGCGAAACTGATCCGCCCGAATTTTCCTGTCGTGGTTGGTATTTTTATCAACTGTCTGCCTGCGGCAGTGATAGCAATACCAGATGTGTTGTCAAAGAATGTTGAATTGTCATGGCTGCTTTGATATGTAACAGTCATGCTTGGTGTCGTGCCGGATACTACGGTTACATCGACATAAACAAGCAACTCTGTCTGTTCGCCTGGAATTGCTCCTATATCGGCAGTTCCACTAGTTGTTCTTGCTGCGCTTGCCAGCGCTGTCATGGTAGTTACTGTCGTCATTTTATGCCTCTGTTATCGTGAATTCTGCCTAGATTTACCCCCGGAGTTTCCTCCGGGGATTCCTCAGATTACTGATACAGATTACGGAGTAAGGTTCTTGATAGCCGCTTGGGCAGTTTCGGATGTAACCACCAGGCAAGCCTCAGCAGAGACAAGCTCTTTCTCAGTATGTCCAGTTTTCGCCAAAGGCTCGGATTTGAACCCACCGAGATAGGCGATCCCCATATATTCAGGGTTAAGGACAAAAGCTGTGGTTGCGTTTGCCGTGGCCTGAACGTAGTTTGGAACGGCGGTCAGTTCACCAAAGTCGCTCATATACACGTCTGCTCCACCTACGATCACCCCTTGCTTCCCCTTTGCCACTTGATAGCGGTTACCTGCAATTCCGGCAAAACCACTGAATGTACCCTTGTGCGAAGGCGTCAGACTGATTAGCGAAGGGAATTCACCCGAAGCCGTATAGGTTGCCTGCGACACGGTTTTCAGCAATGTCTCAGTAAACGCCCGATTAGTACCAGCAGTTTGCGCGGTAGTAGCCAAACCGGACGTATGAGCCGGAGTTGCACCAGCGCCACCATGCGAAATGTTGGTATAGACCATCGCACCAAGGCCAGCAGACTTTCGAGCAGTAGTCGAGTTACCTGCCACGGCCACGTTATCCGATAGAATCATTGCTTCAATGTCTCGCTTTAGCTCAACCATCTTTTTCGATATTTGATACTTCATCTCTGAACCGCGACCTGCCGACTTGGTTTTCTCCTGCGTCCCGGAAACTACAGCAACCTTGTCGAACAGTTGCACAGTGTTAGCAACACGAGAAGTTGCGGTCAGTGCTGTACCAGTGCGGTCATCGCCTTCAATAACAGCGTTGTCTTTATTTGGCGTAGCAAGTGAATCACGCTGCCATTCATGAAGGCGTTGCGTGGCGGTAAATCGGCGAATTGATGATAAAACCGGCGTTTTTTCCGGCGAAACCATATAAATCTTGTCCTGCAAATCTTCCTTGTTGCCTATTGCGGCATAACTGTCAAATGTATTAGTTGGCTGTGCCATGATTTGTTTCCTTTATAAGAGTGCGGCCAAATCCTCTACTCGCCCTGATTTTTTGAGGCGGTCGAAAGCGGCCTGATTCGATTGTTTTGACCTTGCGACCTGCGGCGTGATTGCTTTTGGCGCCTCAGTCACCTTTTTCATTGCCAATGGCTTTTCAACCTGCAACGAACGCCATTTCATCGCATCGTGCAGGATATGCACATAGCGCGAATCCACAACGGAGTTCAATTCATTATCAGTTAGCCCGTATTCCTTGCCAACAGATTTGATTTTTTCAGCAACCTTCATATCAAAGTTCGGAAGTCTGGCTTTCAGCTTTGTCTGTTCCTCGGCAAGAAATTTCTGCCTGGTTTGCTCTGACAGATTTTGCGCTTGGGATTGAGCCTGCTGTAATTCGCCATACTTCTGCTGTGCTTCGCGCTGGAGCTGCTGATAGGCCAGATTGAGTTTTGTGGCTTGCACCGGATCGGCATCAACAAGATTCTGCCAGTCGATTTGTTCGTACTGGGATAACTTGTTCTGAATGTCGCGTAACTCAACTGCCTTGTCGAATGTCGCTGACATCAACGATTCACGCTGATTGAGCAACTCAACACGCTCCTCAACTGATTTGCGTTGCTCAGCGACTTCCTGCGTTTTTTGTGTGTAGTCAGCGTTCTTCATCAAAGCGCCCTTTAACTCCTTGGGCACTTTGTAAGTCTTGCCTTCGTACTCAACTTCTTCGTCTTCTTCCGGCTGCGCTTCGGCGTCGTCCTCGCGGACTTCCTCATCACTGCCTTCATCTGGCAATTCGTCGGTCGTATCCAGCAAATTGGCTACATCATCAATCGACACTTCCGATTCTGGATTGGTGTCTTCCGCTTCATTCATTTAAGTACTCCTTTAGTTAAGCCATCTTCAGGAAAGACCGCAACTTGCTTTCTTTCTCAAATCTGGCGAACTGGTCTGTGGCAAGTTTGCCACCTTCTACATAGCCTGTCAATATGTTTCTGAACTTTTCGATAGTTTTTGCTAATTGCCAAAGCGCCTCTTTTCCTTCTTTATCTCGCGCAGGGCAGGCAAGCCACTGGTCATTGATTTCCTTTTCGATGGCAGTCAGCGCCTCTTTAAGTAACTCGTTTTCCAGTAATTCTTCTGCTTTCCGGCCTTTATCTATATCTGCCTGTGTTTTTTCGTAGTCCATGCCTATGCTCCCATAAGTAAAACTATCAATGCTTCTTCATCATCCCGAATGCGCTTGATACGTTCAATTTCCTGTTTTGCTAGAATTCCGGCCTGCTCTGCTGCAATTCTGTTCTGCTCCTGCAATTTGCTCTGCGTTAGTATTGCCCTGAACATTGGCGACCAATCGAATCCAGGCATTTCACGCAGTAATGGCGCTACTTCTGCGTATGCTGCCTTTCGATATACTTCTTTCGATACAGATGGTTCGTTGGAATTAGCAACATGTTTCACCACACGCTCAATTACTCTGGCGACCTTGAAAATCTTTTCTTCTGCTTTCTTGTCATCCAACTTGCTCGGTTTGCGCTTCCACCATAAGCGCGGTTCCGTATCAATAATGATGAAGCCGTGGTTATTAACTACAGTTCCATCATTCGCACTTACTATTCCTACACTCCCAATACCGCTAATGCCTGAAATTACAGCATTCCCGTCTTGGGACGTGCCAGTTGCACTTACAGTGCCAACAAGGCCAATACCGACTGCTGAAGATACTGTTGCATTCGCTGTACCTGTTTGTGTTGTTGTTCCAACACTGCCAGTGCCGCTAACCCCTGTAATGGTGGTTGATACAGTTACCGATGGAGTTACGCTGCCAACACTACCTGCGCCTGAAACACCCGCAATGGAAACTGCCGCATTTCCCGCTGCTGCGAGAGTGCCAACTTGCCCTGTACCTGCAATGCCTGTGATCGTGACGTTACCATCGGGAGAACCGCTACCCGATGCGCTTACAGTTCCGACGCTACCAGTGCCTGCCGCAGAGGGTGCAGTAACGTTTGCTGTACCTGTTTGCGTTGTAGTTCCAACACTACCAGTGCCACTAACGCCTGTGATAGTAGTAGCCACACTAACTGATGCGGCGACACTGCCAACACTACCTGTACCAAATGCACCAGATAGGCTTACCGAAGCATTACCGGATGGGAATAGAGTACCGACTTGCCCTGAACCAGATACACCGGTAATGGTTGCTGTTCCGTTACCCCCCGCCCCCGCTACCCATATCCTTCTGTTCAGAGGGGAAAATATCCCAAATTGCGATTTGTGCAGTTCCTTGATTTCATCCCCGGATAATCTTCTGGAAAATCCGGTCAATCCGCTAACGCCCGCTACCTTTGCCGTGTAGAAAGTACTTGCATCGCAATACATCGCCCCGGCAACATTGAACGTGCCGGTCTGTGCTGTGTTGGAAAGTGTTGCAACAAGTAGGCCGTTGCGATAGATACGATGGCTTGTGTCGCTGTCGCTGACAACGCCTAGTGTAATTACCTCTCCGGCGGCTGGAGTTGATCCAATGTTTGTAACGCCATATGCCCCATTATTAAAGACAACAACCTTCAACTGGCTGGATGTGTATTCAAAATAGATTCCTGATCTATTCGTCGAGGAGAACATCCCACCAAAACGCTCATTGGTAGCGTCAAATAAATAGCGCCCGAAGAACGTTTTTATCCCTGGAGTCGAGAAAACAACTTCACCGTTTGCATGAAAATAATTAGGCTCTAACCCAACATGCGAAACAGTTGATATACGTCTGGTCGGCGGCGCGAAGTTTACTTGATTACTGTAAAGCGATGCCACATTCGCCAGTAGTAAGTCGCCTGCATTAGGGTTATTCCAATCAACCCCAACCGGAATCTGCGGCTGTGTCGTCCAAGGGATTTTGCGATTAATCACTGCAAAATCTCCTGGTTACGCAGGATAAGTTACGCCTTGTATCCAGCACTGACCGCCTGCGCCAGCGGTTGTATTCAGCGCCTGCACCATGCTGTGTGTGACGAACACGAAGTAGCTACTTGGCGCCACGCCACCGAATAATGCTGGAATATTCACCGGGGCGAATTCGTAAATCCGGTTAGCGGTTGCGTCCGTAATAATAGTCGCTGCCGGGCGCAGAATTGCGTTGCGAATATCAGCACTGGTCACGGTTTCAGCGCTGCTTGTTCCATCGAATACATCGGGGTAGGATGGCGTGTCATTGATTATTCCGCCGACAAATACTGAAATCTGTCCGGCAGTCGGTGCAGTGTTGTTGGCTTTGAATCGTCCGCTCAGAAGTACATCATTGTAGACGTTGGCGATCACCGCCGATTCCCGCCCTGCGAGAAGTGTTGAGCTTGAGGCCAGTCCATCAAGATCGTTCGTGCCGAAAACAGGAACCGATGCTGCATAAATTGGTATAAATCCAGCCATATCACCACCCCATCGAGTTGATTACGTCCTGCACGCTATACGGATCGGGCACAATCGCCAGCCCCTTGAGCGCTGCTGCACCTTCTGCACTCAAAATACCGGCCAGCGCTAGTCCATCAATCCCGTCACGCGTCGCTTGTGCCCCAAGGTCAAACGATTCATTTTCGATGGTCTTGAGCGTCCATTTAATGTCAGGATCAACCGTATTTCCGAGCGTTTCCAGCGTGTTGAGGAATGCACCGCCAACACCACGGCCAAGGGTAGCGAGGACTGTGCCGTAGCCAATGGGCTTGCTGATAATCTTGGTACGCCCGACCGAGAGAATCGCCGCGAGCGCACCACAATCTCTTGCGGCAAGCGCTTCGGCGCAATCTGGCCTTGATAGGATTTCGTCACGGAGCGTCATGATTAAGCAATCCGAACAACAGCCGTACCAGCGGCGGCAGCGGGTAGGGTGACAGTAAATGTCCCGGCTGTACTTGATACCGTTCCGCCGAAGTCATACAAGCCAACAGCAGGTTTTCCAGCATCAGTGTCGTTATAGATGATTGCCCCGACCGCGCTGATGGTAGCCGTCGTCCAGTTCGGGTCAGTTGTCCAGTCGATCCATGCCTCAGTTGTACCGTTATTGCCTGCGGTGTAACCTGCCATCGTGAAACCGCCAGCGGTATAACCCGTGCCTGACGCTTCATCCGTACCAAGGTTGGTTACAGATGGAGCACCAGTTCCAGGTGTTCCTACACCATCGAATGTATTGTTGTACGTTCCTGTGTGTCCAACCTTGACCAACGCCATCTTGTAAGTATCTCCAGCCGCGTGTGCGCCAGATAGGAAGTTTGTTTTTGCGCGAAAGGGCATGCATGTGGTCAAACTCATAATAATTCTCCTTAGTATGCGGTAACACCAGACATGGCGACACCGGTTAAAAATTTGACGTGCGAACTTTGTTTTACGCATTCATCGCCAAGGAAATAAGACTCAGTGAAGATGATTTTGTCGTCTGAAACATCCCACGCCACTTCTTGACGAAGGTCTGCGAGTGGAAGATTCCCTTTGCTGGTAAAGATAAGTGGTTGCGTCATAGTTCCTCCATCAATGAAGTCCAACGATATTTCCTTGATTATCCCTGATTACCGACTTTTGTACAGATACATCCTCACCCAGCGTCTGAATGCCAACAACAGTCCCATCCTCATCTCTTACAACTATTTTTGGAGCGGATATTGATTCTGCAAGAGTGGTCATTGTATTCTGCATTTGTTCTAGCATAATCTTAACATTTGATGATTGCTCATTGGAGTCATCACTATCAGGTTCTTGGCTGCTACTTGCCCGCTCCATACCGCCGGTTTGCTCAATCAACAACTCAGCAGCGCGAATCCGCTCCGCTGATTCCAGTTTCAATTCAGTCATTGCCATTTCATGCTGACGATTCAATTCAGCCTCTTTCCGCTTGAATTCAAGTTCCATAGCGCCCTGCTGCTGTTCGATCTGCATCTCTGCCTGCGTCTTATGCACGTCATTCTGCAACTTGGCCTGCTCCAGCAGTATCTTTGGATCAGGCGGTGCCTGCTTTGGTTGCGCCGGAGGAAGGCTATCAGGATCAACCCAGAATTCGCCAGGATTCTTGAACCCTGCCGTCTCTGCAAGCCTAGCCTGCACGTTGTAAATCTTCTTCGGGTTAAGCAGCCGTTCCGCGTAGGGTGACTGAGCTACAGCAGCCTGCGCCTGAGCAATCTGCACGAGCATCTGCGATTTCTGTACATCGTCGCCAGTGCCAATGCCAACATTGATCGTCATGTCGTATTGGTCGCGCCACTCCTGCGGATTAACGGATACAAACTTTCCATTCAACCTGAACGAAATGTCCTCCATGCCGAACTCAGTCAGCGTCTTGAATATCCCCTTGAACATCGGCGCTACCATCGCTTCCGCAATGATCCGCGCCATCAACTTCATCCGCTTGGCGCTGGCATTCATAATCATGGTCATGCCCCTCGCGGTCTTGTTCAACGAATCAGCATCCATGCCCTGCGAATACCTTGTATAGCCTGTCCGGTTTTCCTTCTCCACGCTCAACTGCTCGATCATCGGCATGGCCTGGATTCCTTGCCACTGCACCTGATACGGGCGCACCGCACCAGAAACACGCTCTCGTATTACACCACCCGGCCTGCGATTAAGCAGGTCATCAATGTTCGCTAACGGGTTGCCTTGTGGGTCTGTCTGAACGACTGTTTCTTGGTTGTTTGCCAAATATAGATTATCCAACTGCTGTCGAACAATCTCTGTATGGATTCTCTGAAAGTCCTCAACCAGATCAGCAACCGAAATTCCGGCAAATTGATGCGTCAGGATATACGGAGTCCATGCTGCAATCGGAACATGCGTACATTCGCTATTCTCAAGAATCACATCTCCAAGCCGGACAATCCTGCGACGCTCTGCAATGCCATCTCCATCGTAATCGACAAGCACATACTCGTCCCGCAAAAATCCCATTTGCATTGTTTCATCTGAAGGATTATCGTCGTTCCACCAGCCGAAGCGACCGCCTTTGCGCTCATTGGCAAATTCACTCAACGTGTAGTTATCATTCTTCGCAGCATTGATGTCATCTATACTGACTGTGTACCCCATTTGCCTAACTTCGGACAGTGTTCTTTTTGTTACGTGTGCAACATAGGGGCAGTTGTCCAACGTAATCGAATTATGCTTCCGCGAAACATGTAACTCCTCTGGCGGTATTGCGCAAACCTTGACCATCCCTACTTCTTCGACAGTCCTGATTTTTAACGTGTAGCGCGGTGGCGGTGGCAGTCCAGTCATCTGTGACTGCTGCAAATCTTCCGGCGTAGGGTCGGCCAGCTCTTTCTGCACAATTTCAGCCGTTTTATTTTCCTGCATAAACAGGGCAATCTGCATTTCATCAACACCGACATAACGGCTTACCGTGGGAGTCTTGATCTTTTCGTAATACCACTTGATTCCACCCGTCTTGAGCATCAAGCCGTCCTTGATGGCCGTGTAGAGTATCAGGAACCCGTTATTCTTCTTGTAGAACACATAATTGCAGGCGTCCGTTACCTGCTCTGCCATCTCGACATCCTCCGGGCCAATCGGCTCAAACACAACCGCCTTGTCGCTGGCAGTGAATACCTCCAGCAAATCAGGGAGCATTCCTTCAACCGCATCAAACACGTCAGACGATACAGCCGAACTGCGCCCTTCCATCTCATTCCCGTAAGGTGTGCGCATGTAAGCTCTCAACGCTTTATCTCGGTCACTGCCAAGCTCGCCGTCAGTGAATTTATACGCCGCTGATGCCTCAGAATCGAGGAAACTCAGCAAGTCGGATTCTGTCATTCGCATTTGTCGATCCTTTAGGCTACACGCCGTAGTTTATACCGTAATGGTACATTTTTTACGCCGCCAACTGTAGTTCCATAACGGCGCATCATATAAGCATAGCGGGTCGCGCAAATTAAATCATCATATTCTTTGACGATTTTCCCTTCCTTGCGATGGTACAGCCTGAATTCTTCAAACCAATCTTCAAGATGCGAAAACACCTTGAACCGCCCGGTGTGCATCATGTCCAGCATCATCATAAGTCCGGCCTCAACTCCATTACCACCATCCTCAAATGTTGCCATTTCATCCAGCATATTCATTCCCTGATTGCGGTAAATTTCCATCAAGGTATTTCCGCTACCCTTGTCATGCTGCAAACCATCATGCGGCCAAGCCCACGGCAACCATTCCCCCCACGGACGCAATGCCGCAGCGTGCATAACCGGAGTAGTTTCTTTCATTCTGTGGGTTTTCGTTACATAGACTACATCGGCGTCCCTATCCCATGCCAAGCAAACCGCCGCCGTTGGGTGATCCCAACCAAAGTCGATGCCGCCAAGCTGCACAAAATGCCTCGGTATATCAAATGCGTCACACTTGATAGATGACTCCAATACAGGGAATATCTTTCCGCTTCCCAACGTCGGGATACCGCGTAACCGCGCCTCGCGTTCATGTTCAGGGTAACTCGCAATGATTGATGCTTTTTGCTCTGGAGAGAAATGCGTCACATCATCGATAGTCATTGTGATAACCGCAGTATTTGCTGGTTTCTCCATGAGAAACCGCCTAACCACATTTGACATGCCCAACAATGGGGTAAACGTCATGAACGCAATACCACCCGTAGCATTCGTCCGAGTCAGCCCTTCCATATAAATATCCTGCGGTGGTTCTTCGTCAAACCACACTACATCCAATGTCTCACCTTGCCACTTTTCCCGCCCCTGCTCATACGTCTTGAAATACAACAACGAAACCCCGCCCGTCACATGCTTGACCTTCACGTGATCCAGCGCATCCGCAACGCCAGGTGCGGTCTTTTTCTCAACAATGCACTTCAACGGAATAGACCCTGTACCAAGTTGTCCAGGCCGCCCAACCACTAACCGCTGCACCGTGTCACGAGTTCCAACACCCGTCACCGAACCACCCCATGCAATAATGGCCTTACTAAACCGCCTTCCTTCCCACCAGTCCGGGTACAACCCAGTCAGGTGCATCGCCATTTCCATGCTACCTGCAACAGTTTTGCCGCAATTATGGTGGAACACCCCACCAGCCTTGTAATTGTTAGGGCCAGGAACTTGAACGTCTAATATAGGCTGGAAACCAATCGGTACGATTGCTATAATACGGCTTCCACCAACCAACCGAGGATGCCAGCATGGGTAAAATATCGAAATGTATTCAGCACCATGATGCAATACTTGAGATGAACAGCCAAGGGGTTGAACGGAAAGATATTGCTGAAAGATTTGGCCTTTCGCAGACTTCTGTGCAAGCCTATCTGCAACGGCGCGCAATAAAACCGTTGTTTCACAGGAAGCGTCCGGTGTTTGATCGGGATCAAATCCGCTTAATGATTGAAGACGGCAAAACTCAGAGTCAGATCGCAAAGCATTTAGGATGCCATCTCGCAACTGTAGAACGGGCTGTGGCAAAAATGCACCTGCAAACTGCCCGTACAGGGCCGCGTGCCGGTGCGAACCATCGTCAGCAATGGAAAGGCGGTCGGATTGTTGAGAAGGGTTGGTATATCGGGATTTTTGCGCCTCTGCATCCTCATGCGAAAAGCTCAGGATATATCTCCGAGCATCGGCTTGTCCTAGAAGTGCATCTAGGCCGCTACCTTCTGCCTTCAGAAGTTGTGGATCACATAGATAGCCATCCTCAACACAACTGGCCTGATAATCTTCGGATTTTCGCGACGAACGCAGACCACCTGAGAGCGACACTAACCGGGAAAAAGAAATCCAGCCTTGTTCGCTCATTACTTGGTGACTGGCCGAGCAATCGAAGTATCGTCCAGACTCCATCACCACACGATACGCTGGCTCAATGCCCTTCAGAAATCCGCCATGCGCTTGAGCAACACATTCAACTCCATCAGCCAACGCAACTACACGCGCATCTTCCGAAGCGAAAATATCTGCGGATCGGGCCACCACGTCCGGCGTTCCAGCAGCAACATCATCACCAGCAGCCCCTTCAATCCACGTCCAAGGGCTAACACATTGGTTTCCGGCCGCAAGGAGTCTTTCTCGCGCATATGTTCTGTGAAACTCCTTCTGCTTTGGATACGGGCGATACGTCTCCAACCGCCTCTTCGCCAGCGCACTTTCAATCGCAGCCAACTGCCGCTCGTATTCAAGCACAGCTTCACTGCCTGCAACATCAACACCCTCAGACTTCATTGTGGATTTCAATATCTGCATCCTCCGTTTCAGCAGCGTCCTTAACAACAACACTCTCAATAACCCGCATTCGCCTACTCTGCAACTCATCACGCATCAGCATCAACATCTCCGTGTCCGTTCCATCCAACACCGCAAACGTAACATCAGGGACAACCTTCTCTCCCCACGACACTCGATCCAGTTTCCCCGCCATCTTCATAAACGTCTCTGTTCTGTATTTCCCCAATCCCACCGTCTCAACACTCGAATCCCGCGCTTCCCTCAATCCCTCATACACCAACTCCTCAGCAAAGCACCTGCGTGCCAATGCCACTTCTTCCCTACGCTTCTCGTTATCTTCCAGCCACCGCCGGATCACCGTCACCGTCATTCCGCAACTCAGAGCAATCTCCTTCATGCTCTCGCCTTCCGCCATCCGCGTCGCTATCAACGCCAATGTCCCATCCTCACCATGCGCGGCAATCAGCTCGTCCAAGCGCGTCCAGCCAGCAGTGGTTAATTTTCCCATTGCTATATTATGCCTTTTTTAATTTTTTGCGCAATACATTGAAGATACCCCGGCCTTCAGGATTTTTAGGCGGAGAGATATAGCCCACCATCTAAAAGACCCCCGGCCTCGCGGATGGCCTGCCCACCCCCCCCAC
>Ga0209066_10001007_pt1 | contig 38795 bp, 45 predicted proteins | sample All_14_2_FD_187198 | JGI IMG/M metagenome (GOLD analysis project Ga0209066, IMG submission 187198) | Freshwater microbial communities in response to fracking from Pennsylvania, USA - Allegheny Zone_MetaG_DW_15 (SPAdes) (version 2) ... | reverse complement strand
CCAGTAATCTGCGCCCCAACATAGGCATGGCGGCGCGTTCGCGCCAGCGTTCCCCTTTCGCCCTCCCCCAAGCCACGGAAACCCGATGACAGAGACACCCACGCCCCCCGTCGCTCCGCAGCGCCCGCACAGCTTTACCGCCCACGGCATCACGGTCGACGATCCATGGGCGTGGCTCCGCGATCCGGGTTATCCGGAAGTGACGGACACGGATGTGCTGGCGCATCTGGAAGCGGAGAATCGCTGGTTCGAAAGCGCGATGGAAGCACGCAAGCCGCTGCTCGACACGCTGTTCACGGAGATGAAGGGGCGAATCAAGGAAGACGATTCTTCCGTGCCGCAAAAGGACGGCGACTGGCTGTACTGGCGCAAGTTCGATGAAGGCGCGCAGTATCGCACCTGGTGGCGCAAGCCGGTGGCCGGGGGACCGGACCAGCTGATCCTAGACGAACCCGCGCTGGCCGAAGGCCACGAATATTTCCGTCTGGGCACGCTGTCCGCCAGCATGGACGGGCGCTACCTTGCCTATGCCATCGACACGGACGGATCGGAGCGGTTCGAAGTCCGGATCAAGGATCTGACGACCGGCGAACTGTTGCCCGAAGTGATTCCCGGCACGCTCTCATCACTGGTGTGGACGAGCGACAGCAAGGGCCTGCTCTATGGCCTCGCCAACGAGAACTGGCGCACGGACAATGCGCGGCTGCACTGGCTGGGACAGCCGATCGAAAGCGATGTGGAGCTGTTCCACGAAGATGACGAAGGCTTTCGCGTGTCCATCGGCCTCACATCGTCGGAGCAATGGATCGTCATTGCGACAGGCGATCATGTGACGACCGAAGCCTGGCTGGTGCCCGCGAACGATCCGCTGGCCAAGCCTGTGCTGGTTTCAGCGCGCCAGCCCGGCCGCGAATATGATGTCGATGAACATGACGGCACGCTGTTCATCCGCACCAACGACACCCATCCCAATTTCCGGCTGGTCCAGGCCGACATCGCCACGCCGGGCGAATGGCGGGAAGTGATTGCGGCGGACGCGCATTTCTACCTGACCGATTTCTCGCTGTTCAAGCGCTTCTATGTGACGGAAGGGCGGCAGGACGGGCTCGACCAGATCGAGCTGCGCGACTACGCGACGCATACGCCCAGCCGTATCGCTTTCCCAGAGGCCAGCTACACCGCCAGCCTGGACGACAATCCCGAATATGACGTGACGACGCTGCGTATCGGCTATGAATCGATGGTCACGCCGGACACGATATACGACTATCATCTGGACGCCGATTTCCGCTCCGGGCGCCTTGAAGTGCTGAAGGTGCAGGAGATACCGTCGGGCTATGATGCTTCGCTATACGCGTCCGAGCGGTTGCTGATACCGGCCCGCGACGGCACAGAAGTGCCGGTATCGATCGTCTATCCCAAGGATTTTCCGCGCGACGGCAGCGGGCTGCTGCATCTCTACGGCTATGGCGCTTACGGGCTGGCGATGGAGCCGGGCTTCTCGACCACGCGGCTGTCACTGCTGGATCGCGGGTTCGCCTTCGCCATCGCGCATATTCGCGGCGGCGATGATCTGGGCCAGCAATGGTATCTGGATGGGAAACTCGACAAGCGGACCAACACGTTCAACGACTTTGTCGATGTCGCGAAGGGGCTGATCGCGCGCGGCTATTCAAGCGCGCGGCGGATCAGCATCTCCGGCGGATCGGCCGGTGGCGAACTGATGGGCGCAGTCATCAATTCCGATCCGGATTTGTGGGGCGCTGTCGTTGCGCATGTGCCGTTCGTCGACGTGCTGAACACGATGATGGATGCATCGCTGCCGCTGACGCCGGGCGAATGGCCCGAATGGGGCAACCCGATCGAGGACAAAGCCGCGTTCGAGACGATCAGGGGTTATGATCCCTATTCCAACGTCAGTGCGCAGGACTATCCGCCGCTGCTGGTGACGGCGGGCCTCAACGATCCACGCGTCACCTATTGGGAACCGGCAAAGTGGGTCGCGAAGCTGCGCGCGACCAAGACCGACGCCAATGTGCTGTTGCTGAAGACCAACATGGGCGCGGGCCATGGCGGCAAGTCCGGCCGGTTCGAGAGCCTGCACGAAGTGGCGGAAGAATTCGCCTTCATCCTGTGGCAGCTGGGCGTGGCGGACTGAGGCCATGACCGGCACGCCTTTCTTCGTGCAGATCATCGCGACCGAAGGCGACATCGACCAGCTGGGCCATGTGAACAACGCCGTTTGGGTGCGCTGGATGGAGGAGGTGGCGACACAGCATTGGTCGACCGTTGCCGATCCGGCGCATGTCGAAGCCTATGTCTGGGTCGTGACGCGACACGAGATCGACTATCGCGGCAATGTGACGGCGGGCGAGACAGTGACCGCGCGGACGTGGATCGCGGAACCTCCGCGGGGCGCACGCTTTGACCGGATGATGGAGTTTACGGGCGCGGATGGAAAAGTGAAAGTGTCCGCCCGATCCACCTGGGCGATGATCGACGCGGCAAGCGGACGGATCATGCGCGTGCCTCAGGACGTGGCCGCGCCGTTCCTTCGTTAGAGCGAAGGCAGGGACGCCAGCACCGCCCGGATGCCCTCTGGCGCAGCGGCGAAGCCCATATGGGTGCAATCAACCTCGACCGCGCGGTCGCGTTCATCCGCCATGCCGGCCGTGCATTCCGGCACGATCACGCCATCACGCCGCGACCAGAGCGCCCAGGTCGGCACCGGCGGCTTTTCATTGCGTACGCACGTAAAAGGCGGCGTATCGACCGAGTGGCGTGCGATCATTTCGTACAGCCGCCACGCCCGATTGGCGCGCGGATCGCCCGAGAAGGGGCTGCCGAGCGTCAACACCGCGCGCACCTTTTCCGGCGCGAACTTCGCATATTCGCGCGCCAGCAAGCCGCCCAGGCTCCAGCCCACAAGCGTAACAGCCTTGCCTGCTTCTGCGCCCGCTTCCGCCAAAATGGCGTCTACGCGCGCATCAAGCTGTTCACGACTGTCAAATTTGGGACCAAGGTTGCGGCCCAGGTCCCAATGGAAAGCGCTGTAACCCGCCGCTTCCAGCGTCGAGCGCATGCGTTCCATACGATGTTCGGACGCCAGGAACCCCGGAATCAGCAGGACCGGGCGCCCATCACCCGGAAATTCCCGTGCGATTGCATCAGCTTCGCGACGCGCACGGACCATGTCGTAAGGCACCGCCATATTGCCGAGCAGTGCGGCCACGCTCAGCCGCGAACGCACCGGATTCAACGGGCGTTGCTGCCGCTTCTTCCAAGGCGTCTGAATTCCGGCGGCGGCAAAAGGCAACTGAAGCTATCCCTGAAGCGAGTCCATGTCGCATGACATTTATGTGACATGCGTCGGGAAAGCCAAAAGTTTCCTTTTTATGACAGGGATTATGCGACGAACTGCCGCGCGTCAGGGTGCGAGTGGCGAAGTCTGCTGCACCGATGCGCCTTCGGTGGTGCGCATCTGGCGCGGCTCCAGCAAGGCCGCAGCCTCGACAACGTCCAGCGCCCGGCGTGCTTCCCGATAGCGGCGTGCGCGGTCCATCCAGTGCGCAGCCATTTCATGACCCGGCAGGCGCTCGACTTCCGTCAGCGCAGCATCCACACGGCCCGCCGTCAGTAATCGCCGCGCGCGCATGAACGCATTGGTGGGAATGGGGGATGGCGTCGTCGTCTTGCGGACGATCACCAGTTCACGCATTTCGCGCTGGAATGCGGTCCACCAGGTCGAACCTTGTGGGTTGCCGACCAGATGCGGGCCGATATCGTCCAGTTCGACGGTCAGATCATTGAGCGTGACCGGATCCCGACCGGCATTGATAATCGTGGCGACGGCACGCGGCTGGGCCTGGCCGAAACGCAAGCGAAGCTGGCCTTCGATATAGCCGAGCGGCGCGCCGCTATCGAGCGCGCGCCGGGCAGCGAAAGCGACCAGCAGGCCTTCCGCGCGGGCGGCGTTGCCCGACGCGGCAGCGGCTTCGACCGTGATACGCGTCAGGCGATCCTCAAGCTCGGCCAGACGCACATCCAGCAGCGGATCATCGAGCGCGCCCGCAGGATGCGCGGCTCTGGCGCGGAGCGGCGCAGTGACGGGATCGGACGTCAGTGAAGCCGGCGTCCGCATGGATGCTTCGCCCCGCCACCATCGCTGAACCTGTGGCATGGCCCAGGCTGTCACGGCGATGCCAGCGGCAAACGCGAGCAACAAGAGGATGCTCCACGTCAAGGGGCGCCCATCCCGACGGCGCGATGCGGCGGGCGGCGCGATGCTGGTTTCCGATGGCCCGGGCGTCGACGGCTCGCTCATGCGCGAATCAATCGCACAATCCGGCAGCGAGGGCCAGTAGGGCTGTGTCGGTGGGTTGCGATGCCGCACTCGCTTTTTGCCAGCCTTCGTCACAGGCCTGAAGCGCGGCAGGACTGATCGCCGCCAGGTGAAAGCGCTTTCGCGCCAGACGAGGGATCAATGCAGCCAGCCGCGCGCCTGCGCGTGGGGAATGAACGAGCAGGCAATCACCCGACTCCAGCCGGTCAGGTAACATTGCGCCATCCTGCGTCGGATCCATGGCATAGACGATCCGCCGCGCTATCTGGAGGCCAGCGGCATCGAACGGACGGACATCCCGGCCCGCCATATGCAAAATCGTACAATGACCCGCCAAAGCCATGTGTTTGGCGAGAGCCGTCGCATCGGTATTGCCAGCCTCCACACGGAGGAAACCAGACGCACGCACAGCGCCGGCGGTGGCTTCTCCCACGGCATATGCAGGCAAATGGCGGTAACGCGCCAGTTCGGGGCCAGCCAGCCGCGCGCCATTGGCGCTGGTGAACATGACTGCGTCAATACCTGCAGGATCGGGACCATCCCACGATTGGGGAACCGCGTGAAACAAAGGAACGGTCAGCGCCTGACGCCCCATCGCGCGAATATGGTCCGCCGTGGCCGACGCGCCCGGTTCGGGGCGCAGGACCACGAAGCGGGAACTCATCGCGTGAACAGCGATCGCAGCGCCGGGCTGGCACGCCCCAGCAGGGCAGCAGCCAGAGCTGCTGGCTCCACCAATGCATCGCGCGCGAACCGAGCTTCGCCGGACACATGTTCCGAACCATCCATGGCCAGGATTTCGGCGCGCAGATGCGTCTGGTCGCCATCAATGCACGCAAGGGCGGCGATAGGCGAATGGCACGTGCCGCCAAGACCGGCCAGCAAGGCGCGTTCCGCCATGACACAGTCATAGGTGTCGGCATGGCTGATGGCGCGGAGGGCCGCCAGCATGGGCGCGTTATCGCCCAGAGTCTCGATACCGACGGCGCCCTGCGCAGGGGCAGGCAACATATCGTTCACGGCGAAACCGATATCCCCCTGACCCAACCGGTCGAGACCGGCAGCGGCAAGCAGCGTGGCGTCCGCTTCGCCTGCCTCCAGCTTGGCGAGACGCGTCGCGACGTTGCCGCGAAAGAGAATGATCGACACATCCGGCCGGGCGCGGCGGACCTGCGCCGCACGCCGGGGGGAACTGGTGCCCACCACCGCGCCGTGCCGGAGCGTCGAAAGGCTTTCCGCCCCCACCAGCCGGTCCCGCACATCGGCGCGCGGCAACATGGCGGCGATGGTGATGGCATCGGGGCGGATGGTCTCCACATCCTTCATGGAGTGGACGGCGAAGTCGATCTCACCATCCAGCAGGGCGCGGTCCAGTTCCTTGGTCCACAGCGCCTTCCCGCCAATCTCTGCCAGTGCGCGGTCCTGAATGCGGTCGCCGCTGGTCGTTACGGTCACGATGCTGACATCCTGCTCCGCAAGGCCATGGGTGGATCGGAGCGCCGCAGCCACCATATGCGCCTGTGCAAGCGCAAGCGGTGATCCACGCGTTCCAAGGCGGAGGGGACGGGAAGGAAACGACATGCGGCTTGCTCTAATCGCCGTCGGGAGTAGAGGGAAGCCGCAATGGCGATCATCCTTGGCCTTGAATCAAGCTGCGACGAAACGGCAGCGGCCATCGTCACCAGCGACGGGCAGGTGCTGGCGCACAAGCTGGCCACGCAGGAGGAAGAGCATCGCCCCTATGGCGGCGTCGTGCCGGAAATCGCCGCGCGCGCCCACGTCGAGCATCTGATGCCACTGGTGGAAGCCGCGCTGACCGAAGCCGGCATGTCGCTGGCGGACGTGGATGCGGTGGCGGCGACCGCCGGACCGGGCCTGATCGGCGGCGTCATGGTCGGCCTGGTCACGGGCAAGGCGCTGGCGCATGCGGCGGGCAAACCGCTGATGGCGGTCAACCATCTGGAAGGGCATGCGCTTTCGCCACGGCTGGCCGATCCGACGCTGGAATATCCCTATCTGTTGCTGCTGGTATCCGGCGGGCATTGCCAGTTGCTGCTGGTGAAGGGCGTGGGTGATTATCGTCGGCTGGCCACCACGATCGACGATGCAGCGGGCGAAGCATTCGACAAGACCGCGAAGCTGATGGGGCTGGGCTTTCCCGGCGGACCGGCCGTGGAGCGCGCGGCGGCACAGGGTAACCCCAGCGCCGTGCCGCTGCCCCGGCCGTTGCTGGGCACGGCGGAGCCGCATTTCTCCTTTGCGGGCCTGAAAAGCGCGGTCATGCGCGCTGTCGAATCGGGCCAGCACAGCAAAGAAGATATCGCCGCCAGCTTTCAGCAGGCCGTGATCGACTGCCTGATCGACCGAAGCCGACGCCAGATCGCACAGGCGCCCGAAGCCAAGGCGTTCGTGGTGGCAGGAGGCGTCGCCGCAAACCAGGCGATCCGCGCTGCGCTGCAGACGTTGGCCGACGACAATGGCCTGCGCTTTACCGCACCGCCGCTGTGGCTGTGCACCGACAATGCAGCGATGATCGCATGGGCCGGGGCAGAGCGCTTCGCTGCGGGGCTGACCGATCCCCTGGATGCGCCAGCGCGCCCGCGATGGCCGCTGGACCCATCGGCCGAAAAGGCGCGCGGCGCGGGAGTGAAGGCATGAAAGTGGGTGTCATCGGCGCCGGCGCATGGGGCACGGCGCTGGCGCAGGTCGCAGCGTCTCGCGGCGAACCCGTGCTGCTGTGGGCGCGCGAACCCGAAGTGGTCGAGTCCGTCAACGGCGCGCGCGAGAATCGACTGTACCTGCCGCATGTAACGCTGGGCGAAAGCATTACGGCAACTGGCGACATGGCCGCCCTGACGGCATGCGACCTTCTGCTGCTCGTCACGCCGGCGCAGCATTTGCGCGCGGTACTGGCGGAGGCGCCGTCCGGCGTACCGATCGTCCTGTGCGCCAAAGGCATCGAAGCCGGAACGGGCCTGTTGATGTCCGAACTGGCGGAGGAAGCCCGACCCGGTGTGCCGGTAGCGGTATTGTCCGGCCCCACATTCGCGCATGAAGTGGCGCAGGGCCTGCCGACCGCAATCACGCTCGCCTGCAGCGACGCGACCCTGGGACAGCAGATCGCCGAACGGCTCGCGCGACCCGGATTTCGGCCGTACCTGTCCGACGATGTGATCGGCGCGGAAATCGGCGGCGCAGTCAAGAATGTGCTGGCGATCGGATGCGGTGTCGCGGAGGGCGCCGGATTGGGCCTCAACGCGCGCGCTGCGTTGATCAGTCGCGGTTTTGCCGAAATGACGCGGTTTGGCCTCGCCCGCGGCGCACGGGCCGAAACTCTGGCCGGACTGTCCGGTCTCGGCGATCTGGTGCTGACCTGTTCCTCCACAAATTCGCGCAACTTCTCGCTGGGGAAAGGTCTGGGCGAAGGTCAGCGTGCAGCGGACCTGCTCGCGAACCGTCGCACAGTGGCCGAAGGCGCATTCACGGCCCCCGTGCTACTGGCGGCGGCGAAGAAGGCCGGCGTCGAAATGCCCATCGTCGCTGCGGTATGCGCCCTGCTGGAAGAAGCGGCGCCCGTCGAAAATGTGGTCGAGGCGCTGCTCGCGCGCCCGATTCGCCCCGAATAAGCGATTAGCGCTTTTGTCCGGCCACAATCCTGCCATAGTCGCGCGCGCACGCCACAAAATGCCGTCGAGAGGGGCCCTATAATTGGCGAAGGGAGCTGATTCCGCGCCATCGCCCGCCACTGCGGCCGATGCCGAAACGGACGATATCGCAGCGCTCGCGAAAGGGGGCCGGACGAACATCCTCGGCTTTCTGCTGCGGCTGGCCGCGCGCCTGCCGTTCCTGTTCATCGCCGGTCGCTGGTATGGCGCCGATGTGCTTGGCCGTTTCGCCTATGCCGTGCTGGTCGTGGAGTTCGCGGCGCAGCTGGCGACGCTGGGGCTAAAGCGCGGCCTTGCGGGCGCGCTGGCGCAGACAGAGCGGCCGCACAGCCATGTCGTGACCGACGCGATGATACTCACATTGGCCGCCTCGCTGATCGCAAGCGCCGCGCTGATAGCCTTTCCACACGCAATGTTCCCGAACAGCGGCATCAACGGTCTGGACCGGCTGCTGGCGTTGACCGCAATTGCAGTGGCGGTGTCCGACGTGGCGCTGGCCGCCTGCGCCTATCGCTTCGATATCGGCGCGACAGTGCGGGCACGTTCGATCATCGAGCCCTGGGCCATCAGCATTGGCGCTTTCGCGTTCGCATTCTATTCGACACGCGACGGCCTGATCATGTCCTATGTCGTTTCGATGATTGCAGCACTGGTGGCGTCGATCATCCCGATGACGCGCCATTACGGCATCCCCTATGGCTGGCGACCCGATATCGGGCGGCTGTGGCGACTTGCGCGGCGTAACTTGCCGCTCGCGGCGGCCGACGGTGTGGAATGGGGATCACGGCGGCTGGACCTGGCCATACTGGGCCTGTTCGTGGGTCCGGCAACCGTGGGCGTCTATTATGTGGCGCAACAGGTGGCGTCGCTGCCACAGAAACTGAAGACAAGTTTCGACCCGATCCTGGGGCCGGTAATCACCCGCAACCTGGCCGAAGGCAATCTGGCCGCGATTGCACGGCAGGTGAGCCAGGTAGGCTTCTGGATCATCGCCGCACAGGCGGGCATCGCCCTGGCGCTGGGCATTCCGGGCGAAGCCGTGATGGGCCTTGTCGGGCCGCACTTTGTCGGCGGCACCGGTGCGCTCGCCTTTCTGCTCGCCGCCGAAGTGGTGGCGGCGACGGCCGTCGTCAGCGAATCGGCTCTTGTCTACCTCGCACGGCATCGCAACCTGATGATCTCTCTGGCCATGATCGCGGTGCAGGCAGGCCTCAGCTTCGCACTGATCCTTCTGGCGAAGTCATGGGATGTGAGCCCGCTGGTCATCGCAGCGGCGCCGGCGCTCGCCTTATGCCTTGCACTGGCGGCGAGTTCGCTGATCAAGGCGCGGCTGTTGTCCAGCCTGCTGCATGCGCCCGTCAATGCCTGGCGTTGGGCGCTGCTGTTGGCGGCGGCGGGCGCGACAGTGGTTGGGGTAGCATTCGTTACGCTGCCCGCACACCTTGAGTGGATCGAACTGGTGTTCGGCGTACCCGCGATCCTGGCGGTCTATGGATATCTGATCTGGCGATACGGCTTTGGTCCGGACGACCGCGCCCTGTTCCGCAAGGCGCCAGCCGCCTCCTGAATGAACCGCTGCGCCGGTTCAGCAGCCGATGCTGTGCAGACCGGCCCCATGCGCCTTTAACCAGGCGCGGGCAGGGCGGGGGTCCGCGCCCAGCAAGCGCGCATGCGCAGCGTGAAAGGCAGGGCTGTGGTCCATGTGGATGAGGTGCGCGACTTCATGGGCGACCGTAGAACGGCGGACATGCGGCGGCGCAAGAATCAAGCGCCAGCTATAACGGATGGCGCCGGAACTGGCGCAACTGCCCCAGCGGCTGCGCGGATCCCCAATTGCGACGGAAGTGAGCGGCAGGGCTTCGCTGCTTGCCAGCATCTCCGTTTCGGCCGTCAGTATTTGCTTTGCCCGCGCTTTCAGCCAGCGCAGCACACGTTGGCCGACTGCATCCTGCGGTCCGCCAACCCAAAGGACATCGCCGTCCGGTTCGACGCGGCGCTTTCCGTCCGGCGCCCAGAGAATGCGGACGTCCTGTCCCTCCAGCGGAAAAACCGCACCGTCACAAAGATGGAGGGAAGGCGGCGTGGCGGCCATTTGCGCACCGATCCACGCAGCCTGTTCCTGTGCCCAACCGAGCGCCCGGGCCAAATTGGCGCGGGCGGGCAGCGAAAGGCGAACGCCACCCGTGCGGGCATCCAGTGTCAGGCGATAGCGGCGTGCACGCGCCGAACGCAGGACACGTACCGGCACGGCAATGCCGTCCACCAGCAGCGCGGCTTCGGATCGGTCAGATCTCGCGGTCGACAATATGGTCCTCGATATCGCCTGCCATGGCTTCACTGACGGTCCAGCCGCGCACGGACTGGCCGGCGCGGTGGACCGCTTCCCGGTCTCCGCAGATCAGATAGTGCCAGTCAGGCAGCGGCTGGTCCTCTGCACGAAGGCGATAGGCGCAGGTCTGCGGCAGCCAGGGCGTGCGTTCGAGAACCGTGGGCGTGAGCCGCAGGCAATCGGGGACAAAGGCGCGACGCTGCCGATAATTGGAGCATTGACCGCTGTGCCGGTCGAGCAGGCGACAAGCGATGTTGGTGGGGTATATGCGGCCATCGTCGGCATCCTCCACCTTGTGCAGACAGCATTTGCCGCAGCCGTCGCACAAGGCTTCCCACTCGGCCCGGGTCAGGCGATCGAGCGGTTTTTCCCAGAATTCCAACGCCTATTTCACCCAATGATCGAGTGTGGCCGCAATGGCGGCAGGACCACCGGCGTCCTGCCCCTGTGTATCGTTGCCGACCGGGATCAAAGCGATCGGCTCGCCATCGGGGCCGAAAAGATAGGGGGTACGGCTATGGCTGACGAGGTAGCCGGCATCGCCCTCCGGCTTTTCCTTGTTGTAAATGACCACGAATTCCTTCGCGACCTTGGCAATCTCATCAGGCGTTCCGGTCAGGCCCATCAACGCAGGATCAAAGGCCGTGACATATGTCTTCAGTACATCCGGCGTATCCCGATCCGGATCGACGCTGATGAAGATCGGCTGGATCTTTGCCGCGCGATCGGGCGCGCTTTTGCGGAACTGCGCAAAGCCCTGCATGATGTGCTGCAAATCCACCGGGCAGACATCAGGGCAATAAGTGTAGCCAAAATAGACGAGGCGGTACTTGCCCTTGAAACTGTCCCAGGTGACACGCTGGCCATCCTGATTGGTGAGCGTGAAGGGGCCGCCGATACTGGCGCCGGCAAGAGCGCCCTGATCAGCGGAATTTGATGCGCCCGGACCACAGGCGGCCAGGGAGAGCGCAAAGGCGAGCGAAAGCAGCGCTTTGTTCATAGCGAAGCCAGCCATGCCCTGCTAAGAGCGCTTTGGCAATTCCCCAGGGAAACAACAAGAATGCACGGGTTTCGCGCTTTTTCCTTTGGCCTGGCATGCGGCATGGCCGCACTCTGCCTGGTCCCGGCGCCTGCACAGGCGCAATTTTCGAACAGCTATAATTTCCTCAAAGCCGTTAAAGATCGCGACGGCGAGAAAGTAACGAGTTTGCTTGGCAAACCCGGATCCACCGTCGTCAACACACGCGATGTCACGACGGGCGAGACGGGCCTCCACATCGTTGTTGCGCGACGCGACCTCACCTGGCTGCAGTTTCTGCTGGCCAAGGACGCCAATCCGAACATTGCCGACAACAAGGGCGTGACGCCGCTGTTTCTGGCTGTCCAGCTACGCTTCGCGGAAGGTGTGCGCTATCTGCTGGCCAGCGGCGCGCAGGTGGACAAGACCAATGACAATGGTGAAACGGCGCTGATCCGCGCAGTGCAGATGCGCGATCTAGCTATGGTGCGCCTGTTGATCGAGCAGGGTGCCAATCCCGACAAGCGCGACAGCATCGCCGGCATGTCCGCCAAGGACTATGCGGAACGGGATGGCCGTACCCCGGGCCTGGTGGAAGCATTGGACAAAGCAAAACCGCAGGAAGAAAAGAAGGCCGTGCAGGGTCCCTCTCTGTAGGGCCCGGCACGCTTCATTTTCCCACACCTACCATCCACCAATTTCGGCTGGATAGTCCGGGTCGGCAATGCCCGTAAGGCGTCGCGCAGCGCGACGGGCCAGACGCAGCGTTTCCGCCTTTCGGCGCGCGGCCGGCAATGGTTCCGTACGGGCGGGGCGGATGATTTCCGCATCATACTGATCAGCAACGATCAGGCCGGACCGGTCGGGCCAAAGCGTATCGGCGTCAAATGGCGTCAGGTCGAAACCCGCCGGAACGCCCCAGAAGAAGCGGTCACAATAGTCGAAATAGTCAGGCCATTTGGCATCGCCGAGCAAATCGGCACGGCTGCATTTTATTTCAACGATGACGATATGGCCGGATGCGTCCATGGCCATGATGTCCGCACGACGACCGTTGGGAAGCGGCGCTTCCATTATGCCGAAAATGTCGTGCCGCTGGAACAACCGCAATATGCCGCGGGCGACGGCAAGCGCCGTGCCATCCGTCAACGGCGCGCAATCCTGTGTCGAACCATTCTGCTGCATAGCGCCTGCCTAGAACATGACGAGAACAAAGGGAATGGATAAGTCCATTCCCTTCAGGTCGAGCCTGTGTCCCGCACTTCTGTGCGATCAGCGGTAGAAAACGTGCCCGTCAATTGCAGCAAGGCGCTGACGATCCCAACCCGGCGAAACGCGGCGGGCGTGGAAGTAAAGCGCACCTTCAACGCTGCTTTTCCAGCTATCGGCGGCAGCGATCTGCGAGATGGCGACAGCTTCCCGCCAACCACGGCTGGCGACCGGAATCGGCGGCATGGAGCGCCCACGAACAAAGCTGAACTGGCTTGGCTGATATACAACGCCACACAGACTGTCCGCGAAACGACCGGAACGCGCACGATTGATGATCACACGTGCGACCGCGAGCTGACCTTCCAGACTTTCGCCCTTGGCTTCGAAATAGACGGCGCCGGCGAGGCAGCGCATGTCGCCTTCGACAGATTCAGGATCACCATGATCAGCGACAAGCTCTGCCAGCGTTGCAGCAGGCTCAGGCGCAATGGATACGGCATCGGCGGGAACGGGATTGGGGAGCAGCGGCTGCACGACTTCAGCGCGAGGGGCGAAGCGAACTCCAGCGGCTACGGGATTCTGTGCCGGGGATGCCTGCGGCGCGTCGAGCGCTGCCAAGGGCTTTGCATTGGAAGCGACGCCACCGGCAATAGATGCGTCACTTGCGAGGAGAGTCGCCACTGCCGCTGAAACAAACGCGGCCAGAGTAGCGAACCGTACAGCCAAACTCATTACAATCCGGAAACGTGCGGTTGGTCAGCGTCGGATATCCATTTGGTAACTTATTCTGCGGATAACCTGCTGCCCCCCGTCTGCGTGTTTACCGTCCATGGTCCCCCTGTGGATGGGACGGCAACCTGCGCGTTGAGCTTTGCCGCCTATGGATGGCGTTAAATGGCAAGTCAACCAGCGCCGATCGTTTCAGCGGCGAACCGTTCCGCGCCCACGATGTCAAGCTCGACAATCCACAGGTCGGGATCCGTACGCATGCGACGGTCCAGATAAGCGGCCCTTTCCTGCGGTTCCGCACCTGGCTTGGGACCACACGGTACAAGGCGATAGCCACCCGATTCATAGTCTGGCATGCGCTCAAAAAGGCCCAATTCCTGGCCCTTTTCGAGACAATCGATGATCAGGATGCCACTGATCGGATCGCCCGAGCGGATCACTGTCGCAAAGCCGCCAGCCTCCTGCGTGCGCCGGACAAGCGCACCGACAAGCATATGGCTTGCAAGCCGCTCAGGCATCCATTCGATAACCGGGAAGCGACGACAAAGGGAATGTCGAGCGCATGAAGGTGCCAGTTCCGCGCCCGACTTCCTCTCCATCGCCATCGATGAGAGTCGCCTCCGCCACATAAACGCGACGCCGGCCACTGATCCAGCGGCCTTCGGCACGAATGCGGCCGTGCCGGATCGGTCGGGTGAACAGCAGATTGAAGCTGGTGGTCAGCAGAAAGCGATCGGAAACCAGGCTGTTGGCGGCATAGAAAGCCGCGTCATCCAGCATCTTGAAATAGACTGTGCCGTGAACGGCGCCCGCGGCATGATATACGGTTTCGTCGACATCAAAATCGATGCGCGACGTGCCGCGACCCGTAATCGCCAGTTCCGAACGAAACATCCGGTTTATGGGCGCGGACTGGTATAGCGATTCAAGCGCCCGGAAGTGCGCCAGCTCGCCGTCTTCGGCCGGGTCGGCCGCGTCAGGCGGCGTCACGCGCCTCGTTGCCGCTGAGGAGCGCAAACAGGGCCTCATCCGACTTCACGCCGCGCACACGACCGATCTGATTATCGTCACGCAGATAACGGGAAACCCGGGCGAGCGTCTTGAGATGCTCCGCGCCGCTGTCGAGAGGCGACAGGAGCGCGAAAACAACGTCAACCGGCGCTTCATCGACTGCGTCGAACGCAATGGGCGCCGCCAGCCGGACGACAACCCCACGGACCTGCGTAAGTCCCGGCAGCTTGGCGTGTGGAATTGCAATGCCACCGCCAAAACCAGTGGACCCCAGCCGTTCGCGCTCGGTCAGGCGCTCGAACACTTCGCCCGCATCCAACCCATAGGCGGACGCTGCGATCTCGCTCAGCTTCTGGAAAAGCTGCTTCTTGTCATTGACCGCGAGGCTGCTGGCCAGCGCCTGCGGCGTGAGAACGTCATCAAAATGGGTCATGTCACACTCAAGCCGGCGAAGCAGCCTTGCGGAAAATACAGCTTATAGGGCGGCCCCGCATCGAAGCGGGCGCATTAGGCTGACATTCTGCGAAGGTCAACCAAGCGGATCGTCGTAGGCCGGTGCGTCCGATTGCGGGACGCGCCGGCCATGGACTTCAGTGCAGCCGAAGTTTCAGGCGCGCTGGCCCGGTTCGACCCATCCGATCGTACCGTCGTGACGACGATAGACCATGTTGTAGGCAGCCGTGCCGGCGTTAAGGAACAGAAGCGCATTGGTATTGCGCAGATCCAGCATCATCACAGCGTCGGAGACGCTGGCCTCCGGAATGTCCACACGCGTTTCTGCGATGATGAGTGGCGCTTCAGCCGGTTCCTCGTCGTCGTCGCTGCCCGCGAACACTGTGTAACCTGCACCATCAAAGGCAAAGCCGTTGAGGCCACCTTCCGGATTACGCGCCGCTTCAGCCGCGGCTGTTTGCAGATGCCGGTCCTTCAACCGGCGCATATAACGGCGCAGCTGCTTTTCGATCTTGTCCGCCGCTCCTTCAAAGGCGGGATGGGCTTCCTGCGCTTCGCCTGCGCCCTTCAGGATCAATCCCGTCATGACGTGACAAACGATGTCGCAGTGGAATGCGCCGTGGGGCGCAGGGCGGAACGTAACGTGCGCGGAGATGGTTCGCGAAAAATACTTCTCGGCCACCGCCGTGAGCCGGGTCTCGACATGCTCACGCAGCGAGTCGCCCGTATCAACCTGATGTCCGGAAACACGAATGTCCATCTTGCCTTCTCCTTGTTGCCGGCCGCTGGGGAAGCGGTCGGTGGGATCGGGCGCGCGGAGGCCGATCAGGCCGGCGCGTGCCCGTCGAGCCAGAGCGGCTTTTCAAGCGTCGCGACAAAGGCGGCGTGCCGTTCCAGCTCCTCCGCACTGGCCGCGTGCGGCCGGGCGGGTCTGATGGGGCGCGACAGCGGGGTCGCTGATTGCGCCCACGAATCCTTTTTCTCCACCTCTCTTTCGGCGAGGACGAGACCAATCTGTCTGCCGCCGGTTAACTCTATGTAAAGCTGCGCCAAAAGTTCCGCATCGAGCAGCGCGCCATGCTTCACGCGATGGCTGCGATCGATGCCGTAGCGCGTGCAGAGCGCATCAAGGCTGTGCTTTGCACCGGGATGCAGCGTGCGTGCGATAGCGACTGTATCGACCATCCGCGCCATGTCGACGGCCGGATGGCCGCACAGCGCCAGCTCTGCATTCAGGAATCCGAAGTCGAACCGCGCATTATGCGCAACCAGAGGCGAATCCTCGAGAAACTCGAGCAGTTCGCCCGCACCGGCTGAAAATAGCGGCTTGTCCGACAGGAACAGGCTGGACAGGCCATGCACGGCTTCCGCAGCTGCGGGCATGTCGCGCTGCGGGTTATAATAGGCATGGAAGGTGCGGCCGGTCGGCATGCGGTTCAGCAATTCTATGCAGCCGATTTCAACCAGGCGATCCCCATTTGCGGGATCGAAACCGGTGGTTTCGGTATCGAAGATGATTTCGCGCATCGTCCCTCGATCGCACTGTCCGGACTGTATGTTATCGGACTCGTTTCGCCCGGATGCAAGCGAGCAAGCGTCTGATTTCGGCGCGTGTGCGGTCGAAAGTGCCGCCTGTGTCGATGACATGATCGGCGCGGCGGCGTTTTTCATGATCGGGCAATTGCTTGGCAAGGATCTGGCGGAATTTCGCAACAGTCATGCCGGGCCTGGCCAGGACACGGCGACGCTGTTTCCATGCCGGCGCAGAGACGACGATGATAGTGTCGAAGCGGTGACGGCGCTTGCCTTCGAACAGCAGGGGTATGTCGAGCGCGACGAGCGGGCGTGAGCGATTACGGCGCAGAAAATGTTCCTGCGCTGCCCTTACGGCCGGATGCACGATCGCTTCCAGTGCGCGCAATTCCTGCTGTTGGCCAAAGACACGGGCGCCCAGAGCTGGGCGGTTTACGCCTTCTGGACCTGTGGTGCCCGGAAAGCGCGCCTCTATGGCCGGCAGCAGAGCGCCGCCCGGCCCCTGCAAGCGGTGCACTTCGGCATCTGCATCGAACACCGGAACGCCTTCGCGCCGGAGCATCCTGGCAGCGGCGGACTTACCCATGCCAATCGAACCGGTCAGGCCAATGAGTTTCATGCCGTCAGCAGCGCACGCAGTTCTGCATCATGTTCGCGCGGCGCTTCGGCATCAAAGAAGATGTCGAACGCAAGCGCGGCCTGGCCGATGAGCATTTCCAGACCGTCTATTGTCTTAAGGCCCCGTGCGCGCGCCGCCGCAAGCAGCCCGGTCTCCAAAGGTGCATAGACGATGTCATACACGGTTGCGCCGGCAGGAAGCGGTGAAAGATCAAGATCAAGCGGAGGCTGGCCGATCATGCCGAGCGAGCTGCTATTCACCAGCAGATCAGCCGACGGAAGCGGTGCGGCCAACGTGATGACATCGCCCGAAAGGCCCGCCCTGTCCAGCAGCGCGCGACCCTTGGCAACGTCACGCGCCATCACCGTGATACGCGGTACGCCGAAGGTGGACAGAGCGAACAGGATCGCGCGTGCAGCCCCGCCTGCGCCAATGATGACGGCATGGTCGCCTTTCCACTTGTCGCGAATCAATGGCTGAAGGAAACCGCCCGCATCCGTGTTGGTGCCGATCAATGGCCCGGCTGTTTCCGAAGCGATCGTGTTCATCGCGCCGATGCGTTCGCGTACGCCACCCGGATCGTCCGTATAATCCATCACGGCAATCTTGTGTGGGATCGTGACATTGCAGCCGAGCCAGTCCGGATCGGCGCGACGCTGCAAGAAATAGGCGGAAAGTTCCTCCGCCGTGACATGCGTCTTGCGATACTCCGCTTCTATTCCAAGCTTCTCCAGCCAGAAATTGTGGATCACCGGCGACTTGGAGTGCGCGATCGGGTCACCGATCACTTCGGCATAAGGAAGAGTCATGACAGCAGAAGGCTGCGCTGGCGGAGGAAGTCAAGCAACGGCAGGAGCGGAAGCCCCTGAATAGCGAACTGGCTGCCTTCGGTGCGCGCGAAAAGCTGTGCGCCGGGCCCTTCGATACGATAGCAGCCGACACACCAGCGGCACTGATCCCAGTCTTCATCCAGATAGGATGCGATGAACGCATCCGACAGCGTGCGCACAGTCATGGCGACGCGCTCTACGTGCCGCCAGACCGGAACACCGTTCTGTGCAATGACGGCGGCGCTGTGGAGGAAATGACGGCGACCGGACAGCAGCGCAAGGATGCGTTCGGCATCGGCGCGATCGACTGCCTTGTCGATCATTGTGCCATCATCAAGCGACAGCGTCTGATCGCAGCCCAGTATCAGAGCCTGCGGCACTTTTCGCGACAGTTTCAGCGCCTTCAACTCGGCGAGCGCATCGGCAAGGGCCCGTGCGTCCAGGCCATCGGCGCGCAAGGCTTCCTTGGCTGCGTCTTCATCGACGCCAGGCGACAATGCTTCAAAAGGAACGCCGGCGGCGGTCAGCAGCGCACGACGGCTGGTGCTTTGCGACGCCAGCACAAGTGTTGGACCTGAAGTCATGGATTGAGAACACGTTCATTGTAGAGATTGATGATGGCGGCCGCGGCTTCTTCGATCGACCGGCGCGTCATTTCGATCACCGGCCAGTCATTGTCGGCGAACATGCGCCGCGCGAACGCAACTTCATCCTGCACCCGCTCCATATCCACATAGGCCGTTTCGGGCGCCTGGTTCAGCGACAGCAAACGGTTGCGCCGGACCTGCACCAGTCGTTCAGGACTGATGGTAAGGCCAACGACCATCGGATGCTTCAATGTGAAGAGATTGGGTGGCGGGGGCGATTCCGGGACAAGCGGGATGTTCGCCGTCTTGTAGCCGCGATTGGCGAGATAGATGGAGGTCGGCGTCTTGGATGCGCGCGATACGCCGGCGAGGACGATGTCGGCTTCCTCCCAATTCTCGTGCCCCACGCCGTCGTCATGCGCGATGGTGAACTGGATCGCTTCGATCCGGGCGAAATAGGCTTCGTCCAGGATATGCTTGCGGCCGGGGCGGTTACGGGTTTCCTGACCCAGTATGTTGGACATTGCGTCCGTCACGGGATCGAGCGGTGCGACATGCGGAAGCCCAAGCGCCCGACAGCGGGTTTCCAGCTTGCGACGCAATTGCGGGTTAGCCAGCGTGAAGAGGACGAGGCCGGGATTGGCGCCGATTTCCTCCATGATGCGATCGAGATGGACTTCCGAGCGCACCATCGGCCAGAAATGGCGGATCGTCTCCACATCCTCAAACTGGGCAATGCCGGCCTTCGCGATGTTTTCCAGCGTCTCGCCCGTTGAATCCGACAGAAGATGAAGATGCAGGCGCGTCATGGGATGCTTGTGTTGGGGAACTGTGGATAAAGCAAGGGACAGGTTCGGGGATGAAACGACCGGGCGAATTGCTCCCCGATTCCAAATTTTTCATCCACAGCCCGCTCACATCCGCATCGCTTTGCCCACAGCCTGTGGATAGCTGGGACAGTTTGGTGGAATCGCGCCTCCGCACCGCACCAATGGGAGTCAAGCTGTTGGCAAAGTCGCGGATTGTGCATAAACCCCGCTACCAACCGCTCTACAATCTTCATCATCTCTTTAATTAAATATTAACTAGTAGGATGCGCGCGCCCATGGTGGCCCATAACGAAAAGGCGCTGCTTCGCGTCCTGTCCGGTGAACGCCTGAATGTCCCGCCCATGTGGCTCATGCGCCAGGCAGGACGCTACTTGCCCGAATATCGCGCCCTCAGAGCTGAAAAGGGCGGATTCCTTGAACTGGTGTACGATACTGAATCTGCGGCGGAGATCACGCTCCAGCCGCTCAGACGTTTCGGTTTCGGTGCGCCGGGCCTGTCAGGCGCAATCCTGTTTTCCGACATATTGATCGTGCCGTACGCTATGGGTCAGCGGTTATGGTTCGGCACGGGGGAAGGGCCGCGCATGGCGCCGCCGCTGGCCGAGGCCGCTCTGGAAGAACTGACGCCGGACTGGAGCCGGCTGGACCCTATCTATGCAACCGTACGGCACGTGCGCGCCGCCTTGCCCGACAGCGTGACGATGCTGGGCTTCGCAGGAAGCCCATGGACGGTCGCCACGTACATGGTGGCAGGGCAGGGGAGCAAGGATCAGGGACCGGCGCGCCGGCTTGCCTATGGCGATCCTGCACGCTTTCAGGGGATCATCGACGCTATCGTTGATGCGACGGTCACGTACCTGTCTGGCCAGATCGTGGCGGGTGCCGAGGCGATCCAGCTGTTCGACAGTTGGGCTGGCAGTCTGGCGCCGCTGGAGCTCGACAGGTGGGTGATTGCGCCCAACGCGGAGATTGTGCGGCGTCTGAAGGCTTTGCATCCAGATACGCCTGTTATCGGCTTTCCGAAGGGAATCGGCGCACGGCTGCCGAATTATGCTCGGGGAACGGGTGTGGACGCCGTCGGTCTGGATGAGACAGTCGATCCACACTGGGCGAACCGGGTACTGCCCAAGGGGTTGCCGGTGCAGGGCAATCTCGATCCGCTGGCGCTGATTGCCGGAGGTGACGCAGTGACGCGATCGGTGGACAATATCCGCGCGGCCTTTGCCGATCGGCCGCATATCCTGAACCTGGGCCATGGCATTCTGCCCGACACGCCCATTGATCATGTCGAAGGGCTTCTTAGCTATGTGCATGAGGGTCGCGTGGAGGAGCGCAACTGATGCCGTATCTGGGGGCCGCCTATCTTTGGGTGAAGGCGGCGCATATCATCTTCGTTATCTTCCTGATGGCGGGGCTGTTCATGATGCCGCGCTTCTTCGTTTATCATCAGGAATGTGCGGTCGGGTCCGAAGAGGACCGCAAGTGGATCGATCGTGAACGTAAGCTGCTGAAAATTATTCTAAACCCATCGCTCGTCATTGTCTGGGTGCTTGGGTTGATGCTCATGGTGGAAATCGGCGCCTGGCATTTCGGCTGGTTTCACCTGAAGCTGCTCTGCGTGCTGGGTCTGTCGGGCTATCATGGCTGGATTTCCAGCTATGCGAAGAAGCTGGCGCGCGGCGAGCGGCCGATGAAGGACAGGACCCTGCGGCTTGTCAACGAGCTGCCGGGTATTATCGCAGCGGTGGTGGTTGTCCTGGCAGTGACGAAGCCGTTCTGACGGCACATTCTTCGGTTCGTTCGCCTGCATTAGAGGAATGAACGAAGGCAGCGAGAAACTGACTTCGATCCACCGCAGCGCGCCTTGACTTGATTTCCTGGCGCGCCTACGTCTCTGGGCAATCTCCCGCGCCCGTGGGCGGATTTTCTCCTTTCCATCGTCAACCGCGGGCAGTGTCGACCTGACATGCTGCCTTTCCGCCGGAACCGTTTCCCATGCATCTGAAAGACCTGAAGAAAAAAGCCCCCGCCGAACTCGTGTCGATGGCGGAAGAGCTTGGCGTGGAAAGCGCGTCGACTCTGCGCAAGCAGGATCTGATGTTCGCCATCCTGAAGGAACAGGCGGAAAATGGCGAACAGATCATGGGCGAAGGCACGATCGAAGTGCTGCCCGACGGTTTCGGCTTCCTGCGCAGCCCCCAGGCGAACTATCTGGCGGGCCCGGACGACATCTATGTGTCGCCCAATCAGGTCCGCAAATTCGGCCTGCGCACCGGCGATACGGTGGAAGGCGAAATCCGCGCACCCAAGGATGGCGAGCGTTATTTCGCGCTGACGAAGCTGATTTCCGTCAATTTCGATGATCCGGACGCCGTGCGTCACCGCGTCAATTTCGACAATCTGACGCCGCTCTACCCCGATGCGAAGCTGAGCCTCGATACGCTGGACCCGACCGTCAAGGACAAGTCGGCGCGCGTGATCGACATCGTCAGCCCGCAGGGCAAGGGCCAGCGTACGCTGATCGTCGCGCCGCCGCGCGTGGGCAAAACGGTGATGCTGCAGAACATCGCCAAGGCTATCACTGACAATCATCCCGAAGTCTTCCTGCTGGTGCTGCTGATCGACGAGCGCCCGGAAGAAGTCACGGACATGCAGCGCAGTGTAAAGGGTGAAGTCGTCTCCTCGACCTTCGACGAACCCGCCACGCGCCACGTGCAGGTCGCCGAAATGGTGATCGAGAAGGCCAAGCGTCTGGTCGAGCACAAGAAGGATGTCGTCATCCTGCTCGACAGCATCACGCGCCTTGGCCGCGCCTACAACACGGTCGTCCCGTCGTCGGGCAAGGTACTGACGGGCGGCGTCGACGCCAATGCCCTGCAACGGCCCAAGCGCTTCTTCGGCGCGGCGCGCAATATCGAGGAAGGCGGTTCGCTGTCGATCATCGCTACCGCGCTGATCGATACCGGCAGCCGCATGGACGAAGTGATCTTCGAAGAGTTCAAGGGCACCGGCAACTCCGAAATCGTGCTGGACCGCAAGGTGGCGGACAAGCGCATCTTCCCGGCGCTGGACGTGGGCAAGAGCGGCACGCGCAAGGAAGAACTGCTGGTCGACAAGGCCAAGCTTTCCAAGATGTGGGTGCTGCGCCGTATCCTGATGCAGATGGGCACAGTCGACGCGATGGAATTCCTGCTCGACAAGATGAAGGATTCGAAGACAAACGAGGACTTCTTCGATTCCATGAACCAGTAAGCGGGAGCCGCGTTAGCCCCTGATGATCGACCTTCTTTCCATCGCTGCCGCTGCGGCCATGCCATCGTTGAGCCTGGCCGACACTTGGTCGAACATCGTCCACGATTTTTCGAATATCACGACGCCCAGCGCACTGGCTGCATTTGGCCAGGTGCTGATGATCGACGTGCTGCTGGCTGGCGACAATGCGATCGTCGTCGGCGCGCTGGCGGCGGGCCTGCCCGTGCAACAGCGCCAGCGGGTCATCCTGATCGGCATCATCGCCGCGCTGGTGCTGCGCATCGGCTTTGCGCTTGTGGTCAGCCAGTTGATGCAGATCGTTGGCCTGATTCTGGCGGGCGGGCTGCTGTTGTTGTGGGTAAGCTGGAAGATGTGGCGCGAGTTGCATCCGCCGCGCGGGCTCGATACGCCGCATGATCCGACCGATGACGATATTTCGGGGCTGAGGCCGGCCAAGAGCTTTGCCGCTGCTGCCTGGGCCGTTGCTGTCGCGGACGTCTCGATGAGTCTGGATAATGTGCTGGCTGTCGCCGGCGCGGCGCGGGAACACCCCGGTATCCTGATTATCGGCCTGATCCTGTCCGTCGCACTTATGGGAATCGCGGCCAATTTTATCGCCAAATATATCGAGCGTTACAAATGGATCGCCTATATCGGGCTGGCCGTTATCGTCTACGTCGCGGTCAAGATGATCTATGATGGTATCGTCGATCAGCAGGTCGGGATCCTGACACTCCTAAGCTAAACTACTCCGACAGAAGGCGTCGCATGCGCCGGTATGTCATCACCGGCGGTCCTGGGGCAGGCAAATCGACGCTGATCGGTGCCCTTGGCACTGCCGGTTTTGCGACGGTCAGAGAATCTGGCCGCGATATCATCAGGACGGAAATGGAACGTGGCGGAACGGCTTTGCCATGGACCGATACGGAGGCCTTTGCACGTGCCATGGCAGCGCAAGACAAAGCTGCCTGGTCAGAACATATAGGGGAAGGGATTATCTTCCACGATCGTGGCCTGCCCGATGTCGTGGGATATCGGCAGCTGTCTGGCCTTTGCGACGATCCTGTATTGGATATGGACTGCAGGATGCTGCGCTACGGCGATCCTGTCTTCATCGCGCCACCCTGGGCCGACATTTATCATACTGATGCTGAGCGCAGACAGGACTTTGCGGAGGCGGAACGGACCTTTGAAATGATGCGCGTAACCTATACGCGCTTCGGCTATCGCTTGATCGAATTGCCGCGCACCAGTGTTGCAGACAGGATGGCGTTCCTGCTGCGGGAAATCAATGTAGCGTAGCCGTAGCTGATCAAGGCAGCAGGATTGTGCTTCCTGTCGTCCTTCGCCCTTCCAATGCGCGATGTGCCTCAGCGGCGTCGGTAAGCGCGTAGCGCTGGCCAATATCGATCGTCACCACACCGCGAGCGATGCGATCGAACAGCCGATCGGCCATGGCGCGATATTCGGCCGGATCGCTGATGTAGGCAAACAGCGTCGGTCGTGTGACGTAGAGCGATCCGCCGCGGCTGAGATCCAGGATATTGACCGGCGCGACAGGGCCGGAGGCATTGCCATAGCTGACCATCAGCCCGCGCGGTCGCAACGATGCGAGCGATGCAGTCCAGCTGTCCCGACCGACGCCATCGAACACGGCGTGCACGCCTTTGCCGTCAGTGGCCGCCTTAACGGCTTCGGCCAGCCCGTCGAACGCTCCGTGGAGCGCTGTGTCGGCGCCACCCCGGCGCGCGATTTCGGCCTTCTCGGGTGAACCGGCATGCGCAATCACTTGAACGCCCATGTCCTTGAGCCATGGCACAAGGATGGAACCCACACCGCCGGCGGCGGCATGGACAAGAGCGCTCTGGCCGGGCTGAAGTTTTGCGCAGGGTTCGGCGAGAAAACAGGCGGTCAGCCCTTTCAGCATAGCCGCGGCTGCGACTTCGCTGGAAATATGATCAGGCAGAGGAATAACCCAGCCGGCAGGAACGGTGCGGTGCGTCGCATAGCTCCCCGGACTATTTCCGACATAGGCAACGCGATCGCCCGGGCTGAAACCATCCACGTCTGCACCCACGGCATCCACTATGCCGGCTGCTTCCGATCCCAGGCCGCTGGGCAAGGAAACAGGGTATAGGCCGGTGCGGAAATAGGTATCGATGTAATTAAGGCCGACTGCTTCGTGGCGGACCCGAATCTCGCCGGGGCCCGGAGCCGCGAGCGCAAAGGATTCGCGTTCGATGACTTCCGGCCCGCCGTGGGCGCGTACGATGAGCCGCAGGCCATCGCTCATGCCAGATGTTCCGCAAAGAATGCCGCTGTACGGCTGTCCGCAAGCTGAGCCGCGGCTTCGTTGCGGCGATTGCCCATCTCGGCAGCAAAACCGTGGTCCAGCCTTTCATAATCCTCAAGCGTGACATGGCGGTTATCAGCGAGCCCGTCATGCATCGCCTTCTGTGTTTCGGGCGGGACGAAGCCATCGGCAGTGGGAATGTGTAACAGCACCGGCTTGCCGATGGCATGCTTTTCATCGAGCAGATTGTCGATGCCCACGCCATAATAGCCGACAAAGGCGTCACCATCGGTGCGGCAGGCGCTCATGAATGCGAGGCGGCCGCCCATGCAGTAGCCGACCAGTCCAACCTTGCCACCACCCAGCTTTGCGCGCGCAGCCTTGATGGTCGCTTCGAGATCCCGGATCGCTTGATCCTGGTTCAGCTTCATCATGAGATCGATGGCCTTCTGGAAATCCTCCGGCACATCGGCGTCCAGCTCGACGCGAGCCTGCTGGCGAAAGAAAAGGTCAGGCGCGAGGGCAAGATAGCCGGCATCGGCCAAAGTGTCGCACTTGCGGCGGATGCCTTCGTTCACACCGAAGATTTCCTGGATGACGATGATGGCGGCCTTGGGCGTGCCTGCGGGTTCGGCAACATAGGTGTCGAACGTTGCGTCATTTTCGAAGGTCGAGACCGGAATGAAGCTGCCCATGGTGAATCGTCCTCTCAGCCAATGTTTGCAAATCCGCCATAGCCTCCACCCTGTGCGCGGCAAAGGCTGGATTGTGTGTGCGATGCGAACTGGCATTCTGCCGCGGCGTACTGCATGAATGGCGCTTGTCCCTTCGCTGGAGCCACGTCCGATGAAGATTTCCGTCGATGTCGATTGCACCCCCGAGGAAGCCCGCTCGTTCCTGGGTTTGCCTGATGTGACGCCGATCCACGACCAGTATGTGAAGACCATGCTGGAAACGATGGATGGCAGCAACAGCATCGAGCAGATGGAAAAGATGTTCCGCAGCCTTTCACCCATGGGCGACGCCAGCATGAAGCTGTTCCAGCAGATGATGGAGATCGGCCTTGCCGGAGGCGGGTTCGCGCGGAAGAGTGGCGATTAATCAAGAGTTTGATGACTGATACGATCTTTGCATTGTCCAGCGGGCAGCCACCCGCGGGCATAGGCGTCATTCGTGTAAGTGGTCCCCACGCAGGCAAGGCACTGGACATCCTTTGCGGCCGTCGACCGGTGCCGCGCCATGCCACGCTGGCTACGGTGCGCGATCCGGCGGATGGTAGCGTGCTTGATCGCGCGTTGATATTGTGGATGCCTGGGCCGGGAACAGCCACAGGCGAAGATGTGGCGGAGCTGCATTGCCATGGTGGCCGCGCCGTGACGGCGGCAGTGCTGCGCGCACTAAGTGGCATCACAGGTTTGCGTGCGGCGGAAGCTGGCGAATTTACGCGGCGGGCGTTCGCCAATGGTGTGATCGATCTCAATGAAGCCGAAGGGCTGGGCGATTTGCTGGCCGCAGAAACGGAAAGCCAGCGGCGTGCAGCAATGGCGATGGCGGAGGGGCATTTCTCCCGGCGCGTGGAGGAATGGCGTGATCGCCTGAATGGCCTGGCGGCCGTGACGGAAGCGCTGCTCGATTTCTCTGACGAAGATGATGTGCCGGAGGAACGTTCGGCAGAGCAGGGACTGCGTACCGGCGTGAATATGCTGGCGGAGGATGTGCGGCGGGAACTGGCGCGTCCCTCGGCTGAACGCTTGCGGGATGGCGTGCGCGTCGTTCTGGCGGGGCCACCCAATGCGGGCAAGTCGACTTTGCTGAATGCGCTGGTTGGGCGCGACGCGGCAATTGTGTCCGACATTCCCGGAACCACGCGCGATCGGATTGAAGCGCCGGCGGCTTTGGGCGGCGTCGCCTTTCTCTTCACGGATACGGCCGGGCTGCGGGAGAGTGTTGATGCAATTGAAGCCATAGGTGTGGACCGGGCGCGCGTGGCCATGGACAGTGCGGACATTCTGCTGTGGCTGGGAGGTCCTGGAGCACGGCCGCGCACGGATGCGCTGGTTGTCGCGGCGCAGATGGACCGGGCGGATTGGCGGCAGCCGGATGGAGCCGATCTGTCCGTGTCAGCCGTGACCGGCGAAGGGATGGACAAGCTGGTGGCTGCTCTTCTGGAGCGCGCCGTGAAACTGATCCCCGGAGAAGGCGATTATGCGTTGCATGCGCGACAGCGCAGTGCCGTGGAAACGGTGGTTTCGGCGCTGGAGGCTTCTGCGGAGGCGCGGGACATGCTGATCGTGGCGGAGCATTTGCGGATGGCGCGCAAGGCCATCGATGCCCTGACCGGCCGCGCAGGAGTCGAGGATATGCTTGATGCATTGTTCGGCCGCTTCTGTATCGGAAAGTGACTGTTCCACGTGGAACAGTGTTTTGACGGAAAGATGCGCTTGGCGTAAAAGCCGCGCATGCCGGACAGTTTCGATGTCATTGTGGTCGGAGGAGGCCATGCCGGGTGCGAAGCAGCAGCTGCTGCAGCACGCAAAGGCGCGCGTACAGCGCTGCTGACTTTTTCCAAAGCGACTGTGGGCGCCATGTCCTGCAACCCGGCCATCGGTGGTTTGGGCAAGGGGCATCTGGTGCGGGAAGTCGATGCCCTGGATGGATTGATTGCACGTGCGGCGGATGCGGCTGCCATTCATCACCGCATGTTGAATGCGAGCAAAGGCACGGCAGTGCAGGGGCCACGCATTCAGGCGGACCGCAAACGCTTTCGCGCGGCCATCCAAGCTTTGCTGGCGGCACAGCCGAATCTGGAAATCGTGGAAGGCGAAGCGGCTGCGCTGGATGTACGCAGCGGTGATGTTGCAGGCGTGCAGCTTGCGGACGGCACAATGCTGCACGCACGCGCCGTCGTGCTAGCGACAGGCACGTTTCTTGGCGGCAAGCTGTTCTGTGGGGAAGAACGGCACATTGGCGGCCGCACAGGTGAGCAGGCCGCGAACCGGCTGGGGCAACAGTTGCGTGACCTTGGTCTGCCGATCGGCCGTCTGAAGACAGGTACGCCGCCACGCATCGATGGACGGACCATCGATTGGGCGCAGTTGCAGGAGCAGCCGTCTGACGAGGGCAGCTGGACCATGTCGGCCCTGACGCCGAACCGCGCCCTGCCGCAATTGCGCTGTGCCATCACGCGTACGAACGCGCGGACGCATGAAGCCATTCGTGGCGGCCTGTCACGCTCACCACTTTATGGCGGAGACATCGAAGGTCGCGGCCCTCGTTATTGCCCCTCGATCGAAGACAAGATCGTACGCTTTGGAGATCGCGACGGGCACCAGATTTTCCTGGAGCCGGAAGGGCTGGATGACCCGCTTGTCTATCCCAATGGCATCAGTACATCGCTGCCCGCTGATGTGCAGGAAGCCATGTTGCATTCCATTGCCGGACTGGAACGCGCAGTCATCACTGTGCCGGGCTATGCCGTGGAATATGACTATGTCGATCCACGGGCGCTGAGCACGGATCTGGGATTGCAGGCAATGCCGGGGCTGTATCTGGCAGGCCAGATCAATGGCACCACGGGATATGAGGAAGCAGCAGGGCAGGGCATTGTTGCCGGCGCGAACGCTGCGGCTTTTGCGCTGGCGCAGGTACCGCTGATCCTCGATCGATCCAGCAGCTATCTGGGTGTCATGATTGATGACCTGGTGCTGCAAGGCGTGACGGAGCCTTACCGCATGCTGACGGCGCGTGCGGAGTATCGTTTGCGATTGCGGGCTGACAATGCCGGCACACGTCTTACGCCCATGGGAATCGCGCACGGTCTGGTCGGTGCTACACGATGCGAATGGTTTCAGGCGCGGCTGGAAACGCGGCAGTCCATCGAAGCTGCATTGGCGCGACCGATGACAGCAACTGCGATGGCGCAATCCGGCCTGGCCGTGCGGCAGGACGGATCGCGCCGCTCGCTGTTTGAGTGGGCGCGTTTCGCTGAAGTCACGCCGGACTATCTTTGTGATGCAGTGCCGGCCCTGGCACAGGCCGATGAAGCGTTGCGCGACGAGATTTTGGAAGACGCGCGCTATGCGCCTTATCTCGAACGGCAGGATGCGGAGATTCGGGAACTGCGTGCCAACGAAGCCGTCCGCATTCCCGCATCCATGGACTATGATGCCATTGCCGGTCTTTCGCTGGAAATGCGGGATCGCTTGTCAGCGGCCAATCCAGAAACGCTAGCTGCGGCCAGCCGCATTCGCGGTGTGACGCCTGCCGCGCTTGCCGCCATTCTTGTCCATGTGCGCAGGAAAGCGGCGTGACGGAAGAGGAAGCGCGTAACTGGATCGATGCGCATTTTGATGTTCCACGTGAAACATGGAGCCAGTTGGAAACCTATATTGCCTTGCTGTACGCAGGTATGGCCGAACAAAATCTGATTTCGGAATCGACGCGCGATCAGGTGTGGGCGCGACATATCGTCGATTCCGCACAGCTGCTGAAGCATGCTCCATCATCGGGAAGCTGGATTGACCTCGGGTCAGGGGCAGGGCTTCCGGGCCTGATAATTGGCATATTGTCGCACGGCAGCGTCGCGCTGGTCGAAATGCGCAAGCGACGCGTCGCGTTTCTGAATGACGTGGTGGCGCAGTTGGGCTTGCGTAATGTGACAGTGTTTGGCGGCAAGACGGAAGCGTTTCAGAGTGACCCGGCGGCTGTCATATCCGCGCGCGCTTATGCGCCACTGGACCGGCTGCTGCAGTCCGCACAGCATTTAGCGGACAAGAATACGGTCTGGGTGCTTCCAAAAGGACGATCGGGGCAGAATGAAGTAGCGGCGATCGGGAAGCAATGGCATGGTGCGTTTCACGTGGAACAGAGCGTTACTGACCCAGACAGCGTCATCATTGTTGCGCAGGGCGTCAGCAGAAAGGGCCGCAGATGATCCGGATCGCAATTGCCAACCAGAAGGGCGGCGTAGGCAAGACTACGACAGCCATCAACGTCGCCACCGCATTGGCGGCGACAGGCCATCGCACGCTGCTGATTGACCTTGATCCGCAAGGCAATGCGTCGACAGGCCTGGGCATTCCCCATGCGGATCGCGGCATGGGCACTTATGATGTGCTGCTGGGCGATTGCCCGATCGATGATGCTGTCACGCATACCAAAGTGCCGCGGCTCGACATCATCACGGCCACGCAGGATTTATCCGGCGCGGAAATCGAACTGATAGATATTGAGGAGCGTACGCATCGGCTGGAGCAGGCGTTGGCGCAAGGCACGCAAGGGCGCTGGGACATTTGCCTGATCGATTGCCCGCCTTCACTTGGGCTGCTGACCGTGAATGCCATGGTCGCCGCACAATCGCTGCTCGTGCCGTTGCAATGCGAATTTTTCGCTCTGGAAGGGCTCAGCCAGCTATTGCAGACAATTGATCGCATTCGGGCGCGCTTCAATCCGTCGCTGAGCATCATGGGCGTTGCGCTGACAATGTACGATCGGCGCAACAAGCTGACGGATCAAGTCGCGGATGATGTGCGGGCATGCCTGGGCGATATTGTGTTCAAGACCGTCATTCCGCGGAACGTACGTTTGTCCGAAGCACCGAGCCATGGGCTGCCGGCGCTGATCTATGATTATCGATGCAGCGGTTCCGAAGCCTATATGGGTCTGGCGCGTGAATTGATTGGTCGCCTGCCCAAGCAGGATCTGGCTGCGTGAGCGACGACGGGGCGAAAGGCAGCGTGACGAAAGTGCAGAAGCGCCCGCATGGGCTGGGCCGCGGTCTTTCCGCATTGCTCGGCGACGTTGCGCAGGAAGAGCCTGTCGGCGCCAGTGGCGGCAGCAGTGCGCAGAACAAAGCGCTGCAGACAATCGATGTCGCGTCCATCCATCCGCACCCGGAACAGCCGCGCCGTCACTTCGATGAAGAAGCGTTGCAGGAGCTGGCGGACAGCATTGCGCGCCGGGGTGTCATCCAGCCGATCGTCGTGCGGCCGCACAACGGCGGCTATCAGATCGTTGCCGGCGAGCGACGCTGGCGTGCGGCCCAGCGCGCCCAGCTCCATCGTATCCCGGCCATTGTCCGTGCTTTTGACGAAGCCGAGACGCTTGAAATTGCGCTGGTCGAAAATATCCAGCGCCAGGACCTCAACGCGATCGAAGAGGCGGAAGCCTATCGCAAGCTGATTGCTGAATTTGGCCATAGCCAGGAAGCGCTGGGCCGCATCGTTGGCAAATCGCGCAGCCATATCGCCAATCTGATGCGCTTGCTCGATCTGCCGCAACCTGTGCAGCAGGCCGTTCTGGAAAAGCGCCTGAGCATGGGGCATGCGCGGGCGCTGATTGGCGCAGAGGATTGTGAAGCGCTGGCCCGGACTGTGGAGCAGAAGGGGCTTTCCGTTCGCGAGACGGAAAATCTGGTCCGTAAATCAAAAGCTTCTGATAGCAGTTCCACAGGCGCACGGGACCATGGCCGTTCCTCAAAGCAGGGCGGCGATGCAGACATTGCTGCGCTGGAGCAGACATTGTCCGACATATTGGGTTTGCGTGTCGACATCAGCCATGATGTAGCGAAAGGCGGCACATTGTCGTTGCGCTATGCCACGCTCGATCAGCTCGACATGTTGTGCCAGCGCCTTTCCGGCGAGCGCATCTGAAAGATTAGTCATCTGCCAGACGAAGCAGCTGCAACAGGATGCTTGCAGCTGCCGGGAAAATGGTGCGGTCGAGATTATAAGAACAGTAATCTCAAGGCGTATCGGATGATCTCAAGTTTTCGGATTTGGCTATTAAGATCATGAAAAATAGAGAAATTTCGGCATTTCAGTGCCGGTCCAGATTTCAAGACGTCTCACCTCATCTACGCTGCAAGTGTGGTTTGAGGTGTGGGTTGAAATGGCAGGGATTAGGAACAAACTGACCGCTATTGGGGTGCGCCAGGCTCCTGCAGGAAAATTTGGAGATGGAGCCGGACTCTGGCTGGTCAAGAGCAATCGCGAGTCTGGAAATTGGATACTGCGCGTCTCGGTCCTGGGCCGGCTTGTCCATATGGGCCTTGGTTCGATAAATGATGTCTCTCTTTCTGAGGCCCGCGAGGCGGCCGCCAAGTGGCGTGCGATTGCTCGGGATGGTCGAAATCCAGTGAGGGAGCGAGAGAAGCATCGGCGGGACCAAATGCAAAGTTTGCATCTTCTCAAAGACGTAGCGCTGGATTGCTTCGAAGCCCGTAAGGCTGATCTCAAGGGAGAGGGCTCTGCTGGTCGTTGGCTTTCTCCATTGACGCATCACGTGTTGCCGAAACTAGGCCGTTATCCCGTAATAGAAATCGATCAAATCGCGATTCGCGATACGCTGAAGCCAATCTGGAGATCCAAGGCTGCCACCGCAGAAAAGGCGTTTCAACGCTTGAATATCGTGATGATTCATGCGGGGGCGCTTGGTTTGAATGTGGATTTGCAGGCTTGCATCAAAGCTCGTGCGCTGCTCGGCGCTCAAGGGCGTGAGATCGTTCATATACCTGCGATGGCGTGGCGAGATGTGCCGGACTTCTATGCGGGCCTCAGTAGCGGGACATCCACCCACCTTGCTCTGCGTCTCCTGATTTTGACTGGGGTACGCTCCTCGCCTCTCCGATTTCTGCGGACTGACCATATCGACGGCGAGGTCTGGGTTGTTCCCGCAGAGCTAATGAAGGCACGAAAAGGAAAGGGGGCAGACTTTCGAATTCCACTTTCCTCGGCTGCACTTGATGTAATCGATTTGGCATCCAAGCAAGCGCGAGATGGCTTTTTGTTCCCTAGTGATCGGAAGGGAGTTTTATCTGACATGACGATGTCACGATTAATGGAGAGGCAAGGCCTTGAAGCACGGCCGCACGGATTTCGTTCTTCTCTTCGTGACTGGCTCGCTGAAGAAACTTCCGCTCCTAGAGAAGTGGCAGAGACCATATTGGCTCACGTAAGCGGCGGCAAGGTTGAGCTTGCTTATCGTAGGACTGATTATTTTGATCAGAGAAAAGAACTTATGCAGCGATGGGCGGACTGGGTGACTTGTCGAATGCCTTAGCTGAGAAGGCGTCAACTTATTCATCACTCGTGGTGGCTAATGAAAATCGTGGCTCCTTATGCGTATCATGTCCTCGTCCGTTGGTTCATGACTGAATGGTGGGTGGGAATCCGTTCGTCCACGCGGGAATCCCGGATCTCTCGGGTCTGGGCCACCGCCATGAGTTGCTCCGTCGCCTCGCCCCGGCATGACCGCGAAGTCACCCTGTGCAATCGATCGGAGCATGTCATCTCGCTCGGTAATCCGGTCGCAGATGATGTGGATGACCTCGCCTTCCTTCTGGAGACGCCCACGCATGGTAATCATGGAAGCAGACATAATTTGCCGGCGATAAATCTCGAAACGGTCAGGCCAAAGGATGCCTTGCGCCACTCCGGTTTCATCCTCGATCGTGATGAAAAGTACCCCTTTGGCAGAGCCGGGCCGTTGCCGGACGAGGATGACACCGGCGACCTCGATATTCCTGCCAGAACGGATTGATGGAAGGTCTGCGCAGCGCACGACCTTCATGTCATCCAACTCGGCGCGCAGGAAGCTCAAAGGATGGGCGCGCAGTGAGAGCTGGAGCGATCGATAGTCTTCGATCACTTCGCGCCCCTCGCTCACCGTTATCGCCAATGCGGAGGTTGCGCCCTATCAGCAGCGGCACGGCGCGATCATTCATCGTCGTCAGGTTATGGACTGGCTGGACTTCCGGGTGCCTGAGGCGGATTTGCTTGCAACACCGCGAGCACGTACCTTTCATGTGCAGGAATTGGATGGTGCCCGCGTGCAGTCTTCGCTGGTCCTCTGAACGGCGCCGATATGAACATGGTCGCGCGGCCTTCCCAATTTCAGGCTGATCTTTTTGGCAGCCCACTCCTTACGGGGCTCAAGCAAGCCGCCAATATCATCACGGTGGCTGAAGAGGCGCGGCTGATTGCCGAGATCAACCGAACGGCGCTGGAGCCTTTCAAGTTTCAGCAGTGGACGGGCAAGCGGCTGACCCACAGCTTTGGCTACAGCTACGATTTCGAGACCGGCAAATTGGATCGGGCTGCGCCAATTCCTCCATGGCTTCTGCCGTTGCGGGAGCGCGCAGCCGATTTTGCGGGATTGGAGCCGGATCAACTCGTCCAGGTCCTGCTCATACGCTATGACCCTGGCGCGGGCATCGGCTGGCATCGGGATCGCCCGGTCTACAGCGACGTCATCGGCATTTCGCTCGGGGAAGCAGCAATCCTGCGGTTCCGGCGAAGGGATAGAGATCGCTTCGAGCGAGTGAATGCGCCGCTCGATCCCTGCGGAATTTATCATATGAGCGGGGAGGCCCGATATGCCTGGGAACACAGCATTTCGGAGATGGAGGCAACGCGCTGGTCGATCACGTTCCGCGCTATGGCGGAACGGTGATGGCCCGGTTCCGGACTGGCTTTGAGAAATCACCTATGGTGAAACCGACGGTGCGAAAGGATGGGTATGACGGTCTTGAAACGCTTTGAAATGCCTCTGCCTGGCGCTGGAGGAGATATCGTCGAGGTCGCGCTTGCCCAGCTCAACGCGGTCAAGGTGTCTGAAGATCAGCTTCGGCATGGATATCGGATCATCGTCACCGGCGAAGTGGAAGCGTCCGTGTCCGCATTCGAGCGGCTGTGGACGTTCGCGCGAGCCGAAAATCTCTACCCGCCGGATGTCGCAGCCGAAGCCATCGCGATCCGTGCGGGATGGCTGCGCAACTTCATCGCCCTTGGCGGCGATCCGGAGATCGAGTGGGATTATGCGCGCTTCGCGGCAAGTCCTATTCTGGTTAGCGATCTTGGGACAGCAGGGCCTGAAGATGAGGAGGATGATGACGAAGTCCCGTGGTGAGGGGCAACAAGTATCCTTTGTGAAAAGTATAAACTTCCTAATTTACTTGACTTTTTTTGAAAAAATTGCTATCCTTTCGGCTTGAAAGGGATATCTGATGAGTGATCCATCCTTCTCTGTAAACGAGCGCCCTCAACTCGCAAACTGGCTGTGGCATCGCTGGTACGCGAAGCTCTATTGGTTGGCGTTTTCGCTATTCTGGATGGCCTTCGTCGCAGCATGGTTGCTGTCGTTCGGTTCGGATTTTTTCCGGTCTGTAAGCGGCGCCTATGCCATGTTCTTTTTCAATCCGATCACAGCGCTCGTCGTTCTGGGAGCGGGGTATATCCGCGCTCTCTTTTCCGAAGGTTCTTTGGAATGGATCGATCCGGCGGAGGTCACATATCCTTGGCCCAAGTCTGTCAGCGGTACGAACGATCCTTATTCTGATTCCGCAGATCCTCGATCACCCAATTGGATTGGCTCCCCTAGAAATCTGGCCCAGCGAGCGGGCAGGGATTGGCCTTAACGCTTGAAATCACTATTCCCGTCCGCGAGGCTTCCACCGATATCGGTTGAAAACCGACCCCGATCCAAAAGTGCATTTTGCTCAATAGATGTGATTGGACCAGTAATGTCCACTGTTCCACGTCCAGCGTCCGCATCACTGAGATAGCGGTTCCTGAGACCTTCCGATCCAAATACTTGCTTACTCAGTTCATCAACAAATGACTTCTCAGGGTTAGAAGATCGGGCCGCGCTGCGTTCTGAGGCCGCTAGGGACTCCCGAACATCATAGTTCACTATGTTTATACTGGCTGTGGCCGTTTCGGACGTTACGCCGCGATCGGAACTTTGAAGTCCGACATTTCCTGCCACAAGACCTCGTCCTCCAGTCGAACGCGCGCTTTTTCCGGATGCCGTGCGGTCTCCACCGGAACCGCTCGCAGCCGCTGAAACACCGATGCCGATATCTGTACCTTGCGACAGCTGGTCTTGGGATGTTCGGTCAAGCGATCGCGACCAACCTGTCTGGGCCATCACCGCCTGGATGTCGCGCTGGAGGGTGTCAGCCACCTGCGGTTTAAGCCGCCAGTCGCCCTTGCGATCCATCTCGAACCCACCGCGCAGCCAATTGGCCATCATGTCATGGCCTTCCTTTCCGCCGCTGAGGAAGTGCTCGACCGTATCTGGCCCCGCTTGTTTGCCAGCCTCGAACCGCGTGCTTGTGTCGGCACGTGCCGATTTCTCGAAGCCGGCGCTACTCGATACGAGAAGGTCGTTATGGGCAAAGCTAAAGCGGGCATGCCCGCCATTGGCTACGGCGCCCAGCTGGCTTTCGTTGATCAGGCCAGCGCGCCACATCTGTGCAGCGGATTCGGGCGTCAGGTTGAGGCTGAGGTCGCCATTCTGGTCCATCGCGATCTGGCGCTTCGTCATGGTGATGCCGTTGTCGCGAAGCAGCCCCTGCATGCGCGTCAGCCTTTCCTTATCGACGATCCCGGTCAGTCGCTCATTCCGCGCGCGATCTGCAACGCCCTCTGCGCCGCCCTCGGCCATATCGACTTGATTGCCTGCCGTCCGCGTGAGAGCCTGGATGAAGCTGTCGAGACGGGCGGCCTCACGCACCGAAGACCCGGCTGCGGCTGCGCCGTCGGCTCCGCGGCCGGTGCGCTCGGGCCCGCTCGAAGCTCATCGCACGCGACGAGTCCAGCTTGCCGGAGCGTTCGGCGAAATCATAGCCGGCCGCGTCTCGTGTGCGCCCATAGACGGACGTGCCCTCCCGGCGCGCCTCGGCGGTCGCGCCATCGGCCGTGCCAACCTGCGTGGCAGCATTATAGGCCTCCAACGCGCGCATGACGTGCGCCTCATTCCGGCCAGTGGATTTTGATAGCTGGGCAATGGCGGTCGACCGGGCTTCTCCAGACAGGGCGTTAATGAAGGAGATGCGGCGGCTGGTTTCATCGACCGAAAGGCCCAACATGTTGGCAGCGTAGCGTTGGCCGCTATTGCCGCCGGTCCGCCAGCCCTGTTCCGTCGCGACATTGCCCCGCTCGACAGCCGCGACACGGTCGCCAGCATAATCACGTCGTCCTTCCATAGCGCCGACCGTGACCTGCGCGCCGGTCAGATCATTTCGGAGCATCTGCTCCTGATCGAAAGCATTGGCGATCAGTTTGGCGAAGGTCGGATCGGTCGATGCCTGGGAGATCAGGGTAGACGCCTTCAGGGCAGCGTCCTTCTCGCCATAGCCAGATCGTTCGAAATGCCGCTGGGCACCGGCCTGCATCATGTCATAGGCGCGGTTGTCGCCAAAGGCCTTCCACTGGACCATATTCTGGCTGAAACCGGCAAAGGCTTTCTCGCCCGACTGCCCTGACCCGAAATAGGTGGTGCCGAGCGAGCGCAGAGCATCCTTCTCCGCGAAATTATGGATGGCGCTGGTCGTGGCATTGGCGCGAACCGCGTGCGCGACGGCAGGATCGCTCAGATCCTTGCCGACGAGGGCAGGGGACAGGCCGCCCAGTTCGCGCGCGGCGTCTAAACCGCCCATGGCCATGGCGGCCTGTCCGGCAAGGCCGCTGCCATGTTCGCCGATCACCGAGCCGGCCGCGCCGAAGGAGCGGTTTGCACCAAAGGATGAGCGCTCGCCGAAATCACCGAAGCTGGAGGCGGCCCCCTTTCGGGTCATGGTCCCAGCCGCTGACGCCTGTGCCTCCAGCGCCGACGCATAGCCCTCTCGCGTCATGAGCGGTGTCGCCGCTGCCGTGCCCTGACCCTGCGCCTGCAATGCGCCGCCGGTGAAGGAGCTGAACACATTGCCCGAGAAGCGGAACACCGTGAACACGAAGGCGCCAGCAAGGCCCGCAGCTGCGGTCCTGAATGATCCGAAGATCGCGAGCGCCTTCATGGACGCGCTGGGGGCGAGCAGCCAGGCATTGGCCGCGACATGGTTGGAGCGCATCTCGGCCAGCACGTCCATCGCCCGGCCAAGGGTCAGCTGATAGATGCCTGCATCGATCACGCCCCACATGGCCACAAAAACGAAGAGGCCCAGCGCAAAGCTCGCGACCCTCAGATTGATGGGTGTGAGGATCAACATCAGCGCGATCGGCGTCATGAAGAGCATGATGCCGAAGACGGTGGCGCGAATGGTCGGCATCCATTCGTTGGCGACAGACATGGTGGACAGGCCGCTGGAAATGACGGCACGGTTCGCCATCACCCGTGCGGCTGTGGCCGGACTGTCCTCGAACAGCACGTCGCCCACCGCATTGCCGAGGAGGATATCGGTCATGAAGGCCTGAAGAGATAGGGGCGTGCCCATCATGACATCGCCAAGCTGGCCAATACGGGAGCGGCAGCGGGCAAGCTGGTTGGCGTCGGCAATATCATAGCCGCTGCTCTGGCAAACCTGACTCGCATAGCTATTGAAGAGATCGGGATCGCTGAGCCGAGCGCTGATATGATCCCAGGCGTCCGAACAACTGACGGTCGTGCCACCCTTGTCGGCCGCGGTGTAGACTGTGCTGAAGGTGGCCGGGCCCGCCATCGCCGCGAAGGAGGCTGGCAGATCCGTCGAACCCCGAAATAAAGCGTCGTCATCGACGCCATAGGCCGGCGAAACGCGGGCGACCGGATAGCACTGCCGCATATAATCCTTGATGGTGGAATCGAGGAAAATGTCGGTCATCGGTCCGCGCGGCGACACGGCGTTGAGAAACAGGTCGAAGGCATGGCCGCCCGAGCCAAACTCCAGCTTCGCCGCGGGATCGAGCGTGTTGTCGTCGATGGTTTCGGCAAGCGCGCGCTCCATCATATTGGTTGCGCCGGCGACCAGCACGATGAGGTTGGGGACGCTGCCGACGGGCTGATAGGCATTGCGCACGCGGTCATAGACATGGACCGTTCCGGTGGTCGCGACGAGGCCAGCGAACAGACCCATGCCCACCATCATCTGAAGGCCGAAGGCGGCCAGCGCCATGCCTTGCCCGCGGATAGCAGCGAGAACGACACCGATGGCGATGCCAGCTGTCGCGCATATCAGCACCAGCGTCTCGTAGCGCGGATCGCTGAAGATCATCGAGACGAGACGGAAGGCATCTACCGTTTCGGCGAAGCCGTCATAGGTGTGAAAGCTGGCTTCCAGCGCGAAAGCTGGAGCCGGCGCGCCGATGAGAAAAAGGGCGAGAATGGCGCGGAGGAG
>Ga0209066_10001006_pt1 | contig 38800 bp, 37 predicted proteins | sample All_14_2_FD_187198 | JGI IMG/M metagenome (GOLD analysis project Ga0209066, IMG submission 187198) | Freshwater microbial communities in response to fracking from Pennsylvania, USA - Allegheny Zone_MetaG_DW_15 (SPAdes) (version 2) ... | reverse complement strand
GACGCATCAGCGGTGGGTATCGAGATCAGAAGAAGCCACGGATAGTTGCATCCGGCGGCTACGGCTGCTAAACCTTTGCGAAATCTCTCTTTTAGAAGGTTGTTCCATGGCTGAAGCCACAAAGCTCAAAAACACCCCTGCAACCTCTACCAAGGCTATGCCTTATAAGCGCGTTTTGCTTAAAATGTCGGGCGAGGTGCTGATGGGCACCAAGGAATTCGGGATTGACCCTGCCGTTGTTGCGCGCGTGGCGCAGGACGTGAAGGAAGTGCTGGCGATGGGCGTCGAGGTTTGCATCGTGGTCGGTGCTGGTAATATCTTCCGCGGCGTATCGGGTGCCTCACAGGGTATGGACCGTACGACGGCCGATTATATGGGTATGTTGGGCATTTGTATCAACGCGCTGGCCCTCCAGAACGCACTTGAGCAGCAGGATGTGCCGACGCGCGTGCAATCGGCCATCCAGATGAACGCGATCTGCGAGCCGTATATTCGCCGCAAGGCCATGCGCCACATGGAAAAAGGCCGCGTTGTCATTTTTGCGGCTGGCACTGGCAACCCTTACTTTACCACCGATACCACGGGAGCGCTGCGCGCATCGGAAATGGATTGCGATGCCATTTTCAAAGGCACCAAGGTGGACGGCGTTTATACGGCCGACCCTTTCAAAGACCCTGCCGCCACGCGGTTTGAAAAAATTACCTATATGGACGTGCTGACCAAGGACCTTAAAGTCATGGATGCCACCGCCATTTCGCTGGCGCGCGAAAACAATGTGCCGATCGTCATTTTCAACATCCGTGAAACGGGTAATTTTGCCAAAGTCCTCAAGGGCGAAGGCAAATGCACCGTCGTTTCCAAAGACTAACGAGGAGTATTCATCATGGCTTTTGATCTCAACGAACTGAAACGCCGTATGGCGGCAACGCTTGATGCGCTGAAAAAGGAATTTGCGGGCCTGCGTACGGGCCGTGCCAGCTCGAGCTTGCTTGATACTGTCACGGTCGAGGCTTACGGGTCGCGCGTGCCGTTGGCACAATGCGGGTCTGTGTCGGTACCGGAGCCACGCCTGATTACCGTGAGTGTTTGGGATAGCGGGCTTGCCAAAGCCGTTGAGAAAGCCATCCGCGATGCTGGGCTGGGCCTCAACCCGCAGCCGGACGGTAACCTTATTCGTGTGCCCATTCCGCAACTGAACGAGGAGCGCCGTAAGGAACTCCAGAAAATTGCCGGTAAATATGCCGAAACCGCGCGCGTGGCCGTGCGCAACATCCGTCGCGAAGGTATGGATGTTCTCAAGAAACTGGAAAAAGACAAGATCATGTCGGAAGACGATGCAAAGCGCCATGAAGGCGAAGTGCAGAAGGCCACGGATGATGTGATTGGTCAGGTCGACAAATTGCTGGCCGATAAAGAAAAAGACATCATGGTCGTTTGATGATTCCTGGCGTAACCGAACCTTTGCCGCAGCACGTTGCCGTCATTATGGACGGCAATGGCCGCTGGGCTAAGGCGCGCAAATTGCCACGCACGGCAGGGCATAAAAGCGGCGTCGATGCCGTACGCCGCACCGTCAAGGCTGCGCGCCAGACGGGGGTTCGTTACCTTACGTTGTTTGGTTTCTCCAATGAAAACTGGTCGCGCCCTGAATCGGAAATCGGCGACCTTATGGGCCTGTTGCGCCTGTATTTGCGCGCGGAAGCAGCCGACCTTCATAAAAACGGCGTACGGTTGCGCGTAATAGGCCGCCGCGACCGTCTGGCCGCTGATATTGTAAAACTTATTACCGAAACTGAAAAACTGACGGCCGATAACGATGATTTGTATTTGACCATCGCTTTGGATTACGGCGGCAGGCAAGATATTTTGAATGCGGTCAAAACACTGATGTCGCAAGGCATCGCAGCTGATGAAGTCAATTCCGAGAATTTTTCAAATGCTTGCATGACGGCAGGGTTGCCTGACCCCGACCTTCTGATACGTACCAGCGGTGAGCAGCGCATCAGTAACTTCCTGCTGTGGCAATGTGCCTATACTGAATTTGTTTTCATGGATGTGCTGTGGCCCGATTTCGGCCCTGACCATCTGGCTGAGGCCATTGCCGAATATGCTTCCCGTCAGCGCCGTTTTGGCGGCGTTGCCGATACTGCCGATACATCCATCGAACAAACACAAAGCGTGTAAGCCCATGTCAACGCTGCTCAAGCGTATCCTTTCGGCCCTTGTGTTAGGGCCTATTGCCATCGCTGCCGTGTGGTTTGGCGGTTGGGCGTTTTACGCCATGATGGCGGCTGTGCTGTGCATTTCATTGCAGGAATGGTCGCGTCTTAGTTTTCGTGACGGGCGCGTGCGCTGGTCTGTTTTGCTTTCGGGCATCTTGTATATTTCGGTCGCGTGTTTGTGTGCCGTGTGGCTGCGTAATCATGAATCGTCGGGCCTTTACCTGCTGCTCTATGTATTTTTTGCCATTTGGGCGTGCGATATCGGCGCTTATGCTGCCGGTAAAACCATTGGCGGCCCGAAGCTGGCACCACGCATCAGCCCCAATAAAACATGGGCTGGCTTGCTTGGTGGGTGTCTTGCATCGGTTATTGCCGTGTCGTCTTTCGATATGCTTATGGCCGATGCCACGGGTGTTAAATTCGTACAGGATCTGACGTTGCCATTCCATATCGCGCTGGGCATTACATTGGCCGTTGTGGGGCAGGCGGGCGATTTGCTGATATCGGTCCTCAAGCGCCGTTGCGGCCTTAAGGATACGGGCAATATCATCCCCGGTCATGGCGGGCTACTTGACCGTATCGACGCGCTGTTACTGGCTTTGCCTTTCTTTGCGCTGGTGATTGCCATCATCGAGGGCCACATATGACGCGTAGTGTAAGCGTGCTTGGCTCGACCGGTTCGGTCGGCACCCAGACACTCGATGTCATCGCCCATCATGGCCCGATGCATTTCAATGTGGTGGCACTGGCTGCTGGCAGCAATGCCACCTTGCTGGCAAAACAGGCCCGCGCGTTTCACCCCCGTTTTGTAGCGATTGCCGATATCGGCCAATACCTCGCGTTAAAAGAATTGCTGGCAGACAGGCCGGATATTGCTATCGGCGCTGGCGCTGACGCAGTTGTTGAAGCCGCATCGATGGATGCCGATATAACCATGGCGGCTATTGTTGGTGTAGCGGGGCTTGCGGCTACTATGGCGGCGGTTGCGCGCGGGCGCATGGTTGCCTTCGCCAGCAAGGAATGCCTTGTGGCCGCAGGGCCGATCATGATGCAGGCCGTGACCGATAGCGGCGCTGTTTTTTTGCCGGTTGATAGCGAACATAACGCGATTTTTCAGGTATTGCAGGGGCAGGACCGTGGCGGTTTGCGCCGTATCGTTTTAACGGCATCTGGTGGACCATTCCGTGAATGGACGGCGGATGCTATGAAGGCAGCCACGCCCGAACAGGCGATCGCGCACCCCAAATGGTCCATGGGGCCGAAAATATCGGTCGATAGTGCAACCTTAATGAACAAGGCGCTTGAAGTGATTGAGGCGCATCATCTGTTTGCCGTGCCGTCTTCACAGATTGACGTTGTCATACATCCGCAATCCTGTGTGCATGGCATGGTCGAATATGCCGATGGGTCGTTTTTGGCGCAGATGGGTCCGGCCGATATGCGTACGCCGATTACTGTATGCCTTGGCTGGCCACAGCGGATTGATACATCTGGCGCGCGCATGGATCTGGGTACCTTGCGCCAGCTTGATTTTACGGCGCCTGATACCGTGCGCTTCCCCGCGCTTTCGCTGGTACGCGATGTGCTGGCAGGCAGTCTAGCCGATTCCATTATTTTCAATGCTGCCAATGAAGTGGCTGTTGCGGCTTTTCTGGCCCGCCGTATCGGTTTTGCAGATATTCTTGATTGCGTGGCCCGGATGCTGGATGATGGCCGCAAGCCTGCCATAAAGTCGCTGGATGATGTTTTGGCCTGTGACGCCGCAAGCCGCGAGTTGGCGCAAGAATTTATTAACGGCAAAATTGCCGCCTGATTTTACTTTTTACCTTGAGGGATTTTTATGTTCGATACGATTCATGACTGGGTGCAATGGCTGGGCAATAATGCGGCGCTTTACCTGCTGCCGTTTTTGCTGGTCATCAGCGTATTGGTGTTTGTGCACGAATGGGGCCATTACATCATCGCGCGCGCCTGCGGCGTGAAGGTCGAGACATTCTCGATCGGCTTCGGCAAAAAAATCTGCGGCTGGACTGACAAGTCAGGCACGCACTGGCAGGTCGCGCTTATTCCGCTGGGCGGCTACGTCAAGATGTTCGGCGATACCGACCCTGCGAGTGCCACCTTCACGGAATCCGTGAAAGAGGGCGAAACGACACGCGCCATGAACGAAGGCGAACGCAGCCAGGCCTTTTTTGCAAAACCTGTCTGGAAGCGTGCGGCCATTGTTTTTGCGGGCCCTGCCATCAACTTCATTTTCGCGATTATCATTTTGACCGGTATGTACACGACCATCGGCCGTGTGGTTACACCGCCTGTTGCGGGTGCCATTATTGTGGGTAGCGCTGCTGAAAAAGCAGGTTTCCAGCCGCTTGATCGTATTTTGAGCATTGACGGTAAACCCGTACACCGCTTTGCCGATATTCAGCGCACGGTTGCCGTTTCGTTGGCAGCACCTTTGTCGATTGATGTCGAGCGCGATGGCAAAGTTGTAACTATTCCCGCCGTGTCGCCACGCGTTGATATCGTGACCGACCGTTTTGGCTTTAAACACGCACGCGGCCTTTTGGGCATTATCGGCCCAGGCCTCGGTGTGTCGGTCGATGGTATTGAAGCTGTTGACGGTAAAAAAGGCGATACAGCCGCATTGCTGACCCGCCGTATGGATCGTCAAGCCGTGCTCAGCATGAAGTCGCAGCAGGGGGCACCCGCGCAGGACATCATGGTCAAGCTGTCACGCGACCTCAATGACGACTTCCTGAAAGGCGTTGCCAACAAAGATGGTATCAAAGCCATCCAGCTGGCCCCGCGCCTTGAAAACGAACCGGCACCTTTAAGCCTTTTCGCATCCTTCCGTGAATCGTTGGCCGATGTGTGGTTTGTATCAACTGGTACCCTGCAATCACTGGGGCAGATGATTATCGGCACACGCAGCGTGCAGGAACTTGGTGGCATTATCCGCATCGGCGCTGTTGCCGGTGATGCGGCGCAGCAAGGTTTTCTGGCCCTTTTGACTCTGGCTGCCATGCTGTCAGTCAATCTCGGGCTTATCAATCTTATGCCAATTCCGATGCTGGATGGCGGTCACCTGCTGTTTTACGCCATCGAGGCCGTCAAAGGCCGCCCGATCCCTGAAAAAGTGCAGGAAGCGGCTTTGCGCTTCGGCTTCTTTTTGCTGATCGGCCTGATGCTTTTCGCCAACCTTAATGACGTGTTCCAGCTAGCGAAATAATAGGTATTTCCTATGGGGTAATGCTTATGCACCCTTGTCTTTTGGGGTGGCCATGCTTAGCCTTGTGTCATGCGATTCCGCAGGTTAACCTGCCCCTGACAAGATGGGAATATTTATGAAAACTGGCCTTCGTTCTGCCGTATCTGTGATTGCGCTATGCGCACTTGTATCGGTGTCATCTATTGCGGTGACCGCATCTGCCTTCGCGCAGGAAAGCGGGCAAGTCAGCCGCGTTGAAATTCAGGGCGCGGAACGGATCGAGCCTGCGACCATCCTTTCCTACATGACCGTCAAGCCGGGCGATACCTACACGCAGGAATCGCTTTCCGAATCGACCAAGGCTCTTTACGGCACTGGCCTGTTTGCAGATGTGAACATTCAGCCTAAGGCCGGCGTACTCGTTATCAACGTGGTCGAGAACCCGCTGATCAACCAGATCGCCTTTGAAGGTAACGAAAAGCTGAAAGACGAAGAGCTGGCTGCCGAAATCGCATCGCGCACCCGCAACGTGCTTGCCCGTAACACGGTGCAAAGCGATGTCGAACGTATTCAGGAATTGTACCGCCGTGCCGGCCGTTATTCCGTGCAGGTCGATCCTAAAGTCATCCGCCTTGACCAGAACCGCGTGAACCTCGTTTACGAAATCAACGAAGGTCCGGTATCGGAAATCAGCGGTATTAAATTTGTCGGCAACTCCGAATTTTCGGACGATGCGCTGCGTGAAGTCGTGGTTTCAAAAGAATCGCGCTGGTACCGCTTCATGAGCAATAACGACCGTTACGATCAGGACCGTCTGGCCTACGATCAGGAATTACTGCGCCGTTTCTACCTGAAAGAAGGTTATGTCGATTTCCGCATCGTATCGGCTGTGGCCGAACTGACACCGGATAAAGAATCGTTCTACCTGACCTTCACGGTCGATGAAGGCCCGCGCTACAAGATCTCGAACGTATCGGTTGATACATCGGCCCTCAAAGGCGTTGATCCGGCCAAGCTGGATAAAAACGTGCTGTTCAAAACCGGTGACTGGTACAACTCCGAGGAAATTGAAGATTCCGTCAACGCCATGACCGATACGCTGGGCGATATGCAATACGCCTTCGTGGCTGTGCAGCCTGACATTCAGCGTCATGCCGAAAACCAGACAGTTGATATTACCTTCCGTGCTGCCAACACGCCTAAAGTGTATGTCGAGCGTATCGACATTAAGGGCAACGTACGTACACAGGATAAAGTCATCCGCCGCGAATTTGATCTGGCGGAGGGCGATGCGTTTAATAAAACCAAAGTGGCCAAGGCTGAGCAGAACCTCAAAGACCTCGATTTCTTCGATAACGTCAAAGTGCGCCCTGTTCAGGGCAGTTCGCCTGACCAGACGGTGCTTGATGTTGATGTTCAGGAAAAATCGACCGGCGAAATCTCCGTCGGTGGGGGCTTTTCGACATCTGACGGGCCTTTGGCCGACTTCCAGATACGTGAACGCAACTTCCTTGGCAAAGGGCAAGATATGTCGTTCTCGACCGCGATTTCTGGCAAACGCTCTGAATTTGACGTGTCGTTCACCGAGCCTTATTTCCTTGACCGCGATTTGTCGGCCGGGGTTGACCTGTTCCACACCACGCGCGATCTGCAGGACGAAAGCTCGTTCGACCAGAAACGGACCGGTGGCGCGTTGCGCCTTGGCTACCCGTTGGCCGAACATTTGCGCCAGTCACTCAAATACCGTCTGGAAAACAACAATATCGAGAATGTCGATTCAGATGCGTCGCGCTACATCCGCGATCAGGAAGGCGAACGTCTGACGTCTGCCGTATCGCAGCGTCTGTCGTATGACCGCCGCGATAGCACGACTTTCCCGACCAAAGGCTACAACACATGGCTTGATACCGAATTTGCGGGGCTGGGCGGGGACGCCGAATATATTTCGGGTAAAGTCGGTGGTACGTATTACGTTCCGGTCGCGAAAGAATGGGTTCTGACCATTCTGGGTGAAACCGGTGCTATTGACGGCTGGGGTGATGACGGCGTGCGTATTAACGAACGCTATTACCTTGGCGGCAATACACTGCGCGGCTTCAGTAATTCGGGCACCGGCCCACGCGATTTGGCGACGGATGACGCTTTGGGCGGTAACTTCTTCTATCGTGGCTCAGTTGAGATGAACTTCCCGATTGGTCTACCTGAAGAACTTGGCGTACAAGGCCATGCGTTCTCGGATTTCGGCTCGCTGTGGTCGATTGATGAAAATGGTCCGAGCATCGTTGATGAAAATTCATTGCGTGCCAGCGGTGGTCTGGGTCTGACCTGGAAATCACCAATGGGGCCGATCCGTATCGACCTTGCGACCCCGATCATGAAGGAAGATTACGATAAGGAAGAAAAATTCCGCTTCAGCTTCGGCACGCGGTTCTAAGAAAAATTTTAGGCAAGGATGTCTTTACCATGAATAGCTTTACCAAATATTTTGCATTCGCCGTTCTGATGATGGGCGCGGCTGCTGTTACGCCAGCTTTTGCGGCGGACCCAGCACCCGCTGTGGCCCCTGCTGCGGCGGCGCCTGCTGCTGCGCCAGCCCATCCCTTGACGCTGGCTGTTGTTGATATTCAGGCTCTTTTGAAAACATCGAAAGCAGCCCAAAGCATCGAGACACAGCTGGTTTCCATCCGTAAGAATTTTCAGGCTGAAGTCGAGAAGGAAGAAAAAACCCTTCGTTCATCTGAAAAAGCCATTATGGACCAGAAGGGCAAAATCAGCGAAGACGAATTCAAAACCAAAGCTCAGGCTTTCCAAAAGCAAGTGGGCGATGGCCAGAAAAAAATTCAGGACCGCAAAGCCAAGCTTGATAAAGCCATTGCAACCGCTATCGGTAAATTGCGCGGCGAGATCGTGAAAATCGTGGCCGAAATTGGCGACAAGAATAACCTTGATCTGGTGCTGGCTCGTACAGATGTCGTCATCGTTTCCAAAACACTGGATATTACCCAGCAGGTTTTGACACGCATCGACGCCGACCTGCCTTCCGTCAAAGTCTCGGTAGAATAGGCAACCTATGGCTGACCTGCGGTTTCATCACCGTACAGGACCATATTCGCTGGCCCAGATTGCTGAGGCCAGCGAATGCGTTCTGGCCGATGCCACTCAAGGTGCGCGCCTTGTGCAGGATGTGGCACCGCTTAGCGATGCCGGCGCATCGGATTTATCGTTTCTTGATAATCCCAAATATAAAGGGGCGTTTCGCGGTGCAACTGCCGGCGCGTGTATCGTGTCTGCTGCTATGGCGCCTGAGGCGCCTTCTGGTATGGCGCTGCTTGTCAGTGCGAACCCATACCGTTCTTATGCCATGGCTGCAACGTTGTTCTACCCTTGGCCGCAGGGCGGGCAGATCGCCGACAGTGCATCCATCGACCCTACAGCTGAAATTGGCCCTGATTGCGTGATTGAAGAGAATGCAGTTATCGGGCGCGGCGTTGTGCTGGGGGCAGGCTGCTGGATAGGCGCTGGCGCTACGCTGACGCATTGCGTGCTGGGCCGCCGCGTGCGTATCCATTCCGGTGCGCGTATCGGGCAGGACGGTTTTGGTTTTGCCATGGGTGCCAAGGGGCATTTGCCTGTGCCGCAGCTTGGCCGCGTGATGATTGGCGATTTTGTAAATATTGGTGCCAATACATGTATTGACCGCGGTGCCGGGCCCGACACGGTTATCGGTATGGGCACGGTTATTGATAACCTTGTGCAGGTTGGGCATAACGTGAAAATGGGCCGGGGCTGCGTTATTGCCGCACAGACAGGCCTTTCAGGCAGCACGACCTTTGGCGATTTTGTCGTCATGGGCGGGCAGGTGGGTGTGGCGGGCCATTTGAACATTGGTTCAGGCGTGCGTATTGCCGCGCAATCAGGTGTCACCAAAGACATCCCCGCAGGCCAGGAATGGGTGGGGTTCCCTGCCGCTCCGCGCCGCCAATATTGGCGCGAGCAGGTTTTGATCAAAAAACTCTTGTCAAAAGCCTCGCTTAAAGACTAACTCAAAGTATTGAATTCCAACCCTTTTTTTGTAGTGCAGCATGACCGAAACAAACAGCATTATTGATGTTCATGAAATTATGGCGATGATTCCGCATCGCTACCCCATTTTGCTGGTTGACCGGATTCTGGAGTATAAGGCGGGCGAGTGGGCTATCGGCCTCAAGAACGTCACATATAACGAGCCGCATTTTCAAGGCCACTTCCCGTCACAGGCGATTATGCCCGGCGTGCTGATTGTGGAAGCCATGGCACAGACATCCGCCGTGCTGGTTGTTAAAACCCTGGGTGAGGAAGCCCGCGGTAAGCTTGTCTATTTCATGTCGATCGAGGAAGCGCGCTTCCGGAAGCCCGTGGTGCCGGGCGACAGCCTGCATATTCATGTCAATGTTGTGCAATCGCGCCGGAACGTCTGGAAATTCAAGGGCGAGGCCAAGGTTAATGGTGTTTTATGCGCCGAAGCCGTGTTCAGCGCCATGATCATGGACAATAAAGCGCCTGCCTGAGGCGCGTAAACGCTGGGATTGTTACGCCTTGAAATGGGGCGTGACTGGACCCAACCACCCCAACATCGTACGACATAAGACATGACAGCCACATATATTCATTCCTCATCCGTTGTATCGGCCAAAGCCAAAATTGGGACCGGCGTTACGGTCGGCCCATTTTGCGTGATTGGCGACAATGTCAGCATTGGCGATGGTACGGTCCTTCATTCGCATATCGTCCTTGATGGTCATACGACCATTGGCCGCGATAATACGATTTTCCCGTTTGCTTCACTGGGCACCCGCCCACAAGATTTGAAGTATCACGGCGAGCAATCGGTTCTAACGATTGGCGACGGCAACATGATCCGCGAACATGTGACCATGAACCCGGGCACTGAAGGCGGCGGCATGAAAACCACCGTTGGTAATGACTGCCTGTTTATGGTGGGCGCGCATGTCGCGCATGACTGTATTATCGGCGATAATGTCATTCTGGCCAATAATGCAACGCTGGCAGGGCACGTGACCGTGGGCGACCATGCCGTGCTGGGCGGCCTTTCAGCCGTGCACCAGTTTGTACGTATTGGTGCCCATGCCATGGTTGGCGGCATGTCGGGCGTTGAATACGATGTTATTCCCTTCGGGCTTGTGATGGGCGACCGTGCACGTTTGGCTGGTCTTAACCTTGTGGGCCTTGAACGCCGCGGATTCGCGCGTGAAGATATCAATGCTCTGATGAAGGTATTCAAAGACCTGTTTTATGGTGATGGTACGTTTGCCGAGCGTCTGGCCCATGCACAAAACGCACATACCGGCAAAACGCTGATCGAAGATATGCTGGCTTTTGCCCGCACCAAGCACAACCGTCCGTTGTGCCAGCCACAGCATAAATAAACAGCCATGACATCCGGTACGCCGCAGCTGCCCTCCCTTGCGATTGTAGCCGGTGGCGGCGCTTTCCCTGATTTGGTGGCCGATGAAGCGCGCGCAGGCGGCACAAAGGTTTTAGCCGTGCGTTTAAGCGGCCATGCCGAGCCCCTTACCTTGAGCAGCACTGACGGTATTTGGGCGCGGCCTGAGCAGCTGGGGCATATCTTCGCTTATTTGCGCGGGCAGGGTGTACGCGACCTTGTGCTGATCGGGCGGATGCGTCGCCCGCGTATTTTCAGTTTACGCCCTGATATGACGACCCTTCGTCTTTTGCCTAAAATATTGTGGCCCTTATGTGCAGGTGGTGATGATGCATTGCTGCGCGCTGTTCGTAAAATGCTGGAGGGGGAAGGGTTTAGGCTTCATTCCGCCCAGTGTTTTATTACCAATTTTGTGGCCGATAAAGGCGTTATGGGGCTGGTTGCGCCTGATGCCCGCGCATCGGCCGATATTGCACTTGGCATGGAAGCTGCGCGTGCCCACGGCGCGCGCGATGTCGGGCAGGCGGTGATTGTGCACGACGGTGTTGTAATTGGCTGTGAAGCAATTGACGGCACAGATGCCTTGATTGACGCGCATGGTATGGCGGGGGCGGTGCTTGTCAAAATGGCGAAGCCGCAACAAGACCGCGCGCTTGATTTACCCAGCATTGGCCCTGATACCATTCGTCGTTGTGCCGCTAAAGGTTTTGCGGGTATTGCCGTTGAAGCTGGTGCGACACTTGTGGCTAACAAAAAACAGGTGATTGATTTTGCCAACGCGTATGGCCTATTCCTAGTGGGCGTCACATGAGCGATCTTATCTACGTCATAGCGGGTGAAATGTCGGGCGACCTTCTGGGTGCCCGCCTTGTGCAATCTATACGCCAGATTTCGACCTATCCGTTCAGTTTTGCCGGTGTTGGTGGCTCCGCAATGAATGGCGCGGGCATCCATTCGTTATTCCCCATGCGTGATTTGTCGGTTATGGGGTTTGCCGAAATACTGCCGCGCTTGCCAAAACTGCTTGGGCGTATCAAGCAATGCGTGAACGACATTGTTGAACGCCAGCCGCGCGTCGTGATTACGATCGATAGTCCGGGCTTCTGCTTCCGCGTGGTCGCCAAGGCTAAAAAACTGTGCCCTAATACTAAATTCATCCACTATGTCGCCCCGCAGGTCTGGGCATGGAAGCCCGAGCGCGCCGAGAAGATTGCAGGGCTGTTTGACGGCCTCATGTGCCTTCTACCATTCGAGCCACCGTTCTTTACGCCCTACGGCCTTAAAACCGCGTTTGTAGGCCACCCTGTTGTTGATTTGCCGAATACGGTGAGTGACGAGCGCGAAAAATTTTTCGAGAAATACGATTTATCACTCACCAACCCGCCGACCATTCTCAGCGTGTTGTTTGGCAGCCGTGAAAGTGAAGTGGACCGTTTGGGTGCGCCGTTATTCGAAGCTGCCTACAGGTTGCTGCGTGAATGGCCTAATTTAGCTGTGCTGGTGCCAGCGCCGCCGCATCTGTGGGAAAAGCTCAAACCTATTATTGGTAACGACCAACGCTTTATCGCCGTCGATACAGATGACCGTTTTCAGGCTTTCGCGTTATCAGGTGCGGCCATTGCTACATCGGGCACCGTGGGGCTTGAGCTAGCCATGCTGGGCGTGCCGCATACGGTAGCCTACAGGTTCTCGCCGCTTACGTATTTGATTGCGAAGCGGCTTGTGAAGGTCAATCACATGCATCTGGTCAATATCCTGCTCAATCAGCGGATTGTGCCCGAGTTTTTGCAAAAGGAAGCAACGGGGCGGAATATTGCCGCGGCTGCGCTTGACCTGCTGGTCAATCGCGGCGGCTCGGCCGACCGGCAGCGCGTGGCGTTTCAGGACGCGGCGACCATGCTGGCTGGCGATGGCGGTGGCACACCCGCCCAGCAGGCTGCGGCCTTTGTGCTGGGCTGTCTTTGATAAAATGGGAAATTTGTCGCTAATTGTCGTAATTAGCTTTTCTTTGATTGGTTTTTTTGTATACCGAAACTGGCAGTACAAAAACACGGCGTATTATCTTGTAACAAGAAATCTTTATAGTTCTGTAAGACAGAACAGAGGATTTAAGGGCGAATATTTGATCTACAAGCGTTTGCGGCATTTTGAAAAAGATGGCGGAAAATTCTTGTTTAATATCTATCTTCCAAAAACGAATGATGGGACGTCTGAAATTGATGTGCTTTTAATATGCTCAAAAGGTCTGTTTGTTTTTGAAAGCAAAAATTACAGTGGCTGGATTTTTGGTAACGAAGCGCATAACAGTTGGACCCAAACACTTCCGTTAGGCTGGAACAAAGGTAGTCACAAAGAACGTTTTTATAACCCTATATTGCAGAACGAGGTGCACATTAGGCACTTAAAAAGGTTCATTAAAAAAGAAACTAATATTTGGTCTGTCATCGTGTTTTCGGATGAATGCGTCCTTAAAGACGTTACGGTATCTAGCGATGATGTTAACGTTGTCAATTGTGATGATGTTCTGTCTGCCGTCATGCAAATATGCGATCAAACACAGTTTGATATTTTAACGCATGAGGAAATAGACGATATTTATACTAAGCTTTACGGATATACGCAGGTTACCAATGAGGTAAAGCAACGGCATAAAAGTAATTTACAAAAATATTAAAAATCTCTTTTGCCTATAAAAAAACCCGCCAATTTGGCGGGTTTTTTGTGGCTATTTGCGTTTGTCGAGTTTGACGTAAGGGCGTGCAGGCGCGCCTGTGTAAAGCTGGCGCGGGCGGCCGATACGCATATCCGGTTCTTCGATCATTTCTTTCCACTGGGCGCACCAGCCGACCGTACGGGCCAGTGCAAACAGCACCGTGAACATGCTTGTCGGGAAGCCCATGGCTTTCAGGATAATGCCTGAGTAGAAGTCCACGTTCGGGAAGAGCTTACGCTCAACGAAATACGGGTCAGATAGCGCTATTTTCTCGAGTTCCATCGCCAGTTCCAGCAATGGTTCGTCCTTCACGCCAAGTTCTTCAAGCACCGCGTGGCAATCGGCTTTCAGCACGGCTGCGCGAGGGTCGTAGTTTTTGTAAATGCGATGGCCGAAGCCCATGAGCTTGAACGGGTCGTTCTTGTCTTTCGCTTTAGCCAAAAACTCAGGGATACGGTCCTTGTGGCCAATTTCCTTGAGCATTTCCAGCACTTCCTGGTTGGCGCCGCCGTGGGCAGGGCCCCAAAGGGATGTGATACCCGATGCGATACAGGCGAACGGGTTGGCACCCGTTGAACCTGCAAGGCGTACGGTTGAGGTGGATGCGTTTTGTTCGTGGTCGGCATGGAGGATGAAGATTTTTTCAAGCGCCTTGGCGACAACCGGATTAACTTTGTATTCCTCGGCCGGGACCGCGAAGCACATATACAAGAAGTTCTCGACGAAGTTCAGATCGTTGCGCGGATAGAGGAACGGCTGGCCCACTTCGTATTTATACGTCATGGCAGCGAGGGTCGGGATTTTGGCTAACAGGCGGAAGATGGAAATTTCGCGGTGCTGCGGGTCATTGATGTCGAGGCTGTCGTGATAGAAGGCTGACAGGCCGCCGACAACGCCGCACATAATGGCCATCGGGTGGGCGTCACGGCGGAAGCCGCGGAAGAAGAAGTGCAACTGTTCATGGACCATGGTGTGGTAGGTCACGTTGTGAACAAACTTTTCGTACTGTTCTTTATTTGGCAGTTCGCCGTTCAAAAGCAGGTACGAGACTTCAAGGAAGTTGCTGTTTGTCGTGAGGTCTTCAATCGAGTAGCCGCGGTGCATTAGCTTGCCTGCGTCGCCGTCGATGAAGGTGATTTTGGATTTGCACGAGCCGGTTGAATTGAAGCTCGGGTCAAAGGTGATGTGCCCGCTTTCGGCCAGTAATTTGCGGACATCGATGCCACTCGGGCCGACGGTGCCGTCAACAACTGGCAATGTGTATTGTTTGCCGGATTGATTGTCGGTCAGGGTAAAGGTCTTGGCAGGTGTGTCGGTCATCGGAGAGAGCCTCGGTGTGAGAGAGAAGAATTCAGGTAATGCAAAAGTAGATTAAACTTCTGAACAAAAGTTTAATACGTTCGCAGTGCCGACACAACCTAGAGGGCTGGTGATGATTATGGAATCAGTGGTGATGGTGGCCGTGGTCGTGCATCCAGTGCAGGGCGGCTTTGACGCGGTTCATCGTTTCGGCCTGCCCCAGAATTTCAGCCGCCTTGAACAAAGGCGGTGATGTATTGGCACCCACAAGTGCCGCACGCAGCGGCATCATGACCTTGCCCAGCTTGCCCGCATATTTTTCATCGGCAATCTTGCGGCAGGCAGCTTCGATGGCTGTATCTGTAAAATCAGCACCCAGACGCGCCAAGGCATCATAAATATCGTGCATGGCGTGGTGGGCATCGTGGTCGTGCAGGGTCGCGGCGGCTTTTTCGTCATACGCCACGTCATCAACCATGTAAAAACGTGCTTCGGATGCCAGTTGCACGAGCGTGACTGCTCGGCTTTTCAAATCGTGCATCCCTGCCAGCAGGCGCTGCATATGGGTGGCATCGACTTTCAAGTCGCTATTGCGGGCCAGCACTTCGGCCACAAGCCGTTCGTCATCGGCCAGTTTCATGTAGTGGCTGTTCACATGTTCCAGTTTCTTCGCGTCAAGGCGGGATGGGCCTGCGTTAATGTCTTTGATGTCAAACCACTGGGCGGCTTGTTCTTTGGTGAACAGTTCGTCATCGCCGTGGCTCCAGCCCAGACGCAGCAGGTAGTTGGCAACGGCTTCGGGCAGATAGCCCATGTCCTTGAAGTCACCGACCGATTGGGCGCCGTGGCGTTTGGATAGTTTGGCGCCGTCTTCCCCGTGAATAAGCGGTACGTGGCCAAAGGTCGGCACAGCCCAGCCCATGGCTTCGTAAATAACTTTCTGGCGGAAGGTGTTGTTGAGGTGGTCATCACCTCGCACGACATGGGTGATGCCCATGTCGTGGTCATCGACCACGACCGCGTGCATGTAGGTTGGGTTACCGTCAGAGCGCAGGAGGATAAAATCATCCAGCTGGCTGTTGGCGACTGTCACGTTGCCCTGCACGGCGTCTTCGACCAGTGTTTCACCTTCAATAGGGGCTTTGATACGGATAACCGGTTTGACACCTGCAGGTGCTTCCGCCGGGTCACGGTCGCGCCACATGCGGTTATAGCGGGGTTGTTCGCCGCGGGCCTTGGCTTCTTCGCGCATGGCGTCCAGCTCCTCGGCAGAGCAATAGCAGAAATAGGCACGCCCCATTTTGACCAGTTCGTGCGCGACTTCGGCATGGCGGGCGGCACGGGTTGATTGGTACACAACCTCGCCATCCCAATCGATGCCGAGCCATTTGAGGTCGCGGAAAATTGCGTCAATCGCGCCCACGGTCGAGCGTTCTTTATCCGTATCCTCGATGCGTAGGACGAACTTGCCGCCCATATGCTTTGAATAGCACCAGTTGAACAGCGCCGTGCGGGCGCCTCCAATGTGCAGGTAGCCGGTGGGCGAGGGGGCAAAACGGGTAATGACGGTCATGGCTTTGATATCCTTTGAAGCATGGTTATAAATGACCATGCTTATGCAGGCAATCCGCACAATCATCGAACAGTGGCATCCGCCGCGCGATCGCGTTTTATGGGCGCCGGTTTGTCTGGGTGCAGGCATCGCGCTTTATTTCACATTGGCGCATGAACCGTCATTCATTGTGACATCTGCGGCGCTACTGGTAGCCACGGCCCTGTTGATAATCGCTTATAAGCGATCGTATTTATTGGTGTTTCCTGCCGTGGCACTGTTTTTGGGTGTGCTGGGGTTCACACTGGCGCAGGGGCGGTCAATGGTCGTCTATGCGCCGATGCTGGACCGCCAGATCAATTTTACCCGCGTTGAAGGTAGGGTCATCGACATTAGCGTGCTGGATGACGATGCCGATGCAGGCAAAAGGCGGGTGACATTAGGCGACCTTAATATCGAAAAACTGCCGCCCTATCGCACGCCAGCGACTATAAGATTATCAAGCAGCCATTTGCCGGCCGATATTCGCCCCGGTGCGCGTATTGCGATTACCGCGCGGCTGATGCCGCCATCAGGCCCTGTGGCGCCCGAGGGGTTCGATTACCGGCGGCAGGCGTATTTTGACCAGATGGGGGCGGTTGGTTTTACGCTTGGCAAGTTTGAACGGCTGGGCGGCACACCCGATACGCGCGATTTATGGTTCAACACCCTGCGCCAGACCATTTCACGCCATATTGCGACCAACATGACCCACCCCGAAAGTGCGGTTGCGACCGCCCTGTTGGCAGGTGAGCGCGCAAGCATACCCGACACGGTTAATCAGGACCTTCTGGATTCAGGGCTTTACCATTTGCTTTCCATTTCAGGGCTGCATGTGGCGATTGTGTGCGGGGTTGTTTTTTTTACGCTGCGCTTTGGTATGGCTTTATGGCCTTGGCTGGCTTTGCACTGGCCGATCAAGAAAATCGCCGCTGTAGCGGCTCTAGGGGCGGGGCTTTTTTATACATTGCTTGCGGGCGCACCCGTGCCAACGCAGCGGTCGATGCTTACGACGGGCCTTGTGCTATTGGCCGTTATGCTCGACCGCGCGGCTATATCATTACGCACGCTTGCTTTGGCTGCTTTTTTTGTATTGGCTTTCCGGCCTGAAAGCCTTGTCGGTGCATCTTTCCAGCTGTCATTCGCTGCTGTTGTTTCGATGATTGCTTTTCATGAAGCTTTCGGGCGCAGGCTGATGATTGACGGGCGTGAGGCATCGCCCCCGATGAAAGCCATCGGCTATGTTTGGGGCATTGTGGTCACGACCGTGCTGGTCGGTTTTGCGACGTTGCCGATTGTGTTGCACCATTTTGGGCGGTTGCAATTATTGGGGGTTGTTGCTAACGCGCTGGCCATTCCGCTTACCAGTTTTGTTGTCATGCCTGCGGGGATGGCGGCCATGCTGCTTATGCCGTTTGGGCTTGATGCGCCTTTTTTAAAGATCACCGCATGGGGGGTCACGGCGACGCTTGATGTGGCGCATTGGGTTGCAAACCTGCCACATGCCGTGATTGCCGCGCCTTCGCTGCCGCTGGTGCCGTACCTGTTTTCAGCTTCAGGTTTTTTGCTGCTGATTTTATGGCGCGGGTGGTTCAGATGGGTGGGGGCAGGCGTTATGGTTGTGGCTGTTGCCATCGGTTTTATGCAGCCAAGGCCTGTAGCCATGCTTGATGGTGAAGGCCGCGTATTAGCGGTAGCGGGGGGCGGGCAGATTGCGTATATCAGCAAAACGCCAACCAAGTTTATGCGAAAGAACTGGGTATCACTCTGGGGTGGCACTGAGGCCAATGACGGCAAACCAATCGGCAACACGGTATGGCAGGCGGGCGGGGTCGAGGTGGCCTGTGATGCCATGGCGTGCCGCATCAGTAAGGGGGGCGCGCATTTATCGGTGCTAAATGACAGGACAGTATTGCCCGAGGAATGCATATGGGCGCAAACCATTGTAGCGCTTGATAAGGGTGTTAAAGCCGATACGCCGTGCGGCGAGCACGCGCTGATCATGCCCTATTGGGATATACGCGCGGCAGGCGGCATAGCGTTTTATGCAGCTGGCGCAGGCTGGCACACAGCACCATTCCTGCCCCAGTTTGAAACAAGGCCTTGGTCAGTCAAAATGGGGTCAGTCAAAATGGGGTCAGTGGTACTGGCGGTAAAGCCCTGAGAGAACCCCCTGTACCTGCACGCGCCCGCCTTCAAAGGTGCGGATGTCATAGGTCGGGTTTTCGGGGATCAAGTCGATATGCCCGCCGCGGCGGCGCAGGCGTTTCAATGTGACTTCCTGTTCATCAACAAGGGCTACCACGATGTCGCCATCATGCGCGGTGTTGGCTTTTTTGATGAGCACAACATCTTGGTCCATGATGCCGGCACCTGTCATGGAATCGCCGTCAACAATAAGGGCATAAAAATCCCCCTTACCCAGCATGGATGAGGGCATATCGATATGCTGGCCTTCGGCGCGGATGGCTTCGATTGGGGTGCCTGCGGCGATTTTGCCGTAAAGCGGTACCTGCGAGATGAGCTGTTTGTCCTGCTCGACGCGATAGGCGCTCAAGTCTTGCACGATGCGGGCTTTTTGCGCGACTTCGGAATGGTCGGCCGTTTTGGGGGTATAGCCTTCGGGCAGGCGGCGGATATGGAGGGCGCGGGCGCGGTTTGGCAGACGTTCGAGGAAGCCGCGTTCAACCAGTGCTTCGATCAACCTGTGGATGCCGGATTTGGACTTCAAATCGAGCGCATCCTTCATTTCGTCAAAAGAGGGAGCCAAATCGCCATCGGCCATCTTTTCGTGGATAAAAACCAGCAAGTCGCGTTGCTTTTTCGTCAGCATGGGGGCCTCTATTCTTGGTATATTCCTTCTTTGTTCTACCTCTGTTCCTGAATAAAAGTCAAGAGGGCGGCTTTTGGGTCAGGTTGGACCATGAATGCTTCACCAATCAAAAACGCCTGAAATCCACTCTTTTTAAGCGAAAAAAGGTCGTCGCGGGTATGGATGCCGCTTTCGGCTACAGCCGTTCTGCCAGCCGGAATCTTGCGAATCAGGTCATGTGATGTCTGCAGAGATACCTCAAGCGTTTTGAGGTTGCGGTTATTGATGCCTAGCATGGCATCAGGAGCATCGAGTGCCAGCGCGCGATCGAGCTCCGCCTCGTTATGTGTTTCGATTAGCACGTCCATATCAAGCGCGCGTGCGGCATCGTATAATTCCTGTGCTAGCGCATCTTCCATGGCAGCCATGATGATGAGGATACAATCAGCGCCCAGCACTCGCGATTCAGCAATTTGCCAGACATCGACCATAAAATCCTTGCGCAAGGCGGGCAGGTTGCAGGCCGCGCGGCCCGCCTGCAAATATGCATCTGCTCCTTGGAAATAGGGCGTGTCAGTCAGGATGGAGAGGCAGGCGGCACCGCCCGCTTCGTATTGCTGCGCGTGTAATGCGGGGTCGAAATCGGCCCGCAAAATGCCTTTGCTGGGTGATGCTTTTTTGATTTCGGCAATGACGGCTACGCCCGTTTTGGCTTTGGCATCTATCGCGCGTTTGAAGCCGCGGGTGGGCGCAAGGTTTGATAAATCAAGCGGGCGTTTGACTTGAACTACATGGTCGCGTTTATCGGCGCAGATTTTGGCAAGAACGTCAGTCGTCATGATACGCGGGTCCGGTACTGGTTGAGGATGTTAAGGGCGCGGCCTTCGTCAATCGCGGCGGCTGCTAGTGTCACGCCTGCCAGCAAATTAGGCGCGTTACCTGCCATGACCAGTACGGCTGCCGTGTTGGCCAGTACCGTATCGCGATAGGCATCGTGCTTGCCGTTTAGTAAGGCTGCCAAGGCTTTTGCGTTATAGTCGGCATCATCACCGCGCAGATCATCGGCATTGACCTGATTGAGGCCGAAGGATGCGTGGGTGAGCGTTTGCTCGGTAATCGTGCCGTCTTTGCCAAGTATGGCGATGTTGGTGGGGCCGGATAGCGAAATTTCATCCATCCCGTCGCCATGCACGACCCACGCGCTTTTGCTGCCCAGCATGCGCAAAGCTTCAGCCATGGGGCGAATATAGGCGGGTGCAAATACGCCGACCATCTGGCGCTTCACTGATGCGGGGTTGGCCAGCGGGCCTAGCAAATTGAAGATGGTGCGGCGGCCAAGGCTTTTGCGGGCGGCTGCCACATGTGCCATGGCGCGGTGGTGCAGCGGGGCCATGAGGAAACAGAATTTTGTTTGCACCAGAGCGTCTTCAAGCTTTTCGATGGAAACATCAAGCGGGATATCAAGTGCTTCCAGTACATCGGCTGCGCCGCATTTGGATGATGATGCGCGGTTGCCGTGCTTGGCCACGGGTACGCCGCAGGCGGCAACAACGAGCGCTACTGCTGTTGAAATATTCAGCGTATGGCGGCCATCGCCGCCCGTGCCGCAACAATCAATCGCGTCGAGCGGCGGTATGATACCGCTGACATGGCGGCGCAAGGCGCGGGCTGCCCCCACAATTTCAGGCACTGTTTCGCCACGGTCCGCCAGTGTTACCAGAAATTTTATAATATCGGCTGGTGCCGTGTTGCCTGCCAGCATTTCACCGATGGCGGCTTCCGTTTGTTCGGCCGTCAGCGCGCTTTCCGTCATGCCAGTGCCAGAAAGTTTTTAAGCATGGCGTGGCCGTGTTGGGTCACGATGCTTTCGGGGTGAAACTGTACGCCGTGAACAGGCAATGTTTTGTGGGTGAGGCCCATGATAAGGCCATCGGCCTCAGCCGTGATTTCAAGGCAGTCGGGCAATGTATTGCGGTCAACCACCAGTGAATGGTAGCGCGCGACTTCAACCGCATCGGGCAGGCCTTTGAACACGGAACGGTTTGTGTGTGTGATGGTCGATACCTTGCCGTGCATGGGTTTTGGCGCGCGGATAACATTACCGCCATAAGCCTGCCCCATGGCCTGCATACCCAAACATACGCCGAGTAACGGGATGGATGTGTTCCGTTTGATGAGGTCAAGGCAGATGCCTGCGTGGTCAGGGTCGCTTGGGCCGGGTGAGATGACAATAGCCTGCGGTTTGGCGGCCAGAACATCAGCCACGGTGATTTTATCGTTGCGGTGCACCTGCACCTCGGCGCCCAGATCACCCAGATACTGGTATAGGTTGAAGGTGAAGCTGTCGTAATTGTCGATTAGGACGATCATTAATCCCCCTTATATTTTTTAAATTCAGCGCTCGACATTTCTAAAAAATCTTCATGGATATCTATTTTATGAATTGTATCATTGCTTATTTTTCTTAAGTATTTTTCCATGTCGCGCCAAAGCACGCAAAATAATAGAAAGCTGTTTTTATATGCGCGTTGCTCTTCTGGGGTGTATTCCTTTGTAACGATGTAGTTTTTTGAACTTTCGTTATATCTTTTTGCGCCTAAAAATTCTTGTCGAGCTCTTAGAGCGAAGTCAAGCGTCTCTGCATCGAACATAAGTAGCAATTCTGTAGTATAAATTTCAGATGGAAAAAGGTCGTCTGAAAATATGTGGATGTGGAGCGGGGTTTTCTCTTCCGCTGAGATTTTCTTTAGCATTTCTAGTAGATTTTTTGTAATTATGTATCTTGAAATTGCACCTTCTACCAGACGTCTTATGAGGATAGCTTTTGCAATTTGTTCTCTTTGCTTTTGCCTTTTATCCGCTGCTTCTAATTCTTGTTTGCTTGTTTCTTGCATGGCCTCAATTTGTTTTTGAGTATATGCGCCAGCTGCTTCAATTTGCTTCTGGGTTGCTTCTCTGGTTACCGTGTTTGTGTGTAAAATTGCACCCAGAGTTACAGGTATGCTTATCAATGTGCCGAGTAAAGTTTCCCATTGAGATAAAAAATTATAATCTAAAGATAATAATTTTAAGGTAACTAAGCTTACTATTAATGATACGAAAGTTATGAATGCTATATTTAGTGTATTGCATAAGGCGCCTTTGCAATAAGCGATCATGACTGGCTCCTTGATAAATCAATCGCGTCTTCGGCGGCGCGCAAAAGGGCGCGGGCTTTGTTCACGCATTCCTGATGTTCAGATTCCGGTACGCTATCGGCCACGATGCCGGCACCGGACTGCACATAGAGCCTGCCGTCTTTGAGCAGCGCGGTACGAAGGGCAATGCAGGTATCGACATCGCCGTTGCCATCAAGGTAGCCGATGCAGCCTGCATAAAAGCTGCGGCGCTCGCCCTCTAGTGCATCGATGATCTGCATCGCGCGGACCTTTGGCGCGCCCGAAACGGTGCCTGCGGGGAAGCCTGCAAACAATGCATCCAGCGGGTCGATGCCTGCGCGCAATTTGCCTTCGACGTTGGAGACGATGTGCATGACATGCGAGTATTTTTCGACCGTGAACTGTTCGGTCACTTCCACTGAACCGATAGACGCCACGCGGCCGACATCGTTGCGGCCTAGATCAAGCAGCATCAGATGTTCCGAGCGTTCTTTAGGGTCGGCCAGTAGGTCGATTGCCAGTGCGGCGTCCTCATCGCGGTTGGAGCCACGTTTGCGCGTGCCTGCAATAGGGCGAATGGTGACATCACCGCGGCGGACGCGGACCATAATTTCAGGCGACGAGGCGATAAGCGAGAAGCCGTCGAGCGTCATCAGAACCAGAAACGGCGATGGGTTGAGGCGGCGCAGGCTTCGGTAGAGTTCAGCCGCCGGTAAATCGAACGGGGCCGAAAAGCGTTGGGAGAGGACAACCTGAAATATTTCGCCTGCCAGAATATCGTCTTTCGCGCGGGTGACCATGTTCAGGTATTGCGTTTCCTCGCAATGGGCGGTGATGGGCAGGGGGCTTGGCACGGCTGAGCCGTTGGCCTGCACCACATCGCGCGGCAATTCCCCCCATATGAGGGTCTGTCGCGCGTCAGCCAGCCTTGCTACGGCGGCATCGTAGGCTTTATCGGCATCACCTGTTGTATCGCGCACGGGTACGGCCAGATGCACGACTTGGCGCACGTTATCGAACACGGCCATCAATGTTGGGCGGATCATGACGGAATCAGGAATGCCAATCGCATCAGGTTTGGTGTCGGGCACGGTAGGTTCAGCCAGATGCACCATGCCGTAGCCCATATAGCCAAACCAGCCTGATGCGAGCATCGGTGGCGCGTCATCAGGCACCACATCGATTTTGGCCTTGGCCACGCATGTTTTGAGGTGGGCTACAGGATCATTCGATGTATCGGTGATTTTGCCAGTAGGGTGTGTGGCGAGTTGTGAATGGCTGCCGTTGCTTGTCCAGATCAAGTCAGGTTCCATGCCGATGGCCGAATAGCGGCCAAGCACTTCGCCGCCGGTGACTGATTCCAGCAAAAATGTGTAGGCGCGGCCATGCGTCAGGCGCAGATAGGCCGATACGGGTGTTTGCGTATCGGCAATCAGGCTCAGGCCTACCAGCTGGCTTTTGCCGGCTGCGTAGTTTGCCTTGAACGCGGTGCGGTCAGGCCAGATTTTACCAAAGATGCGTTCAAGGTTGGCCATCGGCCGGTGTCCCGTACATTTTTTCAAGCAGCTTGGTATTGATCTTGGCGTTGGTGTCACGGCGAAGGTCTGAGACATACAGCGATGTCACGGCCTGCTCCATTTGCGTGCGCCACTGTTTTTCAGTGTCGGGTGTAGCTTTGCCCTGCCCTGCTTCGGGGATGCGTGCATCAAGCACCTTGGCCAGCATGATACCGTTGCTGGTGGGCACTTTTACAACGGCGGTCAAATCAGTTTCATCAAACAGGCGGGTTAAGGCCACAGGGTCATTGATGCCGGCGACCTTGGATTCACGGCTGACATCGCGCGCGGTTTTCAAAACTACGCCCGCTTCCTTGGCGGCTTCGGCAAAGTCTTTTTCCTTGCGGGAAACTTCACCGACCAGTTTTTCAACCGTGGCCGTGACGGCAGCCTGACGCTGTTCATCGAGCCATTTTTTCTCGATCACGGCTTTGACTTCAGCGAAGTCGCGGTCACGCGTCGGGCGCACGGTATCAAGCGAAAATACGGCATAAAGCCCTTCGTTGATTTCGGACAGATCGCCCGTTTCACCTTCCATCAGTTCAAACAGGGAGGAGAGTAGATCCTTGTTTTGCGAAAGCGTGGTGAGTAATGGCGATGACGCTGCATTTGGTTCGATATTTCCGTGCACATCAATCGGGCCGATATTGGTGATGGCGAGGTTAAGGTTTTTTGAAATCTGGTCGAGCGTGTCGCCCTGGCTCAGCTCTTCATCCACTTTCGCGATGCGTGATTCCATCTCGGAATGGAGGGAGTCAGATTCCAGTTCGCGGCGCAAATCGCCTGCGACTTCACCGAAAGGCTGGACGCGGGCGGGGATGGTGTCGATCACGCGGATGACGTGCCAGCCAAGCGGAGTCTTGATCGGGTTGAGCACAGTGCCTTTTTGCGCGGTAAACACGGCAGATGCCAAGTCGGCTGGCAGGCCTTGTTGTTCGACCGTTGTCGGTTCGCGGTATTCGGCTGCGGTTATAACAGCTTTGATGGAAGATTTTTTGCGTGCAAGGTCTGAAGCCGCTTTGGCTTTGGCTTCGTCTTGAAATAGGGCTTGTTCGATTTTGCGACGCTCGGTCGATTTAAACTGGTCCTTGCGTTCTTCATAAGCGGCACGCACATCGGCATCGGTAATCTTGATGCCTGCCTTGATGTCATCTACCGATAGAACAAGCGCACGGAAGCTGCGCTGCTCAGGGATCTGATACTGGTCTTTGACCGTGTCGTAATAGGCTTTGAGCGTTGCGTCATCGGCCTTGATGTTGGCGCCGACGCTTTCAGGCGTCAGTGTGAAAAATTCGATGTCGCGGCGTTCGGCCTGAAAGCGGCCGAGAGCTTCGGTCGCCAGTTTGGGGACGAATGAGACACTGGCTTTCAAAGGGGATTCGATGAGCATGGATGTCATGCTCTGGCGCATGGATGCGATTAGGTCATCCTGTGTCAGGCCTTGGGTACGCAAAATCCGGTCCAGTGCTTTTTGGGCAGTTTCGCCTGGCTGCATCTGGGTTTTGATCATGTCGTGTACACGGGCGGCAATGTCATCGCGGCTGATTAGTAAGCCTTCGCGCACCGCTTCCTGACGCATGGCTTCGCGGGCCGACATTTCATCAAGCAGGTTTTGAAGCAGGCCGAAGCGGTAGGCTTCCTGCATATTCATGTTCTGGGCACGCACGGCGGGCTGGGCCGTGCGTTCAAAAGCCTGCACGCTGATTTTGGTGCGGCCGATCTGGGCTAGAGTCGTATCCGATGCGCCGCTACGGAAAAAGCCGCCGACATCCATGAAAACCATGCCGCCAACCCCCAGCAAAACAAAGCCCAAAGCGATGATTTTGATGATATGGGCGCTTGCGCCTTCGCGAAGTGAATTAAGCATCTGGATCCTTTAATTTTTAAAAATAAGAGGGCATTCTTGTAAAATCAGTCGTGGCACTATAGACATCGGCATTAGCTATGAAAAGACACGCATTGATCGCTGGTAACTGGAAAATGAACGGAACCCACCAAGGGGCCGTGGCATTGGCGACCGCGATTGCAAATGCACCGTCACCTGTGGCCGAGCTGGCTTTGTGCCCGCCTTTTATCCATATTGCGGCAGTTAAGGTGGCTTTGGGGCAGTCCAATGTGGCTGTAGGCGCGCAGGATGTCACTTTCAGGGCGGATGGCGCCTATACGGGCGATATATCGGTTGCCATGCTGGCCGATGCCGGCTGTAAATACGTGATTGTCGGCCATTCCGAGCGGCGCGAGCACCATAAGGAAAGCGACCAGCTGGTTGCATCCAAGGGCTCGGCCGCCATTGATTCCGGTGTTATTCCTATTATCTGTGTCGGTGAAACGTTGGCCCAGCGTGAAGCGGGGCAGACAGCACAAGTGATTACCGACCAGATTGCAGGCTCAGTGCCCGCCAATGCCACCGGGCAGAATGTGGTTATTGCTTATGAACCCGTCTGGGCCATTGGCACGGGCCTGACAGCCACCAATGCCCAAATTGCCGAAGTTCATGGACAAATCCGTGGATTGCTTGAAAAGCGGCTTGCGGCAGGCGGCAATTTACGCATTATATACGGCGGTTCCGTCAAACCGGAGAACGCATCGGATATTCTTTTACTTGAAGATGTCGATGGTGCTCTGGTAGGAGGAGCCAGTCTCAAAGCAGACAGTTTTTTGGCGATAGCCAATTCAGCGAAGGTTTAAAATGCAGGAAGTCGTACTCGTTATCCATTTGTTGCTGGCCGTGACCATTATCGGGCTCGTGCTTTTGCAACGCTCAAGCGGTGGCGGCCTCGGTGTCGGCGGCGGCTCGGGCGGGCTTGGCGATTTCGCATCGGCACGTTCGACGGCGAATGCATTGACCAAAGCAACGACTATCTGCGCTTTCCTGTTCTTCGCGACATCGCTGACGCTTGGTTACATTGCCAAGGGCAATAGCGAACGCAAAGGCCTGCTTGATACGTACGGCACATCGGCTCCTGCATCTCCAGATGCGGCGGCACCAGCAGCCCCTGCGGCTGAAGCGCCTGTGCCGGTTCCTGCTACACCAGCTATTCCTGAACCTCCGGTATCCAAAGAATGACGCGCTATATCTTTATTACGGGCGGGGTTGTTTCTTCCTTAGGGAAGGGCCTCGCAGCCTCCGCTATTGGCGCACTTTTGCAGGCGCGCGGCTACACTGTCCGCCTTTGCAAGATGGACCCCTACCTCAATGTTGACCCCGGCACGATGTCGCCATTCCAGCACGGCGAAGTATTCGTGACTGATGATGGTGCTGAAACAGACCTCGATTTGGGGCACTACGAACGTTTTACCGGTAGGTCAGCCAACAAGAACGATTCCATTTCAGCGGGCCGCGTTTTCATGAACGTGCTGCAACGCGAACGCCGCGGCGATTATCTGGGCGCGACCATTCAGGTCATTCCGCATGTGACGGACGAAATCAAATCCTTCATTCGTGAGAAAGACGGCTCGGCCGACTTCGTGCTCATCGAAATCGGCGGCACGGTTGGTGATATTGAATCCCTGCCGTTCCTTGAAGGTATCCGCCAGTTTGGTAACGAAGTGGGCGAGGCGCGCGCGCTGTTCATCCATGTCACGCTGCTGCCCTATATTGGCGCGGCGGGTGAGCTTAAAACCAAGCCTACGCAACACTCGGTCAAAGAACTTTTATCGGTTGGTATCCGCCCGCGCATTTTGCTGTGCCGCGCCGACAGGCCAATTCCGGAAGATGAATGCCGCAAGATCGCGCTGTTCTGCAATATCGACCCTGAATGCGTTATTCCGGCTCTTGATGTGAAATCGATTTACGAAGTGCCGCTTTCATACGCGCATGAAGGTCTTGATACGCAGATTTTGAAACACTTCAAACTCGATAGTGCCAAGGCTGATTTGAGCCGTTGGGACAATATTTTGAAGCGCGTGTACCAGCCGGAATCGCATGTTAAAATTGCCATTGTCGGCAAATATACCGAACTGGCCGACAGCTACAAATCCCTCAATGAAGCGCTGATCCATGGCGGTATTGCCAATAATGCATCGGTCGAACTGAAGTTTATTGAATCTGAAGTTTTTGAAAAAACATCCGATGCCATTCACCAGTTGCAGGATGTGAACGGTATTCTGGTGCCCGGCGGCTTTGGCGTGCGCGGTACGGAAGGTATGATCAAGGCGGTTGAATTTGCGCGGACGCGCAAGATTCCGTTCTATGGCATCTGCTTTGGTATGCAGATGGCGGTTATTGAAGGCGTACGCAATTTGTGCGGCATCAAGGACGCCAACTCGACCGAATTCGGCCCGTGCAATGAAGCGGTTGTGGGTCTGATGACCGAGTGGGTCAAAGGCAATGAAGTTGAAGCGCGTGGCGCCAACACCGATTTGGGCGGCACGATGCGCTTGGGGGCGTACCCTGCATCGCTTACCAAGGGCAGCCGTGTGGCTGAAGCCTATGGCACGACCGAAATATCCGAACGGCATCGCCACCGCTATGAGGTCAACACCGCTTACAAACAGCGGCTGGAAGACAAAGGCATGATATTTTCGGGCATGAGCCCAGACGGTCGTTTACCGGAGATTGTGGAATACCCTGACCATCCGTGGTTTGTGGGCGTGCAGTTCCACCCCGAGTTGAAATCCAAACCGTTTGAGCCGCATCCGTTGTTCGTATCGTTCATCAAGGCTGCTTTGGCGCAGACGAAGCTCGTATGACGGCCAATTCTGATGAAGAAAATGTTTCGCAACAGAAATTTGCACTTTCTGTTATTCAATCTTCTAGTTTATCAGAATTAATGGTTATCCAAAATTGGGCCGAACAGTTGCTGGCAATTAAGGCCGATACCAGTCTATCTTTATTGGGAAAAATCCGTAAATCTATTGGTGTTACGGCTAATTATAAAGTTTTGCTGCCTTTTCTAAAAAACTGCGCTCGCCAATTAAAAAAGTCAGGCTGGGATGACAGGCCTAAAAGCTGGCGAATGGGCTTAGCTGGTGCTGCTGTCGGTCTTACATTTTTCTCTGGTCAGAGTGCTGGTATCGCAGCTTTAGGTGGAGCTATTGGGGTGCCATTGTGGGTTGTACTTGGTGCGGGCGCGTCATTTATGAACCTCCTAATCCAAGAAATCAAAAAGCGAAATATTCAAGTTATTGAAGCTGAATATACCGAAGTTAAAAACGATACTGCAACCTTCTAATTTGACATAATAGTTAAATTGCTCGTAGGCTGCCGTGCATGACAGCTTTTTCGTCCTTCCCCACTGATGTTACGCCCACGCAGGTTTTTGAATCAGAAGCGGCGCGCCTCGGTATTACGCCATCTTTTTTGCACGCGGCCTATTCGCAAGGCGGGCTTCGTCGTGTGACAGACGCACTCGACAGCGAGCAATACGCCGACACATGGGATTATATGATATCGCCGGTTGATGAAACCGCCCTGCGTGCAGGTTTTCAAGCGCGGCTTGATACATTGGCGCCTGATGTCACGCGCATTGGCCAGATTGTCATGGTGGGTGCGCCATTTCCGCTGGACCTGGCGGCGGATGAATTATTATTCCATTTTGATAACGTACGCCTGCGGACCATATTCAAGCGCCTGGCTGAAGAGCAATGGCCTGTGGCTCCTGATTGCAAGGTCGTTCAGCTTGATAAAATGTTCGGCGAGAATTTCCATGATGCAAAACTGTGCCTGCCGGCATTGAAACCCAATGAAACACGGTTGGCCGTCAGCTGTTATATTTTGGACCCCAACGCCTTTAAGACTGAAAAGGAAGACTGGCGTAAATCTGCCTTGATGCGGAATGCCGGGTTAGTCATGACCTTCGGTACGAAATGCGAAATCAATACCGCGCATTTTACCGAGGCAGAAAGCGCTGCGCCGCCTTCGTATAATGTGCTTGTCGATACGCTGAACAGCTTCAACAAAGACGCGCGCCTGACCAAACCATCCATTGAAATGCCTTTATCACTTGTGTATCGCCCAGGCGTTGTTATCCATGGTGAGCTGCAGCAGCAATGGCGTAACAAAGGCGTATTCAGTGGCAGCAGCCCGATTACGCGGCCATGGAGCTGTATTGCGGGGGCGCCGCGCTACAGGATCGTTTGATCGTCAACGGGTCTTGTTTTCATAATTTTGTAATCCGCATTCTGCATAGAGGTTGTTTTTTGATGTGCGGTGCGGCAATTCATGCGCGGCGGGGCTTTTCATTCGGCGCGGGTCATCTATTATCGCTGCCATGAAAACTGTCACCGTTGGTACCGTCCCGTTCTCCAATAACCTGCCTTTCTCGCTTCTGGCGGGGCCATGCGTGCTTGAAAGCCGCCAGCACGCCTTTGATATGGCGGGTAGCATCAAGGAAATCTGTACCAAGCTTGGTATCGGGCTTGTTTATAAAACATCGTTCGATAAGGCCAATCGTTCGGCCATTACGTCCGAACGAGGGGTGGGGCTTGAAACCGCACTTGAGATTTTTGCCGATATTAAAAAAACCTTTGGCTTATCGGTCATGACCGATGTGCACGAGCCATGGCATTGCGCCGAAGTCGCCAAGGCCGCCGACATTTTGCAAATACCCGCTTTCTTGTGCCGCCAGACGGATCTGCTTTTGGCAGCCGGCAATACCGGCAAGGTTATCAATGTTAAAAAGGGCCAGTTTTTAGCCCCGTGGGACATGAAAAACGTAGCCGCCAAAATTGCCAGCACCGGCAATGAAAACATCATGCTGTGCGAACGCGGTGCGTCGTTTGGCTATAACACACTGGTGAGCGACATGCGCTCACTGCCCATTATGGCTGAAACGGGCTACCCGGTTATTTTCGATGCCACCCATTCGGTACAGCAACCGGGCGGGCGCGGTACCACATCAGGCGGTGACCGCCGCATGGTGCCTGTGCTTGCGCGCGCGGCCATTGCCGTGGGCGTTGCAGGCATTTTCATGGAAACCCACCAAGACCCCGACAACGCGCCGAGCGACGGGCCGAACATGGTGCCATTGAATGAATTATCAGGTGTTCTTGAAACACTTTTGAATATTGACCGCGTTATCAAAGCAAAGGCAGAAGCAGCATGAGTGCAATTACCCAAATCCTCGCCCGTGAAATTCTGGATAGCCGCGGCAACCCCACCGTTGAAGTCGATGTGATGCTGGAATCCGGCGCCGAAGGCCGTGCAGCCGTACCATCGGGTGCATCTACGGGTGCCCATGAAGCAGTCGAGCTGCGTGACGGCGACAAAAAACGCTATGGCGGCAAAGGCGTTTTGAAAGCCGTGCGTGCCGTGAACGACACGATTGCGGCTGAACTTGAGGGGTATGAATCCCTCGATCAGATCGGCCTTGATAAAACCCTGATCGAACTCGACGGCACCGAAAATAAACACAAGCTGGGCGCGAATGCTTTACTGGGCGTTTCGATGGCTGTTGCCCGCGCAAGCGCCAATGAGCTTGGTTTGCCGCTGTTCAATTATATTGGTGGTGTGCACGCCCATGTGATGCCTGTGCCGATGATGAACATCATCAACGGTGGTGCGCACGCCGATAACGGCATCGACTTTCAGGAATTCATGATCATGCCGATTGGTGCCGACAGCGTGACGGAAGCCATTCGCATGGGTGCTGAAACTTTCCATGTTTTGAAAAAGCTGTTGTCTGATGCTGGTCACGCTACGGGCGTGGGTGATGAAGGCGGGTTTGCACCGAACCTCAAATCATCGGCCGAAGCGTTGTCGTTCATTATGACGGCCATTGAAAAGGCCGGTTACAAGCCGGGTTCCGACATGGTGCTGGCGCTCGATGTCGCGGCCACTGAATTTTATAAAGACGGCAAATACAACATGAAAGGTGAGGGGCGTAGCCTCACCTCAGGTGAGATGGTCGCCTATTACCAGACTCTGGCCAAAGACTACCCGATCGTATCCATTGAAGATGGTTTGGCCGAAGACGATTGGGATGGTTGGGTTGCCTTGACCGATGCTATGGGCGACCGCGTGCAAACCGTGGGCGATGATCTGTTCGTCACCAACGTCAAGCGCGTGCGCTTGGGAATCAAGCGCAAGGCCGCCAACGCCGTGCTTGTGAAGGTCAATCAGATTGGCACCATTTCAGAAACGCTGGATACCATTGAGCTGGCTAAACGCGCGGGCTTCGGTACCATTTTGTCGCATCGCTCGGGCGAGACGGAGGACAGCTTTATTGCTGACTTGGCCGTTGCCACCAATGCAGGGCAGATCAAAACCGGTTCGCTTTCACGCTCTGACCGGTTGGCCAAATACAACCAGTTGATCCGGATCGAGGAAATGCTGGGTGATACCGCGACCTATGCGGGCGCAGGTGTTTTGCGGGCTTAACTAAACGCGTTTTTTGGTGAATTCGTAAATAACGCCAACGCCGAGCGCCATACCGGCGGCGATGGCTGGTGCCGTCCATTCCCCTGTCACAACGCGGGCTATCACAAGTATTGTGCACACAATAGCGCCTAAAATCGGGAATAAGGGGTGTACTTCAAACTGGCCTTTGGAGGCGTCACGCCGTTGCAGCATCACGAGTGATATATTCATCATCGCGAACACGCTTAAGAACAGGATGGTCGATGCTGCCGCCAGTTGGGCGATGCGCCCGTAAATGGCAAAGGGCGTAAAGCACAACAGCAACACGAACACGGCAATATACGGGGTACGGCGCGTGCCGTGAACGCGGCCAAGGGCGGCTGGCAGCAGCTTCTGGTGTGCCATGCCATATACGAGGCGCGAGACGGTGACATAGCCAATAAGAATGGTATTGGTGACTGAAAATAGCGCGATCACCGTAAACAGATGCGGTGGTAAATAAGGGGCTGTAACCCTGATAACATCGGTCAGCGGGCTGCGTGATTCCGCCAGCTGGTGCCAAGGCACGACTGATACAACCGTGATGGCCACGGCAATGTATAAAACCGATACGATACCCATCGCGATCATCAGGCCCAGCGGTAAAATGCGCTGCGGGTTTTTGGTTTCCTCGGCAATGTTCAGCACGTCTTCAAAGCCGTTGAAGGCGAAAAACGTCAGCATCGTGCTGCCCATTACGGCCACGATAATGGCGGGGATTCCGGGGATGACGGACGCCGCCTGTGCCGGTACCTCAAGGTAATTGACGTCGCCCCAGTGGGAAATGCCGGTTGCGATTACGAATAGCAGGCCGCTTGCTTCGATGACGCAGCAGACGATATTCAGCCACATCGATTCCTCGAGCCCGCGGTAGATGATGAGGGCGAGGGTGATCAGGAAACCTTCGGCAATAAACGGGATCATGTGGTCGTTAAGTTGAAACAGCTCGGCAAAGTTGCGGGCAAACACCTGCGCCATCGTCGGCACGCCGATGATGGCCGAACACGCAAGGCACAGCCCGACGATGAATCCCATTTTGGGTGATGCAAATGCCTTGGTGGCGATGTACGAACTACCGCCCGCGCGCGGATAACGGGAGCCAAGCGATGCGTAGGTAATGGCCGTAAGCAGCGCTGCAATACCGGCTACGATAAACGCCATCCAGACGGCGTTGCCTGAAATGCTGGCGGCCTGCCCGATAAGGCCGTAAATGCCGGCGCCAAGCATGGCGCCTACGGCGTATAAAACCATTTGTACAAGGCCAACGGTTTGTTTGAGGGTCGGGGGCGGTGCGTCGTTCATGGGCGGTAGTATCGCGTAAACAAAGACAGAACGAAACCGTCTATAGGCGCAAATGCTGAATCGGTTAAACTAAAAAAAGTGAATCATTTGAATCGCTTAGGTTTTTCGCGTGTTGTTTGGTTTTGACAACGCGAATCACACGTGATTCGATAGTAGGATGAGACGTTTTTACATGAAGTTCCGCCGCGGTATTCTTGGTGTTGTGCCCGTTGTTGTTGCGGGGTTTATTGTCGCGTGGTGCGGTTTTTACCTGCTGTTCGGCGCATCGAGTATTTTCACGCTGCGTACCCTTAAGGTACAGCAGGCCGAATTGCAGACGCATCTGGAAACATTGCACAAGCAACGCGCCGAAATTGAAGATCGTGTGGTGCGCCTGCGCCCTGACTCGCTTGACTGGGATCTGGTTGATCAGGAAGCGCAGTTGAAACTGGGGCCGTCATCAACGGCCACCAAATCGCTTAAAATGTAATTTTAGATTGTGGCTTTAGGCGCTGCGCCTGCCTGTGGCGGTGTGCCGCCATGGCCCAGATCAGCCAGCGCACCCAGTTCATTGATAAAACCCTTGGGCAGTTTTTTGCCTTTTGACGTCGCCATGAAGCGGCCGATCTGGCGCATCGCGGTTGTCAGTGCGGCGCTGTCTGCTATTTCGGCTGTTTCGCCCTTGCGGGTTTTTAAAACGCTTGTGAAGGCTGTCTGTGTTTTTTTCAGATCTTCCGGGTCGTTGTCAAAAATGCGGGGTTCAGCCAGACCTTCATGGCTTAATGTGCCTTTGATGACATGGATGACGCGGCCGATGGCCTGCAACAGCAGGGCATCGTTTTTCAAATCACCGGGGAAAAAATCGCGCGGCAGTTTCTGGGCCAGCACCTCCATAAACGGTGTTACGTCAGCGGGCATCCCTTCATGGGCATCGACGCTGGCGCGTGCCATATCGGCCGGGATGTTCTTTTTGCTGGCGAGTTCATCAGCCTGTGCCTGTGCGGCGGTTTCGAGCGCGATATCGTATTCGCCGCGTTTGGCTTCGGGCACAGCGGCATCGCCGTAAATCGCCAGAATGAATTCACCAATGGGTTTTTTGAAAACACTCGGGTTGGTCAGGCTCATTGTTGTCTCGTTCTTCGTTGAATAGTGCGACATAGTATCGTCTTTGTTATGAAAATTTGCAATTATGATATTAACGCCTTGAATATATGAGTCATTTTGTCACGCATAGGCTAAAAACTCACAAAAATACAATAGAATCAGTATATTGCACTGCACAAACCCTCGTTTTTTGCTGGATTGGTTAATGCGGATTGTGTATCTAACAGCGCGTAACGATTATCTAGTCGGAGCTATCAGGCGTGAACGCTGTGAAAAAGAATAAAAACGATACTTCAAAAACCCTTTCCAATTCCAAACCGATGCCAGATGCAGCGGAGCTGAAAAAGCTTTACCGCAGCATGTTGCTGATCCGCCGCTTTGAAGAAAAAGCTGGCCAGCTTTACGGCATGGGCCTGATTGGTGGTTTCTGCCACCTGTATATCGGGCAGGAAGCGATTGTGACGGGCATCCAGTCCGCGCAAGAGGTTCAGGATACGGTTATCACCACCTATCGCGACCACGGCCACATGCTGGCCTGCGGCATGGATGCCAAGGGCGTCATGGCCGAGCTGACAGGCCGTGCCGGTGGCTACAGCCGCGGCAAGGGCGGGTCGATGCACATGTTCTCATCCGAAGCCAAGTTCTATGGCGGTCACGGGATTGTCGGCGCTTCGGCATCACTGGGTACGGGCCTTGCTTTCGCGCACCAGTATCAGGGCGATAACGGCGTGGCCGTTGTCTATTCAGGTGACGGTGCATCCAACCAAGGCCAGTTCTTCGAATGTATGAACATGGCAGCGCTTTGGAAATTGCCGGTTCTCTACATCATTGAAAACAACCAGTACGGCATGGGCACATCAACCAAGCGTCACGCCGCCGGTGAATTCTATCAGCGTGGTGCATCGTTCGGCATTCCCGGCGAGAAGGTTGATGGTTCTGACGTGCTTGAAGTACAGGCCGTGGCGCGCCGCGCGCTTGAGCATGTTCGCACAGGCAATGGCCCTTATGTGCTGGAAATGAATACATACCGTTTCCGTGGTCACTCGATGTCGGACCCTGGCAAATACCGCTCGAAAGACGAGCTGGAAAAGGCCAAGGCCGAACGCGACCCGATCGAGAAACTCAAGCTCATCATGATGACCGAATTGGGCATGAAGGAAGACGATTTCGACCCGTTTGAAAAAGAGATCAAGGCCATCGTCAGCGAGGCTGCCGAATTCGCCCAACAATCCCCCGAACCGCACCCGGATGAATTGTGGACTGATATCCTCAAACCGGTGGAGGCATAATCACAATGGCTACACAAATTCTCATGCCCGCACTTTCCCCGACGATGACGGAAGGGAAATTGTCCAAATGGACTAAAAAAGAAGGCGATAAGGTAAAGCCCGGCGAAGTGATCGCTGAAATCGAAACCGACAAAGCCACGATGGAAGTCGAAGCTGTTGATAGCGGTATCATTGGCAAAATCCTTGTTGCTGCCGGTACCGAGGGGGTTGCCGTTAATTCGGTTATCGCAGTGCTGGTTGAAGCGGGCGAAGATGCATCAGCCATTGACCCGGCCCTGTTGGCCTGCGGCCGCCCGGGCCTGTCAAAAGACGCCCCGGTTGATGCTGCGGTCGTTGTATCGACCGCCACCGCATCTGCCGGTTCCGCCGGTGCCACCATCGCCAACCGCGATATTCTGTATGCACAGGGCAAAATTATCGAACCGCCTGTGTTTGACGAAAATACCTACACGCAAAACGCCGTGACCATGACTGTGCGCGAAGCCTTGCGCGCCGGCATGTCCGAGGAAATGCGTAAGGACGAAGCGGTGTATCTGATGGGCGAGGAAGTCGCGCAATATCAGGGCGCTTACAAAATTTCGCAAGGGATGCTTGATGAATTCGGTGCCAAGCGCGTGATTGACACGCCAATTACCGAACACGGCTTTGCCGGTATGGCTGTTGGGTCCGCTTTCCGCGGCCTCAAACCCATTGTCGAATTCATGACCATGAACTTCGCAATGCAGGCGATTGACCACATCATCAACTCCGCTGCCAAGACGCTTTATATGGCCGGTGGCCAGCTGGGCTGCCCCATCGTGTTCCGTGGCCCTAACGGTGCTGCCGCACGCGTGGGTGCACAGCACAGCCAGTGCTATGCCTCGTGGTATGGCCACATTCCGGGCCTCAAGGTTGTCGCGCCATGGTCGGCGGCTGACGCCAAAGGCCTTATGAAAGCCGCCATTCAGGACCCCAACCCTGTTGTGTTCCTTGAAAACGAGATCATGTACGGGCAATCGTTTGAATGTCCGTCCAATGATGATTTCGTGGTGCCCATCGGCCGCGCCCGCGTTGAACGCGAAGGCACTGATGTCACCATCGTCGCGTTCTCTATCATGGTTGGCAAAGCCCTTCAGGCGGCCGAGAAACTGGCTGAAGAAGGTATTAGCGCCGAGGTCATCAACCTGCGTACCATCCGTCCGCTTGATAGCTGGACGATTTTGGAATCGGTGAAGAAAACCAATCGTATTGTCGCGGTCGAGGAAGGCTGGCTCTATTCTGGCATCGGTGCCGAAATTGCGGCTGTCGTCAACGAACACGCTTTTGACTACCTTGATGCGCCTGTGATGCGCGTAGGGGCCAAGGACGTGCCGCTGCCTTACGCCAACAACCTTGAAAAACTGGCTTTGCCGCAAGTCGATGACATTGTCGCCGCCGTCAAAACCGTTACGTACAAGGGGTAAGACACAATGCCTATCTCCGTTCTCATGCCCGCCCTTTCGCCCACAATGACCGAAGGCAAACTTGCCAAATGGACTAAGAAGGAAGGCGATAAGGTAAAGCCCGGCGAAGTGATTGCCGAAATCGAAACCGACAAGGCAACGATGGAAGTCGAAGCCGTCGATAGCGGCACGATTGGCAAAATTTTGGTGCCTGCCGGTACCGAGGGTGTGCCCGTCAACAAGCTGATTGCCGTGCTTCTGGAAGCTGGCGAAGATGCATCAGGCATTGATGCCTTCATTAACAAGGGCACTGCCGCACCGAAGGCTGCCACAACAGCTGCGCCTGCTGCTGTAGCTTCTGCCGCGCCTGCGGTTGCTTCGGCACCTGCCGCTGCATCATCCGGTGCCCGCGTGTTTGCAACGCCACTTGCGCGCCGTATTGCCAAAGACAAGGGGCTCGATATCGCCTCGGTCAAAGGCACGGGCCCGCATGGCCGTATTACCCGTTCGGATGTTGAAGGCGCCAAGGCTGGTGCATCAGCCGCCCCTGCGGCATCCGGTGCACGCACGGCACCTGTTGGTAGCGGCCCGAATGCCCGCCAGCTGGCCGATATGCTCGGCATGGCTTATGAAGCGCAGCCTGTTTCCGGCATGCGTAAAACCATTGCTGCCCGCCTTAGTGAATCCAAACAGACCATCCCGCATTTCTACCTCACGGTTGATTGCCGGATTGACTGTTTGCTGGCCGCCCGCAAGCAGATGAATGTCGATGGCGCTTACAAACTCTCGGTCAACGATTTCGTGATCAAGGCGGTTGCTGCATCGCTTATGAAAGTACCTGCTGCCAACATGGCGTGGTCGGACACGGAAGTTCTGCAATACAAGAACGCCGATATTTCGGTGGCTGTTGCCACACCTACGGGCCTGATTACGCCCATCATCAAAGCTGCCGAAGGCAAGGGCCTCGCCAAGATTTCATCGGAGATGAAAGATTTGGCCGCGCGCGCGCGTGACGGCAAACTCAAGCCGTCCGAATATCAGGGCGGTACGTTCAGCGTATCCAACCTTGGTATGTTCGGCGTTAAAGATTTTGCTGCCATCATTAACCCGCCGCAGGCCTGCATTCTGGCCGTCGGCGCGGGTGTCGAACAGCCGGTTGTCGAGAACGGGCAAATCAAAGTCGGCACCGTGATGTCGGCCACGCTTTCGGTCGATCACCGCGTGGTGGACGGCGCTGTTGGTGCCCAGTTCCTCGCGGCATTCAAGGAATTCATCGAAAACCCAGTACTGATGCTGGCCTGATAACCTGAAAAGGGACTGTTATGTTGGTGCGTTGGCACAACTACACGGATGAGCAGGGGCGTT